>Ga0208279_1000274_pt1 | contig 46410 bp, 40 predicted proteins | sample AntAceMetag02UKM_FD_184766 | JGI IMG/M metagenome (GOLD analysis project Ga0208279, IMG submission 184766) | Saline lake microbial communities from Ace Lake, Antarctica - Antarctic Ace Lake Metagenome 02UKM (SPAdes) (version 2) | ecosystem: Environmental > Aquatic > Non-marine Saline and... | reverse complement strand
CGCAAACCGGCCACATTATTTTTTGACCATTATGAACTCCTATGTTAATTTTTTGAGGTATCATAACACAATCAAGTGACGGAGAGGCTCTGTCAGTTAAGTGGCGGAGAGGCTCTGTCATGTGGCCGATAAGGGGTTAATAATGCATGAGAAAGAACTGCAGGACAGGATAAAAAAACTCGAGAAAAGGATATCCGATCTCGAGCGGGAGAGCGCCGAGAAAGAGGCGATGCCGGGGTACATCTCCGAGATATTCGAGACCTCGGGTAACGCGATAAACAGCGTGGACCTCAAGGGCATCATCACCAGCTGGAACCCCGCCTCCGAGATGATATTCGGCTACACAGCCAAAGAGGCCATCGGAAAATCGATATCCATTATCAAGCCCCGGAAGTACCACACCGATGCATTCCTCAAGAACATCAGGTACGGCGAAAAGGTCCTCGACTACGAGACCCAGAGAATGCACAAGGACGGTCGCCTCGTTGATGTCAGCCTCAACCTCTCCCCCATAAAGGACGGGACAGGGAGGATAATCGGCGTATCCTCCATCGCCCGCGACATCAGCGAAAGAAAACGCCTGCTGCGTGAGCTTTTCCACTCCGAGAAAATGGCCGCCATAGGAAAGCTCACCAGCGGCATAGCGCACGAGTTCAACAATCTCATCGGCATGATGCGGGGCTATGCGGAGTTGGCCCTCGACAAGAAGGACCCGGCATTAAGGGAAGAAGCCCTCGAAGTCGTGATTAACACGTCCGACAGGGCGGCCAGGATCATCAAGAACCTCATCAACTTCTCCCGGCGCAGGGAGCCGAAGAAAGAAAGCATAGATATGGTCGGGACAATAGAGAGCGCACTCTCCCTGGTCTCCCGCGATCTGGAAAAGGCCGGCATCGCCGTTGAGCGGGACTATTCACTGACGTCGAAACTGTTTGCCGACGAGGACCAGCTCGAGCAGGTCTTTTTCAACATTATTATCAACGCTCTCCACGCGATGCCGAAGGAAGGAAGCCTGACCATAAGGACCGGAAAGCGGGGCAAAAATATATGGGCAAGCTTCTCCGACACCGGGTGCGGCATCAAAAAAGAGGATCTCGACAAAATATTCGAGCCCTTCTTCACCACCAAGGGGGCCATCGGCGGATCGGAGACGCCGGGAACGGGACTGGGCCTTTCCATGGCGGACGGGATAATAAGGAACCACGGGGGGATAATAGAGGTCGAGAGCACCATCGGCAAGGGCTCGACATTCACGGTGCTCCTGCCCGCGCACGCCGAAGAGGAGATCGCGCCGGCAAGGGAGAAGGCCGCCGGCACCGGGCCGGGGGAAACCCCCGCCGCCGACATCCTTGTCATTGACGACGAAGAATTTATTATCGAGATTATAAAAAGAATCCTGGAGGGCGGCGGCCACCGGGTGACAACCGCTCAGAGCGGTTCGGAGGCAAGAGAGCTCGTCGAGAACAAAAAGTTCGACATCGTTTTCTGCGACGTCCTGATGCCCGGCGGCGGAGGCCTCGATATCCTCCAGCTCGTGAAGAGAGTAAACGCCGGCACGGAAGTCGTCCTGCTGACGGGGAAGGACGTCGCCGAAATCGAGAAGGACGCCACGACTTGCGGCGCCCACAGCTGCCTCCGGAAGCCGTTCAAGATAGCGACAATCAACTCGACAGTAGCCGGGATCATGTCAAAGAAAGCCGGGGGCAGGGCCAAGTAGCAGGACTGGAGCAGCTCTTTTATTATTCGTACAGCGTATATCGTACTTCGTACATCGTTACTTTCGGTAAGGTTAAGAGGCTAGGGTAAAGATGCCGGTTTGGTTAAAAGGATAAGTAGTTGGTGTTTTACCCTTACCTTAACCTAACTACCATACCGGCCTCCTCACCTTAACCTTTACCTGTATTGCCTTCAGTGTTTACTTTTCAATTGAACATTGAGCGTTGAACATTGAACATTGGGGCTTTACCCCTGTCTTCTGTCTCCCGTCTCCCGGAGCAACAATGCAGCACCAAGCCAGATCATCCACACAGGCATGGCAACGAAAGCCGCCATTCCGATCCCTCCCTCGCCAAGCCACCCGACACCGGCGACGTAACCTGCAACAAACGCGAGGGCGAGCAGGCCCGTTATTACGCCGAACCAGGCGCATCCCTTCGGCAGCCTGCCGCAGCGCAAACCGACAAGGCTGTTGACCAGGATCCACGCACCCACGAGAAAGAGGCCGAGAACGTCGAAGAGAATCGCCGTGACCAGGCGCTGCCACTCGTAGGCCGCAATAATGGCCGGGCGGGCCTCGACGCCGGCCACCGCGTACGCGCGCGCCAGGGGACGCTCGCCGACCGCCAGCACCAGGGCGGCTACGAGCAGAGTGAAAAAGCCGATGACCCCCGCAAGTGCCGCCACCCTCACGGCACACGGGCTGTATGTCTTTAACATTTCTTTCAGTAAGAGCGGCACACCGAAGAGGGCGATAAGGATAGGGATGGCTGTCGTCCACCAGAGAGCGACGCGCAGCCCACCGTGCTCGATCATCCAGGGCAGAAAACCGGCGGGATCGGCCGCTTGTGTCGGCCCGGAGCCCGCCGCCGGAAGGATAAAAAAATAGAAGAAAACCGGCACCAGCCAGCCGGCACCCGCGACAACCGAGCATACGGACCCCCACCGTACCAGCGTTCGATTATATGTATTCATAAGTGAACCTCTCTATTTTACCTGGTGAGCGCGAGGACCAGGGCCGCGATCGAAAGGGCCAGGAGCCCCATAGTCACGAGATAGTGAGCAAAGACAACGCCGGGAAAGAAGAAAGACGCCAGGAGGAGCCCCGCAATGGCGCCTCCGAGGTGTGCGTCGTGTCCGATGTTCCCCATCTGCCTCTGTATCCCGAAGGAGGAGTACCAGATAAAGAATACGGCGTATATCCAGCCGGGTATGCCGATGGGGATGAACATTATAAAAATCCGGATTCCCGGGTAAAGGGCTATAGTGGCAAAGATGATGCCGCATACGGCGCCCGACGCGCCGACCGCCCTGTACGCGCTCTGATTCCGGTGAAGCCACAGTGACAGGAGGTCCCCGGCCACCATGCTCGCGAAATAAATCACGAGGAACTTCGGGATCCCGACCAGCCTCTCCAGCAATGAACCGAAGAAGAAAAGGGTTATCATGTTGAAGATGAGGTGGCCCGGATCGACGTGAAGAAAGCCGGAGGTGACCATCCTGTAATACTCGCCCCTCTTGAGGACGCTCGTCGGGTGGAAAGAATAGTCATTGAAGAAAGAGGGGACCTTAAAGCCCCTCAGGCTCACCAGTACATTCGCGATTATAAGCAACAGGTACATTGCCGCTCCTTTCTATCCTTTATCATTTGCCTGCCGGCGCCCGTAATTTCTCACCGGCCAAGCAAGCCCACGCCCTGCCCGCCGCGGGGCTCCTCCATCTCCATGTCCCACAGGTAGACGTTCCATGGGCTCCCGGGATTGTCGAGCAGCCTGCGGTAGGCCGCCCGGTACAGGAGACCGTTCTTCACGGTGTCCTCGTGCGACCAGAACTCCCTGCCGATTAGATAGTTGGCGCCGAGGTCCTCCCATGAGTCGAATCTTCCCTGCAGCTTGCTGGCGGCAGGTATGATCCGGGCCCATGCCTCCTCCTCGGTGAAATACCCCGCGAGGTAGCCCCACCTGCAGAGTGAAATATAACGGCAATAGTCCCACCCCGCCAGGCTCTTTTCCCCGAGTTTATCGTGATGTTCCTTCGCCAGTTGGATTCTGTTGTACAGCTCCGCGTCTCTCCTCGCCTTTTTCAGGAACTTTTTATATTTCCTCTTGCTCAGGGAGGTAACATGCGCCCCGAGCTCGGTGAACTCCTTCCGGTCGCCCTCCTCTTCGAGCAATCTCAACGTGGCGAGCAGGTCTTCATGGTCCCCGACATTCCATCCCTTGACAAGGCCCGCCCTCCACATTTCCATGTCCTTGGCTATGCGCTCGCGGCCACCGAGGAGGTCGTGGCGCTCATCGTTCCTCTCCGCAAGCAGCGCCGAAGCAGCGAGGGCCCACGCCTGCTCCCGGGCTAGAGGAGCCCTATCTTTCTCCTCTATCCCCGGCCTGCAGCCGATTGCCGCAGCAATGAGAAAGACTAAAAAATATACACGCGCTCTGGCATTCATCTCACTATCCTAACTTAAACCGCTAAAGACACATGAACTAAAAAATGAAATAATTGTTATGAGCTTATTCATACCGCATCAACCGGGGATGGTATAGCGCTCCTTTATCTCACTGACAAGATGATTCGCTTCCACCTTCTTCCCTGAATCACAGAACGTTTTTCATCATCTCAACCAGTTCCCCGTCAGTGGCGTCGCGGGGATTGCCGCTCCTGCTGGAGCCTCTGGACTCTGCGGCTATGCGCGGCAGGTCTTTCTCTTTAACGCCGAAGTCGCCCAGGCGCGCCTTCAAACCCACGTCCTCCACGAGACACGCGACATTCTCTACCGCCTTCTGCGCCCTCGCGGCCTCATCAAGCCCCTCCACATCACACCCCAAAGCCTCCGCCACCCTCGCGTATCTAGCGACGCAGGACGGCATGTTGTACTCCATCACGTGCGGCAGGAAGAGGCCGCAACCGAGGCCGTGGGGCACACCGAAACGAGCTCCCAGGGGGTGGGAGAGGGCGTGGGCGAGGCCCAGGCCGGAGTTCGTGAGTGCCATACCGCTCAGGAGGCTCGCCATGGACATGTCAGACCGGGCGGAAAGATCCCCGCCTTCGGCGACGGCCCTCCGCAAGCTCCTCCCTATCAGCCTCATTCCCTCCATCGCGATCGTGTCGGTCAACGGCTGGGCTTTCTTCGATGTATACGGCTCGATCAGCTGCGCCAGGGCGTCCAGGCCCGTCGAGGCCGTTATGTGCGGCGGCAGGCCGAGCGTCAGTTCAGGGTCGACGATGGCCGCTTCCGGGATGAGGTAGAAATGCCTTATGCTCCTCTTGTACCCTTTATCGCGGTTCGTGAGTACCGCGTTCTTCGTGACCTCCGCCCCCGTTCCGGACGTAGTGGGAATCGCAATATACGGCAGCGAAGGTTTCGCGATTTCTTTCTCTCCTTCAAGATAATCGCGGACGGAGCCCCCGTTCGTCACCATGCCGGATATGGCCTTCGCAGCGTCTATCGTGCTGCCTCCCCCGAGGCCGACAACGAGGCCGCACCCCGAATCCCGGGCCGCGGATGCCCCCGCGTCAACTATCTGTATGGAGGGGTCGGCTTCAACGCCCTCGTAAAGAACTGCCTCCACGTCGGCCTCTTCGAGGAGGGAGAGAACCCTTTCGAGGGAGCCGGACTTCCGGGCCGAGCCCTTCCCGCAGACGAGGAGAGCTTTTCTGCCGTATTGAGGAGCTATCTCCTTGAGCCGGGCGAGGCACCCCGCCCCGTAGATAACACGACCCGGTATGTTGAATTCAAAATGAGACATCGAAACCATTATATAGAAACAAAGTAATATGAAAATATGGAAATACTAAAATAATGAATCGTGAAACGTGTAACGTTAAACGTTAAACGGAGAAAAAGAAACAGGATACAGACGAATAACCAATAACCAGTGTTCAATGCTCAATGTTCAATATTTAATTGAAAAGAAAACACTGAAAGGAAAAAAACATAAAAACATAAAAATATAAGAATATACAAATAAGCTGCCACGAAGGCAATACAGGTAAAGGTTAAGGTGAGGAGGCCGGTATGGTAGTTGGGTTAAGGTAAGGGCAAAAATCACCAACTACTTAGCCTTTCAACCAAACCGGCATCCTTACCCTAGCCTATTAACCTGACCGAAAGTTACGCAGTACGCTGTACGCAGAACGCTGTACGAGATACGCTTTTGCCATATATAATTCGGTTATAGGGTCCCGGATGATAGAATTTACAAGGAGGCCAAAACAATGATATCTGCTATTGTCCTTGCAGCCGGCATGTCCGAGAGGATGGGGGAGCCCAAGCCCCTTCTTGAAATCAGTGGGCGCACTTTCATAGAGACGGTCTGCGGGAGGATATGGGAAGCGGGGGCGGGCGAGGTCATCGTCGTGCTCGGGGCGCGGCACGAGCTCGTCGAAGAATCGGTGGCGTTCGGGCGCGAGAAGGTCGCCGTGAACTATGACTACCTCCTGGGTCAGCTCTCCTCGCTGAAGGTCGGCGTGGATCTCCTGGACGACTCATCGACCCACTTTCTGCTGGCCCTGGTTGACCATCCCAGGGTGGAGACATCAACCTACCGCGCGCTCATCGGGGAGTGCGCGCGGCACGAAGACTCTATAATAATACCCGTATTCAAAGGGCGCAGGGGACACCCCGTCGTCTTCCCCGGATCGCTCTACCTCCAGCTCATGGAGGCCCCCCTTGCTATAGGCGCGAGGTATGTGGTACAAAGAAACCGCGACAGGATCGTCGAGATCGAAGGCGAAGACGGGGGAGTCGTAATCGACATAGACACGCGGGAGGACTTTGAAAAACATGTTTGACGTTATCAAAGCAGTCAGTGAAGCCATCGAGAACAGGGAGACCATCACCCTCGCCACGATAGTCAAGGTCGACGGGTCGACACCACGTGAGGTCGGCGCCAAAATGGCCGTCTACCCGGACGGGAGGATCGTCGGGACGATCGGCGGCGGCCCCCTGGAGGCACTCGTCATAGACGAGGCGGTTAAAGCGCCGGGCGAGGGAAAGCCGAAGCTATTGGAGTACAGTCTCGATCCGGAAGAACCCCACAACATCGCCATGATGTGCGGCGGTAACGTTCAGGTATTCATAGAGGTCATCGCCCCGCGGGAGGAGCTGATCATCCTGGGAGGGGGGCACATCGGCCAGAAGATCGCCGCCATAGCCCACGAGATCGGCATGGCTCACGTCGTCGTGGACGACAGGGAAAAGTTCGCAAACAGAAGCCTCTTCCCCCGCGCCGCGAAGGTGATCGTCACCGACTTCAAGGATGTCTTCGACAAGATACGGCCCACCGAAAAAACATTCATCGTGGTCGTCACCCGGAGCCACGCGTGGGATGTAGAGTGCCTGGAGCTAGCGATGAAGACGGACGCGCGCTACATCGGCGTCATCGGGAGCAAGAACAAGACCAGGAAGGTGATAGAGATACTGGAAAAGAAAGGGCTCGACCCCCTCGGCGACCCCCGGGTCTACGCCCCCATCGGCCTCGACCTCGGCGACAACTCCCCCGGCGAGATCGCCTTAAGCATCATGGCAGAGATAGTTGAGCTCAAGTCTGAAGGAAAAGGCAGGCACCTGCGGTTCAAGCCCAAGGCTTGAACCCAATTCTCAATGTTCAATAACCAATTTTCAATATCCAATTTCGTATCTCGTACAGCGTTCTGCGTATTGCGTTAAATAAATAGTACCTGATTTCTCTTCCGTCCGGCAGAGCCGCCGGATCTAACGGAGATATTTCTGATTTCATATTTTTTTCAGAATAATCAGGTTAATCAGGTGCTAATTCTCTTTTTGTCTTTTTAATGAGCATTGGTTATTGAACGTTGATCATTGAATATCGCGTGTCTTCTTCGCTCACCTATTTATATTTATCTGTATTAATGTGTCTTTCTTCCACCCGACATCGTCCCTGTCGGGATAGTCCAGGTTGTAGTGCAGGCCGCGGCTCTCCTTCCTCGTTATCGCTGACTTTATGATAAGCTCCGCGACCGTGGCGATGTTCCTCAGTTCGACCAGGTCCCTCGTCATGGTGAAGTTCCAGTAGTACTCGTTTATCTCGTCCTTGAGGTTGTTTATCCTGCGCCGGGCCCTCTCGAGCCTCTTGTTCGTCCGGACGATCCCCACGTAGTCCCACATGAACCGCCGCACCTCGTCCCAGTTGTGGGAGACGACGACCATCTCGTTAGAGTCGGTGGCAACCCCGGCCTCCCACGGCGGAATTGAGATAATCTCTTCCCCGCAAGAGGACAGCCGGTCCCGGCAATAAGCGGCGCCGCGGTCCGCCATTACAAGGGCCTCCAGCAGCGAGTTCGAAGCAAGACGGTTCGCACCGTGCAGGCCCGTGCAGGCTACCTCTCCGCACGCCAGCAGCCCCTCGATGTCCGTGCAGGCGTTCAGATCCGTCCTCACGCCGCCGCATATGTAGTGGGCCGCCGGGACGACGGGCAGCGGGTCCTTTGCCATGTCGAATCCATATGATAGGCACGTCTCGTAGATGTTGGGGAACCGCTTCAAGAGAAAATCCCTGTCGCGGTGGCTGATATCCAGGTAGACGTAGTCGAACCCCTTCTCCTTCATCTCGTTGTCTATGGCTCGCGCGACGATGTCCCTCGGCGCAAGCTCTCCGCGCTCATGGTACTTCCGCATGAATTCCTCTCCCGTAGGAAGGCGCAGCTTCGCACCCTCCCCCCTCACCGCCTCGGATATCAGGAAAGACTTCGCCTCGGGATGGAACAGGCACGTCGGATGAAACTGGAAGAACTCCATGTTGGCTACGGCAGTTCCCGCCCTGTATCCCATGGCGATGCCCGCGCCGGTGGCAATATCGGGGTTGCTCGTGTAGAGATACACCTTCCCCGCCCCGCCGGCGGCAAGAACGACATACTTTGCCGCAACCGTTTCAATCTTCCCGGAGAGGTCATCCAGGACGTACGCCCCGACGCACCGGTTGCGCGCCGAGTCGGGATCGAGCTTCCCCGTCGTTACCAGGTCTATCGCAATGTGGTTCTCGAGAATCCGTATTCGCGGATTAGCCCTTGCGGCGGCGAGGAGCCGCTGCTCCACCTCGCGCCCGGTGAGGTCGGCGGCCCGCACAATCCTCCGCGCCGAGTGCCCACCCTCCCTGCCCAAAGCGAAACGGTCTCCCTCTCTCGTGAACTCGACCCCGCGCGAGACCAGCCACCCTATCATCTCCGGCGCGCCCTTCACGACCGTCTCGACGGCTTCCCGGCTGCAGAGGCCCGCGCCGCACCTCAGCGTGTCCTCGATGTGCGACTCGAAAGAATCGTCGGAGGAAACCACTGCCGCTATTCCCCCCTGGGCGTAGTTCGTGTTCGCCTCGGAGCTCTCCTTTTTTGTGATTACCGCAACGTCGGCGTACTCGCCCGCCTTGAGGGCGAAGGTGAGGCCGGCGATCCCGCTGCCTATGACGAGAATATCCGTCAAAACGTCAGGGTTACTCATCTCGCACTCCTGAATCTCCGGGAATTTTTATCCCGGGGTTATCCCCGCAGAGGGGACATGAGGGATCCCTCTCGACCTCTATAATATCGAACCGGGTGCGGAGCCCGTCGAACACGAGGAACCTGCCGCACAACAGCTCCCCCTTCTCAATGATGATCTTGATCACCTCGTTCGCCTGGACTGCGCCGATAATCCCGGGCGACGTCCCCACGACGCCCGCCTCCAGGCTCACCGGGACGGAGCCGGGCGGCGGCGGGTTGCGGAAGAGGCACCGGTAGCAGGGCCCCCTTCCGGGAACGACCGTCAGGGCCTGGCCGTCGAACCCGGATATACCAGCTATGGAGAGGGGCTTGCCGGCAAGGTAGGCCGCGTCGTTCATCAGGAACTTCGTCGCGAAGTTGTCGCTGGCATCCGCCGCCACGTCGTAACGGGATATAATATCGACGGCCTTATCCGCCGTTATACGCTCCCCGTGCAGTTCTACATTGACGTCGGGGTTCAGCTTCCGGATCTTATCTGCCGCCGATTCGACCTTCGGCCGTCCTATATCATCCGTGCCGTGAATGATCTGCCGCTGGAGATTCGATATATCCACGAAATCGCCGTCCGCGATACCGATTGTCCCAACGCCGGCGGCCGCGAGGTAGTAGAGGAGCGGCGAGCCCAGGCCCCCCGCCCCCACGACAAGCACCCTGGCTCCGAGGAGCTTCTCCTGCCCCTCATCCCCTATCTCGTCGATGACGAGCTGCCGCGCGTACCGCTTTAACTGGTCCTCTCTCAAAGACATCTCCGCAACCTCATTTGACCGTTTCACCCTGTTTAAGTTCGCACGGGCCAATAACGGGCACCACCTGTATTGAGTCTACCAAAATACAGGAAATATGGATTATAAAACTCCCTCCGGATCCAGATGCTGTTCAGGATATCGGAAGAAATAGAACTTAAATTTAAAGCGCCTGATTGACCTGTTTTTTCTTTTCTCTTCGCTTGCCTGCACACCTGGTGAACGCAAACACGGGCATGGCCTCTGTAGTTATTTACCAAACTCCTTGCCGTGTTTTCGTGCAAGATCCAGGATTTTATCGTAGACGCTGGATTCTTTCATTTTTGAGATTGGCAAGTATATCTGAGGGATTCCAGAAGGACTTAGAATCAGCCAGTCTCCAAGAACACGCCAGGTTACAAGGAGATGCCAGGAGGCCCTTGCATCGAGGTCTTTGCCTCGAATCCATAGCCCGTCCTCCATGACGCCGTACGTGAGTTTTTGATGCAGGTATCTATGCCCCTTAAAATTGCTTCTCGCCCCGAAAGGGACCAGATGCGGTAAAACCACCGCAATAATGCCGAGGCATATAAGGGCGATTCCTACAACGAGTGTATAGCGGGAAAACAGACACAGAATTCCGATGATAATAATGGCCGATATCCGCCAACCGCGCACCTTGGAAGGCTGGAGGATCGCGACGTAATCGCCTTCGGTCAGTTTCATGCAGTGTTGAAATAATAATCCGGACATTTTTAGTAAAAAAAGGACGTGCTTATTTTTTATTCTTATAGCTTACTTCTTGCTTCCATATTTCTCGGCTTAAGAATTACGTACGTCGGAAGGCCCACGACATTGAAATAATCAAGTACCTCCTTCGCCGGCGGCTCATTCGGCTTTTCCGCCGCGTACTTGACAACGACATAAGACTCCAGGCGCTCCTTAACCTTCGCGTCCCTGAAAGTCGTTTTCTCCATAACGTGACAGTTCTTGCACCAGGTGGCCCAGAAATCTATCAGGACCATTTTGCCCCGATTACTCGCGTAATTAAGCGCTTCCGTCAGGCCCTCGTAGGAGTTATCCGCCGTTACGTAAAATACACCTTCTTTCTTATCTCCGCAGCACTCTACAGCGGGAGCACCCTTGAATCCCCCGTATGATATATGCGCGTAGTAAAGAGCCATGCTCAGAATAAAGACGGCGAAAACATATTTCACCCACGTCATCCACCTGCCGGGCCCGGGCAGGAACGACAGGCCCGCTCCGGCGAATGGCCACGGCAAACCCATCCCGGCGCCCAGTAAAAATGGTAGAAAAAGGGCGACAACCGCTCCCCGCGAGTAAAGGGTGCCTGAGAGCAGCAGGACGGAAATCAACACCGGCGCGACGCACGCACCCGCCAGCAGGGCGGCCACCGCCCCCATCGTGAAAGCCAGAAGGAAGCCGCTTTTCCCCTGCGGTCTTCCCCCCAGCCGGTTTCCGAAACGGGTGAAATCGATATTGAAAACTCCGAACATGGCCATCGCCAGAAAGAAGAAGACTACAGCGATGACGAGGTTGAACCACGGGGAAGCGTTAAGGGCGCCGAATTTCGAGCCGGTCAAAACGACGGCCAATCCCAACGCCCCGTAAACGAGGGCCATGGCCAGGCCGTAGGTTCCGCCCAGTGCGAATCCGCGCCCCCTCGAACCCGCCCGGGCGCCGGCGCCGATGATCGCCAGGTTTATGGGAATCATGGGGAGGACACACGGAGTCAGGTTAAGGGCGAGACCGCCCGCAAGGATCAGGAGAACGGTCACCAGCCATCCCCTCTTCTCGAAATGCTCCAGGGCCCCCGCCGGCCTTCCCCTCCCCTCACCCGCTCGATCGAGAAGTGCAAGGAAGTCCTTCGCCCCCATGTACCCGCTTCCCCGCCTAACCTCCTTGAACCCCCTCAAATATGGGGTCAGGTCTCCACATTCCACATTTAAATGTGGAATGTGGAGACCTGACCCCATATTGAAGGTCCAGCGGTTGGTTTCGGGGAGAAAGCATACTTGGTCGTCGCATCCCTGGAAACTTACCGTGACCTCGAGCTCCGGCACGTCGGATTTCTCAACCCTGTAATAAGCCCTGAAGCTTTTTACGTAGAGCTCCTTGCTCTCGCCGCTGAGCCTGTCGAGCTTCCTCACCGGGGCGGGAACCTCCAACGGCACGAGGGCCGCGCCTCCCCCCGCCTCGACCTTCAACTGATCTGCATAGAGGAAATGCCCAGGCGGGATTGTAAAACTTATTTCAACCACCAGGCCGCCGGCCTTCTTCTCCAGATTCGAGGTCACCGAAAACGGCGACTGTGATTGAGCCGGAGCCACCGCCGCGCCAATCGACAGGGCGATCGCGCACAGGACCGTAAGCCTTAATCCCCGACTATTACAATTGCACGATCTCATACAACTTCCAACATGCCGGAATAAACCGTCATCAGGCAAGGGCGGCGAACCACTTCCCTTTTTCAAACGCCTTGTTTAACGCGCCCTCCACATCGGCGACGCCCCCTTTCCCTTCCACTCCGCGGTGGAGGATGTCGCCGGCATAGCCGGCGTCCAGGGCATCGTAAAAATACTTCATCGTGAGGCACGCTCCATCGAAGAGCCTCTCTCCCCCGGTAGCGCCGGCGGATATGAAGAAGCCCTTCCTTTTACCCGGGTTCAAGCCCTTCTTCCCCAGGACGTACTTCCGGACGTAAAGCGGCTGCATCCTGTCGATAAACGCCTTCGCCTGCGCGGTCACGCCGTAGAAGAAGATGGGCGAAGCGAGAACTATCCCGACGGAATCCGCCAGAAGAGGATAGACACCCTTCATCCCGTCATACATGACGCATTCCCCCGTAGCCGAGCAGCCCTCGCATCCGGCACACGGACCGAAGTCGAGCTCCCTCAGGTAGAGGCGTCGGACGTCCGCGCCAACCTCCGCGCAGCCGGCGAGAAAACTATCCAGCAGCATATCCGTATTGCCGCCCTTCCTGGGGCTTCCGTAAATACCAAGGATCTTAATGATCACCTTTTTCGTCTCAAGAGCCCTTACTCAGCTCCTCCCGGCCGAAGGGAGATATCTCCCTCAGCCTCCGTATGATGGGAGGGACCTTCTCGATGACGTAGTCGACCTCGTCCTCCGTGTTGTACCGGCTCAGGCTGAACCTGACAGTGCCGTGGGCCGCCGTGAAGGGCAGTCCCATCGCCCGCAGGACGTGGGAGGGCTCGAGCGACCCGGCGGTACAGGCCGAGCCGGAGGAGGCGCATATGCCCTCGCGGTCGATTAGGAGGAGGATGGCCTCGCCCTCGACGTACTGGAAGCTGATATTCGTCGTGTTGGGCGTCCTTCTCTCCCTGTCCCCGTTGAGCTCGGCGGACGGAGCCTTCTCGAGAAGTTCCGACTCGAGCTTGTCCCGGAGCCCCCTCACACGGACGTTCTCGTCCTCCAGGAACTCCGCGGCCAGCTCCGCGGCTTTTCCCATGCCGATAATCATGGGAACGCTCTCGGTGCCGCCCCTCCTGCCCCTTTCCTGGTGGCCGCCGATAAGAAAGGAGTGGAACTTGGTCCCCTTCCGGATATAGAGGGCTCCCACGCCCTTCGGGGCGTGGAACTTGTGACCCGAGATGGAGAGGAGGTCAACGGTGCTGCCCGACATGTCGATGGGTATCTTTCCAGCCGTCTGCACCGCATCAGTGTGAAAAACTATGCCGCGTGACTTCACGATCCTTCCGATCTCTTCTATCGGAAAGATCACCCCCGTCTCGTTGTTCGCGTGCATGATCGATACGATGGCGGTGTCCTCGGTGAGAGATTCCCTGAGTTCGGCCAGGTCGAGGTTCCCGTCCCTGTCTACGGATAGCTGGGTGACGGAATAACCCTCCCCCGCCAGGTGCTTGCAGAGGCTGAGCACGGCCGGATGCTCCACCCGCGTCGTCACGATGTGCCGCTTGTGGGGGTACGAGCCAAGCGTCCCCATGATCGCCGAGTTGTCGCTCTCCGTCCCGCAGCTCGTAAAGATAATTTCCTCCGGCAATGCGCCGAGCAGCGCCGCCACGCGCCCCCGCGCCTCGTCCAGCTTCGAGGCGACCTGGCCGCCGAATGTGTGCATGCTGGAGGGGTTCCCGTAATACTCGCAGAAGTAGGGAAGCATATCCTCTAGGACCTCGTCGGCCACCCTTGTCGTCGCGTTGCTGTCCATGTACACCGTTCTCATATCTTTACCTCCTCGAGCACTATCTCCTCGTCCACCTGCTCCCGCAGCTTCTTCTCAACGTACTCCTTCAGCGTGAACTCCGCGCTCGGGCAGTGGGTACAGGTTCCGCGCAGGGCGACGATGACCTTCGTCCCGTATATATCCACCAGCTCGATGTCACCGCCGTCCGCCCGGAGGGCCGGCCTTATCTCCCTTTCCATCGTCTCCTCTATCAACTTCATCCTCTGGATGTTGGTTAGCTTCTTCGCTTTCTCCCGGACGAGACCGGCCTCCTTCTCCCCCCAGACCCGCGCTAGTATCCGCTCAATCTCGGCGTGGCAGGAGCCGCATCCGCCGCCGGCCTTCGTGTAGTGCGTGACGTCCTCGACGGACCTGAGGTTGTTCTCGCGGGCCACGCGCTCGATCTCCCTGTCGGTCACGCCGAAGCAGTTGCAGACGATCTTCCCCTCTTCTGCCTTAGGCTTCCCTCCCCTGTAGTCGGCTATCGCCGCCTCCAGCGCCTCGCGCCCCATGACGGAGCAGTGAAGCTTCTCCACCGGCATACCGCCCAGGTAATCCACGATGTCCTGGTTGGTAACCTTCTCCACCTCCTCGAGAGTTTTCCCCTTTATCATCTCCGTGAGAACGGACGCCGAGGCTATGGCGCTGCCGCAGCCGAAGGTCAGAAATTTAGCATCCTTGATCCGTCCGTTCTCGTCCAGCTTGAAGTATATCCTGAGAGAATCCCCGCAGGCCATCGACCCGACCTCTCCCACCCCGTCCGCGTCGGGCATCTCGCCCACGTTGCGCGGGTTAAAGAAGTGGTCCTTCAACTTATCCGAGTAATCCCACATTTATCACCTCCGTTAAACACCCTTTGAAATCTATAATAATTTGAAAAACGTTATCACAACAATGACAACGTCTAACGGCTATTTAATTCCGAAAACCTAACCCACGAATACTAAGGTCTATATTTTCCTGGGAGCGATCACGAATATCCCCTCCTCCGCAAGGAGGTTCGGAAAGAGCTTGTGCCTCCTGCCGCTGACGCGGCGGGAGTGCACGAGGCTGACCTCATCGAGTATGTCGATCCCGTTCAACATGCAGAACCGCTTGAAATCCTTTATCGTGAGGAGGTGAATGTTCGGCGTGTTATACCACTCGAAAGGCAGCATCCTCGTCACGGGCATCAGGCCGGTCAGCATGAGGTCGAGCCGGACCCTCCAGTGTCCGAAGTTTGGGAAGCTCACGATGGCCTTCCTTCCCACACGCAGCATCTCCTTTATGACGTAGTCCGGCCTGTAAACAACCTGGAGGGTCCGGTTGAGAATCACGTAGTCGTAGGACCCCTCCTGGTAATCGGCCAGCCCCTCGTCGAGGTCGCCCTGGAAGACAGACAGCCCCTTCCGGATGCACTCGACCACGTTCTCCTCGTCTATATCGACGCCCCGGCCCCTTACGTTTTTACTCTCCATGAGCATCCTGAGAAGACGCCCGTCCCCACAGCCGAGGTCGAGAACCTTGCTCCCCTCAGGAACAAGCCTCACGATCTGCTCGTAGTCGGCGTGCTGAATCGCTCTTTTATTCTCCGGACTCATTCGTATCTCATACATTATTGAGAAAGCTGCTTATGAGCTTAGTCTGCTGCTCCGTCTCCAGGAGAAACGCGTCGTGCCCGTAGAGAGACCGTATCTCGCAATACGAGACGTCCCTGTCGTTCGCCATGAGGGCCTTCACGATTTCCTTCGACTGGTAGCTCGGGAAAAGCCAGTCCGTAGAGAACGAGACAACGAGAAACTTGGCCCTGATCCGGGAGAACGCCCCCACGAGGGAGCCGTACCTGCCCTCGATATCGAAGTAATCCATCGCCTTCGTTATATAAAGATACGAGTTGGCGTCGAACCGCTCCACGAACTTGTCCCCCTGGTATTTCAGGTAGCTCTCCACTGCGAAGTCGGTCGAAAAATCGTACCCGTACGCCTCCTTGTCCTGGAGACGGCGGCCGAACTTCATGCCCATCCCCTCGTCCGAGAGATAGGTTATGTGGCCGACCATCCTGGCGACGGCGAGCCCCCGCGCGGGCGCAGACCCGCCGTAGTAATCCCCGCCTTTCCAGTTCGGGTCCGACGTGATGGCGTTCCGCCCCACCTCGTTGAACGCTATTGCCCGGGCGCTGAGCCTGCTGGTCGAAGCGATGGGTATAACGGACCCGACGCTCTCCGGGTACGCGAGCGACCACTCCAGCGCCTGCATGCCGCCCAGAGAGCCCCCGGCCACCGAGAGGAGCCTCTCGATGCCGAGGTGGTCGATGAGGGCCTTCTGGACCTTCACCATGTCGGAGACGGTGATCATGGGAAAATCCAGGCCGTAGGGACGGCCGGTCGCCGGGTTGATGGAGCCCGGGCCGGTGGAACCCTTGCAGCCCCCGACGAAGTTCGAGCAGACGACGAAGTACCTGTCGGTGTCGAAGGCCTTTCCCGGCCCGATCATGTTGTCCCACCAGCCGGGATGCCCGTCTTCCGGATGGTGCCGCCCCGCCGCGTGCGCGTCCCCGGACAGGGCGTGAGCTATGAGAACGGCGTTGGATCTGTCCCCGTCCAGCTCGCCGTAAGTCTCGTACGCCACGGTTACCGGGCCCAGCCTCTTGCCCGATTCGAGGACGATCTCATCCGGCGTCTCCGCGAACCGGAAATAACGCGTCTCCACTATACCGACGGAATCCATCTCGCTCACGGCGACATCACAACGTCACGGCAGCAGCGCGGGGTTCGGGCAAAATGCCTACCGGATGTCGAACCTTCTCTCCGCGCTCCTGCCCGCCTTGCCTGTCTCAATGGATATCTTCTCAACGTACCACCTGTATATACCTGGCTTCATCTTGCCGATGGCCAGCGAGTAAGTGGAGACCTCTCCCGCCTCGTACGTGAAGGCTTTCTCAGTCGGGTCGATGACGACGATGTTGTACCTTTTTCCCGGCAACTTCTTCCAGGTGAAGATGACCTCCTCCTGGTATTTCGGGTCAAACCTGGACTCGTCCCTCGGCCCCAGCATCTTCACGCCGCACGCGCTTACCATCACCGCCGCAAGAAGCAGCGCTGCCACAAGGTGCTTTTGTTTCCCCATTACACCCTCCTTTCCCGTATCTTAATTATGCTGTAAAAACCCTTCACTTGACAGCCTTCCGGCCGGAGCTAAAATATACCTGCGCTTTCATTATAACAACAGGGACAATAATAGCAATATTGCCGGAAGAAAACGCAGTGACGGGCCCCGTCAAGATAATCATCGGTATCCTTATCGCAGTCACCGCCCTCAGGATTTTTCTCCTCCTTTTCGAGCGCGCCAATCTCTACTTCCCCATGGGGAGGATCGAGGCCACGCCGGGCGACATCGGTCTCGCCTACGAGGACGTCACAATCACGACCGCGGACGGCATCGCCCTCAACGGCTGGTTCGTGCCCTCTCCCGGCTCTCGGAGGGGAATCCTCTTCTTCCACGGCAACGCAGGTAACATATCCCACAGGCTCGACACGATCAGGGTCTTCCACGAGCTGGGACTAAACACGCTCATCATCGACTACCGGGGGTACGGGCGGAGCAAAGGGCGCCCATCGGAGAAGGGGCTCTACCTCGATGCCGAGGCGGCATGCGACTATCTCGCCGGCAGGACAGAGATAGACCCCGCCTCCATGATCGCCTTCGGGAGGTCGCTCGGGGGAGCGGTGGCCGTGGAGCTTGCCGGACGGAGGGATCTCTCGGCCATCATAATCGATAGCGCCTTCACCTCGACGATCAACATGTCCAGAGAGCTGCTCCCCTTCCTCCCGGCCAGGCTGATCGTCACGCAGAAGTACGACACGCTGGCCAAGGTGGGCTCCCTCTCTATCCCGAAGCTCTTCATCCACAGCCAGGACGACGAGATCGTGCCTTTCTCGCACGGGGAGAGGCTGTTCGAGGCCGCTTCGGAGCCCAAATCGATGCACGCAATGAGGGGAAGGCACAACGAGGCATTTCTCCTGCCGGAGAACAACTACCGGCAAACGCTGGAGGCGTTTCTCAATTGACCTTCAACGCACCGGGCAGAGCTTCAAGCACAGGGCCTTAAACCAGCGGGGAAAGAAATAGCCCAAATACCCGAATCCCCCGAACCCGATCGGCACCCGCTTAGCCGGAAGAAATATCCTCATAACTTTTCACCATATCCCCGTTTTTATACCGCTTGCTGCCGGGCCCGGGTTTTTCACGGGGAAGAGAAGGCTGCACACTCTTCTTGCCCGGACCCCGGCAGCAGCGGTGGAACAATTCTCATTCCTGGTCCGGCACGAGATCTATATTGAGCCTGTATTCGCCGTCTTTAGAAACCTCGATCCGGACCGTTCCTTTAACAGAAACGGTGCCGTTGTGCATGGACCTGGCAAAATCGCTCCAGAACAATATGTCGGACCCATCTTTCCGGCCCGCATCCATGTATCCCGTTATCCTGTTATCCATCACGGCACCCGCCTCTTTATCCCGCGCTCCTGTTACAAGCTTTCCGCTACGCAAGAATAACAAGCAAGAAGCATGCCATGTCCGTAACAGGGAAAACAGAGTAGAATCGACGCTTTTCCGGCCCGGAATCCGGTATATGCCCACTCGATTGGCACACGAGTATTTTGGCACACGCGTATTAAGGAGTGCCTAGCATGCAGCAGGTATTCGTGAGTCGTACCTCGCACAGCGTACGGAGGGTTTCGTATATCGTAAAAGAAAGAAGTAGAGAAGCGTAACTACGGTTAAAGGTTTTAAGTCAAAGGTTCAAAGAAGAAACTGTCTTTAGTTTTTTTTCTTTTGTCTATGGTATTCAGTCTTTTCATCGAACATTGGTTATTGGGTATTGGTTATTGAACATTCGTCTTTTCTTTCGCCCCTCCTCTCTCGTCCCTCGTCCATCATTTTTTCCGTTCCACGTTTAACGTCACACGTTTCACGTCTTTTTCGTTCATTATTTCCATGCTTCCATATCTCCATGTTTTCGTGTCTCCTTCCCCCTGCGCCGGCAACTTTGTTGACTTATCGGGCATCCGTGGGCATGATTGACACGGCGGGTACGGTATAAAGAGCAATTTTTTACCTGTAAATCTTAAATCCCGTCATGGCACGGTTGTTGCTATTATTGTTCACGTATAGGTATGCGAAAAGGCTGTTTTATCCGTTAATAAGAGACACTGTAATGGGCTGGAACGTTAAAGTTATCGCGGTAACCCTGGCTGCTGCGGCACTTCTCGGGATGCCGTTTTTACAGGGCACCGCTAGGGCGGCCGACCCCTGGCCCGCCGACTCGGGCACGCAGATCTGGAACGGCGACGAGCCAAGCGGCGACGAGCCAAGCGGCATAGTTTGGCACGAGAGGCTGGAGAAGCTCTTCTGGGTGCACGACAACGGATGGGTAAACCAGATGGACACGGACGGCACTTTGAACTGGAGCTATTATATCGGCACACCATCAGATTGGGACCTAGAGGGAATAGCAATCGCCGACCCGTCAAGCGACAACATATACATCGGCTACGAGCAGGGCGGCGGCGGGGTCCAGATCAAGGAATTCGACATCACCACCCGCTCTCTCACGGGCAACGCCTGGGCATTCAGCGAAATGAACGGCCACGGAAACTCGGGGCTGGAGGCCCTCACCTTCGTGCCAAACGGGGCGCACCCTTACACAGACATCACTTCGAACTCAGGAGGCCTCTTCTATGCGGGCCTGCAGGCCGACGGAAAAATATACGTGTACGACGTCGATCTCTCTGACAGCGGAACCCGCACCTACATAGGCCCCATCACGCCTGTTCCGGGAAGAGGCGATCTCGCGGGCCTGCACTACCACGCCGAAACAGCAACCCTGTACGCGGTCTTCGACAGCTCCGATCTAATCCGGGAGATGGAGACAGACGGCACGTTCATAGCCGAGTACATCCTCCCCGGAGGCGCCCAGGAAGGAGTGACACTCGTTCCCTCGTACCCCTCGACGACCACGGAAACATACATAGCACAGGACAGCGGCCAGATAATCGAATACGGGAGCTACCCCCTCAGCTGGGGAGACAGCGACGACGATGGCCTCACCAACCCCGAGGAGACCGAAACGTACGGGACAGACCCCTACGATTCGGACACCGACAGCGACGGTGTCTCAGACTACGACGAGGTCTGGTACGACTTGGACGGCGCCTACGACCCGTTCGACCCGGGCTCTGGGACGGGGACAGACACCGACGCGAACAGCTCCGACACGGACGAGGACGGGTACAGCGACAATATAGAGATAGGATGCGGCGGCAACCCTATAAGCTCCGGCGAGATGCCCGCCGTCGTCAGCATCAACTTCCAGCCCACCGGTTCAGAAGTCCCCGCCGGGTACTGTCTCGACAGCGGCGCATCCTACTCTCCCGCCGGCTACGGATGGTAAATAAAGACCGTATCTCGTACTTCGTACATCGTAAAAAAAGAAGTAGAAAACAAGAATAAATCGCACCTGATTACTCTGATAATTATTTTAGTTTTTCTTATTTTTCAGGTAAATCAGGTTTTTTCAGGTGCTAATTTTCTTTTTGTTTTTATCTTTGGAATTCTTTTTTCTTTCTCACTTCTTGCTTCTTGCTTTTTCTTTCAGCGCCTCTTCTATCTCCTCTTCGTCGTCGGAGGGCATCTCAACGTTGTCGAACAGCTCCCACTCCTCCTCGTGCTCGGTCCGCTCGCCCGGGGCCAGTCTCACCAGCGGCGCAAGGGTCTCCAGCTCCAGTATAGTCTCGTTGACATAGGTCTCGTACGATACGCCGAAGTCGGGATAGCGGGCTCCGCACGCGTGGAGATAGCGCTTAATAAAGAGGTGATTATGGTTGAAATAGGCCGCCCAGCCATCCTCGTTCGAGACCCCGAGCTTGAAGGGACTCCTGACGGCGGGGTTCTGCACGAGCGTGATGTACCGCTCTCCCCAGTGCACCCGCGGGTCATCGAGCCTGCTGTAGGGCCAGAGTGAGACCACGCGGTTGGGGAGAAGCCCCGTGTCCCGCCGGGTCTGGGGGACGACCTCCTTCCCTCCCGGCGCCATCGCCGTGATGCCCCAGACAAAGAGCTCGACCGGCAGCGCTCCCTCGTTGGTTAAACGGTGCAGAATGTTTACAACGCTTCCCTCCGGAGAGAGGGAAATCTCCATCACCTTCCTGATGCCTGTTCGGGGCTCAACATCCTGGATGGTCTTGATACCACCCGGGATTTTCTCCCATGAAACCGGTCCATTGTCCGGCTCGTAGGTCCGCTCCCTGTCCTCCGGGCCGTGCCAGAGACGGTGCCCCCCGTACAGCCTCCACTCATACCCGCCGGCCAGGCCCAGATCAGGCCCGATCTCGCAGAGCTCGTTCTCCCCGCCGATAAAGCCGAAGCGGATGATCCGCGGCCCTACGTCCGTCGTCACTACAAGCTCCACGAGCCCGTTTCTCAGCCTGACGCAGTTCGGCCACCCCCCGTAAGTGACCTTCACTGTCTCCACTCTGTCCATAAGACCCTCCTGACGCTCCAACGTGTATTGTCAGAACTCGATACATTCCTCAACCCAGGAACGAGAGCAGGATTTCGCCGAACTTCTCCGGGTACTGGTACATGAGGCCGTGGCCGCCGTCCTCGATTCGCACCAGACGGGAACCGTTAATGCGGCCTGCCAATATCGATGCGTTCGCGGGCGGGCACATAATGTCTTCCGTTCCGGTGATGACAAGGGTGGGCTGCTTAATACCCGGGAGGCGCCCATATACCCATCGTCCCGCCGAAGCCCGCTATCAGCAAGAGCGGGTGCCCCTCGCCATACACCCTGCAGGCGATACGTACGTCACCCACGGGGAAAATTCCGGGTTCGCCATTTCTCATATCCGCGGTATTCATGCGTCCGACCCTTGCAATACTACCACAGATCAGCCGCTCTTTTTGCCTCTCACCGGCTCTTCATCTCTTATTGTTGCCGGCGAAAGCCAGCAGTGGTATTATTTCACCTGCCCGCAAGCCGGGCGGTACGCAACTTCAACCTTACAAGGAGGCACGCTTATGAATGAAGGAGTCAGGGTTCAAGGAGTCACTCTGCCCCAGAACTGGGGAGCCTTGCTGCTTCGGGGAATCTGCGCCGTGATCTTCGGCCTTTTGATACTCGACTGGCCGGGAGTACTAATAATTTTTCTGGTCTATCTCTTCGGAGCTTCCGCCCTCATCGGCGGCGTATTAGCGCTTTTTACCTGCCTCTCATCCGGGGCGGAAAAAGGCCACCGCTGGATGCTTCTCCTCCAGGGTGCGCTGGGTATAGCGGTCGGTGTCTATGTCTTCTGCAGGCCGGAAATAACCGCCGTGGCGCTTATTCTCCTGATAGCCATCTGGGCTCTTATCAGCGGTGTTTTCGAGACCGCGGCCGCAGCCGGCCTGCCGTCAGGCACCGCGGGAAGGGGTCTTCTCGGCCTGAGCGGTGTCATATCGATCATATTCGGGCTGCTCGTGCTGGGCCATCCCATGGCGGGAATCATCGCCATTATCTGGTTGATAGGAATCTACGCCCTGATCGGGGGATTGATACTTATCGTCCTTTCTTTCGGACTGCGAAGCAGGCAGAGACAGCTGCGGTCGGGCACCGCCTGACGGAGAACGCTCAGCGCTTCTTCGGCGCGCGGGGTTTCCGGGGCTTTCTTTTCTTCTTATATACTTCGGGGTAGAGCTTTCTCGCGCACTCCGGGCAGATCCCGTGGGTAAAATCGGCCATGGAACGCTCGCTAATATAGTCCTCGAGCCGGTTCCAGCGTCCCTTGTCGTCCCGGATATTCTTGCATGAAGCGCAGATGGGCAGTAACCCGCTCAGGGTCTTGATCTTTAAGAGGGCGCCTTTGAGCTCCCGGATGAGCCTCTCCCGTTCGATTGCATACCGGATCGAACAGCTCAACAGTCCGCTGTCCACCTTGCCCTTGACCAGATAGTCCTGCGCGCCCTTCTGCATCGCCCTGGTCGCGGTAGTTTCATCGTCTATGCCGGTCAGCACCACGATGGGGACTTCAGGCGCGTGAGCGTGTGTCCTGATAAAAGTATTGAGCCCCCTGCTGTCGGGGAGGTTGAGATCGAGAAGTACCACGTCGATCCCCCCCATGGAAAGTCGCTCCAAGCCCGGCAAGAGCTCCTTCACCCATTCCAGTTCGAACGAACCACCCTTCAGCTTGCCCAGCATCTTCTGAACAATCCGGGCATACAAAGTGGTGTCCTCGACCAGAAGAACCTTGATCCGCTTCTTGCCCATCCCGGGCTTCCTCACTATCATCATCCCGTCCGTATAACTATTGTACATTAAAAGCGGTTTTCAGGTGAACGAAATGCAACTACCCGGGTAAGATTATATATGGACCGGCCCTCGTCCCGGTATTAAAATAAGGTGACTCAAGGAGGACATCTATGAAATGCCTGTCGTGCGGTTTTGAGAATCCCTCCACAAGCAAGTTCTGCAGCCAATGCGGCAACATACTTAACCCCGTGGAAGGCACCCGGCCTCCCCCAACCCGGCAGCCTCCTCCAGCCGGTAAAATAAAAACCTCTCCGCTTGCAATAGCAAGCCTTGTTCTCGGCGTCTGCTCTTTCGCGGGCCTCTGGTGCCTGACAGGCATTCCTGCGATAATAACCGGCCACATCGCGAGGCGAAAGATCGGGCAATCGGGGGGAGAGCTGACGGGCGACGGCATGGCCCTGGCCGGCCTGATTGTCGGATACACCGGCACCGTCATGTCGGTATTCGTGGTGCTCCTGCTCGCCTCCATCGCCGTGCCGAATTTCATCAGGGCGCGTGAAACGACTATCGCCAACAAATGCGTCAACAACATGCGCTTAATCCAGGCCGCCAAGGAGCAGTTCGCCATAGAGCACGACGCCCCCGGCTCATACATCCCGTCTCCGGATGAAATCAGTGTATATTTAAGGAACAACCAAATACCCGAAGAGCCGACCGGCAGCTCGTACAGCATCAACGCAATCGATACAAACCCTGAGTGCAACTCCGGCCTGCCCGGCCACGAACTATAGCGGCCGCCGGCCGGCACCGCATCCAGCATCGCACCGCGTGTTTCGTCGTTCGTATCTCGTATTGCGTCGTGCGTGATGAGTATTGCGTTAAAAGTATTCGGATGGCCGCTACAAGTTTCAAGCTTGCCCGCCTAAGATGTGTTTTCAATTTTCCAGCATCCCTTTCAACCTTCAATTTCCAACAGTCTTTACCTTCAGGGTTTCAGTGGCTTTGTTTTTCAAATTCGTGTTAATTTGTGTAATTCGTGGATAAAACTTTTTTTGAACATTGGTTGTTCGTCTTTTCTTTCATCCCTCGTCCATCATTTTTCCCGCTTCACGCATTCTGTCTTTTTTGAATCCTGCATCTTGTTTCTTGTATCCTGTTTCTTGTTTCTTTTTTCTTTTTTTTCGTTACACATTACACGTTCCACGTTCTTTCTTGTTTCTTGTTTCTTGTTTCTTGTTTTTCGTTACACGTTACACGTTACACATTACACGTTCCACGTTCTTTCTTGTTTCTTTTTCTCCGTTTCACGTTTCACGTCTTTATGGTTCATTATTTTCATATTTCCATGCTTTCATATTTCCAGTCTCTTGTCAGTTTCTTGTCTTTCAGATAGACATCGCGATAAAAAGTTGCTAACCTATCCGCGGTAATCAGTCAAAAAGGAGGTATGAATATGGCAAAGCTGCAGCCGAAGGACAAGGTTGAGTGGAGAGCCGGTGCCAGGCCATCGTCAATCAAGGTAAGAAAGGGCGTCGTAAAGGAGATTCGCACCGACGGCATATGCCTCGTGCGGACGAGGGTCGAAGGAGCTTACATCATCGAGGAGATCCGGGCGGCCCGCCTCAGCAAAGTCGAGGAAGACCAGCCGGTAAAGAAAAAGAAAGCGAAGAAGAAGAAAAGGAAGAAGCGCGCGGCTAGCAAGAAGAGTAAAAAGGAATAAAGCAGCCGTATATCGCGGCCACGAAAAAGCCCCGGCCCCCCTGCGGGGGGCCGGGGCTCATGTCACCGGACAACGTCCTACAACTGCTGCAGCCGTTCCACGCTGACAGCGCGCTGGCCCTTGGGACCTGCGCCCACTTCCAGCTCCACAACCTCTCCGTCACTCAAGGTCTTGAAGCCGTCGCCCTTGATCGCAGTGTGGTGAACGAAGACATCCTCACCAGACTCAAGCGATATGAACCCGAAGCCCTTGCGATCGCTGAACCACTTAACTGTACCTTTCTGCATCTCCAACAACTCCTTTCATGTCGGCCGGTTCAAAAAACGGCCGTGAGTTCGAGTAACGCACCCACGGCCAACAGTAAAAACACCTTTTTGAACCAACGCCCTACTCCAACTCTACTGCGCCAATGATAGCACTCCCCGCGATACAGTCAACATATATTTCAGCTCAGCATATTCTCACGCTTCTCCCGCCACGCGCAGTGAAGCAGGGTCCTGACGGTAAAAAAGCTTCAACTCCTTATAAAGCCCGGGGTGTCTCTCTCTCAGCTCGACCGGCTTCTCGAAAAAGCACTCGGTAACCACGGCGAAGAACTCGGCGGGGTTTGTAGCCCCGTAAGCGTCGATGTCGGTCCTTCGTTGGTGGTCAATATCTTTCAATAATTGCCCGTACTCCTTCCCCAGGACGCGGGCCCAGGCGACGTACATGGAGCTACTCGGCAGGACGGGGGCCCCATCGGCCACGCCGCTCTCCTGGTCAAGCTGGTGAGCGAACTCGTGAAGTACGACATTGTGCCCGCCATGAACGTCCCTCGAGCTCTTCTTGACGTCGTCCCAGGAAAGGACAACGGCTCCCCGCAGCCACGATTCGCCGGCGCGGACCTCGTCCCCTTCACGGATCATCCCCGTCCCCTCACTCCGCCTCACGCCCCTGGCCATATAAGCGTAAGGGTAGACGAGAATAGACTCCAGACGCGGATAGTCGCTGTTTTGGCGATGCAGGAGGAGAATACAGGCCTGCGCGGCGATGGTCACCTTGATCTCATCGGTCATTTCCAGGCCGCCGCACCCCTCGAAGCGCTTCTCGCCCAGGAAGACCAGGATATCCCCCAGCAGCTCTTTCCGGTCCTCCTCGGGGAGCAGCCGGTAATATGGCACGTTTCTTCGTATTATCTCGAGCCAGGCGGGAGGGAACAGCCTGCCGCGAAAACTCTTTCTACGACTGTTCTTCAATCCAAACAAGAGGGACACCTTTCGTTACTGCTTCTTCCCCAAAAAGATATAAATAAATTCGCAATTATGAGCATTTCTTTTCTGTATGAAAAAATCATTTATTTATATGTCCTTGAGGAAAGAAGGATATTTGAGCAATGGCGAGAAACCGAGAAAGGAACGCAACGACCCCGCCGACTCTCTTGACTTCTGACCTCTGTCATCCGGTCAATCACCGAACTTATCTTCCAGCCCGGCGGGGGGGATCCCGTTCTCGTCCCAGCCGCGCTTCCGGTAATAGAGTGATAGGGCGCGCTGAAACTCCTCCCGGTCGATCACCCTGCCTGCATTCGGGCCGGTCAGGACCGGGCGGGAATGGACTTTGTAGGGAAGGCTGTCGTCCTCCCGGCTGACACCCAGGCGCGTGTTGATAATGCGGGTCAGGTCATAAATGTCGTTCGATAACCCGAGGAGCTGCTCCAGGGAAAGGCCGTTGCCCGTGACGTACCTGTAGAAGTTCTCGTAGTGGCGCTCGTTCAGCCCCAGCTCGATCCAGGGAAGGCGGCACACGCCCAGCATGTCGAAAAGGGGGCGCAGCTTCTGGTGGTAGATAACCGTGTCGACCTTCTCCTCGATCGACCACGCCTGCCCTTCCTCCAGCTCCCTGGCGACTGTCCAGGCCCGGGTGTGGTGGGCGCCGATGTCGGAGGTTGCGTAGGCCAGAGCCATGGAAAGGGCGGCGCGGCTGTCGTATGCCGACTGTTCCAGGCCCTTGACCTGCAGGATAATGTTATCCATCTCCGGCCATATCCCGATAACGGCGCGCGATCCACCGGCCAGAACGTCGCCTATCCCCTCCCGGTGAGCGATTTTCCGGATCATCTCCAGGACGGCCCCCTCGTTCCCCCAGGTAATCTCCAGTCCGTCCAGGTCGGAGAGCGTCAGAATCCCCTCCTCGTATCCCTCTATCACCGCCCCTATGAGGTTCCCGGTGGAGATCGTGTCGACACCGAGGTCGTCGCAGAGCTGGTTGGCGGCCAGCACCGCCGCGAAGTTATCAACCCCCAGATTGGAGCCGAGCATCGCGCACGACTCGTACTCCGGGCCCTCCGTCACAACCCCGGCATACCTGCCGTCCTTAACCAGGCAGATATTACCGCAGGACATCGGGCAGCCGAAGCAGGCGGCGTCACCGATCTTGTAGTGATCGAGCATCGTCTGGCTGTTGATCTTCTCGATCCCGGGAAAAACGCTGTCCCTGAAATTGCGGGTCGGCAGGATGCCCACGTCGTTGGCGTAGTCCATAACCGCCATCAGGCCCTCCCGGTGCCATATCTTGAAGTACGGGTGGTCCCGCATGTAGGCTGTAGCCCGGCGGGCTTCCTCCACGAGCCCCTCAATGTCGTGAACCGGGAGGTCGTGGTGGCCGCGAACCACGATCGCCTTGAGGTTCTTCGACCCCATGACGGCCCCCATGCCCGTCCGCCCGGCATTGCGGCTCCAGTCCGCATTAATACATGCGAACCTGACCAGGTTCTCGCCCGCGACGCCTATAGCGGCGGTTTTTATGCTGTGCGTACCCAGCCGCTCCTCGATGATGCCCTCCGTTTCGAGGCAGCCCTTTCCCGCAAGCTCCGGCATGGGGACGATGGCGGCGGGGCCGTTGTCGATAAACAATATCGAGAGGACGGGAGCCCTGCCGGTGATGGAGAGCGCGTCGATCCCCGCCTGCCGCAGCTCGACCCCGAACGAGCCTCCGATGGAGGAATCCCCGTAGAGGCCGGTCGCGGGAGCAATGGCGACAAAAGAGTTTTTTCCCGAGGAGGGGAGGTAGGCGCCCGTCAGGGGGCCCGGCGCCACGACCATGAGATTTTCCGGCCCGAGGGGATCTATTTTAAAATCGCGATGCCTTAAATTATCCCACACGAGCTTCGCGCCGAAACCCCGGCCGCCTATATAGCGCTCGAGAAAGGCGTCCGGCAGGTCGACCCGTTCGGCAGTACCCGCCGTGAGGTCCACCCTGAGGTGTTTCTTGAAGTACCCGCTCTTTATCATAGGTCAATACCAGCTTCGCTATCCGGGGCAATATTTATGTGTCTGTTATTAAACTTGAATTCATGACCGTTACTAAAGGTTACTAAGTTCAGGTTACTATCAGTTACTAAAGTGTGCTAGTTAATGGCTATTGTAACTATCCTGAGTAATTTCCCCTCGCAACCTTTTAGTAACCCTCTTTCGTAACTTCCTTTAGTAACCTCCATTAGTAACATTTATTATAATTCTTCCTTCCCGACATCGGCGTAGTGGATTATCTTCTTCTCCCCCTTTTCGTAGAATTCGATCTCCTTCATGTGCGCATAGCTCAGGACATTGTTCAGGCGCCTTGACTCTCCCAGGACGTCCTCCGGGATCAGGCGAAGGGCGCCCTTGGGGCAATGAGCGACGCACTCGGGCTCCCCGCCGCACAGGTCGCACTTAATCGGGTAGTCGCAATCCTCGTGGGCGTAGATGGCCCCGAACGGGCAGGCCTCGACGCACTTGTAGCAGGAAATACACTTCTCCCTGTCCAGCTTGACCACACCGTCCTCCCTGTGCAGGGCATTGACCGGGCAGACCTCCTCGCACGGGGCCGACTTGCACTGGCTGCAGACCACCGGCATTCTCACCACCGGGTGCGGGTAGGTGACTATCACCCTGACCGCGCTCTTCTTCGGGTTGTTGACACCCATATGTTTGATGGCGCAGACCAGCTCGCAGATTCTACACCCGGAACATAGCTCCGGAATGACCATCAGTTTCCTGGACATGTTAAAAACCTATTTCTTTTCGCTGCATGGCATCAAGATAATTATCCAGTTCTACAACGCTCTCGAAAATATTCATGGAGGGGAGGACATTTATAATTTCGAACACCTTCCTAATCTGGGGTTGCAGGTTCCCCATGGTTAACTTCCCTCCGCTCTGACCGAGTGCCTTGCTCAGTTTAAATATAACCCGCAGGCCCATACTGCTAATGTACGTCACTCCTTCCATGTCGAGTATAACCACCTTTGGCGAAGCGCTTAAAACCGAGTCTACCGTCGCCTCCAAAACCGTGTGCGTGTTCGTATCAATCGAGCCAAGGGGAGTTATGCTGTATATCCCGGGCCTGTTCTCTGCAACCTCTACAGTGAGCGCCATATCTTACTCCTTTTATCTAGTGAATCGTCGTTCGTGATTCGTATTGCGTCGTGCGTGATGAGTATTGCGCTTAACGTATTCAGCTTCCTGCTACAAGTTTCAAGCTTGCCCGCCTAAGGCGTGTTTTCAAGTTTCCAGCATCCCTTTCAACCTTCAATTTCCAACAGTCGTTACCTTCAGTGTTTCAGTGGCTTTGTTTTTCAAATTCGTGTTAATTTGTGTAATTCGTGGATAAATCTTTTTTTGAACATTGGTTATTCGTTTGCATCCTGTATCTTGTATCTTGTTTCTTGCATCTTGTTTTTTCATCTCTTCTTGCTGTCCCCGAAATACCGCAGGACCATAACGGTGATGTCGTCGGACTGCGGGACTCCGAGCGAAAAGGATTTAACCTTTTTCAGGAGGCCCTTGACAAGCCCTTCTATGGGCTCTCCCCGGAGGGCGCACACCGCCTCCTCCAATCTTCCTTCCGAGAACAGCTCCAGCCGGGCGTTAAATGCCTCCGTGACGCCGTCGGTATACATGCAGATAGTGTCCCCCGGCTGCAATATCAATTTTTCTTTTGTGTAGATCGTATCACTTTCAATCCCCACCAGGAGGCTGACCGCCCCCTTTATGAACTCGGATTTTTCGCCCCGGCGGAGAAGCAGCGGCGGGTTGTGGCCGCCGCTAGAATACCATATCTCTCCCGTTTTTACGTTCAATACGCCGCAGAAAACAGTAACGAATATGAAAGAGGGATTATCTTGCGCGATCTCCTTGTTTACCTTGTCCAGGATCTCATCGGGGCTCCCGATTTCACGCGCGATAACGCTGATCAGCGTTTTCGTGACGGCCATAAAGAGGGAAGCCGGGACCCCCTTCCCCGACACGTCGGCGATAACGAAACAGAGGTGGACGTCATCGATGAAGAAGAAGTCGAAGAAGTCGCCCCCGACCTCCCTGGCCGGCTTCAGGACGGCGTAAATATCAAACTCGGGTTTATTGGGGAAAGGAGGGAATATCTTGGGAAGGATGCCCATCTGGATGTCGTGCGCGATCTTCAACTCGCTCTCCATCCTCTCCTTCGCCGCCGTTGTCTCGGTCAATTCCTTTATGTGCCTCTTCAAAGAGTCTCTCATGTATATAAAAGAATCAGCGAGCTGCCCCACCTCATCCCCGGACTTGATCGCGGGCATCTTGAAATCCAGGTTGCCCTCCGCTATATCGTTCGTCGTCCGGGCAAGCAATCTCAGCGGGCGGGTAATCGAGCCTGAAATCAATACGATAACACCCAGGAGGAACGCGATACCCACCAGGCCGAGAACGATGACAGTCCAGTTGAGGCGGGTGATATCGGCCATGAGCTCGCGCCTCGGGTAAAGGATACCGAGGGACCAGCCGGTTGACGGTATGGGAGCGTACAGCATCCAGCATCTTTCACCGCTGTCCGGGCTATCGCAGGGGGCAAACCCGAGATCGCCGCGTATCATGCATCTGCCGATCTCGAGCAACTGCGTGTCGCCCCGGGCCCCGGCAAGGCTGGAGAGCGTCTCGTTCATGATAAGCTTCTCGTCGGGATGTGTGACGACCCTCCCCTCGCCGGAGATTAAAAAGCCGTAGCCCGTTTTACCTATCTTGATCGAGGAGACGATGTCCTGCAGCCAGGAGAGGGACACGTCGGCGGTGACGATCCCCATGAACCGCCGCTCCCCGTCGACGTCCCGGAAAAAGGGCACGGCGTAGGTGGACATAATGATGTTGCCGCCGCCCTCGTCGTAATACGGCTCGCTCCACACGGGGTGCTTGAGCTCCCCGGGAATTCTGTACCAGTCCCAGGAGAAATAATCGTAGGAGGCGTCCCCGAGGTTGCTGTATTTCACTTCGCCCTCGCTCTTGTAGAAATACGGCGCGAAGTACAATGAGTCCTTCTCGAACGCGTACGGCTCGAAAGCTATTGTCGCCCCGTATATCTCGGGATTGTTCTCGACCACCGAGCGAAGGAGGTTCATCAATCCCTTCTTCCTGTAGGAAGACTCTTCGAGGGAATAAGCGATATTCTCGGGGATCTTTTCGACGGAATTCAATACAGCTTCGATCTTGTGGACGGTGACGCGGGCGAGGTTGAAAGCATTGTCCTTGATATTCCTGATTATGATCCTGCGTGAAAAGAGGTAGTTGTAACCGAAGACGATCACAAAAATCAGGATGCAGCTCGTGAGTATACAGAATATGAGCTTGAACGCTATGCCTCTGTTCTTCATCATGGATACCGCAATGAACCGGCGACGCAACGGCCCGGACTATCGTCCGCCCGTTGCTTTGCCGTCCATCCTTAGGGAAAAAATATTGTAGCGGCACGCAGGCCGGAAAGCGAGCCCGAATTCACGGCAGCGTCTGACCTTCTCCCGACGCGGTTTCGTGCAGAATCATGTCGAGGATCTTCTCCTGGAAGCACTCGAACTTCTGCAGGACGCCCAGGCAGCTGCCGGTAGCGAACCTCTGGTGGAGCTCCTCGGACGTGTGGCTGCTCAGGATCAGTATCTTCTTCCTCGGCATGCCCTTCTCCACGGCGCGCTCGAGAAACTCCGCCCCGTCTATCTTAGGCATTTCCCAGTCGAGGATAAGGAGGTCGATGGAAGGGTCCAGGGCGGCGAGGGCCTCCTCGGCATCCTCGAACGTCGCGACGCTCAGCGCCGGGAAGGCCTTCTCGGCGTAACGCCGGAAAGCTTCGCAGAAGAAGTGGTTGTCATCAACAATGACAGCCCTACTCATGCGAGCCTCTTTCCGTTATCGTCATCCGCAATCCCGCCTGTATTGTACTCAAGCACGGACGCCGCGGTCAAAGGGAAGATATACTGTTTTAACACTCCCCCCGCGCCGCCCGTTCCAACCGGAATATCCTGCCCGGCTGCGTGAAAAGGAGCCGGGTCTCGATGCTCTCCGTGGAGAGGTTCAGCAGGCTGGACAGGGCGCTCCTGTAGAGCTCAAGCTGCGGGCGGTACCTCTCGGCAATATCCGACAGGTCTGCACCCGGCGCGACCCCGTCGCTCTTGTAATCCAGTATTGTCGCCTTTACCGGTTTGCCGTCGCCGGCCCTTGTAATCGTGACCCGGTCGAAAGCCCCCGTCACCCACCGGTCGCCCATGACGATATCGAAGCGTTTCTCGCGCCACAGCTCAACATCGCCCCCCGGCCGGGAGAGGGCCCGCCCGACCTCGGCGGATTCGAGCGCCCGGCGAAACTGTTCGACGGCCCTTTCACCGACCTCCTCCGGGGCCTTCGAGGTCTTCAGCCAGCTCCGGGTCAATACGTCGATATCGGTTTCCTCGACCCAGGAGAGCTCCTTGAAGAGCTCGTGCACGGCCGAGCCGAAATCGAGCCCGGCCCGCGCCGAGGGCGCGAAGAGGGAGGCGGCGCTCTGCCTCTCACGCGCCCGCGCCGACGGCGATACGCGCCTGAGCCTGCGGCGGCGCGAGGGCCCGGCAAGGTAGCCCTCCGGCGGCTCGCGGAGCACCATCTCCGACTCCGGCCGCTCCCGGGGCGGCGCCTTCACGTGCCAGTCGCGTTCGCCGGCCTCGTAAAGCAGGACATACTCCCCCCCGGCTATCCTGACGCGCTCCCCGTCAAGCGGCTTCGGGTCGCCCGCCAGCTGCAATTTCACAAGGGTGTCGGACCGTACCGCGTTTGCGTTTTTCCCGGGGTAAGAGGTGACCATGTAGAGCCCCTGCCTGGCCCGCGTCAACGCCACGTAGAGGACGCAGAGATTTTCGAAAGCGGCGGACTCGTCGGCGGACTCCAGCTCGGCGGCGAGCACCGGGTCCCTTTCCGCCATGACCCTGCGCGGCATCTTCAAGGACCAGGCGGGCAGTGTGGTCTCGGGGTCGCGGGCCGTCACGAATTCGATGCGGTGCGCGCCGGTAATCTTCTTATGCTCGTGCAGGTCGGGCAGCACGACGATATCGAACCCGAGGCCCTTGGACTGGTGGATGGTCATGACGCGCACGGCGTTCCCGGCGGCAAGCTCGCATATCTCGTAGTTATCGATAAAGCGCAGGAAGTCGCCGCAGTCGCGGCAGCCCTCCGCGTCGAACTCGATGGCGGCCTCAGCGAGGTCGTTCAGCCTCTTCCTGCCGAAGTCGTCGAGCGCGCCCGCCGCCGCGAGGCGGCCGCCCCACTCCCGGATGAAAGGATGGAAGCCGGACTCCTGTATCCTCCGCAGCAGCTTCCGCGGGAGACTGCCGCGGGCAGGCCCTTTCCCCGGAAGATATTCCCCGAGCGGGCTCATCTCCAGGTGGCGCCAGGCGAACGTGTCCCCGGGATGCGCCGCGAACCTGACGAGCGAGAGAAGGACGGAAACGACCGGATTGTCCTTGATGACGGCTTTTCCCTCGTGGACGATCGGCATCCCGCCGCACTCGCGGCGCAGGAAATCGACTATCTCCTTGCCGCTCTTGTTGGACCGCACGAGTACCGCCGCCGAGAGACCGCGCCCCGGCGGGTCGATCTCCTTCAGCAGAGAGGCTACGCAGCCGTACCGGTCCTCCGCAGCGGGCTTCCTCCCCCCGTCACAGCATGGGGGCTCCAGGAGGGCGGCGCAGCCGCTTTCGGGGACAACCCCATCCCGGCACCGGTGATCCCGCCAGACACTCTTCCACTCCGCGAGCGCTCCCGGCGGAAGCAGGCCCTCCGGCAGGTTTCCGAAGACCGCGTTCACCGTATCAATGACGGGCCGGCAGGAGCGGAAGGAGGTGTCGAGGGGGCTCTCCTCGATGCGGCCACCATACCGCTTCAATATGTTGCCGAAGAGGCGGTAGTTTCCGCCCCGCCAACCGTAAATGGCCTGCTTGACGTCGCCGACGTAGAAGAAGCTGCGCCTGCCGCTTGCGTCCTGGAGTATTTCATCAATGAGGTTGCGGAGCACCTCCCACTGCAGGTCGCTGGTGTCCTGGAACTCGTCGAGCAGCCAGTGGTCGAGCCTGCAGTCGAGGCGGTAGTCGATGTAGAGCCGCGCCTGCTGCCGGGAATCCCGGCTTATCAGGGCCCCGCCGCTGTGGCGGTTCGACTCCGTCAGCAGGTACTGCACGTCGTCGAAGGTGAGCTTCCCCTGCCTGCGTATCATCCCGTCGTATAGCTGCTCGTACTGGTCAAGGATCGCGTATATGCCCCGGGTCTTCATCATCGCGGAGCGCAGCTCCGTCCGCACTATGTGCGTCAGCAACTCCAGCGCCGCGCGGCATTCTTCCGGGGAGAGGGCGCACTCTTTCTTCTCTATGCCGATAACCGCACGCCCCTCCCGCAGGCCCTCCGCCTCCTCGATGAGCTTCCCGAACATGTACTTGATATCACTGCTCCACGGCGAGCCGAAGCCGTAAACGCGGACGGCCCCGAGAAAAGTCCTCCAGCGGGCCATGACCTTCTCCGGCAGGCCGTCCGCCGCGAGCAGGCGCTCCAGGGCGACCGCCGAGGCCCCCACGTCACAGGCCTCCGTCAGCCACGGGGACCCGCCCGGCCATATCACCTTCTCCTCCCCCCACCTGTCCCGCTCCGGGAGGACCTGGTAATAGCCGTGGTACACGCCGGTGAACTTGTCCAGGCTTCGCTGGAGCGCCTTCTCCGCCTGGCCGAAAGTCGCGTTTTTAAACGCCTCGAGGAACCTCCGCTGCGCCGCTTTTCTAACCTTGCGTCGGCTGAAGATTTCGGAGAGCACTTCCCTGCGGGCGCCCTCCGCACCGGCCCCTTCGTTGTCCATCACCAGGAAGTCGGGGGAGACGCCGAGCTCCATCGGGAACATCCTGATTATGTTGACGGTGAAGCTGTCCAGGGTCCCGATGTTCAGTCGGTTCAGATCAGCCAGGACCCCCCGCAGGAGCCGCAGGAATTCGCCGGTAGTGAATTCCTGCTTCTCGATTCGTGCTCCCGTCTCCAGCGCCCTCTCAGGTGACACCGCGGCTTCCGACAGGTACCTGACGATCGAGTCAAATATCTCCCCCGCCGCCTTCCGTGAGAAGGTAAGGGCGCTGATCCTGCCGGGCTTCACGCCGTTCGCGAGGAGCCTTATGTAGCGGTGCGCAAGCGCGAAGGTCTTGCCCGACCCCGCCGACGCCGATATTGCCTCATTTCTTATTTCCACACTCATCACTCAACTTCCGCCCGTCGTGAACTGCAACATAGTACCGCCCGTTCAGTACATCGTATATCGTACTGCGTTCTGCGTACTGCGTACCAAGTCAAAGCTTTTTCCATAAACTAACTATCATGCGGTCTATATGGTCTATAACCTCGATAAAATAAGCCTCTCTTTCGCCCTCCAAATAACCTAGTTCCTTGGCGATAACCAGTTGGGTCTCGAGCTCGGCCGATGATCCCAATGCAATATTCAGGAAATGCTTAAATTCCTTCGGATGCCTTCTTCTAAACCCTTCTGCCACATTGGAAGGAATAGATACTGCACACCGTCTCATTTGGGAAGTTAGTCCATACAGTTCGCTTTTAGGGAATCCAGCAGTCATCTTATAGATCCCTTTAACAAGCTCAATCCCCTTCTTCCATATCTCCAATTCCCTGAAGCTCTTGATGGTTCCCATGTATCCTCCTTTCGCAGTACGCTGTACGCTATACGCTGTACTATTTTTTTATACTTTCCTTGAGAAATGCCGTAAACGCATCCGCATCGATGCATTTCGCGATATCATCGTGAAAGAGGCTCTCGAAATCATCGTACCTGACCTTTTCGGCCGGAGGCCAGAACCTGCGGTTCCGGACGTCCCCGGCCACGCCGCGGGCGCAGGCGACGGCGGACTCCAGCAGCTCTTCGTTGAAACCGTCCCACGTGGTGACGCCGGTGTCGTTGACGGCTTTCGGCATGTCGAAGTAGCCCAGCTCCACGGGGCCGGCGATCTCCTCACTGCCTGCCAGCAGCATCCGGTACAGCGGAAGCTGGAGATCGATCCACCGCTTCTCCCTGCCTTTGACCGTGAGCTGCATGTAGCCGGCCGCATGTGGGGCGGGTGCGCCCAGGTGCACCTTCGCCGGCTCCTCGGCATTATCCGAGGTCTTGTAATCCAGAATCCGCAGCCTGCCTGTCCCGCGGTGCCTGTCTATACGGTCGATCCGGCCCACTACAAGCATGCCGCCGAGGCGGGCCTCGACCATCATCTCCGAATGCAGGATCTCCCACCCGTCACCGGCCAGCGCGGCCTGGACCCGCGCCGCCGCCCCGAGCCGCTGCCGCGCCGACTCGAGCTGTATCAGCACCGGCAGAAGAGGTGACCGCCCGAAACGCCGCTCCACCCATTGCTCCGCCCCGGCGCAGAGGAACGCGCGCAGGCGCCGCTCGTCCGCGCACGCGCGCATCGCGTCGTCTTTCGCCATCGCGTTGAGCGCGTGGTGCACCATGGCGCCGAAATCCCTCGCGTCCATCTCCGCTTCCACGTCGTCCAGCTCCTCCATGCCGAGCACGTGCTTCAGGTAAAAACGGAACGGACAGGCCAGGTAATCCCTGAAGCGCGTGACCTGCATCTTCACGATGTCCAGCCTGCCCGCCGGAAGGTCCGCGGGGGGGCGGGCGTCGAGCTTGAAGCTCACAGTCGAAGGGCAGTTCGGCCTTTCCTCATCGGGATCGCCGAAGAGCCTCAGCGCGCGGGGCGGCAGCTCCCCGTCGCCGCAGCGAAAGAGGAGGCGGGACGGCTTCAGGGGGTTGCCCGGCGCGCTCGTCTTGCCGGCGATGAAGCAGACCCGCCCGTCCGTCCTGCGGGACTCGATGAGGCCGCTCATCAGGTACGAGTCCCTGGCAAGCCTGTCCGCGTCGCACCGCAGGCCCAGCTGTCCGCGGAGCGAGTCCGGCAGGAAGATATCGCTCAGCCGGCCGTCCGGGACGAACCCGTCGTTCATGCCGGTGACTATGAGGAACGGGGCGTCGTTCCACGGCAGCTCGAGCCATCCCTCCAGGTCGATGACCGCGTCCGCGCGCTCCGGGTAATATGACTGCGGCCTCAACCTCTCCAGCAGCAGGTCCAGACCGTCCTCTTTGGCGATGCCGGGGTCGCCGTCAAACACCATCCCCAGCTCCCGCAGCGCGTCGTCCACCAGCTTCGCCACCTCTCTGAACTCCTCGTCCGCAGGCACGCCGGGGCTGACCACCCGGTCCGCGTAGACGGTCTGAAGGAACGACCTCACGGCGCTTTCAATATCTTTCTTTCCGAAGGCCTCAACCTGTTCCAGCGCGAAAGCGGCCGCCCCTCCGAGGCTGCCGGACCTCCCCCGGCCTTCCCCGCCATCCCCTGCGGGCAGGCGGCGCGTTATATCCTCCAGGTCGGCGGGCAGGTACTCCTTCCGGAATTCGTCGAGTCCTTTCAGGACCGCCCGGGACTGCAGGCCGCGCACCCTTTCCAGGCAGGAAAGGACGTCGGCGTTGCGCAGGAACGCAGCGGCGGCCACGTACGTTCCCTCGCAGACCAGTCCCCTGAACGATTCGATAAGGCCGTACAGGGGATGTTCGTTGAGGGACTTGCCGGATGGATCGAACGCGGGCAGGCCTTCCTCCGCCAGCCTGGAAGAAAGAAAAGGGGTCACGCCCCCGTCGGGCACACCGACGGCGATGTCGGCGGGGCCGAAACGGCCGCTCTCCGCCGCTATCAGCTCCAGGACCCTGCCCCCATGCGACGAGGGAGAACCGGCAAGGATGATGTTCTTCCACGGACCGGGGACATCTATTGAATATTCGCGCCATTTCTCCGTGATGGGCCGCCCCCATCCGTCGAAGCGGTCCTCCATGGACCCGGGCGCGTGCACGAGTATGACGACCGGGACCCGTTCAGAGAGGCGCTCGAGCGCGCGCACCATGAGGGGCGTGGGATCGGGCACTGCGGCGACGACTATCCGCTCGATTCCCCCGGGCATCTCCGGCTTTTCGGACCGCCCGATCATCAGGTCGACGGGGTCCCGCCTGCCGCACCCGTCCAGCCTGTCAAGGCAGGCCCTCTCCAGCGCTGCCAGGTCGCGCCAGCGATCCGGCTCCTCCAGGACGCCGCCGAACTCCCTATGCACGTCCCCTATCCGGTAGCCGCCGTCAACCAGCGTCCTGCGCAGCCTCTGGATGGCCCCGCCCGTGCGAAGCGCCCAGGCGAAATCCCGCGCCGGGGCCTGGCCGGGAAAGAGACCCTTGTATTCCGACAGGTCGGCCCCCATAAGCACGCCGGCCCAGGCGGCAGTCACCTCCGTCTGGCAGGCCACGGAGCCGGGCTCGTCGCCGGGTTGGAAGAAAAAGGTCGGCGTCACGACACGCGGCGAGAGAAGGGCTGTATCCCGCTCCGCGCAGTGGAGCGCCAGGGCCTCCCGCAGGCGCCTTCCCGCCTGGCGCGTGGGCACCACGACAAGCTGATTCTCCAGGTCTACCGGCACGGACGGGTCCGGGGGCATCAGGAACTCCCGCACCTTCGCCGTTACCGGCGCGTCCCAGCCGAGTAAATGTCGTTCTACGGGCATGGCGTCAGAGATTTTAACGCCGATGGGAAACTATTGAAAGGGAGTATTCGGACCGGGCATAAACGCCCCCCCTTTTTCCTCCATGCCGAAAACGCGCGCGACGAAGAGGCCACAGGTAAAATAACCGGGTCAGGGAACCCGGCGCACGCGAAAAAACAGCGTGGGACTAATCCTTAACCCCCGGTTTTTCCCTCCTCCGGTATCGGCTCATGGGCCTTGCGCCCGTACACCTTCTCGTAGGCCCTGCAATCCGGGCAGACACCCCTCTCCATGGTTTTCACGAAGATGTACGCCAGCCCCTTCTGTTTCTTCCGCGCGCGGCTGCATATGGGACACTTCAAGCACTTCCGGGCCCTCTCCCTGTCCTTTTCGGTAATCACCGTGCCGTTCATAACGCGACCTCCTTCATTAAGGCTCCCGCCCGGCGGCCCATGTTTTGTTTTTTACGCGCGCCTCAACTGGTAGAATAATCGAGGGCGCCCCCGTGTTGCAACACAATAAACCGCATCTGAAGAAGCAGGGAGAATAAACAACATGAACGGAAAGCTGAAGCAACTGCGCTTCGGTACCAGCGGGCTGAGGGACACGGTCGAAAACATGACCGACATGGAATGCTACATAAACACGCTGGGCTTCATCGCCTTCCTGGCCGGTAAAGGCGAGTTCCGGGCCGGGGGCGCCGTCGCCCTGGGCGGTGACCGCCGCCCGAGCACCCCGCGGATAAAGAGGGCGGTTGCCGCGGCAGTTCGCGACAGCGGCGGGGAGGTGGACGACCAGGGGCTCGCTGCGAGCCCGGCCCTCGCGCTCTACGCCGTGAAGAGGGGCATACCGAGCATAATGGTCACAGGCAGCCACATACCCGCCGACAGGAACGGAATAAAATTCACGAAGAGGTCCGGCGAGGTCCTGAAATCCGAGGAGCAGGAGATACTGGCCGATGTCGCCGCCGAGAGGGAGAGAATATACGCGATGACCCCGGAGGAGCTCCCGTTCGATGAAAAGGGCATGTTCAAACCGGAAGCTGCCGGGAAAGCCGGCTCACTGCTGCGTGGTGGGGATTACGAAGGCCCGGCCGTCGGGGAATACATCGAGCGGTACGGGCATGTGTTCGGCCCTGCGCCCTTCCCGCACGGCACAGAAATCTTCCTGTACCAGCACTCCGCCGTGGCCAGGGACGCCGTGAAGAAGATATTCGAAGCCCTGGGCGCGGAGGTCATCGCGCCCGACGACGATGTCCGGATAGAGTACGCGGACGAGCTGGGGGAGAGAAAGGAGGAGACAGTCTCCCCGAGGAGCCAGGTTTTCGTCCCCGTGGACACGGAGAGCGTCTCCAACAAGACAATGGCCGTCTTCAAGAAGGTCATGGATGAAAACGGGCTCGACATCGGCATATCGACGGACGGCGACTCCGACAGGCCCCTCCTCGTGTACCGCGTTTACAGGGACGGCAAGGCCACAGGCGAGGTGAGCTGCGTCACGGGCGACATACTGGGCCTGCTGACAGTGCTGGCACTGGAGGAGATGGGCGTCGCGATAAGCGCCGCGGCTGTGCCCGTGAGCGCCAACGACGCTATCGCGAAGGTCCTGGCAAAAAAGGGGGTTGAGATAACGCAGACGAGGATAGGGTCGCCGTACGTCGTCGCGGCCATGAACGCGTCGATCGAAGAACATCCCGGCTCCCGCTGCCCGGGATGGAACGTTTTCGGCTGGGAAGCCAACGGAGGTTTCCTCACGGGGAGCGACATAACCGTGAACGGCAGGGTTTTGAAAGCCCTCCCCACCAGGGACGCGGTCCTGCCGCTTCTCGCAGTAATCATGATGGCGCGAAAAGCAGGCGTGCCCGTCTCCAGCCTCCTGGGCCGTCTGCCCGCGCGGTACACGCACGCAAACAGGAAAAAGGAGGTCCCGGCAGAGACGGGCAAAGCTATTATCCAGTCTATCTCGTCTATACGGGAGGGTAATGTGCGGCAGGTAGATTTCGCCGCGTCCGGAGAAGCGGTCGTCACATATTCGACCGGGGAAGTTGAAAAGGTCGGTGCCGGGAGCGAGCTCCATGAAATAAAGGATCGCCTTGAGGCGCTCTTCACAGCCGATGACGGTTTTTCCGGGATCAGCGGTCTTAACTATATCGACGGCGTCAGGATCTTCTTCACCAACGGCGAGATCTCCCACCTCAGGCCTTCGGGAAACGCCCCGGAGTTCAGGAACTACGCCATAGCAAGCAGCCCGGAGCGAGCACGGGAGATAGTCGAGATCGGCTTGAAGAAAATACTACCCGCCATGGCGAAAGCGGCCGGCAGGCCGCACCCCGTGATTCGTGGATAGATCTTTTTTTTACATTGGTTATTGGAAATTGGTTATTCGTCTGTATCCTGTATCTTGTATTTTTTCTCCGTTTCACGTTTAACGTTACACGTTTCACTATTTTAATATTTCCATGTTTTCATTATTTTCAGCCGCAGGCTTCTCGCATATCCCGAGAAAGTTAACACCGGGCCATTCGGCTTAACCCGGGATAAACCCCGTCGAAGCGCTCGGTGCAAACCCGGGGTCGAAGCTATCCCGGTCTGTCATAACTAAATGATAATGTCCCCCTGAGACTAAATAGAAATGTCCCCTTATACTGGCGCCTATAAGGAGGTGTCAGTGAAAAAGGGGATATTAAAGATGAGTCAGAAGGAGCGTGACAGGCTCAGGATATTATCGAGGGTAAAAGCAGGGGAGATGATAATCAAGAAGGCCTCAGAGCTCCTGGAGATCAGCTACAGGCAATGCAAGCGGATATACAAACGATACAGGGAAGAAGGAGAAAGAGGTCTGATTCACCGGTCAAGGGGGAGGCCGTCTAACCGCAGGAAGGATCCGGCAATACGGGAAGCGGTGATCAAGCGATACCAGGAGCGGTACGAGGGGTTCGGGCCAACGCTGGCGTGTGAGAAGTTGGAGAAGGAGGGGTGCCAACTGGATCACGAGACACTGAGGTTATGGTTACTTGAAGAGGGTCTATGGGAAAAGAGAAGGAAGAGAAAAAAGCACAGAAGATGGCGAGAGAGGAAAGAGAATTTTGGCGAGATGGTTCAGATAGATGGCTCCCACCACGATTGGTTTGAGGGACGAAGGGAGAAGGCGGTTCTGATAAACATGGTAGACGATGCAACAGGGAGGACTTTCTCCAGGGTTCACGAGGGAGAGACGACACGCGCTACCATGGAGACCATATGGGAGTATATCGATGAGTATGGCATTCCCCTATCGTTATATGCGGATAGAGATAGTATCTACAAAACAGATCGTCAGCCAACTATCTCAGAAGAACTAAAGGGAGAGAAGCCCCTAACGCAGTTGGGGCGTGCCCTCCATAAGCTGGGGGTGAGGATAATCACTGCCAGATCACCGCAGGCCAAGGGTCGGGTAGAGAGAAACCATGGGGTTTATCAGGATCGGCTTGTCAAGGAACTGCGTCTGGCAGGTATAAGTAGCATTGCCAAAGCCAATAATCTCTTGAAGGACTCATTTCTTGGGGACCTTAACAAACGCTTTGCCAGGGAGCCGAAGAGCGATGTTGATTTGCATCGACCCGTGCCTGAGGGAGTGGATCTTCAAAGAATCTTCTGCTTTGAAGAGGAGCGGGGAGTAGATAACGACTGGACAGTACGGTGGAGTAACCGCATCCTCCAGATCGCAAAGGCCAATAAGACGCTGCCCAGGGCACGCCAGAGAGTGACAGTACAGGAATGGCTGGATGGCAGCATTCATCTGGTTTATCGCGGAAAGGAACTACGGTATAGGGAGCTGGATAAAAAGCCCCCCAGGGAAAAGAAAAAGGTAACGGGGGTTGTTGAAAGAAGATCATATCGGCCAGCTCCGGATCATCCGTGGAAGAGATGGTGCCATAGTCGAAGGGTTATAGCCTGATGCCACTGAGATCGGCCGTTAGAGGCCAAATATGAAGCTCAAATTTGGCGGAGATTGGACAGGGCTTGAGAAACACATGAAGATGGGCGGGAAAGCGGAGAGTATAAGAAAGCTCACACGGCTCTCAGGGGGTCCCTGAGAGCTTCACTCAGCCTGTTAGATGCACATAAACAACCTTTCTTTGATTTTACTTTTAGGGGGACACTTCTAAATAGTTTAGAAGGGGACATTTCTAAATAGTTTGGACACGAAGCTATCCCGGTCTTGAAAGCAGGGGCCGGAGGTGGTATAATTTAATTGGATATCAGGGATGGTTCATTACCCTGTTAAATGTTTACAGGAGGGAAGAGCCGTGAAAAATGTCGCCCTGGCACTTATAATAGCTGCGTCGATCACGTCATTGGCTGTCGACTGCCCCGCCGGCGACCTGCCGCGAGAACTGATCGGGACATCGAGGACCTACGGAAAGAACACCTATTACACCTTCAGCGACGGCACGACGGGGTTCTCCAGGAACTGCGGTTCAGTCAAGTTCTACAACTTCAGCGACGGCACGACCGGCACGTCCACTAATTACGGTGGGCGCACAACTTACTACAACCTCAGCGACGGGAGAACCGGGACCTCTACAAACTGCGGCGGTCCGGTCACCTACTATCACTTCGATGACGGCACCACCGGGACATCTACAAACAACGGCGGCTTCACCACGTACTCCAACTTCAGCTACTAGGTCCGAGTTCCCATGAACGGATTCGAGGTTAAACCGCGCCGCAACCAGGCCAACAGACAATGATCGAACGGTTCCCCGGAGGCAATTTCCTGAGACTTGTCATCATCGTGATAATCGTACTTATCGTCGTTTCGATCGTGAGGGTGCGAAGCTGCCGGAAGGCCCGGGAAAAACAGTTTGATGAAATCCTTCAACTGAAGTAGTTGGTGATTATACACTTAACCCAACTACCATACCGGCCTCCTAACCTTAACCTTTACCTATATTGCCTTCGTGCCTTAGGGCCTTCGTGGCTGTTTGTTTTTTCCGCTGCCCGCTTTCTCTCTTTTTTGTATCTTGTGTCTTTTTATTCGTTTCACGTTTAACGTTACACGTTTCACGTCTTTGCGTTTCATTATTTCCATACTTCTATATTTCCATTTTCCCCGACATTCCTTGATATCCATGAAAAAGCGTGAAATAATTTACCGTATGACGACTCGAATACGGGCATGTACCTGAGCAGACGTTAAAAGACTCAACCCGGGAGACACAAGATGGACGTACACCAGAAGGTTCTCTTCGTCGACGCCCGTACGGGCTTCTACAAGGTCAAACGCTACCCGCTGGGCGACTATTTCGGCCCGGTTGACCTCGGCATTCACCTGGCGGACCACTTCGACAGCCTGAACATCGGCGTGGGCCTGGGGGCCGGCTCGATCCTTCCCGGCTCGAACCGCATGATCTTCACGGGGATCTCCCCCTGCTGGGACGGCTTCTACATCTCCTCCATGGGCGGGGCGGGGCTGGTATTCAACAACCTAGGCCTGAACATGGTCTCCCTGGTCCGCCGGGCTGACACACCCTCCATCCTCTATCTCAACCGCAATCACGGCGAGGAGATCGAGGTGGAGATCGAGCCGGTCGATCTCAAGCGGGTGTGGAAGAAAGGCCGGGGAGGCATCTACTCCCTGATGGACTACGCGTACGAGCGCTTCGGCGAAAGATACGAGAATGACCCGCGGGTCCTGGCTGTCGGTCCGGCGGCCGCCGTAACCGATTTCGGTGGAATCTGCTCGGTCCCCATCACCAGGGGAAAGCTGACCTACGTGGACACATGGGCCGGCCGCGGCGGCCTCGGGTCCAAGATGCTCAGGGAGCACGGGATCGCCGCCGTCATCTACGGCGGGACCCACCTCGAGGATGACTTCAAGGACCGCAAGGTCGCCGACAAGTGGTTCCAGGACAAGTACAACATGAAATTGGCGGCTAAAGACTTCCAGGCGACTACCAAGTACCGCTTCAACCCCGACGTCGACACCGGGGGGACCTTCGGAGTGAACTTCGCCACGATGAAGGGGAAGATCATCGCTTTCAACTACCGCTCGATCTACATGACCGAGGAGGAACGGCTGGACATCCACCAGAAGTTTATTGTTAACCACTACCTGAAGCAGTTCAACGAGGAGACGATCAAGACAAAGCAACAGAAGACCTGCGGCGAGCCCTGCCCTGCCGTCTGCAAGAAGATGCGGGACCAGTACAAGAAGGACTACGAGCCCTACCAGGCCATGGGGCCGCTGACGGGGATATTCGACCAGCGCGCCGCCGAGAAGCTGAACCACCACACCGACTCATACGGCTTCGACGCCATCTCGGCCGGGGGGGTGCTGGCCTGGCTGATGGACTGCCTTGACGGGGGTCTGTTGACACCAGAGGAGCTGGGCGTGAGCGGCAAGCCCGTCTTCTCGGCCGACGGGTTCGACGTGGTCAAGGACTCCATGCACAACGCCGAGCTCGGCGTCGAGCTCCTGGACTCCATAATCGAGAAGAGGGGTGTCCTCGACCTGGAGAACGGGGCCCGGAGCCTGGCCAGGAAGCTATCCCGGAAGAAGGGGCGTGAGATCATCGACAGGTTCGTTTACGACGCCTCGGGGCGAAGGGGGTGGATGGTGCCCAACCAGTACTGGACGCCGGGCGTCCTCTCCCCCATGGCCATCATGGGAAAGTATTACATGTACTACGGGGGCGATTTCATGCCGCCCCGGGAGCTCGGGCGGGCCGACGCCGAACACCTCCAGGAGGAGCTGATCATGGACAACATGGGGGTCTGCCGGATGCACAGGGCATGGGCGGTTGAGATGATACCGGAGATACTCGGCAAAGCAATCAAGGGCACGAAGGAAAAGTACTTGAACAGGATCAAGATCGCCGCCCGGCGCATCAACAGCCGCAACAACTCGGGCTTCTGGGAGACGGAGAGGGACATCGATTTCGTCCACACCTTCCTGAAGAGAAAGCGCGACGTCGAGGGAGTAAACGACCCCGAGCTCGACAGGTGGATCGACTACTTCGACAAGGACGGGAAGGAGGCGGCGCTGGAGTTCTGGTCGGAGATGTACAAGGGGATAAACGAAGTCCTGCGTGAGTTTTAATCTCAAGAATCGTATCTCGTACAGCGTTCTGCGTATGTCCTATTTACTGCATAAGTAGATAAACGATTCTTTATATCCACGAATTACACGCCTGTCCGGCTTTAGACGGGAATTAACACGAATAAAAGAACGATCAATATGAAGCAGATCATCAGCATTATTTCCCCATTAATTGATCCGAGTTAATCATCACATATCTGCGATCCAAACAAATTAGTAACGTTCAAAAGTTACGGCATTTTGCCATTATATACGAATTCCTCCCCCTTGATGGGGGAGGTTAGGTGGGGGTGAAAAAGCAATTACTCGTATCTCTTACAGGTTAAACAGGAACGAATAAGGACATT
>Ga0208279_1000270_pt1 | contig 46971 bp, 97 predicted proteins | sample AntAceMetag02UKM_FD_184766 | JGI IMG/M metagenome (GOLD analysis project Ga0208279, IMG submission 184766) | Saline lake microbial communities from Ace Lake, Antarctica - Antarctic Ace Lake Metagenome 02UKM (SPAdes) (version 2) | ecosystem: Environmental > Aquatic > Non-marine Saline and... | reverse complement strand
ATGAAGTGGGTGGCGTCAATCATTACGAGAGAGCTGTAGTACGCGTAAGCAGCATCATGTTCAATGCTGTCTATCTGCGTAATATTGTCGTAGCTTCCGTCTATGCTGAATGTCTTGATGAAACCGTCATAGTCAGTTCCTGCATATGCCAGGATGAAGTGGGTGGCGTCGATCATTACGAGAGAGTTGAAGGACCCATTAACAGTATCATGTTCAAGGCTGTCTATCTGTGTAACGTCATAGTCAGCCCACTCATATATGTCGAATCCATCAACGGTTGGAAGCCACTCTACCTTTTCGCCAATCGCCGTCTCTGTGTAAATGCCGATGGAAATGTCTTTGTGCGGTAGGTCACTTAATTTTTTGAACGTAATGGCATTATTCCAATCAGGCCGAACTACGTCAAAACTAAACTCCTTGCCGTTCCCGTCTGGTATTGGTTCGGTTACAGTTACAGTTTTGTCCTCAGCGTACTTCAGAGTGAACGCCTTAGACATCTTGCTACGCTTGCCTTTTCTGTTGTAGAAACCAAGTACATCAAACAGGTCTTGTTTCCCAGTCCAGTCGTTCAATCGTATCTCTGCCACCCTGACGGATTTCCCAGCCCCAACCATCATCTTGTACGAAGACTTCAGAGACATGTCGATCATTGAGCTTTTGTCGCTTTTTTCAATTACTACAGATCTAGTTTCGTGTTTATAGTTCTTTACGAAACCATCTTTTGTAATCGCACTATCTTTAGTACGTAAGGTATCTATAAAACTTCTTGATTTTAGTTCTTGCACATTACACCTCAGCTAAACGTATTCAACGTATGCCCCATCAGGCTTAAAGAACAGCACGTTCCCGGTGACAGCTTCTCCGATAATCCTGACAACAACATCTGTTGCCTTGGTAGGTATCGTTGATGTTGCGTCCCCAGCAGTTTCGCTAACGAATACAGGCGCACCAATTGTGAACGTCGGGAAAGCAGTATCTGCTCTAACTTTTCCATACGTTAGCATCGTAGTTGCTTCGGCATCTCCAGTTGCCGCTAAGACACAAATACCTAGCCTTCCTTTCGAAGTTGCAACTACAGTGGCATCAGCAAGTTCCCATCTGCTATCAGCGACTGCAAAATAGCACAAGTCTCCAAAGGCAAGCGTAGCGCCAGCCGTTCCCGTTTCAGTAATTCCAGAGTATTTACCGTCGGCGCTTAGGGCTGGGTCTAGTTGTATAGATGTATTCTCAGGCAACGCAGCACCTAACAATGCTGTAATTGCCTCAGCTACTGTCAAACCTTCTAATCCCGCTGCTGTGAATCTAGCAAACTCATCGTCATTCGGAGAGCCATCAATAGTTACAATATGGTTATCTGTAATCGCATGAATAATTGCATGAATATGGTCAGCCCTTGCCAGTGAACTAGAAGTGCCAACACCAGCGGCAACAACAGCAGATATTTCTGCAGCAGCAGCTGTGTCTAGTGCGTCTCCTCCGTCTTCTGGGTCGTGAGAATCTTTATGCGCTTGTGGTGCGTTATCTCCTGTTACATCCGCTCCGTCAGCGACCCCTATCAATGTTCTAACTTCAGTAGCAGTAAGAGCATCAATTGTGCCAGCTGTTATTCGCCCTACAAGCGTTTGCTCTGGTACAGTTAGCGCAATTGGCGTATCGTCAGACGTAGCCATTATTAGCGTGTACGCATCCCACAGTGACTTCAATGTGTACTGAGTGTGGTCGTCTCCTTCTGTTAGCCCCGAAAGGCTGCTATGAGAAGAAGCGCCGCTACCAACAAATTCAGTATCTGTTGACATTTGGACAGCATCGAATGCATCCGTTTCTCCTTCTTGGAGAATGATCTTACCAATAAGGATTCCGAAGTCTGAAATAAGTGGTGGTAAGTCACCTGGAGGATTGGCAAGGTTCGCTTCAGCTAGAGAGTAAGAATCTCTGCCATAAACAATGTAGACATGCTCGTCGTCCGGATGAAGATAAACCCAATGGACTCCATAAGCTTTGTTGGCTAAGTCTCCGCCTGGGTGGCCCGTACCATCAGTGTTATCATCATAGTACAAATTACTGATTACAGTAGAATCGGCTGTGTATTGCCACACATCAGAAATTCTCCAGCAATAAGTAAACTTACCCACTGATGAATCATAAGCGCCAGCTGAAAATGGTGTATGCCTTTCGATTCCTACATAGGCTACGCCAGCAGCCATTGTTAATTCATTTGTAGCTTGCCATGCAATAGTACAACCTGAAGCAAGAATGAGTTTGTTGATATCTCGGTTACGTCGAGACAGCTTTAATGCAGCATTCTGGAATCTGAATCCACCGTTATTAAAGTGGACGTTGTCAGATGCATCTTTTCTCACATTGCCAAGTTGAATCTGTCTATTGTCCCCGGCATAGGTTACAGCTAAAGAAACAGTTGGAGTAGAATCTCCATCGTAGGACAAGACAACGAAGTACGTTGTATCAGCAGCTGTTATTGCTTGGTTGTCCTGTTCTGTAATACTATTCAAATGAAGAGGCGATGTAGGATCAAGTTCTGTATCCCGGAACGCTAGTGTGCCAGCTGATATTTTGTATGTTCCTGCGTTAGTACCTTCGGATATCTCACATCCGGTAATAACCATTGGGCTTAGTCCGTAGTCTTGGAAGTTTCTTGTGTCTTGCAGATCTTCGGCAACGGCTGATCGTTTAACAGTTGTAAGCGCAGGCCATTCTTTCTCCGTGTCTGCTGAACTGACAACAACGCCTAACGTACAGGCAATAACGCCGGTGAGTGTGTTGGTTGTAATTCCAGTGTATTCTACAAGCGCGAAGCTTTCCCTTCCGCCAATTCTTGCGTACCCGCCACCGGAATCGAAGTCCGCTGCACTAGTAAGGACGACATCTGATTGTTCAGACTGGTCCTGTCTGGTCCAAGCGCTAGCCAATGTTGACTGCACCTCATTTGTAATTGCGTAAGGTTTGGGCATCTAACTACTCCTCTTAAATTATAATATAGCATAAATCGATGAGACGGCGGTGGGAGTTGAACCCACCTAGTGAAGTTTTGCAGACTACAGCATGGCCGATATGCTACGCCGTCTTATTGTTACTTAAGCGCAATCTGGTATGAATGTACCGGCATGCGCTTGTCTCTAATGAATTTCCTGTGCTTCTTCAGCATCTTGTTTCTCTTGTATTCTCTCAGATGGTCCACCATCATTACTCCATCAAGATGGTCAATCTCATGTTGTGCGATATGGGCAATCATTCCAGACCATTCGTAACGCACTTCTCTCATATCTGCGTCAAGGCCTTCCACGACAACCCTGTCAGATCTTTCGACGTCCTCAGTCGCTCCTAGGATACTCATACACCCTTCGGCTATAGAGGATTCTTCCTGAGAAAATTCAACTATCTTCGGGTTAATGATCGGGATTATCTCTGCAATCGTGTTAACGATAATGATTCTTACGTTACGCCCTAACTGTGTCGCAGCAATTCCTAGGGCGGGGAATGAGGCTACTGCCTTCATCATGTCATCGATTAAGATGTCATCGAAAGGACTAAGCTCGGTAACTTCATTCGCAACCTCGCGCAGTTTTGGGTGGCCGTAATTCAGAATCTTTACAAGCTTGGGTTTTTCAACATCTCCAAACGTTTTTCCGGTTTTAGGTTTAGGCGTAACGCATAAACCACTTCCCAAAGCGGTTGGTTGGTTCTTTTCCTCGTCCATATATCTCCCCTTTCTGAGTCCTCGACAGGATTTGAACCTGCATTGGCCGGTGTCGAAAACCGGTGCATCTCCATTCTGCCACAAGGACATATTTATTATCCTAAATTTTCTACTTCGACCTTCTCGGCTGACGTATCTTCATCATGCACTTCGCTAAGGTGGAAACCCTTCTGATACCACTCAACGAAGGCATGACCTGCTAGCGCATTCCACATAACATGATTAGACTTATGGACATCGTTCCTTGCCTCAGCAATATCCATTGCGATGTGATTCATCACAGAGATGTTGTAAATCGCATCGAACTTAGCCATGATGTCTAGCGCATTGTAATTCTGTTTTCCTACAACGACGATTGAAGATTTGCTGATCCACGTTGCTGTCTCAGCCATAAACGTCATGAAATGTTCAGACTTAACCGCTACTGTTGTCGAATAAAGTTTCGTGTTAGGGAAGTCTTTGTTATGGCATCCGTCCTGAAGCCAGCCGATAAAAGTATACGTGAAGATCTTAATCAAATCTCTCTCTCGACCGAAGATCTTCAACCGACCGCAATATTTAGAAACTGTTGCTGGAAGCCAAGCAGGTGCCATTCCAGTTAATACATCGGTCCATTCAGAGTTATCATCAAATGCATATTTCGTTCCGCCATGCTCAAATTGTTTCTTGATGACGTCTTCGAAATCATACCAAGCCTCTTTCCAGTCTACTGTTCCGAGGCATTCAATTCCTTCTCGGTTGTTAGCCCCATTTTCAATTCCCATTCTCTTCCCACCCTTTCTAAATGTTCTTCCAGAATTGGATAATCTCCCTCAGCAAAATAATCGAACTGTTTCATAAGTTCTTGCACTACACTTATTTCTGATATAGTAAGATTCCTAAAAGGCACAAGTCCATTGAACGTATCAATTATTACTTTCGCCTGCTTTAAGATTAGAATCATATTCCCTCCTTCCCTGGAGCCAGTGGTCGGAATCGGACCAACACAAAGTCGTTTACAGGACGACCGCACTGCCATTATGCTACACTGGCATGTTGCAGGAGACGGGAGTTAAACCCGCATCCGGTCAATACAATTCGACCTCTCTATTTGAGCTACTCCTGCATTTGTAATTCTTTAGCTTTGCTCGCGCTACAACCACAGACTAGCCATGAATAACCATCGAGTACTTCTTGCGACATCTCAATGCCATCTCTCTCAATGGTCTCTAACAGTCTTTCTACACATCTAAGTTTGTCTTCCATTGGGTCCTCGGTCAGACTTGAACTGACATCAACAGATTCAGAAAATCTGCGCCTTATCCATTAGGCTACAAGGACAGTTGTCGCTCTCTCACGACAGTCGCGCACTCATTTGGCGGTGTACGTTTAGCCATAATTTAATTAAGCTTGAGGAACTCTCGCGAGTATCCAGTAAGCTCAAGTTCAGAGTCATCAAGTGTGGCATGAATATCATGATGTTTCCCTGAGCTGCCATAACATCGGATTCTGCCATTACACACAGAATCAACAACGCCTCTCATTCCGTCGCCACACATGCTAGGTCCGTATTCATCAATATCATCTTGATCTGCAACTACTAGAACTTTATCCCCAACGAACAAACGTTTCCCGATACGATCAAAAACCTTGCAAACCTTGTCATTCATATTCCCTCCTCGGAATCTGGTTACGGGGACTGGATTCGAACCAGCATATAGATGCTTATGAGACACCCCAGTTACCAATACTGTACCCCGTTGTATGTTTCTAAACCTCGCTAATCCTTACCCGATATTTCTTTCCTGGCTTCAACATTCTTGATAGATGAGTAGGGTTAGATACACCATCGCCAATAGCAACAATTTGCTTGCCAATATATACAGTAGGTGCATAGATTCCTTCCTCCTCGTAATATCCAGGTCCTTCTGTCATAAATCCCGTTACTTCGTGGATTACATTTTCCATCCGCCGACCTCCACCAAATTATTTGCAATGTAGCCGACATTGCCACATTGCGCTACGCCGTTCAAAATTTTCCGTGACTGTTGGGCCTATTCATATATAGGCACCCGAATCAACAGGTGTATGCAAACAACCACGCTCCGCACATACCGCAGAATCTGTAGGCCACCAATACCCGTCGTCAACCCCGTGGGTTTCATAGACGCTCCACTCTCGGTGGCAACTAATGGAGTAGGTTTTCTTACATAATTTTGCAAGATTGTTGCCCGTTCCTTAAATGAACGAGACGCAGCAAGAGGCGCATATGCAAACAATCAAGATCCGTGCATATCACGGGCTGGCGGTCAAGACGAGATTCGAACTCGCATAGCATCGGTAGACAGCCGACTGAGATAACCATTCCTCTACATGACCGTGAAGCCCAGTAACTTTTACTCCACCTTTCGGTTCGTGCTATTCGCTGGGCAAGCCGAATAGAAGTTTTGGCGACAACGGTTGGACTCGAACCAACATAAATCCTTGTTAACGGCAAGGGCATGGGCCTATTCATGTTACGTTGTCATAAGTTGCGGCTTACTCTGAATCCGCTAAAGTCAAGCCTATAGTAGGCAGCACGGCTTTCTGCTGTAACCTCGTAAGGTTAATCGTGGCCTAGGACCACAATCTGAGGCAAGAGGCTGGAATCGAACCAGCGCATGAAAAACGCTCTACCACTGAGATACTCTTGCCAATCCGCATTATTGGTTTCCCTCATGCAGCTGGGGCATCAGCGAGAATTGAACTCGCGTCACTGACGTGAAAAGACAGCATCCTGACCACTAGACGATGATGCCATGTTGGGCCTAGTTTAAGTCCAGACCCAAGACTGGAGCATCGTCATGAAAGAAGGAGCAATCATGAAAAACAAGTCTGTTACGACATCTCAAAAAACATTATACCACAAAACATGTCATCCGTCAAGTCATTTGAGCGGGACATTCGTCACCTGAGTAATTTTACGAGTTGTATTGAGTACTTTATATCAGTTCTTCTCTTATGTCAAACAATTCCTGGAACTGTTCTATCTCAGGTATCACAAACTGGCCGAGAACGATTGAGTTTTTCTCATCCCTAATGTAAGTATCGTATCGTTTAGCCCTGCCTTCGAAACCAGATGGCATCGTGATAAGAACCTTTTTATTATCGCTTACCCCTCTGACTACACCACGTTGCATTCCGCACGTTTTATAGCTGCTATTGATAGCTTTGACTTCATTGCACGCGAAGACAACAATATCGCCAATGCTAAAATTCCTTCCCACCATATCAACTGGATTCATCGATTTCCTTTACAAACTTCCTGTATGATTTACGTAATCGTTTTCTGTACCCTCGTTTAATCTTCTTCCTCTCTCCTGGTTGCCAGAAACAATATCTCTTCCATCCAGTCAACGCATCATATTCGTCCCCGGATTTTAGTGGTATCCTAGCTTCTTTCATAGCAACCTTCTACTCCTAAATCATCGATTATCGCCAGAACCTTTAATAACTCCTCTCGCCCTGCGGTCAAACAGTTTCTCGATGTTCTCTCTGGCAACATCTTCAAGCGAGACCCCTAAGTCTGAAGCGATTGCGGCTAGGTACCACAGAACGTCTCCTAGTTCATCTGGGACGCCACTGAAGTCTGCTCCTGGATCGCCGCGCATCACTTTCTTCACCTTATTCGCTATCTCACCACTTTCTCCCGATAATCCCAAGGTAGGATAGAACACAGCTTGAGACTCAGGATAAGAAACTGTTTCTGTAGCAAGTTTTTGATATTCTTCAAACGTAAAATCCATTTCACTCCCTTGTTTTCATCAACTGCTTTCCCGATTCTTTCGTAGAAATCAACAGGCACCAGTGTATAATTTAGCGACCTAACACACATAGCAACTTCAAATTCGACCCACTCTCTACGCATGATAGCAGAATGTTTTTCTTCAGACGGCTTATGATACCACTCGTCAGAAATATCAATAATCGCTTTTTCAATTACTTCGCTTGTCTTCATTAGGCCTCCAGATAGAAAAAGCACCGACTTTCCCAAGATGAATTCATCGGCATTCGCGACTGCCTCATGTCTGTCAGGTTCTCAGTATTCATCGGTGCCTCTGGTTGGCGAGCTAGGAATCGAACCTAGTCAAGCAGAATATCAGTCTGCCACGCAGCCTTTACATCACTCGCCAATGTGGGGCTGACCGGAATCGAACCGACTCAGAAAGCTTAAAAGGCTCATATGCAGCCACTACATCACAACCCCATTTTTATCTTTTCTACTGCTTGTTTTTCCCGTAACTGAATCCGGCAAGATCTGCCATTAACATTGCCGCAAGCAGCTTGTCTTCTTCATCGAAGAAATCAAGGATTTCTACATATTCGTCGTCAGGTAGATCGTAAACCATATCACCATCATTCATCATCGTAACAATCTTTGCAGAGGCAGCCACTCTGTCGAGTACATCAACAAACTGTTCTTCATCAATATCTTTTCCTGAAATCTTTTCTGCTAACAGATGTGTCTTAGATTTACTCATACTTCCTCCCTTTAACTCTAATTGATCCGGCTGGCTTCGAACCAGCATCATCTTGCTTATGAGACAAGTGCCTTGACCAGTTAGACCACGGATCGTTGTATTTTACTCTTCGAATGCAGACGTATAACCCTCTGCCTCAGCCAACATAAGAGCCATTAGCACAATGTCTTCGCCATCTTCCAGTGCGTCAAGCAACGCCTCGGTATTAACTACCTCTGGAGAGTCATAACCAACCATAGCCTTTGTCATGACGCGAGTCATTCTTATGGCAATACGAGTCACGTCTTCTAATGTAAATGTAGACAACGGACTTTTGATTGCCTTGTACATCGGCATCATGTGTTCTACAACTGCTTCTGCTTTATTCATACTGTCCCTCCTTAGAACTATAAATCGTACTCATCAATCATATCAGAAAGGTTCTCACTTGTCAAGGCCTCTGCAATTTCTGGAGGCAGCTCTTCAAAAATTTCGTCATATCCTTCAGTGAATCCGATGTACTTGATAATCATGAAACAAACAGCCGGTAAGTGTTTCTGATACTTCAGAACGTATTTATTGAAACATTCGATCCATTCTTCTTCAGTGCTGTTATTAGCAGCTAACTCAATGAATTCTGGAATGAAGTCGTCTATCATCTGATCAAGTTCATCTTCTGGCGGCATCAATATGTTGAGAACTTTTTTTATCGCTTCATTCGCTTCTGTTGTAGTCTCGCTCATTTCATCACCCCTGGTTATGGGACGAGATTCGAACTCGCATTGAGCCAGGACCACAACCTGGTGCCTTGCCAATCGGCCACCCACAACATGTATATAAAGTTGGTGGCAGGTCGCAACCCGCCACCTAATTTTAACTCAATCCTTGTTCGTACTCTACCATCCACTTAAGAGCCGAAGCTGAGAAGCCACAAATATTAACCCATGGGCCATATCCGATAGAATTCTCGTAGGACGCGACATCCATCATATAGCCTCTTCCATCTGGAGCAGGAACATTCGACCGGGACTGCATGTCAGAGACAAAGATCGTCCTGTCAAATCCTGGAGCAGCTTTCTTAGCAAATCTGTAAGCTTGCTGAAAGTCAGTCCCGTGTCCAACTTGCCCAGAACTGAATGAATCTACAAACGCGAAACCTCTACGTGCAGGAACTTCAATCGTAGTAGAAGCAAACGAGAAGGCTCTTACCTCTTCTCCTAACTCCCTGATCATAGAACCAAACACAGCGCCAGCTTCTTGTGCGGTAACCACCGACCTTCCGGAGATGGTCGTCTGCATAGATCCAGACGTGTCAACGAGCAGTCTAGTCTTGCCTTTCAACTTAGGCTGCGACTCCAAAGCCCTAAGCATCAAGGTTTCTAGCTCAGTTTCGAAAACTGGCTCAATCTTTGCCGCAACGTAGAAACGGAAAGGCAAAACTCTACTAACGTTCAACGACAGTAGGTATTCCTTGATCTTGTAAGTATCAATGCCTGCTTCTGTCATGTTACGCAGGTTTCTGATGGCGGCCATCGCACCAAGCTTGTTCTCTGCCATTAGCCTCTCGAAGGTTTCCCTCTTGCTGGCTCCACCTGACAATGCGACTTCCCAGGTGTCCGGAGACTCAAGAGTGTCGTCTGCTAACCTCTTGAAGACAGCTGCTTGCTCTTCATCCTTTGGCTTTGGCCTAGAGATAAACATAGCGTCTCGAAGCGTTACAGCACGATCCTTGCGGTTATACTTGCCTAGCCTGTAGGCGTCAAACTTGGTGAACGCATCAGCAATACCAAGTCTTAATTGCCTAGGGATAGACTTATTCTTATGCGGGTCGCTCGCGGAATCACCAAGGAACATAGCAAGAATCTCGCCTAGCTCGTCAGGACGCTGGATTACGTTGTAAACCAAGTCCCTGATAAGGCTGTTGTTCTTCTTGTCCTTAAGCAATGAGGCGATCAACCAGAGAGGCGCATGCCTCAAATTGTAATCAGTCCTCGCTGTTACAGCAAGATTGGCAGCAAACTCAGGCTCGACATTCTTGACTAAACTGGTAATTCTCTCAGCAATGCTTTCTCCTGACTCATAGAACGTGTCTTCGAATAGCATGCATGAAAGGACAGACCTAACCAAGTCCTGTTCTGCTGTAGTTCTATTTACCACAGCGCCTTCGTGAGTCCTTGGCGCAAAACCTGTAACCTTTCTGTTCGTCTGCATAATTCCCTCCTTTTCAGCTTGCACATAATTGTGCAGCAACTACATCTTTAGCTCCTGCAACACGCGAGAACGGTGTTTTTTTATCCAATATAAGAAGTAACCGTACTCTTCAGCTAGGAGCATAATTTGAGACACTGTAACATTCGACCACGGTTATTGGCTTGTAGCCAGTTTCATTAGAAGAAGTATCCGTAATCTACAACTAGTGTCTCGCATGTTTCAAGGACTGCAATATTCGATATCTGGATGTCAGGCTCGGCCAAGAGTTTCCACCAAACATCCAGATTTCTTAGGAGTATCCGCAATCTGCAGCTAGTCCCTAATCTTAAAGCACCGCAACGAGCGGAGACGGGTATGCCAATTAAGGCGTTCTGTAAGATAGAAGTAACCGTCATTCCTGCAGCTGGTGCCTATCTTTCTTGGCAGAAGTACACTATGCCAAGTTTTTAATCTTTTCTAATCGCTATCAATTTCGAACAAAGACATAGGTTCTTCTCTAGCTAAATTCACAGAGTGGAGATAGCCAGCGCAATACATTAGCATCGCCATCTCAACATCGTTGATAATGCCATCAAATCTGGCCGTAGTGACGATGTTTGCAATATCAAACGCATTCGAATCGCCTTCTCTGATACCAGCACGTTCAGCTGTATCTACAAAGTTGTCAATTCCAAAAAGCAATCGCATCGTTTCTTTCATTTTTGCCTCCTCGATATTTACAGTATAGCACATTTCCACCCTTCCGTCAAGTCGTGCCAGAAAGACATTCGTCACCTATCCACTCTAGGAACATTTCTTCTGTTGAATGTCTCCCGTAAATACGGTGGAATTTCTTATGGCACTCATCGCAGAGCGTCACGCCATTATTTAATTCAAAGCGCAATCCTGGGTTGTCTGTGAATCCTAGAATGTGATGCGCGTTTAGTTTTCCACGTAATTTTCCACATTTTTGGCACACAAACAAATCTCTTTCATAAACCATTTGACGCCACTCATAGTATTTTGGACTGCTTCGATCAGAATGCCTATCGTCGTCTGTTTTATTTGGGTTCCAATTAGGATTTAGCGGACCTTTCCTAGTACTCATAACGTCTTTATGCAGACACCCACATGATTTTGTAAGCTCGGCAACAAGACTAGCCACAGGGATATATGCAAAATTTCCGCAATCACACCTACACTTCCAAACAACGCTACCATTAACCCTCTTGTCGGTAGGCTCTATGGCTACCAATCTTCCAAACCTCATCCCAGTTAAGTCTCGTTTACGCAACTCTCCTCTAAGGCACCCGCATGATCTTGTCCCACCTGTGGTAAGATGCGGGCTAGTGACGAGAGCGAGTGCGCCGCAGTCGCATCGACATCTCCATACAACGCCACAATCTTTTCTCATGTTAGTAGGCTCTATAACGACTAACCTTCCAAATCGCTGGCCGGTTAAATCTCTAATCTCGCTCATAGATACCTCTTAGTCGTTGATGTAGCTGCGGAAGGTGAGTGACTCGAACACTCATAACCTCTCGGTCATATCCGCTTTCAAAACGGATTGCTTTCCATTCGCCTACCTTCCGTTATTTCGCTCGCTTGATTATCGCGGGAATATCCCAATTCTAACTGGAATAACATCGCAGCTAAGAGCACGAGACTTCAGAGAAGCGGCCTGATTATCTGCCCCCGCCAACGTCTTGAATGTCCTGAGAGTATCGCTTGAGAATCTCACACGATCTTCCAGAAGCATTGGCTCCAACTTCCCGCGTTTATTTCTTTTCCAACAACTGTCAACCCCATTGTAGAAACTTCCATCGATGAACTGAATCGCGAATTCGTCTGTTTCAATCACGCTAAACATTTTCTTCATGTTAACCTCCCAAATTCACAGTGACTTGAACAACATTGCCGGACATCTTCTTCGCCGTCTTAATGGCTGATGCCTCGATCTTGTAGATCGTTGGCAGCGTCCCGCTTTTCTTTGAAGTGAGTTGCGCTCTGCTTTGATAGCCAGTATTGTACGTATAAGACGGTTCCCAGCAATGGAACCAATGTTTGCCGTCTTTTGTTTCAACTACCCAGGCCGAACCAACTTCCTCGCCAAGATCAATGTCGCTTTCTACCTTGGCTGTACTTTCAACCGTCAACACAGCATCAATTTCTCCATATGAAGAAACCTTATCCGTTTTGACGATTAGACCAGTGTCAATGTTGAGAAGACCGGCCTCAGTGGCAATTAACAGAACATCTTTGCTCCCAACCTTTGCGGCTACTGGAATTCCCAGTGGGATATTCCCAGCCCTTGACGCTTTGAACACTTCTGCGCTAATCTTCATAATAATCACCCTCCCAGATGTTATTTTGGTGGGTTGTGTAGGAATCGAACCTACGAAGTCCTTCGGACGCCGGATCTACAATCCAGAGCAATTGCCGCTATGCGAACAACCCATTATGTGTTAAAATGCAAACTTCTTATTCCATGTTTCAAGTATCACGTCTAACTCTTCCCTGTATTCTGCATTCTCAGTTGATGCCGCAGCAAGCTTCACTTTGTTCAGGTCAACTTTTATGCATCTGTCAGGCCGATAAATACGCCTCGTAAACAAAACGACTTCGCCTCTTCGTCTAGTAGGAATCGTTACCCGTAGGTAATTTCCTCCAACTTCCACGATGAAAGCTACCGCTGAATCCAGTGAGCCTTGACGCATCGTAGGATAACATACGAAGTCCCCGATGTCAAGTTTCCTGTTAAGTTTATCTCTAGCCATTTCCCCACCCTAGCGCATTTTTAAGAGGCGCATATTCTTCTACGTCATCTGTAGCGTCTTCCCTGTAGGCTTCACTTCCGCAGTGAGGGCAATAAATCTCTTCGCCGTCGTCCAGAAAGAATCCCGAAATAGTCCATTTTGTCCCGCAATCCTCGCACTCAAGCATGTGAATTTTCATCTTGAAAAACATTATACCCGAAAAACATGACGCCGTCAAGTTTATTGAGGTGGACATTCGTCACCTTTTTGCTCCTTATGCCCGTTTATGCCCGTTGCTTTTCTCTCCTAAACACATTGTACGATATTCAGCGGCTATTTGTCAAGGGCTGAAATTCTCCCCCTATATACATCACGCGCACGTACGCGAGTTTGATCTATGAATCTACTAGTATTATCATTCTACTGTTCTTGACTTTGAACTATAAACCTATACTAACATCATACCCGTCTCCGAGGGTGCTTTGATAACTTACGGTCTAGTAGTGTTTGTAGTCTTTTAGTCCTGTAGTAAGTTATACAGAAAAGGTGACGAATGTCTTCTTTTTTTCACAGACAATCTTCCCCTCTAAAAACGAAGATGATCAGCTTTTTTGGTGTATAATGGTGTTCAGGAGGAAAGAAAATATGGAAAATCTAGTACGCATTGAAGCAGTCGAGGGCAGTCCGTTGGAGATTCAGTTGGTCGTTGATGCACTTGTCATTATGCAGGAAGAGGCCTGTCATCGTGCCAAGCTTGAAACAATTGCTAATCACCTGAAAGGCGTGATTAGACGCGGACCCAACGTAGAACTATAACTGGAATACCCGTATTCTCGTTTCGAACCCGCGAATACAAAGCCAGGACGAGACACCTCCCGTTTCGTCCTGGCTCATTTTTAATACGCAAATGGAGGCCACTTATCTTCAGGCCAGATCATAATAGCAATCGTCATGACGATACAGACATACAACAACACTAATCGCCAGTCCATTATCGTTCGATCCGCCATAGTCCATCAGGCGCTGGAACGAATGTAGTAGATCCTCCATCATTGTCGAATGCAGTTACTGAGATGGGATACCATCCGACACCAGGAAATTGGTATGTAATCATCTCCGACTCATCGGCCATACGGTCTGTGTTCTGGTTATTGCCGATCCTAAACGTATGGCCATCAACACGAATAACCCATGAGACAATATAGCCGTCTGGATCATAACCCTTGCCGTAAATGTCGTATTCGAAAGGAGCATGCTGTTGTATCCCGTTTGGTGAATGGATAGCCCCGAAACCGATGACTGGTAGTTGGTTTGACCCGGTTTGAGACAAAACCGGATCATCGATTATCAAACAACCAGACAACGCCATCGGAAGCAAAAACGCTACTGCAATCGCTACAAAAATTCTCTTATTCATCTCAAACCTCCCACTCCATTCTTGCTTTAGCAAACATCTTCAGAGCATGCCAAACCTGCGAGTCAATGAAGATTGGATCTGACTCACTGATTCCATCGAACGTATAAAGCTCGATCATACCGGCATCTTTCTCAGCATACACTCCATCACCGAGATACATTCTACCGTTTTCTTCCATGTTAAACCTCCTTGCAAAGGCCGGTTAAGGCCTTTGCGCCATTACTATAACCGATATCACTGCGCTTGTCAAGCTATGCCTGATCTTCGTCCACCCAATAGTATTTACGGCCTTCTACTTCTGGCAGTAGAATGTAAGGCCTGTCCTCAAAAACAACATTTCCATCGATGTCCTCCAAATCCATGTTGATAAACAGGCTGAGTATATCTCCGTAGTGTCCGTTGATATTTATCATGCCAACACTCTTTCGGCTAAAAAACCTACGCTTAGTCCCTTTAAGAGCGATCTTGTATTTACCGTACCATACATCTTCATTGAACACCAGAGTAGTTTGTTCATTCAAATCTTTCTTACGCAAACGCCTTCGTTTTCCTTTGTACATATGTCCTCCTATTTTAGGCGACTAAGTTGATTCGCTAAGTTCATCTTCCAACTGTTTCATGTCTCTTTGTTTCATAAGCAACGAAATTTCATCTAGCGATATTGGCCTTCCAAATACATCCCATCCTACATCCATCGACAACCCGAAGTCTGGTTGAGTACCATGCCAGTGTCCGTACAGATGAATCGATCCATATTCCCTCTGCTTCCACGTCCTATGCGCGTAATGGGATAGGAAGAAACCCTTCGATGTCTTCAATTCCTTCGAACCAAGCCACTTAACGTCCTGTACAGACGAGAACATCTCTTTTTGCCATAGTTTAAGACTGTCATGGTTGCCTAGGATCAAATGAATGCGTCCGTTAAGCCTGTCAACGAAGTCTTCTGGATGATACCAAGCAAAGTCGCCCAAATGGTAAACCGTGTCGCCTGGACGAACGGTCTGATTCCATCTTGCTACGATGCCATTGTTCATGTCTTGAACAGTCTCATATTCAGGTCGATACTTATGAGCTAGTACAGCATGCTCAAAGTGCGTGTCAGCTGTGAACCATGTGTTGTGCATGCTACCACTCCTTGTTGTGATTGTGATCCTCTTTTTTCTCAAACTCGACGGACGAAGCCAAGAAGTTAAGTAGAGAGAAAGGCTGGGCATCATCCACGTCGCCTGTATCTTCTATTGACTCCGCAAGACGCAATAGCAACCGGTTTGTCAGTGCCTGTCCGTCTGCAATACGCTCAAGAGCATTTGCGATTGCTACAAGAGAATCAGCTATAACAATTTCTGGACTTTTTCCGTCCATTATTTCTCCCCTGCTATAATTGGAGTATCATCCTTTGGCGCAAACGCACCGCATACAGGGCATTCCAGCATACTTGAGTCTCCTTCAACTTCCTGCATGTCTCGATAACCACAGTTAATGCAAAAATACTTCTTCATTATTCTACCTCCACGCTTACGATTACTTCCAGAGGATTTAAGTTCAAATCTCCTCCACGAACATATCTGACCAGTAGTATTTCATTCTCCTGTGATACGAGCCATAGGACATCAGAGCCATCTACAGAAGTCAACGTTGCTTCTGGATATCTCTGAGCAACAAAATTCCTTATACTCACCTGTCCTTGGCATCCGGATATGAGCAAACCAATGAACAGGACTGCCAACGCGATGACTATTCTTTTCTTCATAAGTGCTTCCTTAGTGTATTTTCAGCATTTTCCTGACCTACGAAAAGATGTCCGACGAACTTACCTTCCAATAACTGATAACTGTCTAGGTATTGCCAATTACGGACATGCGCCGACTCTAATCCAGTGCCAACTGTCATGAATTGTCTGGTGACAAATGGGTTGCTTAGATCTACGTGCCACCACATAACTAACTTACCATGCTGCCAATCCATCTTGAGAAACTTAGCCCCACTTGGCATAGCTAGAGAGAAGTCGCGTACTTCAGTCACTGGGTACTTGTACACTGTCATCATTTTCTATCTCCTTGAATTTTTTCTCAATAGCTTCAAGCTCCAGTATAGCCTGTTCGACTACCCCAACATTAAATTCGTCATCGCCGTCAACTCTTTTGATGCACTCACGAATCCATCTTGTTTTCATCATCCACCTCCTGCTACTTGTGGGCCACAGGCCATGAAAAGCACTGCCATAAACGCAATGATAAACGCTAGTCCTAAACTTGTCAAGACATACTGCTTAATCATCTTCTTCTTCGCTAGTTTCACGCTTTCTCCTTCCGAGCCTCTTATTAAAGCTAGTTGAAGCCGAATGCGGAGAAGGTGCATCTCCCCCACATAGGCCGCATTCAGCGCATTGAGCATAGAACCACACGCCTTCATTATTCTTAGAATGAACAATCAGATGATCGTGTGGACATTTGTCCGTCTTTCTAACCACTTTTAGAATTCACTGACGTAGACTTGAACAGAATCGAACAGAGCCAAGTCAATCCCCATGCCTGCCAGAATGTGATAACGCCCAGCCCTAGGATACCGGGGATTAGCCAGTTCCACAGGAGCATCACGAATAATCCACCGAGCAGAGAAAAACCTGCACCTGTGAACAAACCACCAATTAACGCTAACAGAATCAAGAATCCTCTCATTTTGCCTCCTTAGTTCATTACGGTTTTCCACGAGATAACGTAGTCTCGGCCTACTTTCTTAACCCCATATCCGTCATCTCGAAGCATGTTTATCGCTTCTTGCCACAAATTGCTGGATATCACAGCAACGAGGCGTCCTTGACCAGACATGGACCGAATTAACTTCTTCGCCCTCTTGAACTGTTTGTTATGTCTCTTAGCTCTTTCAAACGCTTCGTGTCTATACATCTTTATCCCTCTTTGCCTTTATAAGCATATGTACTTCTCCCGGATAGGCGGCAGCATAATCCTTTGCATCTTTCACGTAATCTGACAAACCCCATCCAGACCAGCAATGATTCGCATTTTCTCCAGTAATATCCATGTATGCACGTTGGACAGCCATCCGCATCGGAAAATCACATCCGTGTGGAAGTTTATCTCTTGTGGTAGGGCCGATTGTACAACTCCAGTATTCCTTTTCCATATTCCCTCCTTGCCACAAATATTACTAACTTGTTGGGGTAGCTTCTTCCTCGCTATCTAAGTTCCAGTCTAGTAAAAAGTGTTCACAACTATCCTCGATAAACGGGGCAGTCACGAAGAACGATTGCCGTCTTGAAGCGACTGCCATAAACCTGTAGCACCGGTCACGCTGACAGCAAACTTCTTCATCTCTCTTCCCGTTACACATTGTGATATCTGGCATCATTCCTCCCTGCTAATTTCAGTCAACTCGTAGAATGGATCATCGAAGTCAATATCGATGTTTTTTCCCCGCTTAGGCAAGAATTCTGACCTATCGCTCCAGTTTATGAATTCAACTCGGCCATGTTCATAAAGAAATACGACATATTCCCTTGGTTTGACAATAGCCTTGATGAAATTACTCTTGGTTTGATTAAGATCTGTGTAGATCATTCTACTTCACGCATCGATAAGTCGCACCACCGTATAATGACAGCTGTTTCTCTGCCTAGTGAATCTACGCCAAAGAATACAGTTGCATCGCTTAGAGAGACAGCGCCAGCCCAACTTACATACCAATAGCCCTCGTTGTAACATCCATCTTCACCACAAGATCCGTAAAAAGTAGCCCCTCTATGATTACGGACTAAATTTTCAATCGTCAGACATTCTGTATTGCATTTTGCTTCAGTTTTCTCAAATTTAATCATCCCAACAACACCTCCATTATTTTCACCGCTTCTTCGTAAGTCTCCGCTTCAAACATATTAGTACACTTCGCAACGAAAGGAGATGAAGAGGCTTCATCAACATCTCCTTGATCGAAGAACCTACGTAAGAACAGCTTCCCGTTTGAGTGTTTGTAAGCGTACCATTCTAACATAAGGCACTCTCCTCGATAACGAACTGTCTGGTATTGCTCAACATCTCTAAGACAAACTTCTCATCGAAATCTAGACCATCATAGTCACTGTTGCTTATTTCGCGAACAGCAGATACGTAAGCAACCAGAGAGGCTCTTTCATGATTCATCCCTTCGCCAATAAGCTTTCCTGCTTCGAATGCCAGAGCAATAGAAATCCCGGTACCTACTGCTATGCTGTCAGTATGATTCATCGTTTCTCCTCAAAGTAGATAGTTACGTCGCAATCCAATACTTGGATTCTTGTCTTTTTGCTAGAAAGGGAAGTGATAACTGTCCCTTTGAACATGCCTAACACTTCAATCCCTTTGTCAAGTAGATTCATGATGAATAAAACTTGAACCCAGTCACCCATCCCGTCAATGCGGATAAGAAGAGGAGTTCCCGGCTTAAGCATCGCCTTAGAAGCTTCCAAAGGAGACATCGTCTTCTCTGCATATGTACCATTCTCGAATTTTAGCATATTTCCCTCCAATAGATGTCAAGATCGACCCATTTGCGTATAATGACCGTTGTGCTGGTACTTTTGCCGTCAACATATTTGAAATTAAAGTATCTGTCTAAGTCCCCCGACTCCGAATCATAAAGGATAGCAATACCTGTCCTCGTTATCAGGAAAAGGCCTTCTGCTGTGCCTACGCGACCGAAGAATGTCCTACCCGCTTTTCCTTCGAGCGTATGAATCTTAACTACGTCTTCGCATACTTCTTCTCTCTCATCAAATACGTTAATCATGTGAACCTCCTAATTTCGATTAACTATAGTATACAGCCTTTTAACGCTGCCGTCAAGTCGGTTTTGTCTATTTTACCTCTTTCCACGTCCGTTTCGCCCTGCCTACAGGTTTGATGTATTCGAACACCACAGAAAAATAGCCAGACTGGTAGAAGCTGATCTTCTTATACACTCCTTTCAATGTCTCACAGAATACGTGATGACCATCCGGATAGACGCCTCTCGGACCATGTCCAGTACCACCGCCTTCGAAAGCCGTCTTTACTACAACATACCTACCGCACGGCAAAGGTGCATGCTCTTCAGTTAAGACAATTACATCGCCTTCTTTTAGTTTTTCATATCTCATATTGTCTCCTTAGATCTTTGTTTGAAGATGAGTTATTGGTGAGTACAAAACATTGTAGACTTCTGTGTTTCCTTCTAACCAATCGCACCTAAGTTTATTTATGCTCTTCGGATCGATTCTAATCAACAATGTTCCATTTTTGTAACAAAACCATTCTTTTCCGTTAATCTCTCCCCAGAAAAACTTCTCTAGATCGATGTCTTGAAGCAGCATGCGTTTCTTAGTTATTTCCGCCATCGTAGCCTCCTACATATTTCCTTCATCAGCCTTTCTGTCGCTAGAGAAACCTCGATTAAGGCAGCGGCCCAGCTTTCTCCTGCCAAGTCGTACACAAACTTGTCGCTCCTGCCCTCTGACATGAAGAATACATAACGAAGTCTCTTCATGTATTCTGGATCGTTTAATCGTCTCTCGCGTTTATTTACCATGAGATTTTGTAGTAGTTGTTTTGCAACTTGTAGTCGTAATAATAACCACTCGCACTTACGTATAGAGGAGGCGAGATGCACTCAACCTTGTAACCTAATGCTTCTAGGACGATCTTTATTGATGAGATATATCCCTTCACGTTAAGAGTATCAAACCCCGCTTTAGACCGCACCTTGATCATTCTTAGAATTTTCTTCAGCTTTTCATCATGCTTGTTCGCAATCTTTCTAGCTGCTGTTGCTCCGAACCATTTCATGTTAGCCTCCCTTATTTGTTCTGGACTTCTCACAGGCTTCCAGTTTTCTTAAAGCTTCATTACGTTCTTGTCTAAGCCTGTTAATCTTATTCTTCAAAGCTTGTTCGTTTCTACTACTCATCCAACCACCTCGTAACTACTGTATTCTGGATCATTTAAGCGCCTAGTCTTTTTGTCCATGTTCAATCACTCCTTCAACAATCTTCTTGCCACAGTAGCAACAGAATAACATACCATTCTCAGACGGACTCCCTTCAATGATCGTAAAAAGGTTACCGCAAGCTGTCTTCCACATATCAGAGCAATCATCCCATGGGTCGTTCTTCCACTCGCATTCGTTCATCTCAATCACCTCGCAATCACTTTACCACGAAACAACCGTAAAGTCAAGGTTCTAGATAGGACATTTGTCCAAGATTATGTAAGCAAAAATCCCCTCGATATTTCGAAGGGATTAACGCTAGGTTGAGGTGCCACTAGATTGTAATTATGTGAGACTGGGACGGTCAATCCTCATCCCTGGTATTGGTCCTGTCTTACGAAGTACATATCCAGCCCTTTCCAGCCTACGCTTGATAGTAGTTTTATGTACCTTCCTCGTCGTGGCTAGATCTTCCAACGAAGCACCTTTGTAATACAGCATTGCGAGTCTGTCTATCGCTCTCATTCTCATATTGGCCTCCCTTTAATCTGTATTGTAGCATAGAACTGACGGTTTGTCAACGATCAAGATATTCCCATGCTGATAATAAAGTATTCCCGTTGTCGTTGAAATTTCCGAGGCCGTGATTGCATGCCCTGCATAGCAAACCACGAACCTTGCCAGTTTTATGATCATGGTCAATGTGGACTCCCATTTTCCAAGTAGATGGAATCTCTTTGCCGCAAATAGCGCAACCTCCTAGTTGTTCCTTGTACATTCTATCGTAATCGTCAAACGTCATACCGTAAAGATACTTCAGCGTCTCTGCCCTCTCCTTCAAGCTGAGAGGCAATTTGGACTTTCTTCCTCGCATTGGACCCATTTTACGAACCTTGTATCCGTTGCGTTCCAACCTACGTTTAATGGTAGTTTTATGAACGCCCTCAATAGCACCTAGCTCTCTCAGTGATGCCTTCTCATCTCCGTAGTATAATTCTGCTAGTTCTTCAATCGGCATGCTTTTCTTGGTCATTGTAATTCCTCCTAACTGCTATTATAGCACAAGTTGTTGCAACCGTCAAGTCGGTTTACTGTGTTATAGGAGATGGAATGGGTAGAGAGTCTGAGAATCCTCAAAATTATATTTTCCTGCAGGTCTATGGATGCGAGATTACGACTCCGTAAAGTACTGACAGATTTTTAACTTTGATTGAATGTTTATGGTAAAGCTTAATGGGTGAAGAGTCGGGAAAATGGGAGATGTGACGTAAGTGTAGGGTAGCTCGCGTTATCGTATGGGAGGGGATGCCCAGGGGCGGCCTATTCAATCACAATTAACTACAATCAATTAGAATATAGGAAAGAAACAGCCGATAATGGGCCTATTATCGGGAGTTGTTGCGTCTTGTTCGTGCTATTTGGAGTTGTTCAATCGCTAAAGCGCTATTCTGATCTATGTTATAGCGATTTTATTTTAGCGCTCGCAACATTCCTCATACTTATGATGCGAGTACTATTGGTCGATTTCTCCTATGTTTCAATAGTTTCAGTTATGATTGAACTGATTGAACTAACTTAGGTGTGACGTGATGGCACTGTATGCATTTGGTATACAGTGTACTCAAGTCAATGAGCGTATCCCTTATCCTATCTAGAGAAATTGACTTCTACTCTACTTAGTCCACTGCTTAGCTAACCTATCGCCTCATTTCTCCTAGTTTATAATAGAAACTCCCAGCGCCTCCCTCTCTCCACTAGTACTAACCACAGTGTAATATAAATGAGGGGATATAGGGACATCGTCCCAGATCTATATAGATTCAAGCAAAGTTAGGTGGATCATGCTCACCTATATAGGACGGCGTTATTGTACTGCCCACACGTACAGGATCAAGGACAACTGTCCTCTCTAGCATGGACACATGTCTCCTCTGTATAGGACAGCTGACCATTGAGATGTCTTCGTTAAGATGGATACTCTTATCGGTTCATTGACAAGTTGACTTGCTCATGAGTATCGCGTGGACAGTGTATAACCGCCCTAACAGGTCCATAAGTACACCGGTTACAGTGCGTCAATCAAACGCCCTCAATGCCAGAGTAAACGGTCTTAAGTCACTACTGGCAGCCTAACACGTGCGGATAAAATCATGAGACGGTTAACAGGTTAACGGTCATTTACAGCAGAAACTATGAGCTTCCCCTAGAAAACGGGGATTATGCCCATTATATGAACAACGTCCACTGAAAAGGTGGATTCCTCCTAGAAAAGAGGAGATGAGACGCAACTATCGTTGTTCCTGCACATAATAGAGGGGTTTCCATAGCTCCTCGCTTGTTCTCAGATGTTTGGGGCAAGCTACTCAGAACATATTCAACAATCTGTATTTCAGCTGGAGAATCCGGCTTTATAGGATAATCCACTTAGATATAGCCTTCTAGATGATAGTGGTCTACAATGAATGATTCGCAGGTAGAATCAATCAAAGTTAACGAAACGTCGTCAACATGAGGGCTATCTCATGAAACTAACTAGATTGTAGTAGAAACACTGAGAAATTAGTTAGGTTTCCCATCTTGCCCTATATCCTAATAGGAGGTAGGAGCAATGACTCTTTTACAGTACAAAACCGGCAAACGCAGTAAGATTCAGTCGAAAGTATTCATTAACCAGTACTTCGCAGAGAAGTGGGTTGATTCATGCAGAGACTACTTACAATGGTGGAGTTATAGCAACTCCAACAAGATTGTATCAATTGCTGGTGAAATCTTGTTTGATTTCGTAGAATCTGAACGAACATACTAGGAGTGATGGGAAATGCATATGTTAATCTACAGGCTAATGGAAGATAATGATTCTAAGGTACTTACGTTCGTTTCTGCGAGTTGTGCATACAAGTTCCTAGTTAAACTGCAAAGTAAGCCGATTTGGTGGACTTTGTGGGAGATTGGGGAGGTTTGCACAAAAGATGGTAGTCATTCACATATCTTCGTAGATTCGGAGGGAATATCATGAAACATTACATAGTCTGGTTCAAACTGATAGATCATGAGACAATTCAAGCAATGGAATGTGATTCTACGAGCGAAGCCTACAATCTCCTACTTTTCTATGCAAAGTCCTTGGAATGGTGGGAATTGTATGACAACGAATATAAACTCACAGAAGAAAGTAAAGCTGTGCAGTTTAGAATCGCTTCTAGGAAGTACTCATGATTACTCACGTAGTCTGCTACAAAACACGCAATTCAAGGTGCGTCTATGTAGAGCTATTTCATTCTCTGGTCTTTGCGGAGAAATGGATAACTTCTCATGGTCGTCACCATGTTTACTGGATTTTGAAGGAAATTACAGGATTTCATGCCGAAAAAGGGTGTGCCACCTATAAAATCCTCAAAACAGATGAAAGTGAGGAGAAGTGAATGAAACGTATTGAAATCAACGAGATTCAACCGATAGGTAGCAAAACCTGCAAGTTTATCCGCAAGATGCTTGTAAAATGGGGTATCCTGCAGCAAGTTATAGGATACTAGGACAAACAAGGCGGATATAGGGCAAAATGGGGAATCTAACTGATAACTATGGAAAAGACGTATAATTTGCATCATTCTGCCCTTTTGTAGGATAAAAGAGGAGCAAAGAATGAGAGTGTTCATATTAAGATATGAAATGTTCAAAGATGAGGTAAAATGCTCAAAGTGCTTCAATACTCCTTATTCCGCCTACTTCTGGGTCGATAAGAACAGGTTAGGCATGAAATGGGTAAGTTGCCATCAATTATGCACAACTGTATCAACTGTTGGCATGATTGATGAGAAACTCTGTTTTTCTAGGGGTTTCAATGAAGATGGCAGTCTTTCTACTAGAACTCCGTGGGGAATCCCATATTATGAGGAAATCTGCGAGAAACTAGGAGAAGCTAATGCTTCATGATGGAAGGTTGTATATTGTAACATCTTTGGCTAGAAATGCACCGATTCGCCCCAATTCTGGCGATTTCAAGGTGAAAACATTTGCGACTGCCGAACTTGCGGATAAATGGTTCGAAGCTAATCAATCCTACTTAGAGTGGGCCGAATTTAGCAGAACCTCTCCAGTTAGGCACAGAGATGGCAGTTTCATACGGTTTATCAGCAAAACCTTTAAGTTCGATGAAGAGCAAGGTTTTTGTGTGAGAAGGTCGTAAAACATAGGACAAATAGCTACAAATGGGCAGAATGATGCACTTTATACGTCGAACGCCTATAATCTGCATCATCCTACTCATTATGCTTAAGAACTGCAGCAATTGCTGCAAAAAGGAGCAAAATGAGTACAAGATGCCAAGTTCAACTAGTTTTTGAAGGAAATGATTGGAATACCGGCGAAGCCAAGACATTCTGGGATAAATCCATTGTTTTGTATCATCATTGTGATGGTTACCCAGAAAACATGATACCTGTGCTGATTAGAGCATATGGTAGTGGAATGGCTGGTATTGTAGGAGATTACCTCAGCTATCATGAGGATCTAAGTGGATTCAGCGGACACTACTATGATTCATTGTTTAGTAGTGCAAAAGCGGTGAATTACATAGTTGCTGCTGATCCTAAGCATTTTGAAATAGAACCTAATGGTTGTAGGGAGTTTCTGCATGGAGATATTGAATTCTTTTATAGAGTATTCATTTCTCCTACAAAGTGGGAGATTCAAGTATTTACCCCTGATAACCGCAAAGATTTCTGGGAAACTGCTTCAATCCACTCGCTTGTAGCAATTACTCCTAGAATGTCCTTAAAGCTAGCAGCCCAATGGGTCGTGAATACGCTAGGACAGAAGCTAATGGTTTCTCCTATAAAGAAGGCGAAACCAGCAGTTTCTCCTACAAATGATGCACTTCTCACAGAAAACTATATGATTGCATATGCTTCAGTGGATTTCGGTGAAGATGGTTCAATCATGTTTGAAACAAGGGAAGAAGCGGATGTTTGGATAGAAGAACATAAAAGCGAAGTGCTTTTCGCTGATTTGTACGTAAGAGATTGGAAACACATTGTTTGGATCAGACCTACAGTGAAGTAAGCACAACCTGAGCAAAGTATAGCATAATGAGTAGAATGATGCATTTTATAGGCAAATACCTTACAACCTGCATAATCCTGCCAATTACCAACAGGAGTTGCGATATGTTGATAGCACATCCTACAACTGAAGATCATTACAGGAAATATGCTGAACTTGCAGAGCTTACCGGATTTACCCCTACATCTCATCATCCTATGGGAGAATATGAGTATCTTCTGGAGAAATACCTAGAAGATCATCTACTCAACAATATTCCATTGAAAGAATGGGATTCATGGGGAGTTTGGCTACAATGTAGCACAAAACGCCTAAGTACAGCAGAACTGTGCTGCTTAGGCAAACACCTAGTCATTTACCGTGTTTTAGGTGCATTTCCCATCTTTTACAAGAGAATTCATGGGAATTGTCTAACAACTACTGGATTCATAGAGCTTTCAAGGATTTCTCAGAGAGTATATGAGGATCTGGACAAGAATCAGGAAAAGTATGAAGTTTGGGCAGAACAGACTAGAAACCGCTTTATTGAAGCGAATGTTAAGATAGTCTAGCTTTAACTGTTACAAAAAGCTGGTAGTTGGCAGAATTATGCAGATTGTAAGGGCAATACACATCTTACCACAGATTGAAGGAGAATTATGTACAAGTCAATCGAATTGGTGATTTCCTTAGAGAATGATGCATTTAATGCAAACTTCTCGGATGTTCGCAGTGAAATGAGTGGAATGTGTGAGAGAATCATAGATTACACTGAAACTGCGGCAATGTTAGGGACTGATGGTGAAAGATGCTGGCCTATAGTAGATTCCAATGGAATTGAGGTAGGTTACATCAAAACTGTTGATCTTAAGGAGGAACCCACATGTTCTTACTAATCTTCCGATTTGTCGGTGAAACTGCGTGGAATTACAGAGAAGTTGATGAGATATATGAAGAACAGCAACTTCTTATTCATTACTCGCGGATTGCAGGGAAAGTTATTGAAGAATCCCAGCGTCTAGGAGGAAATGATGAAATCTGTGCATTCTTAGGAGTAGATGTGGAAAGTACTGAGATTAAGCATGAAAAGGTGGTATGGTCATGAAAATGCCTGAATCCATAGTGAATAAACTACATCCTGCTAGATTTAGCGAGATGTCACCTAAAATGGCTGCATTTGTGGGGTTTATATGCGATGTTGCTTATACTGACCCAAAAATCACAAGTGTTAGCGTAACATCAGATGGTTTCCTACTTTGTCAGAGAAATCATGATGTTTGGCATAGTTCATTTGAAGGTTCCTATCTTGACCTAGAAAACAATATGTTGCGCTTGTTTGATGCAGCTTTGCTGACAGATGACGAGCAATACACGGCTTCTAGTGTAATGAGAGGAAAAATCACAGATTGGAGGATAAATTAGTGACACATGTTAAAATCTCGGAGAAAAACAGCAAGTTAGGTCGAATTGCCAATATTTCGGTAGTTCCTGTTGAAAGCTGCCCAAACTCAGGGTTTTGTCATGAGTTGTGCTATGCTCGACCTATTTATAATAGGTTTCCTCATACTAAAGCAGCTTGGGATAGGAACTGGGAGATGTTCAAACAATCTCCTAGAACCTATCGGGATTCCATCATTTATATGCTAAATCATGGAAAGCTCGGCACTTCTGGGCTTTTCAGGTGGCATGTAGGAGGAGATATTCCAAACCAGGAGTATCTAGGCATTATGGCTGAAATTGCTGAGTCTTTCCCAGAAACTGAGTTTATGGCCTTCACTAAGGCATATTCTCTTGACTTCTGTGGAGTTCCAAGTAACTTCCATACAATCATGTCTGCTTGGGCAGGAATGCCCATAAACACTGACTTTCCAATAGCTTATGTGAAAGAATTGGATAATCGGTGGGAAGATCATGAGATTGTTTATGATTGTGCAGGAGATTGCAGAAGTTGCCGAAAGTGCTGGGAAGCTGAGAAAGGTTCAGCTATTACCTTGCATTTACATGGAACTAAGGCAAAATCAATACTTTCCGCATTAAACTAGGAGGAAACATGTACACACACGTAAACTTCCCAACAAAGAAGAGTTTGAAGCAGGCTGTAGCAGCTTTCAATGAAACCGGTGAGAATCCAGTTACTTTCTATCAACCTGGGCCATTTGGAGGTAAAGAAACTCAAAATGGGTCATTTTGCGTAGAAGGTCCGCATTATCCACAACCTCACCGGTTTTATGCTAGTTGTAGGGCGAAAGACGGTGTAATTGTGAAGGTGTCCTAGATTGACGTATCTTCTAGGAGGGTATAGTTGATTATCCGCAAAGGTCGGACAAAGACATGGGTTTCCCGCAAATCTCCGATAGAGTATGCAATTATCAGAGAACGTATGGGAATCCCCACAAGATGGATGTAAGTTAGCACATTTGAGGGTAAGTCACCTGAAACTAGGTGGCTTGCCCTTTTTCTATGCCTTCCTGATCTATTTGAATATGTTCTAGGAGAAGCTATGATCTTCTCATAGAATATGTTAGACTTAAGCATAATCTATTTCAATCTGTGGTAACATGTTGTAACATGAGATGATGTAACATAGGATCACATGTCAGGATATGACAGGCGAAAATATGTTGGAATAAAAAATCCTGGGCGAAAATATACTTCAAGTGAAGTCAAGCGAATTCGGGCGAAACTAGGCAAGCGAAAATTAGGCGAAAATCTCAAGCGAATTTAGCCAAGCGAATCCTGGGCGAAAAACTTATTGCGGCTTCGCTCTGCTCAATAACTCCACCAAATTATAATTGGTCAAATTCTCCGTAGGTCCACCTTGCAGCAATGACATCGTCTTCAGTATACGATCAAGACTGTTAGTCAAAGTACTCAACACATCCAATATCTTAGCTGAGTTGATGCTGTTGATATCATCGGCAAATCCTTGACTCAAAATTCTGATGGAGATTTTCAAAATAGTGTCGATCAAAATCTTAGCGCTCATTTGAGCCGAACTCACTAAGTCTAACTCTCCAACTATCTGTTCCGTTAGTTGATTCTCGAACTGCTTGTCCGACAACCTATCTTGTATTGCTGCCCTCTTATCGACCCACCCCATCTTTCTGCCATGATGCGCTACTGTCTCTGGCTTTACGCCCAGTTCCCTAGCAATCGCTGAATAAGACTTCTTAGGACTCGCATAAACGTATGTTCTTTCTACTGCTGTCCAGTCTGCTTTTGATTTTGGCATTTCATTACCTCCTCTTACTTATCCTTTTCGGGACAAATGTCCACACAAATTTAGACAAATGGCTTGAACATCTCAAGTTTTTCGAGTATGATCTGGAAGTATCCGGAAGTTAACAAGCTTCCGAATAGTTCCTGATACTTCCAGATCCTTGACAATTTAACTGACACAGGCCGCTCGGTAAAGTTCCGAGCAAAGGAGACTACTATGGCATCAGATGAAATCACGACCGTTCTTGAGAACTCATGTGGTTACGTATACGCTATCATTGGAGGAGTTACGTACTACTGGGTACACGAAGATCATTACGTTGACTACTAGGAGGCAATAATGGCATTCAAGCCGAACACTGAACCAGAGAATGTGGAAGAACGGAGAGCATCTATCAGGGCATTCCATAAGCATGCTGATTCACTTGGCAAGGAAGATCTTCGTAAGCTTGTCACTCGACTCGCTGACAATCTGACACCGGAGACACTAGATATCATCATAGGAGGCCAGAATGAAAATTAGCATTGGCAATAACATTGTGATTGCTAGATTCGGGAATAAGCGTGGTCTGTTGCCACGTTTCGAAAGATATAAAAATGATCCGTTCGTAGATGGTTGGACTCTTAGGTTGGGAGGAACTGTCATCGACTATTCTCCTAGTGGATTCGGGAGGGTCGGCAGTGTAATTGACATGGACGAGATTAAGCTTTCGCCGTGGTGGAAGAAATGGTAATCAATTGGTGTCTAACGTGGCTTCCACATTTGATGGTAGCTGCGTTAGCTTCCAGAGTTTTAATGTGGATCGTTCTTAAGTTGCGGCAAAATAACATTACTGCTATACTTATGGTATTGCTTGGCTCTGTGTGCTTATTTACATGGGCTGCGTCGGTAATTGGCTTAGGTGCGTTCTTATGGCTGGCTGGTGATGCATGCAGATCAGTCTTATCTTATTAGGAGGCAACATGACTAGACTAGTACTGAACAGGTTTCCAGATAATACAATTGTTCGAAATGGCCTTGGTTGCTACATTGCTGACGTCTTCTGGAGTGTTTCGAAAAGCAGTTGGGTTCACGACGATCTGAGAGGAGGACAAACCAGTTTTGGTATCAGGAAGAAGGCTGAACTCGATACGATTCCAGACGGCATCAAGTTCAAAGTGATTAACCGAAAAAGGAGAGCAGTATGCAGAACTTCGAGGCGATAAGGGGAGAGGTTGAATCTGAGATTGGTAGATTAGTACCAGTTTTCGTCGATGCTAAGTATGAGAAGTTGATACTATTGGCTCATCAAGCCGGTGGGCCTTTCAGAGTACAGTTACTGCCTATACTGTTGGCTAATGTAGTTGCAGCACAGTCAGCACTGGCTATCCAACTAAGCGCAATGGGGAACGCAATCGGAATAGACATGGCTCAATTCAAAACAAACCAATTGCCAATCGAAGAGAAGTTGAGAGGCTTCATGAGCAAACTTTCTGAGGAGGATAAAGATGCAACAGCCTAACATAGTTAAGAGATATGAATTCGCTGAAGGACCATTGCCGTGGGGATACCTTAAATACGTTTCGTTCGACGTGGACGGAAACTGTTTCTACGAAAATGTAGACGGGAGCATAGACCCTGATACAACAGACGAAGGAAAGCAATACTGGACTGTGGCAATGGCAAATGATAACGTAGTAGACGGTATTTGGAAAAAGGTGGAGGTGGAGAATGTCAAAAGATAAGGTAGCAACGCGCAAGTTCGAACATTTTACAGGCGAGTGGGGCGCTGTTTCGCAGAACGTGAACCTCAAGTATGTCGTATTTATCGACGGTGAATGTTACTTTGAATATCATGACGGGCGCACTGTAATCAAGCCAATGCTTCAATGGACTCTAGGAACAGCAGCATTTGCCGTCAAAGCAAAACAGTGGAAAGAAGTGGAGGTGGAAGATGGAAACAAAGGCTAAGGTAGCAACGCGCAAGTTTGAGGATTTCACAGGCAAGTGGGGTGCTTACTCTACAGCAACTGGACTTAAGTACGTTGTCCTTGTCGATGGTGTCTGTTATTTCGAGTATAACGACGGGCGTATTGAGAAAGACGAAGACGATTCCTGCCCTGGATATAAATCTACTTGGACTACAGAAGAAGTGGAGTTTTGTATCGCAGCAAAAATATGGCGGGAGGTATTCGAATCAGAATGAACAAAAGAAAAGCAGCGGGGATTTTACTCCTCGCTGCTTTCTGCACTCATATCAAGTGTCTCATTGAACTCCATAGTTATATCTCTCGACCCATCATCCTCGGCAATCGATTCTAAGGCACCTGTAGTCCCATGGGTTAATGACCTTAGTAAACGAACCGCATCTATACCAGCCACTCGGCTTACACGCCTCTTGAGCGGACCCTGAAGGTAACGTATCAATTGATTACGGTGTGTAAATCCCCATTCCCGTGCTAACTGTACCATCGAATCAGCTTCTATCAACTCGATAAGTTGGAATCTAAGAGCAGGAACCGCTTCCATTTTCTCCCAGAATAACTCTTTGTAGACTGCTTCATCAAATGAATTTGTCTTCATCAAACATATTCTCCAGATCCTCAATCGTTGTTTCTTCACCAAACGCCTGAGTGAAAGGTATTTCTCTCTGTGAGTATGCTGGGTACAGTAGTTGTCTCCGTCGCCCAGCTGCATACTCTCCGCTTTTATGTCTCTTGATAAACTGTCTCGCAGTTTGTGTTATGAACGCATCAAGGCTACTGATTAACCCGTCGTCTAATTTACTGGTGAGGATTATTAGTATCTCTTGCACGATGTCATCTGCATCAGCTATTGAGCGAATGTGTGACCTTACAAAGTCGTCTAGAAATTCGATTGAGTAACCACATACCGCCTCGATGGCACTGTCATTGCCAGAGTTGGCTTCATTTAGTAATCGTTGACTAATCACTTTAATCATCTTACCCGTGGAGTCGAATTAGACTTAGTGAATCCACGGCCTTTGTATTTTCTACTGAAGTGAGGTGGCAATACACGCAAGAAAGATTTCTTGCATTCAGGACACCTTATCTTCGTTATATCGCCAGATTCTAAACTAGTAACCGTTGTTTCTTCATGATCACATTTCTCGCACTTAATCCTTCGTCGTCGTTCCATGTTGTCCTTTCGGCTTGAGGAAACCATCGCTACATTTCCAGCATTTAGTCTTACCTACCTTCTTAGCGTATGACGAACTTACCTCTGAGATAGCACCACACTTATTACATACTAGCGTGACATTAGTAAACAGTTTGGGCTTCTTAGCCATTTAGCACCTCTTTTATTTGTCCAGCGATTTCTTTCGGTCGCTTATTGACATGTTCGATAGTGTACCTCAAAAGGGTCCAACCGTCAAGTGATATCTGGTTATATTTGTCACAATCGTTAATAAATCCAAGAGGGCTAGTGTGTCTGCTTTTTACAAACACACCACTCCTCTCTCTTTTTTTAATGTTCCCACCCAGGAATCATGCTTCCGAACATCTCGTCTATCTTTCTATATGCTTTCGCATCGATCAACTTCAATGATTCGCCTTTGTGGTGGATACCCATTCTCTTCAACTTAGTCTTGCTTTTTGGGTCCATATACCCCTTCACTTCGTGATACTCATAACTGCCATCAGCAGCCCATACCTTGAAATCTGGCGTGTAGAACTTTGATCCTCGCTTAACTGGAAACTCGAATGTGTCAGGCTCATATTCCCACCTGTCTATCTGGCCTTTTTCTTTCATCCAGTTTAGCAATCTAGCGTAGTTAGCTTCCCACGATGACCGAACGTAAATCCCAATATCGTCACGTTTGCCGCCTTTATACTTAGACTTTCGCATAACACCTCCAGTTGTTCTAGGATTACTGGACATATACCTTGCCTTGCACTCTATTGAGCAAAACGACCCGCCTCCTTTCCTCTTTTTATCAGATAAAACATTTGGTTTCACATGGAATTCAATACCACATACGATGCATGTGCAATTATTCTTCGGCGTTCTTCCAATTTTTGCACACTCTATCGAACAGTATTTGCGTTTATCATCTACATTTAATGACGAATATATCCAAAACTCATTCTTGCACACTGGGCATATCTTGCTCGTTCCTTTGTAGTCGTGCTTACACTTCGCGGAACAGAATATCCCTTCGCCTCTTGCAACGGCAAACGGCTTCTTTCTGAACTGTTTGCCGCAGTTTTTACAAATTCTATCTGGCACACTGCTGTCATATCTCGGATTATTCTCGCCAGTCATAGCCTTAGAACGGCACAACATAGAACAATACTTCCCCCATCCTTGTCGCTTGTGGCCTGGGCTTGCGTAAAACTCTTTGCCGCATACGATACACCGTGTATTAGCTTTCGGCATTGCCCATCACTTCAATTCCTGTTTGTTCATACAATTCACTTAATTCGATGGGATACGTTCCGTCAACTACGGTTACGAGTGGGTTATTCATAAGCCACTCGTCGTGAAGATCTTCAAGGTCTTGCAGATATCCTAGTGGAATCGTATTCTTTTCCTCGAATCTCCCCCGTGCTTCGATACGTTCGAAGCATACCTCAGCAGGTGTACGCAAGTAGATTATTTGATCTGGCTTGCTCGCCCATCGTTCCTCTAACCAATCCCACATTCTGCAGTACAACTGATATTCAGTCTTACTTAATAATCCTGATTGATAGCAGTTCTTAGCAAATACATACCTATCACAATAGATAGATCGTTCTAGCAAAACGTTGGTGTGGTCTGTCATTTCGAGTACTTCTGTCCATGTTTTAGCGCGAGTTACAAACGCTGCTAACTGGAATGTGAAAGCCCACCTTTCTTGGTCCTTATAGAACAGGTCTAAGAGATTCTCTTCAAAGTCATGTTGCCATGCCCCTACTGGCTCTTCAATGAAACCCATTGCGTTTGTTTCAGCTATCGCTCTTCCTAGAGTTGACTTGCCCGCACCTATATTTCCTTCGAGTAGGATCATATTCAACTTTCTCTCCTATCTTGTCCGTGATATGCTCGTATTTCAAAAGCTATACGCTTGGATATGCTTTCCTTAACAAGTTCTGGAAGTTCAACCAGGCACAGATAATTAGCGATAACTCTCTCTCCATGCTCTTCTGGCGTCATTTCAGCCATAATATACTCCTTTATTCAACGAAAACCACTTTTTGTTTAATAGCGCATCTGCTTATTATACGATTGTAAACAAAAGCGCTACACATTGTAAACTACACGGTCAGCATACTCATCTTTTTTGCCATCATTCCACGTAGAAGTCGGTCGTAAGTATCCAACTATCCTAGTGTAGACTTCGCACCTGGACCCGCATTCAGGACATACATCGTGATTACCGCCTAGGTATCCGTGTTTCGGACATATAGAATAAGTTGGAGTAATGGTATAGTACGGAAGCTTAGACCCTATGGCTATTTTCTTCACTAACAGCCTAGCTTGTTGCCAATCTGCAATAGGTTCGCCTATAAACGAGTGGAATACTGTACCTCCTGTGTAAGCCGACTGTAAATCTTCTTGGTGTCTGATAGCTGTAAACAAATCGTCTGTATGACCTACTGGCAGTTGAGTACTATTCGTGTAGTAAGTATGCTGAGGAACGCCTTCCATCGTCTCAGAATCGATCTTAGCTAGTCTATGAGCAGCACCCTCAGCAGGAGTAGCTTCTAGATTCCACATCAATCCAGTTTCTACCTGCCATTCTCGCAGGGTTTCTCGTATATAGGTTAAAACCTCCATAGCGAATGCTTTGGCAGGCACTTGATCAATTCCCATATCTAAGAGGATTCGTGTCGCCTCATCCATGCCAATAACTCCAATAGTCGAGAAATGATTCGCCCAATATTTGCCTGTCTCTCTCTTAATGCCTTCAAGGTAGACGGAAGAATAGGGGTACAATCCTTGATCAGTCCAGTCTTCGAGAACTTGTCGCTTGACGATGAGAGAGTCTTTGGCAATGGCGAGGATATCATCGAGTAATCTGTAAAATGTCTCTGTGTCCTTTCTGGCATCATAGGCGAGCCTCGGAAGGTTAAGAGTGACAACTCCAATAGATCCTGTGAGTGGCGCGGAACCGAATAGTCCTCCTCCACGATACATCAACTCCCTGTTATCGATTCTAAGACGGCAACACATCGATCTTGCATCCTCTGCAGACATGTCAGAGTTGACATAATTGGCGAAGTAAGGAGTACCATACTTAGCTGTCATTTCCCACAAAGGTTTCAAGTCTTCGTTGTCCCAGTCAAAATCTTTGGTTATATTATACGTAGGGATGGGGAATGTAAATGGTCTGCCATCAGCATCGCCGTCCATCATGATTTCTGAAAATGCCCTATTGAACACATCCATTTCTGGCTGAACCTCAGAGTAGTTGTACTTCAATGGCACTCCACCAACTACTACAGGGTTATCAGCGAATGACTTAGGCACCGATAGATCCATAGTCAAGTTTGTGAATGGTGTCTGGAATCCTACCCTTGTTGGCACATTCATATTGAATATGAATTCCTGCATCACTTGCTTGACTTCCTCGTAACTTAGTCCATCTTCACGGATAAATGGTGCCATTAGCGTATCAATATGACTAAACGCGATAGCTCCAGCCGCTTCCCCTTGTAGCGTATACATGAAGTTAACTACGTGCATCAGAGCAGTTCGTAGGTGTTTCGCAGGCTTTGACGCTAGTTTAGAACTAACTCCGCCAAAGCCTTTAATCAGTAGGTCGGTCAAATCCCAACCAACACAGTATGGTCCTAGAGTCCCCAAGTCATGAATATGGAGTCTCCCAGTGCGGTGCGCGTTTGAGACTTCCTCCTTGTATATGTCGTCCATCCAGTAATTCGCGATAGCTTTGGATGTAATATGCGTATTAAGTCCTTGCAGTGAAAAATGTTGATTTGAATTCTCCTTTACTCGCCAGTCCGCTTTGCTTAGATAGTTCGTAATTCCTGAGTGCAATTTATTCCTTTATTCGAAGAGACTATGTTCGATTCCAACAACATCTCCTCTTTTGTTTTTCCAAACTCTATCTGATCCGTCGTCTTCTAAAGTTATGCCCTTTATCTTCGTTTTGACTATTGCCTTCTCTATCTGATCCTTTTCGCTTCCGCTCGCTCCTTTCTTCTCTTCTCTTTTCCTTTTTCTCTCATCTGCTTTCTTAACCTTTTCAGCTAGCATAACTTCTGTCCTGACTATATGGTCAGTAGTTGGAGTAAAATATCCGTTAGTTTCACCGATAACCTTCCAACTATTAGTGCCTCTAACCTTAACAGGAGTCTCCATGCACTCAGCGTAAGAGATATCTGCAATTGGCCTGAATAGAACAGTTGGCGAACCGTCCATGTAATAGGTCCCCTTGGCTGAGAATGCCATGCACCTGCTTCTTCCTAATTGGAATAGACACATGCCACTTCCAGTCTCGCAAGGTTTCTTTTTGATTCGCTTCGCCATACTGTCCTCCCTCCCAGGTTACGGTACTACGTGTTGTATATCTTCTAGTGATGCAACAAACAGAGCATCATCTTGTTCTTCAACTAAAAAATAAGGGTAATCAACTTGCTCAAGCACTTGCTTAATGAACAACTGCCATTCGACAAGCCTGTGACTAATCCTCTGCTCTATTATATGCTGTAGCGACTTATAATTCAAGCACATGATTCTTCGCTGCAGGAACGACTCTGGGAGATTCCACTTCACAGTGTCCCATTTTCCTTGATCAATCCAAAGGTTCAAAAGATCTAGGTGTGCAATCGGCATTCTGTGGCTGAAATCGTCTTGTGTCAAGTTTCTCTCAGTCATGGTATGCATCGTAGATTCGCTCTGTTTAGTCATGCCGGTTCTGTAAGTGTCGAATTGTTGCCACCAATATCTAGGAGCATCGACGTCTAACCAAACAGCTATGGACTCAAGAAATTTTGAATGACCACTGCCTTTATGCGCCAACGCCTTAGCTACTCTGTCCATCTCCTTGATATCGGTATTGTAAGACAACGAGATGCCTATCTTAGCTGATTCGTACCCATGCTCTTCCATTACTGTAACTTTCACCTAATGTCTCCTTCATGAAATTTGGCAGATAACTTCAAGATATTCTTACCGAGAGTTACGCTATCTTCGCAGACTGAATACTCAGCGCCAAGTATCTCATAGCTTTTAACGGTTATTAGTTTCGCCAACCTGAAAATCTCAATATACTCATCAATTTCCTTTATTGGAATATGTAAATCAACACTGAGAGAGAAAGTTGCCCCAAACCCTGTTTTGCTTATCCGTTTCCAAACCCTATAAAAATCCCTTTCAGCCATCATTGTGTATACAACATCTGTAATTGGGATAAACATTACTCCTTAACCTCATTACGAATATCCCTTTTTACTACACCGTCTACGATAATCTCGCCCTTCACGCCTTGTATATTCGGCGCTTCAACTAGTCTTTTCTCATTTCCGTCAATTACGAAATACGTTCGCATATTCACAGTTCTTGGTTTCTTGTTTTCGTCAATCAAATCAGTGAAGGATCGTTTATCAACTAATCCTTTTGCTTCAGATAGCACGAATTCTATCTTTTCTGGCTTGATTTGCCTCAGAATCTTCTCAGCCCTTTCCGGATGGAGATGTAAGGCACTCTCCAGTACGCCTAGTTCATTTGACTTGAAGTATGTCCTTCTGAGAGGATCGGCAAACGCCGTATCCAAGCCTATTTCAGCGATTAGCGAATTGTACGAACTACACCCGATTATCGCATGCCCGTCGTTCCTTTTCAGCCAATCTAGCGCTTTTGCAGCTTCCCACATGTTATTAATTCTGGCCTTTACAAAACCTTCAAGTGTCGCTCTATGTTTGTCAGCGACTACAGCCATTCCAGGAGAAGTGACATTATAGAAATGGATTCTGCTTTTCTGCATTAGTCGGTCGTTCATATTAACGAGAAGTCCATCTTTGCTATCGAGCGGATCGAACTTGATTATCTTAGACTTACCGGCATGCAAGAGACTATGGTTAGCCCTGGTAACTGTAATCATGTTCCATGGAGCTAAGGCCTTCAACCCCATCCCGCCTCTAGCAACTATCTCATGGACTTCTCCAAATTCGCCTGAGATTTGGCATACATTACCATCTCTTTCTGAAATCCAAAGCTTCCTGGCTATTTCATGTAACTCTACCCAATTCTCCACACCAAACGGAAAATAGTCGGAGTGCGGCATAGATAATTTTCCGGTTGGTGCTACAAACTCATGTCCCTCAACCCACACTGTTCCGTGCATCATCCCTCCATTTTTTTGCTCTGATGATTGCTAATATCATCTCAGGTGTTATCATTGAGGCTGATTTCTGACAGCCTCCCGACTCAATCTCTATCTGTCTCCATGAGAGACATTGTATGTATTCCTCTGCCTCTTCTAATGTTTTAGGAGGATGAGATATGTAATCAAGCTCCTCGATTAGTCCAGGTAAACACATTACATTAGGTACAATATCATTAGGCTCGCCAGTGTTGCCAAACTTCCTGGCATCACTTTTGTTCCTCGACTCTACTCCGTATTCTTCCATCAACTTTCTCAAAGCTCCAACTGTTATGTCAAATATCTCCGCTGCTTCAGTTTGAGTACACCCTTCTCCTTCATACAATACACAATACAATTGATCTTTAGTAGGATTTCCCATTAGTCTGCTCCCTCCAAATCCAACAACGGTTTTCCCCACTGTTGAGCCATCGCGCCTGCGATACCTTCGAATGTTTTAGACCTTACTCTCGCCCTTTCTTTAGGTGATAATCCAAATGAATCCGACATCCATTTTGACATTGATTTTCCGCTTGCGAATGTAACTTGCTCCCCTTTATCAACTATTTTTGTTGGCACAAGATCTGGCAGCCCTTTAAGCCACAAACATGTTTTCTTTGAGAAGTTGTCTCCAAATTGGAACGGTTGAATTATTTGATCCGGCTTTCTCCAGGAGGTACTCATAATACCAACTGGATTTTCTATTGCAACTCGCTCACATCCTGTATCGGTAAAAAGCATGAAGAAATCAATACATTGCTGTTGTCTCCCGTCCTTTCTTTTTTGCTCAAACCACCTAGCCCCACTAACGGAAATATGGGTACACGGAGGAAATGCTATAATCATATCCCATTCTTGTTCAAGCAGAGGAGTTACGTCTTGTTGTAAATGCCATTCTGGACGGCCTCCAGAACAAGGTTCTATGTCGCAAGAGTACGCCTCGATGCCTAATTCCCTCATCTTTATCGTCACTGCTTGTGACTCTTCACAGGCTACTAATATTTTCCCCATTAAAATTTAACCTCCCCTTGTTCGAATCTTTGCGCTGGCTTATCAAAGTAGAACTGTAATGCACCGTCTCCCATTGCTAATGGACCATTTCTATCCTTAGCTATAATCAATTCGAACGCAGCATTAGCTTCACTCCATTGATCAGGGTCGAATACAAACATCACCACGTCCGCATCTTCTTCGAAGCTTCCAGAACCTTTAAGATCAGTTAAGACAGGTCGATGTCCTTTCCTGTCTCTAACTTCTCGATTGATCTGTGCTAGAACAACAATAGCAATGCCTAAATCTTTCTTGAGAGCATTTATCATGTGTGATATTCTAGCTAGATCTTCAGGCTTATTCGTCTGGCTTAGAAGCTGAACATAATCGATGTACAGTATTTCTATCGGATTGGCCGAGAAACGCATCCTATAGGCAGCGCCGATGGCAGTTTCGACGGTTTTATATGGAGTGTCATCAATAACCAGCGGTAATGCAGCGATTGCCATATGTGTTGACTGTATTTCCGCTCTGAACTCTTCGTCTGACTGAGTTTTGTCTCTGTCATACCAACACCTCTTTAGATGTATGCTTGTCAGCCTGCCTAGCAATTCCTCTCTACTCATCTCAATGCTGAGGAAGCCTACAGTATGTCCTTTCCTTGCTTGACGATATGCCATGTTCAGTGCGAATGCTGTCTTGCCATTGCCCGGACGTCCTGCTAGCAAGTAATAAGCAGGCGTTAAGCCCTTTAATTTCACGTCTATGTTATAGAAGCCAGACGACATTCCCCAATCATTCGAAAGCGCTTTGTTGATCATCACAGTAGAAAAGTCTTCAACTACCTTAGATATGAATTCTTCTTTGCTTTTGCCGCTAGACAATAACATTGTGTCTGACAACTGGCTAGCAAGTCGCTGAAGGTCTACTACATCTGAGTTTTTCTTACCAGCTTCGACTGCTATTAGTGAAGCCGACATTTCTGCTTGTCTTTTGATCCTATACTCTTCTAGTAAGTCTAGGTGATGATCTAGCATTTGATCAGACCATAGAACATTCATCAGCTTAGTGAAATACATCCTGCCACCGACTGTCTCAAGTTTGTCTATCTTCTCAAGTCTGGCGATGACGTTCATCAATTCTACTTCTATCCCTTGGTCTATTAACCAACTGATAGCCTCCGCTACCTGAATATGTCTAGGATGCGAACAGAACAACTCAGGTTTGAATTTCTGTACAAGAGTATGAAGTCTTTCAGATCCATACAAAATAACTGTGCCTAATACCATCTCCTCGATTCCAAAGTCACTTATCTGCTTCACTAACCCTCCCTACACTTTGATGCCGAAATCTGCGAAACTAGGAATCTTCTTGTCCTTTACCTCATACTGATCAGCTGTTATCTTCACCGCCTCTTCTCTTAAGGCAACGAAAAGATAACGGAGAGAGTATCCTCCGGACAGAGGTTTTGGAATCTCACTAAAATTGATTGCAGCTTGCATAACTGCAGAATGTGATGGACGTATCCCTCTACTGTTATCTGTATTGTACATGGAGGAAAGCAACTGGAAGATTGGCTTCCAATTATCTGCTTGTACTTCTGGGATGTCTCTGAATCCTGGAGTGTGGTCCAAGACTGCAACGAGAATTTGTAACGGTGTGACTCCTTGTTCGGACAAGGATGATCCGTACTGTTTGTGAAACTTAATGATAGCATATCTACTCCAGTCTTTGAATGATATCTTAGCCATGATCCTCCCGATAAAAATAAGAGCGACGGCTAACACGAACATCAGCCGCCGCTTAACGTGGGTGTGAAAGTCTAGAAAGGCACTTCCTCAGCAGTATTAGGAACGTAAGGAGCAGTCGCTGATGGCGGTTCGTAGCTGCCAGAATCATTGGTAGCAGGTTTTGGTGACAGATACTCAACACGATCAGCAACTAGGTCAAGGAAGTATTTCTTCTCGCCTTCCTTCTCATAAGATCCAGCTGAAATATGTCCAGTGACTCCTAGCTTGCCGCCTTTTTTCTGATACTCCGCAAGATTTTCTGCCTGCTTACCCCAGCAAACGAAGTAAGGAAACTCGGCCGCGTCTTCCCATTCCCCTGTCTGTGCGTTCTTCTTTCGATTGTTGATAGCAATCTGGAATCGTAACCGTGCTTGTCCACTAGGTGTAAACTGTAGTGCGTCAGCAGGATCAAATGTCAGATTACCAATTGCGCTAAAGTTGTTCATGTTGTCTCCTTTTCTTTTCTTCTAGTATTCTACAAACTTCATCCAATTCATCACAAAACATTGGCAGATACATGTCAAGGGCATCGTAAAACATACGGCTTGGTTTGACTCTGACCGTCAGCAGTGGAAGTCCAGGACCATAGCTTACAAAATCACACCATTTTCTGCCAGTTACGTACATTTGACCGTGTACCTGTTGAAAATAAGTAGACGGTAGTTTGTCTCTCAATGTGTACTTAACTAAAGTCTCTCCTTTAGGATTCTTTAACTCAACCATCCCGTCTTTACCCACTAGTCCGTCAGGACTGGCACCGAAGCGACCGCAGTCACTCAGGCAAAAACCTACCTCATCAACGAAAACTTCCTCAAACATTTCGTAGACTAGTCTGCTTTCAGCTTCTTGTTCTATGCCTTTTTGGATTGATTTAGATGTAAATGGTTCTTCATCCACTCCAGATACGCGAGCAGCAGCAAGCTTGTTACGATAGCTGTTCCATTGCTTGGACTTTTCACCTTTGGTGGTGAGTATCTTAGAGAAGTTAGACGCAGTAGGAATCCCCCTCCTTGCATCGAACCACTCAGGTGTTTGCTGCTCGAATGTTAGGATCTTCATTTAGATTTCTTCTTACCTAATCCTGTGTAGTAGCTGTAAACCTGTGCTGCTCCAACTTCTCCACAGTCTTCAAGGATCTTCACCTTGTTATCAGGCCACCACTTTCTGAATTTGGCGACAGTATATTCCTCACAGGCATCAGCACAAAGAGACTTCCACTTAGATACGCCTTCATTGACGTCTTCATTATCGAAGATTTCTTGGCTATCTTCAGTTACGTCTACACCAAAATGCTTGCCACCAAGGTTGATCGCAGCAAAGTGAGGCAGGAAGTCATCAGACGACGGGAAATCTATCCGCATCCCGTTCATAGCATCTGAACGATCCTTCATCACGTAAGCGCGAATCAACATATCTGACTTTACTTTGATTCCTTGCCGCTCCTTCCTGGTCTTAGCCTTTTCTAGATCTTCTTTGGCGACTGGGATAGATTCCATTCTAAGAACAAGTGATGGTTCGTGAGAGAAGTCTTTCTCTGCTCGCATCCTATCGCCTGTTCGAATAAATTCAGGGGCGTTACCTTCAGTTATCGTCTCGTAAGTATCTTGAACTCTACCACATACAATTATGTGCGCATTCGAATTGGTAAATCTAGTTGCATAACCCTCGTTCCACATATTTTTGACCGGTCCCCAGTCAGTCATCCTCATGAACTTCAACTTCTTCTGCTTCATGTACGAGTCTTTGATTTCACTCCAGAAATGCGAGATAGAATCGATGATCAATACAGCGCCGTCTTTCTCGGCAAGGTCTATTGATTCTCGCAGCGCTTTGAAGTCTCTCCTCTTAGCACTCTTAAACGGGATGCCTAGTTCAGCCATACGTTCAACAAACCAGTCGCTTCCAGTTTCAGTGTCAAGATAATAGATAGGTCGTGGTGTCTTCTCCATCTGTGATAGTCCTACAGCTATCTTAATTGCCGTTGTTGATTTCCCACTGCCTGCTAGGCCGTATAGTCCGATCTTAGCAAACCCTTGTAGATTCTCTGCCGTTTGAAACAGTTCCATGTCCCCTCCTAGAAAAATATTGTATGAATGATTGTACTCGATTTCTGTAAAAAAAGCAAACAAAAAGCAGGTGACGTTAATCACCTGCTAATTGCTTACCTATGTCTCCTATTAAGGGAGGATTATTGTCTCAACAGCCTGGATATGATGTTGTCGGAATTGACCACGACTCAGTAGTAGTCGCGCCTCTTTCATCTTCAAAAGTCGCTGTGATAACTGTATCTCCGCTAGGAATAAAGTTTTTGTTCCACGATAGGCATGCTAGTCCAGCACCTGGATACCCAGCTACTCCACGATCTGGTGGAGAATAAGGAAGGCTCGATCCAGCTTCTACAGGACCAATTTTTTCCCAGTAATTGAAATTCACCACTGGTTTTCTTGTCCCGTCTTCACTGTAATCAATGTCTTTTATACACCTATATCCTACCAATTCTAGTTGGACTTTGTCTCCTAGATAATAATCAATCAAGTCTTCCCACTCATCGTAGTCGTTAATGATTGCATCAATCTTTCCATTCCACATTGAGAAGAACATGAACGCATTCTCAAGAACTTCACCAGTATCTAGAGTTGTGTTGTAGACCGCAGGATTTGGAGTGCAAAACACAGAGTTTTCAGTCTTCTGTCCAGTATTGTATACTGTAACATTGACAAGCCTGACGTCTCCGCCCTCAAAATCTTGAGCGTCTGGGAATGTTACAATATATCTACCTTTTGGATGAATCCACCATAGGTTTGCAATCCCGTTTAGAACTGGAGTGCCAATATATGGTCCAGTATTAGTCAAGCCAATCCATGCTTTCGCTATCTGGAATTCTCCGCTTTCACTTTCCCATAACACTTCAACCGTGCAAGGCAAGTCTTCGATAGTCACAGTGAATGAATTGCCATTCTGTGTGTATGTTTTACCTTCGACAGTGAATGTATACTGTCCTCCAATTACACCCTGAGCAATCAAAGTGACCTCGCACGGAGGATAAGCTGAATCAGGTGCAAATAGAGTTAGAACACCAGCTGTGCTTGAAGGAAGACAGCCAGTTAGAAAAGCCAGTAGAGCCAAAGTCAAAATAGTTAGTGTAATTTTTAGTTTCATATCATCCCTCCCAAGAAGATAAATAGGCGGGGTTTTTACACCCCGCCACGTTGGGCTATAATGTTGCTAGATTGTTACGTCTGGAATCAAGTCTCCAAAAAGAATGTTGAATCCGATAACTGGAACCACAAACAGAGTTGCATTTGGATTCAAGTTGAGTTGACCATACAGCTGAATAGGGCCAAAGGTCTTTGAGACACCAAGCACGAAATTGAATCCTTGGTAGTAAAGACCAGCGACTCTAGCATCCCAAACACCGGCCACCCACTGCGGTCCTGTCCAATATTCCAACAATAGATCTGCTCCAACTCTATATCCGAAGCTTTCGATTTGTGGGGTCCATAGAAGACCTGTAGCCCATATCCCTGCGACAGTATTTAGATTCGCTTTCTGGAATTCAAGGCTCACAGGACCGAAATCATACCCGAAAGACAACGCTGCAAAGTTGCCTGCCACTGGGATATAAGATACCCCAAGCAACGGACCAGTTGCGAACGCTGAAACGCTAAAAATCATCAATACTGCTAGTACAAATGCTGCTAGTTTATTCTTCATTTAATCCTCCTATTTCTTGAGACGCCCAAGAGCGTCAGCCAAACCTTCGATACCAATAAAGCTACCAAGTGATGCTGTAATAATTGTGAGTGCAAACGTCCACTCAATAGCTCCGCCTACTGCAAGGAAAAATGCACACCCTGCTGTAGCAACTGCCATCCAAAACTTTCGTGATTTGAGCTTTTCAAACATTGTTTCCTCCTTAATTTTGTTGTTCATCCTGCAAAAGCCTCTCTATAATTCCCTCCTGTTGTTTGTAGTGTAGCACATCAAACACGTTCCGTCAAGTCGGCTATCTGTAAGCAAGCCACATACCAAGTGCAGTAAGCGCCAAAGGCACGACTGCTCCTATGAATCCGAACAACATTGACTTCCACCGATGATCATTTTTCTTGTTAGTTTCAATGGCTGTCAATCGCTCACATATCTCATCTAGCCTGATATCGTGGTCGTCTAACCTTTTTTCATAACGAGCCATATTTTTTACTACCGCCACACTCCACTCTCTCCAAGGGTACCTTATCTTATCCTGATCTGACACTTGGAAACACCTCCGAGCGAGGAACAGAGATAGCGATTAGCTTCGCACCATTCTGCGAACCAACAGCATGTCTAACGTCTGCCTCAACGAAGAAATAATCCCCAGGGTCTAACGCATATTCTGTCTTTACTACCTTGTGATGAGTCTCCGTAGTGCTGTCATAGATAACGACGATCAAGTCTCCTTCGTACAAGATGAACCATTCTCTTTCTTTGTGGGCATGCACTGGAGACATAGAGTCTTCAGCTATTTCAGTGTCGCATACAGCCACGTTAGATATGTTCATCAAGCCAGTTGATACTGACTCACCGGCTTGCATATCCACTTCGATCGTGCCGTTCTTGTGTATGACTGGCAAAGGTGGAAGACTTTCTGTCATTTCGTATAAACTTTTTAGGTCTGAGTGCATTTAGTTTCCTTAAATTATCCCTCTGATATTCTTACGTAGCTTCCTGGCGCATACAAAGCGCCGACTTCTTCTGGGTCACTAGTAGGTAAATTGCTCAGGAAGATGTGATAGGCAGTGTTGCCAGCATGCATGAATATGTCTCGCCCTGCGTCAATTGTAATGCTGGTAGAGGCCTCTAATTCTACAGTGGAAGCACTGCTGTCTATCTTAATAGCTCCGGAAGAATTAAGAGTCATAGATGTGCTTGTCATGGTGACTGAACTTGAACCCAATAGCGTGAACGCTCCGTTAGCATCCAATGTCATTGTTCCGTTTGCTTCTAATTCAAGAGTTGTTACAGCGTCTAGTTTAATACTAGAACCAGCGGCGACCGTGATAGAAGAGGACGCAGTCATTGAGATAGCAGAGCCTGAAGAATCTATCGTCATAGCTCCAACAGTACTAAACTTTCCTGTGGCGTAAAAATGCAATTCCGGAGGTGTCGTCCCAGCCGATAGGTATATTTCGTTTCCGCCTGCACCGTCTCTAAGCTTTAGAAATCCGCCAGAACTATCATACAACTCGACTGACAAGTTATCATTAGCGTCATAGATCAAGAAACCGTGAGTCTGGTCACCCGACGGTGCCATAACAGCCCTCGCTCCACCGGACACGGCAGTCTGTAGTACAGCGCCAGTAATCGTTCCGCCTGAAATAGTACCAGTGCAAGTGATTGTCCCTGAGAATGCACCGGAAGTGGCTGTAATTGTGCCTGAAATTACAGCGCCTGTCGCATATAGCTTGCCAGCGTGAGTTACTCTAAACTCAGCACTAGCCGGTGTGTTGCTACCAGCCCAGAACGCATAGGTGGCATCACCAGTTGTAGTAGCAAGCCCGATTCCGCTAGCAGTCATTTTGCCAGCGGCGATTACCCAGCCACTAGTTCCACCGATGTATCCCGTATCTGCTGTCAATACTCCTGAAATTGTAGCGCCTGTCGCGTATAAAATACCAGCTTGTGTAACTCTAAACGGCGCAATAGTCCTATTCCCATAAGTATTTCCTGCCCATATTCGAATACTACTAGAGGCAGTTTCGGTAGTCGATCCTGTTATACCGGCATTGGTAACAGCGTTCTTATCCTTTACCTCTATTCTTCCAGTAGTTACAACCCCGCCGTCAATAACCGTTTCAGTATAATCACCAGGAGAGTCTTCCTGTCTGACTAATACCCATTGACCAGCTGCAATAGTAGTAGCTCCAGCACTCGCCGCACGGTAGATTTTGTTACTGTCATTGGTATCAACCCATAAGTCGCCTATTCCTTCAGAGGTAGGGATGCCGTCTTGGTAGAAGGTAGTTACCTTTCCATCAGCCGTAGCTTGAGCGGCAACGGCGTTTAAGAACACCAACCCGATTGCACTCGTAGGTTCGTTGACCCACGTCATCGCGCCAGACGTGTATCCA
>Ga0208279_1000266_pt1 | contig 47251 bp, 42 predicted proteins | sample AntAceMetag02UKM_FD_184766 | JGI IMG/M metagenome (GOLD analysis project Ga0208279, IMG submission 184766) | Saline lake microbial communities from Ace Lake, Antarctica - Antarctic Ace Lake Metagenome 02UKM (SPAdes) (version 2) | ecosystem: Environmental > Aquatic > Non-marine Saline and... | reverse complement strand
AGCAATTACTCGTATCTCTTACAGGTTAAACAGGAACGAATAAGGGCATTAAAGCCCCCTCCCCTTAATCCCCTCCCCCGTTGGGGAGGGGAAATATGATTATGGAATTTGCCGTAACTTTTGAACGTTACCAATTTATATAACTGTCTCCCAGATTTATCATAGATATCGGTTAATTCATCACACCGTTTTACACTAACATGATTTGAATAAATGTCCCTACACTGATTTAAGCTAACCACCATTTCATTACATTCTCTCTTTTTTATCGTTCACGTTACCGTTACCCTTAACCGATACGGGCTTCGTTACCCTGACCGTTACCGTTTTTACGGGGCTTTGTCCCTGCCCTTCTGCAGCCTTTCTCTCAATAACTTAATCGAACAGTACTCCCCGCACATGGTGCAGATGTCGCCGGCGCTGGGACGGCTGGACTCCCTGATGCTCCTCGCCCTCCCGGGGTCTATCGCAAGCCTCATCTGCTCATCGAAATCCCCCGCCTTCCTGGCCAGCGATATCCTGAGGTCCCGCTCCCCGGACCGTGCGATCCCCTTCGCGATATCGGCGGCGTGGGCGGCAATTCTCGTAACGATCACACCCTCCCTGACATCCCGTTCATCCGGCAGGCGAAGGTGCTCCGAGGCCGTGACGTAACAGAGGAAGTCCGCCCCGCACGAAGCCGCTATCGCGCCCCCGATCGCGGAGGATAAATGGTCGTAGCCGGGAGCGATGTCCGTGACGATGGGGCCGAGGACGTAGAACGGCGCTCCATGGCAGAGATCTTTCTCGATCCGCACGTTCTCCTCTATCTCGTTTATCGGGACGTGGCCGGGACCCTCGATCATTGCCTGCACCCCCTCCCCCAACGCTGCCGAGGCGAGCTCCCCCAGGGTAACGAGTTCCTGTATCTGGGCCCGGTCGGTCGCGTCGGCGAGGCACCCCGGCCGTAAGCCATCCCCCAGGCTTACCGTGAGGTCGTACCTCTTGCATATCTCAAGCACACGGCCGTAATCGGAGTAGAGGGGGTTCTCACGTTCGTTGGCGACCATCCACACCGCGAGAAACGCCCCTCCCCTGCTCACGATGTCCAGGACCCGCCCCTCCTTCTCCAGCTTTCCCAGAGCCTCCCGCGTGACGCCGCAGTGGAGCGTCACATAGTCCACGCCGTCGCGGGCGTGATCCTCTATCGCCTCGAATATCTCGTCGGCCGTCATGGACCTGATTCCCTTTTTCAGCCTGGCCGCTCCAATCGCAGCCTGGTAGATGGGCACGGTCCCGACGGGCAAAACCGTCGAGGCGATAACTCTCTTCCTGATAGCGGCGATATCCCCGCCCGTGCTGAGGTCCATGACGGTGTCGGCTCCCGCCTCTTCGGCCGCCTTTACTTTCCTCAGCTCCAGCTCCAGGTCCGCCAACTCCGCGGAAGTCCCGATATTGGCATTTACCTTCGTCCGCAGGCCCCGCCCTATGCCGCAGACCGCGACGCCGTCGCGACAGGAGTTCTTCGGAATTACGATCGTGCCCGCCGCCACCCCCTCGGCGACAGACTCCGGGCGTATCCCCTCGGCATCGGCAACCGCTCGCGCCTCGGGCGTGATGTTGCCCTTCCTCGCCTCTTCTATCTGTCCCATAAAATCACCTAAGACACTAAAGTCCTTTATCTTCTCCCTGATTATTCTTCGCCTTGTGAATCTAAAAACAACGCTTCACGAGATACGTTTCCCTCTTCACGCTGCCGTTGCACGGCAGCCGCAAGCTCGGCCACCGCTTTACGCCAGTCCGGCGAGTTCCAAACGTAGCTTACGCTCACCACGCCGCCGGCTCCCGCCTCGATCGCAGTCCGGGCGTTCTCCGGCGTTATGCCGCCGATCGCGACCACCGGCACGGAGACGGCCCCGGCGATACCCTCGATCAGCCCCGGCCCCGCTGGTGCGAGGGCGGGCTTCGTAACGCTCGTGAAGATGCACCCCGCGCTTATGTAATCGGCCCCCTTCTTCTCCGCCAGAACAGCCTCCTCAATACTGTGCGCCGTTCCCCCGATGATCGCATCGGGGCCAAGCAGCCTCCTCGCAACTTCGATGGGGATATCCCCCGCCCCGAGGTGGACGCCGTCCGCACCCGAAGCGAGCGCGAGATCCGCGCGGTCGTTTACCAGGAGCGGGACCCCCCTCTCCACGGTGACCTCCAGGATCTCACGAATGGCTGAAAGCCTCTCCGCATCGCATAATTTCTTGGAGCGGAACTGGAGGACCGTCGCCCCCCCATCGGATGCAGCGGCGGCCGCCGCCGCGAACAGGCCCGGCGCGAGGCAGGAATCATCGAGCACAACGTATACGGAAAAGATAACTTCAGCCGCCATAGCTCCTGACGATCTTCCTTATCAGGCGCTTCGTCGAGCACCCCCTGACCAGGGGTACTCGAACAACCCTCCCCCCGCCCTCCTCCACCACATCCCTGCCGACAATCTCCCGCTTCCCGTAGTCGCTGCCCTTGACCAGGACATCGGGTTTTATCTTCTCGATCAACTCCGCGGGGGTGTCTTCCCCAAAGATCGTCACGTAATCGACGAAGGAAAGGGCTGCCAATATCTCCGCCCTCTCCCCCTCCGGCATGAGAGGACGGCCGCTTCCCTTCAGCTTCCTCACCGACCGGTCGCTGTTAACGCCTACGACGAGCACGTCGCCGAGTGACCCCGCACGTTCAAGATACCTGACGTGGCCAATATGGAGAAGGTCGAAGCAACCATTGGTAAAAACGATCCTCTTTCCCGACTTCCTCAAGGCGCCGACGGCGCGCTTCAGGGCCGGCCTGCTGATGACTCGAGACCTCATCTTTAAGTAAAGAGCTCCTTTTCGATGATGTCGCAGACTATATGGATTACGGTCAGGTGGGACTCCTGGATCCTGGGGGTGACCGTACCCGGAATGACCAGGGCCATGTCCGCGAGAGGCGCCAGCTCCCCGCCTCCCTTGCCCGTCAGGGCCACTGTTTTCAACCCCCCTTCCCGCGCCGCCTTCACCGCCTCGATAACGTTGCGCGCGTTACCGCTGGTCGATATGGCGAGGAGGAGGTCTCCCGCCCGCCCCAGTGCCTCGACCTGCTTTTGAAAGACCTGATCGTAAGAGTAGTCGTTGGCGATGCTGGTGAGAATGGACGTGTCCGTCGAAAGGGCGATCGCCGGAAGGGGCCTGCGCTCCACCAGGAACCGGTTCACCAGCTCGCACGCCATGTGCTGGGAATCGGCCGCGCTGCCCCCGTTGCCGCAGATAAGTATCTTGTTGCCCCCCTTGAGCGCATTGACGAAGAAGCGCGCGAAGCTCTCTATATCGGGAACCAACTCGTCTATAAGCTCCCGCTTCAGAGCGATGCTTTCCTCCAGGGTCGTAACGATCAAATCCCTCATCCGAAGAAAACCTTCGCTTGCTCGTAGAGTTCCGGAGGAACAGTCCTTGTCCCGGCAGTGACTTCCTCCAGGGTAACGGCGACGAAGTCGTTCCCCCTGAGACTCACCATCTTGCCGAAATCCTCATTCTTCACCAGCTCGACGGCATGAAGGCCGAACAGCAGGCCGAGATAGCGGTCCAGCGCCGACGGCTCCCCTCCCCGCTGGAGGTGGCCCAGGACAACATGACGGGTCTCGTATCCCGTCCTCTCCTGTATCTCCTTCGCCAGAAACTCGGCGACGCCTCCCAGTTTTACGTGTCCGAACTCGTCCTGGGAATCGTCCTGCGTGATATCTTCTCCGAACGAGGCGCCCTCGGCGACGGCCACGATGCTGAACGTCCGGCCCCTCTTCTCATGCCTCTCCTTCAGTATGCTGCAGATCTCCTCCAGGCCGACCTGGACCTCCGGTATGAGTATTACATCGGCCCCGCCGGCCATCCCCGCCCACAGGGCGAGCCACCCGGCATGGCGGCCCATTATCTCCACGACAATGACCCGCTCATGGGACTCGGCCGTGGTGTGAAGCCTGTCGAGGGCCCAAGTGGCGAAGTTTACGGCCGTGTCGAACCCGAACGTCCTGTCGGTTCCAGAGATGTCGTTGTCGATCGTCTTCGGCACGCCGACCGTGTTGAGTCCCTCTTTATACATGCCCGCCGCTACGCCCAGAGTATCGTCGCCCCCGATGGCGATGAGGGCATCCAGCTTCAAGGCTCGATAGTTTTCGGCAACCTTTTTTATATCATCCTTGCTTTTAAGCGGGTTGGTCCGGGAGGTCCTTATGATCGTCCCTCCCCTGTGGATACAGCCCGTCACGGCCTTGAGATCCAGGGGGACAGTCTCCTTCTCTATCATCCCCTTCCACCCGTGCTTTATACCGATAACCTCGTAACCCTCCTTGATGGATTTTCTGACGATGCCGACGAGCACGGCGTTCAATCCCGGGCAATCCCCCCCTCCGGTGAGGACTCCTATACGCTTCATATCTTTTATCCTCCCTAGTTTACTGATTCGATCGGTTCTTACGTCTTCACTCTTCAAGAAGCTGGTCGGCGCCGCTCCCCGCCGGCACAACTTTTGTTACGATGATCGCGACGCTGCTGACATCGATCCCCAGGAACGACTGTACATCTTCCTTGATCTTCTCCTGCATCCTCTCGGTGAGGTTCGGTATGCTGCAGCCGGACCAGAGCACGACCTTCACCGCGACCGATATCCCGCGCCTTCCCCCCCGTATTATGGGCTCGATCCCCTTCACCTCCGGAAAATCCTTACCAGTTCTCCGGATGAAATCCTCCACCGCCGAGACGGCTATATCAACCTCGCCGCCCGGGTTCTCAAACGCTATGCATTTTGCTTTTCTGGAGCAGCGAACCTGCGCCCAGATGAAGATAAGGGCGAGGAGAACAAGGACGGCTCCCAATATAGTTGACGGGTTCCCCGCCAGGGGAAACTCGGGGTAGCCGGTGACCCCCCGCGCGATCTCATCGGCGGGGATGAGGGGCGCGATAAACTTCACCGCTGCCGCGCCGACCTTCTCCTCCAAGCCGAAGAGCGGCCAGCCCACCGCAAGCACGAGGATGATCAAACCTCCCAGAAGAGCCAGCATAGTGTACATGGCGACGATAAGGGCGCGTATTAATCTCATCGTATCTCTTCTCCCTTCTACTTTCGAAGATACTCGTCCACGAAAGATGTCGTGTACCGTCCCTTCCTGAACCTGGGATCGGCAAGAACCTTCCTATGAAATGGAAGGGTCGTCTTGACCCCGCCTATTATATACTCGTCCAGGGCCCGCTGCATTCTCATTATTGCCGTCTCCCTCAGCCGGCCCACTGTAATCACCTTCGCTATCATAGAATCATAGTATACGGGGATTTCGTAGCCCGAATAGACGTGGCTGTCGACCCTGATGCCCGGCCCCCCCGGCGGGAAGTAGTCGGTGATCTTCCCCGGACAGGAAGAGAAGTCCCTTGACGGGTCCTCCGCGTTGATCCGGCACTCGATGGCGTGGCCGTGCATGCGGATATCCTTCTGTTCGAACTCCAGTTTCTTGCCCCATGCGATCCTTATCTGCTCCTTCACTATGTCTACCTGCGTCACGACCTCAGTGACGGGATGCTCGACCTGAACCCGCGTGTTCATCTCGATGAAGTAATAGTCCCCCTTTTTATCGAGGAGAAACTCGACCGTTCCCGCGCTTTCGTATCCGGCAATCTCCGCCACCCTGACCGCCGTCTTCCCCATCCTGGCCCGCAGCTTCCCCTCCAGGGCGGGAGACGGCGATTCCTCTATCAGCTTCTGGTGCCGCCTCTGAATGGAGCAGTCCCTCTCGTTTAGGTGCAGGATATTGCCGTGCCCGTCTGCGAGAATTTGAAACTCTATATGCCTCGGATGCTCAAGCTGCTTCTCTATATATATATCCGAATTACCGAAGGCGGCCTCGGCCTCGCTCTTTGCGGCCATGAAAGCGTTTGCCAGGCTGATGTCATTGTGGGCCACCCTGAGTCCCTTGCCGCCCCCACCCTGCGCGGCCTTGACCATGACCGGGTAGCCGAGCTTGCGCGCAATCTTGATCGCCTCGTCGTGGGTTTCCACGTTCCCCTCGCTTCCCGGCAGAACGGGTATGCCCTCCTCCTTCATTATCTGGCGCGCCTCCGACTTATCCCCGAAAAGTCTGATGACCGACGGGGCTGGGCCTATGAACCTTATATTGCAGCTCTCGCATATCTCGGCGAAATGGGCGTTCTCGGCCAGGAACCCGTACCCCGGGTGAATGGCCCCCACGTCGCAGATCTCCGCCGCGCTGATAATGCTCGGAACGTGGAGATAACTGTCCTGGCTCGGCGCGGCGCCGATACAGATCGCCTCGTCGGCAAACCGAGCGGGGAGGGAATATTCATCAGCCTTGGAATAGACCGCGACGGTCCTGATGTCCATCTCGCGGCACGCCCTGATGATTCTCAGGGCGATCTCTCCCCTGTTCGCTATCAATATTTTTTCAAACATAAATTAACTCGCTTCTCGTTAATTTATTCAACGGGCTCGATCAGGAAGAGCGGCTGGCCAAACTCGACGGGCTCGCCGCCCTCAACCAGGACGTCTATTATCTTGCCCTTTATGTCGGCCTTGATCTCGTTCATCACCTTCATGGCCTCTATAATGCATACAACATCTTCCGTGTCCACGATCTGGCCGACCTCAACGTAGGGTGAAGAATCGGGCGAGGGCGAGGCATAGAAAGTCCCGACCATCGGTGATACTATTTCTGCGCCCCTCGGCTGCTCCTCCTCTTTTTTCTCCACCGCGGCTTTCTCCACAAGCTCGGCTACCCTCTCGATGATCGGGGACTGGCTCATAATCGCCCCCTCCGGCCCCCTCTTCAGCGCCATCTTGAAGCCGTCACGCTCCATGCTGAACTCGGTGAGGTCGTAATCGTTCATCAGATTGATGATTTCCCTGATCTCCTTGAGATTCATAATTCACACCCCGCTATTATATGCATTTGATTATTTTTTGTTTGGGTTTTTGATATTTGATCTTTGATTTTTTATTTCTTAGCAGGCCTCCAGCACCTATATAACAACCTCTTCTATGTTCTTCGGGAAGTCGGTAAGAGGACGAGCACCTGTCTTCGTCACCAGCACCATGTCCTCGATCCTTATCCCGAAAGAACCTCTCCGGTAGATACCCGGCTCAACTGTTACGACCATCCCCGAGCGAAGCACGTCCTTCGAGGCCGGCGAGAGAACCGGCGCCTCGTGGACCTCCAGCCCCACACCATGACCGAGTCCATGGCCGAAATCCCCCACTTTCGGAGCTTTATCAATGACTTTCCGGGCTATTCCATCCACTTCAGCAGCCTGAGCTCCTTCTATAAGGGATGCTATCGCCGCAATCTGCGCCTCTATGACCCTCTCGTAGACAGCCCTGCATCCTGGTGGAATTCTAGACAGGAAGAAGGTCCTCGTCAAGTCGGAATGGTAGCCGCCTACAACGGCTCCGAGATCGACAAGGATCGGCTCACCGCGTCTTATCTTCCTCCCCGACGCTTTGGCGTGGGGCATGGCCGCCCGCCTTCCCGAGGCAACGATGGTATCGAAGGACGCGCGCTCCGAGCCCTCAATCCTCATATGGGCGTCGAGAATAGCGGCGACCTCGCGCTCCGTCATCCCCTCGCGAACAATTTCGCAGAAGCAGTCCAGAGCCGACTCGGCTATCCGCGCGGCCTTCCTCAGGAGCCGAACCTCTCCCGGGTCTTTGACGGCCCTCATGCAATCCACGTCACCCGCCAGAGGGACAAGTGCGATGCCCTTGCCGAGCCCTCTCTTCATCAGGCGGTAAAAAGCGTGGGAGATACCGGACGACTCGAAACCCAGTCTCCGAATCCCCGACTTCGATAGTACGCCCCCGAGGGCCAGTGGCAAACGGCCCTTGACCGCCTTAATCCGGAACCCGCGTGCATGCACCCTCGCCTCTTCCAGGTACCTGAAATCGGTGAAGAGCAGCCTGGACCTGCGCGTGAGCAGTACCGCGGCGGACGTGGCCTCGAGAGACGAGAGGTACCTGACCGAGGCCGGCTTAAAAAAAAGGGCGGCTTCCAGGCGATGGCGCCTCATAAGCTCCCGCGCCGCCGACACTCTCTTCTTCAGAATTTCCGATGTAACAACCATTATGACGTTCGACCAAAGTAGATCAACTATACAGGTAGCCGCACCCTTCAGGGTGCGTTTTCAGCAATACTATATCCAGGGCAATTCCTTCGTGCGCAGGCTTCCGTCAGACCTCAGTCGATCCGTCCCCGGTTTTACCGGGGACGGGCACCGGCTCTGCCGGACGGGAAAGCCTGCGGCTACCAGTAGTGCAAATGCCTTTTTCCCGCATCACGCAATATGCGATACGATATTATTTCTTTCCGTACTCCTTCACATATTCCTCATACGTCCGCAGGAGGACCCTGTTCTTCTCCAGTGTCGCCCTGTTGTACCTCTCGTCTTTCTCCACGACGGCCCTCTGAAGCTCGACGGCCCTGCGGAACTCTCTCAGGGACCTTTCATCCTGGCCGATGCTCCTGAGTGAGCCGGCGTAGCCGGCCCTTATCTCGGGGCGGGCGGGCGCGAACTCGACGGCCTTTCTTGCCTCCGCAAGGGCGAGCTCACGATCCCCCAGGCGAGCATGGAGAACGGAGAGGTAGAAATGCGGCTCCGCCCAGCGAGGATTGGCCTCCGCTGAAGCTCGGAACTCCGCGACAGCGCCCTCCAGGTCTCCCTCTTTCCAGTAAAAATGGCCGAGCCGCCAACGGAGCTTCGCCCTCTGCCGTCCCGCATGGAGCGCCCGGGGAACAACGGCCCGGGCGGCTTCGAGATCGCCGCTCTGCATGGCTTCCCTCAGCTGCCACTCCAGCTCCGGGGCGGCCTGGTCGTTCATGAGCCGGGGGCCCAAAACGACAAGGGCGGCAATGCACACACCCAGAAAGGCAAGGCTGGACGCCCGCGAGGCGCTCTTCCCCGCGGACGGCGCGAGGAGGCCGGCGAGGACAAATGCGGGGAGGATGATCTCGGGAACGTAGAGATCAAACTCGACGAGGTTGTGGAGGGCAAATGCCAGAAGGCCCACGGCCGCGCCGACGCCCGGAACGTCCTTAAGATTCCGAACTCCCCTGACGATGGAGAATCCAAGGAGGACGACGAGAAGGACGAGTCCGGGTATGCCAAGCTCGGCCCACACCTCCAGCCAAGAGTTGTGGGCATGCTGTATCATGTCGGCGCCGGGAAGCATATAGCGCTGATACACGCACCAGAACGAACCGAGGCCGCACCCGAAGATGGGATGCTCCCGTATGACACCCGCCGCGCCCCTCCAGTAGTCGATCCTGGCGCCGATCGCCCAGCCTACGTTTTTACCGATCTCCGTGCCGTACATGGTAAATAGGAAAACGATGGCGAGGGCCAGGACGCCGAGGGATATCCAGAGCTTCCCCTTTTTCACGACCAGGAGTGCCAGCACGATGCACGATACGGCGAAGATGATGTAGACGCTCTTCGATCCCGTAAAAAGGAGGCACACCATGACCAGGAGAGCAGGAATTATCCCGACAGCACGCAGTCCCTTCAAGCTTATCCTGCGCCTCATCACGAAGACGACACATGCATAGGCGAGAGAGAGAGCGAGAAATGGCATGGACTGCATTCGCGCCGCGCACACGATGCAGGCCAATGCCGTAAGTTGAAGAAGGCAGACCAGGTACGGGCGCTTCGCCTTCAGCAGAAAGCAGAACAGGAGGGGCGACAGGAGGGCGATGAAACCGGCGAGCGCATTCGGCGAGACGAAGCCGGCGTAGACGCGGACCATTCGCAGGCGCTTCCATGTTAGCTCGTCCAGCTGCCACCCCTCCGTTATGGCCCTCTCTCTCAGCGCCTCGAGGCCATAGAAATACTGGTAGATGCCCCAGATGGACACCAGGACAAGGCCCGTGCAAATACAGGTCAGTAGTACGTCCCGCGCCCTCTCCTCGGCGCCGAGTCGGGAAGCCAGGAGGTAAGCGAAGAGGGCGCCCGCCATCGGATAGAAGAGATCGGCGGCCCCGGCCCTGTCCGGCGAGCGCAGCAGCCCTGCAATCACAGTCCCGAGAAATAGGTACGCGATGGCGTCGGAAAACGCCGTGCCCCCCCCATCCTTTCCGCCGGCCAGGATTGTAGAGAGGGCCGTAAGGACGCACGCCGCCAGGACGGCGGCGAAGAATATCACGTTAAAGCCGGGTGAAGACGCCGAGGAGACTAAAGGGCGTATTAAGAGAACGGCGGCGAGAACGACCAGGGACGCCTCCCCAAGGATGCCACCCCTCCTCACTTCTTCCTCTCAGCGTAATATTCCAGGAAGCCCACGACGCCAAGGACCAGGACAACCTCGAGAAGAACTATCACCACTCCCCCCATATCCACATATGGAAGAAGCAGTGCCGGCAGGGCCGTGGAGAGCGTGACAAGGTAGATAAAGAGGACGGCGCCCCTCTGGCTCATGCCGAGCTTCACCAGTCGGTGGGAGAAGTGGTTCGTGTCGCCGATATATATCGGCTTATTGAGCCGGATCCGTATCAGGACCACGGAGGCCATATCGTACAGGGGGAGGGCGAGGATAATAATCGGCATAACCACGGGAAACGGCGTGGGGAAAGAGCCCTTATAATAGGTGCCCAGAATGGTGAACGTGGCCACGAGATACCCGATCAGCATGCTCCCCGCGTCCCCGAGGAATATACGCGCGGGCCTGAAATTTAAAAACAGGAAGCCCAGGACAGCACCGCAGAAGACCGCTATGAAGCTCGACACGAAGTACTCCCCCATCCTCGCCGAGACGATGAAGAATACAGCCGAGGTGACCACTGCCACCCCGCCGCATAGGCCGTCCATGTTGTCGAGGAGGTTGAATGAATTCGTTATCGCCACCACCCAGAATATCGTCAACACGCAGTTCAGGAAGGGGTTGCCGGAAAAGAGGGTCACCTTTATACCGAAATAGACGAGCAGAAGAGAGACGAGCGCCTGGCACAGGAGCTTCGCGCGCGCGCGCATCCCGTAGAGATCGTCCCACAGGCCCACCAGGAAGATAATGACGCCGCCCCCGAAGATGGCCAGGACACGCGGCAGCATTTTCACCACGCCGGGCAGGTACTCCGCGACGGCGGCCGGTAGAAGGGAAGAGCCCTCACCCCGGCTGGCCGCAAACAGCGCAAAGAGCAGGTTAATGCCGAGACAGGCGGCGATCGCCAGGAGGACGCCCAGACCCCCCAGAAGCGGCATGGGAACCTGGTGGATCTTTCTCTCTCCCGGCTGCTCGAGGGCACCCGTCCTCGCCGCAATCCATATGGCAACCCTGGTGAAGACCACTCCGAGGACTGTTGCAAGTACGAAGAGATAGCAATAGATGCCGGCCCACTTCATCGCTGTTACACAGTAGCAGATGACTAAGCTTACCTGCTATGAAAATCTGAATAGCGGCAAGTTATCGAGTGGGAAAAGGCCTGGGGCAAGAGCCTTACCAAATCTCAGAACAAGCTCACTACTAATTCTTTTGTCTCCGGTGATAGAAAACTAACCCGGATGAACTCCTTCCATCGAGGGATTGCCAGCTCCAAGTCATTCAAAATATACCGGAATAACGGTAATATCTAACTATGTGACAGGGACATCCGGGCTTCGATTACATTGGGAAAAATAGGGGTCAAGGGAAAATAGGGGTCAAATCTTTACTCTTGATTTTTGGATTAATTGATCGTTTAGTTTGTCGAACCTTTTCTTTATTTGCGGTTCGTTCTCAAGCCTTCTCCTCAGCCTCTTCCTGGCCCGGCTCACTGCGCTATAATCTATTCCACCTACCAGCTTGCCGATCTCAGGCTGCGTAATTCGGCAAAAGCGATATAACAGCTCCATCAACATAGCCCGCTCTAAAGACTTCTTACCGCGTCGGCAAACGTCCTTCTTCCTCATTTTTATAAGGGAAGTATACCGGTCGATCAGCTCTTCAGGTTTATATCTTTTTCCTAACTCCCTTAAAGCCGGCCGCTCCCTTTTGGATTTCGCCTCTCTTAAGAACTCCTCCCTTACCCATCCAATAAAATCTGCCCCTCCTATTATCCCATGACCCTTACCCACTTCTAATGGATTCGCCCCCTCTTCCCCGATTCCACCCCGTATAAAGCGCCTGTACTCCTCTCTGCCCTTCCGGCTGTCTCCTCCCATGTAACCCAGAATAGTCTTATAATCTATAAACTCCTTCCTCTTACTAACCGAAAGGTATCCCGGCAAGCTGCTCCATGGATATTTAAGAAGCTTCTTCCATTTCTCATTAAACGGTCTCTTGGACATTTCCTTGCTCCGAACCGGATTGAGATGAATATACCGGGATACCTCCAATAGATAGTTATCAGCATCGACCAGATAGGCTTTATATCTCCCCTGGTAGAGGTGCCCCACACGCCGATGCCTCCTATTGAACAAAGAGGTATACGAAATATTGAAATGGCGCATAAACTCGGAGAGGTTGCCTTCCGGTGTGGTTAATAACAGGTGGAAATGATTGGGCATACAGATATATACAAGAAGAATCACATTGTATATCTCTAAGGAAAGAACGAGACGCTCTAGGAAGACCGTATGATCTCGATCATCGTAAAATATCCTCCTGCGCTCGTTTCCGCGACAGGTAACGTGGTAATAAGCGTCTGGATATTGGATTCTCAGTGGCCTTGCCATGTTTTAATAATAGCTAGATGAATTGTTATGTCAAGAGTAAAGACTTGACCCCTTTGTCTCTGAGAATAATTGGATTACCCATTCAGGCAAATCCAAACTGCTCCTATCATCGAAGTGTGATTTGACAGGGATACCGGGATGCTGTAGCCTCTTAGCATAAGGCAACAAGCACAACCTGCCCAATCGAGGCGAAAGTATGACAAAATTATTATCGAAAGCCTTTCAAAAAGCTTCCCTGCTTCCCGAAGATCTGCAGAACCAGCTCGCCCAAGAATTGCTGGAAGAGATCGAGTGGGAGAAAGCTTGGGACGAGAGCCTTACCAAGTCTCAAGACAAGCTCATTAGCTTGGCAGAGAAGGCCGTGCGAGAATACGAGGCCGGCAAAACCAAGCAAATGGGCTTCGACGAGCTTTGAAATCCCATCTAACCCCTGATTTCATAGCCCGCTTCCGAAAGCTTCCTAAGCGCATTCAACATCTCGCCAGAAAAAACTACCGATTGTGGGAGAACAATCCTTCTTATCCCAGTCTCCACTTCAAGCCCATAGGGACAAAGCGCGCCATTTATTCGATACGCGTCGGAATCGGTTGGCGGGCCCTAGGAGTTAAAAAAGGAGACACTATAATCTGGTTCTGGATAGGCTCACACGCGGACTACGAAAAGTTTCTGTAGGAAAAAAAGGGGGCAAATCTTTACTCTTGCTTTTTGGATTAATTGATCGTTTAGTTTGTCGAACCTTTTCTTTGTTTGCGGTTCGTTCTCAAGCCTTCTCCTCAGCCTTTTCCTCCGGGGGCTCACTCTCAACTCCATTTTCCACGGCCCCGTTATCGCGTATGCCTTCGGGCGTGAGAGAGTAGATATCGATGGGGTCAACCCTGCCCCTCACCCTAATGAGGCCAAGCGCCTCGTGGGGATAACGCTGCTTGTACGGCCCGAGCGTCGCGCCCGAGCACACGATGGGAATGCCCTTCTCCCCCGCCACCTCGTCGAGGCGCTGGGCAACGTTGACGGGATCGCCGATAACCGTGTACTCGATCTTGTTCGGCGTGCCGATGTTGCCCGCCAGGACGAGGCCGCTGTGGACGCCGATCCCGATCTTGAGGTGAGGCAGCCGGTCCTCCTTCTGCTCCTCGTTGAAATCCTCGAGGGCCGCGTACATCGACAGTGCGGCGCGGATGGCCTTGTCGCGGTGGTCCGGCTGGGTACGGGGGGCGCCGAAGACGGCCAGAATCCCGTCCCCGATGAACTTGTTGACCGTCCCGCCCTCGTCCTCTATTGCCTCCGCCATGCGCGTGAAGTAGCGGTTGAGCATGCCCACGATCCTCTCCGGCTCCATGCCCTCAGAGAGCGCCGTGTAGCTGCGGATATCGCAGAAGAGAACAGACACCTCGACCTGGACGCCGCCCATCGTTAGCTCACCATCGAGCACCTGCTTCGTCAGCGTCCTGTCCACGTACCGGTTGAAGGCATCGACGATCCTGCTCCTCTCCCTGAGCCCTATTATCATCTCGTTGACGCCGTCGCCCAGCCTGCCGAGCTCGTCCTTCGATGTCACCTGGACGAAGCGGGAGAGATCGCCCTTGTGCACCCGTTCCACCGCCTCGCCGACCGACTTAAGGGATCGCCGCTGATTTACGGCCAGGGAGAGGACAATTCCCAGCCCCATGATGAAAGCGAAGATCGAGAGATAGGCTGACTGGAGAAGATGATAATCGGTCAGGCTCTTGAGAGTAAGCTCCTGGGGGGACACCTCGGGAACGAGGATAAAGCGGCACATGGCGAGGTTCGAGAGGTTGAGAAGAAGAGGGAGCACGCAGATGGCGACGAAGACGAGAGCGTGCTGCGCTCTGATGGAGAGGGAATGTCCGCCAACCTGCGCGTCGAGGTGGCCGAGGGGAAAGAGCTTCGGCAGGAAGAGCCACCTGGAAACGGCAGAGAGCAGGAAATACGTGAGAACGGTTACAAAGGCACCGTCGAAAAAGCTTATCAGCAGGCTCGTCAGCCAGTAGCCGCGCGTAACAGGCGGGGCGATCATCGTGAGGAGGAACGGGAAGAGCACCATGGCGAAAAGCCATATTGCGACGGTTACAACGCAGTAGGTGACCGGGGTATTCATCGCCCGTATCCGCGCCAGGGAAAGGAGCTGCTCGGGAGGTTTCTCACCCCGCCTGATGGCGGAGAGCGCGCTGTGTATCGGCTTCTCGTAGATAAGGGCGACGACGAAATATATCAGAACCCCGCAGATAATGTATATCACACTGACCCTGACATCAAGGGCGCGCTGTGCCTCGGAAGAGTAGATAAAACGGTCGGTTTGCGTGAAATAGGCTTCGAGGAGAAAGAAGCTGACGAAGGTAGCCAGGATGACAAGCGCCGGATTCAGCAGGCGAACCAGAAACCCGGCGAGACCAGGGCCCGCACCGGCATTCTCCCGAATCTTCATTTCGCTTCCCCTATTCTCACGAACAGGCGGCTATTGTACAGGAGCAGCACCCGATAACAAAGGAGAAACAACATAAAATCGCTCGCTTCGCTTACTGATTTACCGCAGCACCCTGTTTTCGAGGGATCATCTGCCCCATACGGCAATAATACCGTGTATGAAACGGGGTTGGGCGCAGTTCCTTGACCATTCCAGCATGAAAAGAATATGCTTCATAATGAAGATGATCCGCCCATGAAGATATCTGTCGTAATGCCAACCCTGAACGAGGAAGGGATTATCGCCAAGGTCATCGGCGACGCCCTTAAATACGGCGCCCCGTGGAGCCCGGAGATCATTATCGTGGACTCGAGCACGGACCGGACGCCGGAGATAGCCGGGTCGCTCGGCGCTCGCGTCATCCGCCAGGAGCCGCGGGGGCACGGCCTCGCGCTCAGGGCGGGAATGCTGGCGGCCGACGGCGATGTGATCATCACCTCCGACTGCGACGACACGTACCCGATGGAGTACATCCCCCGGTTTATGGAGCTCATCGAGGAAGAGGGATGCGACGCCGTTAGCGGGAACAGGATACACTCCGGAAACCGCTCGATGCCTGCGTCGAACAAGATCGCGAACCGGGCATTCGCCGCTCTGGTCAGACTGCTTCACGGCATCCCGGCACACGACGTGACGACCGGCATGCACGCCTTCAGGCGTCGCGTGATCCACGAAATTACATGGGAGACAAACTACTCTTTTCCGACCGAGCTGATTATCAAGACGGTCAAAAACGGCTACAGGTGGCGGGAGATAAGGATACCTTACAGAGAGCGGGTCGGCGAGGTCACGCTCAACCGATGGCGGTCCGGGAAAGCCTACATCAGGTTCATCGTCGGGTACAGACTCGGCCTTCGGTTAAAGGGTAAGCTCATATAGCAATTAATGAAGGCCCCCTCAACGCGAGCACTGTGAAAAAAGCATTACCCATATTTTTTCCCGGCGCCGAAAAGCGAGGCGGTCACCATGAGAAGAATCGCCCTTACGGAAAGGCCGAGAAACAGGCAGGCGTTCGCCAGCGGCCGTCGATAATGCTTCCTGTAGAAGAGGAAGATGCTCCTGTGGTGATGATATATAGACCGCAGTTTCACCTTTTCGCTGCTCTTCCCGATGTGATGCAGCACCACGGGACAAGGAAGATAATAGACCTCCCATCCCTTTCGCCTCAGACGCCAGCACAGGTCTATATCCTCGATGAATAGGAAGTAGTCCTCGTCGAATCCGCCGGCCTCATCCAGCGCAGCCTTCCGCAGCAACATGGCCGCGCCGGAGACCCAGTCCACCGCCCTTCTTTCATCGTGATCCAGGTCTGCGAGTAGAAACCTCCGGCTGAACCGGTTGTTCGGGAAGAGCCTGCTCATGATCGAGTAGCGGCTGAAGAATATCGTACCGTAGGAGGGGAAGGAGCGGCAGGAGAGCTGGATCGTCCCGTCGGGGTTGACGACTTTACATCCGGCGGCCCCTACTCGCTGGTAAGCATCCATGAAGATAATGGCCTCCGGGAGGCCATTATCTGTCAGAACGGAGTCGGGGTTGATGAGAAAGAGGTGCCTTCCATCGGCCGCCCTCGCCCCCTGGTTGATGGCAGCTCCGAATCCCCTGTTTCTATCGTTCCGTATGACCCTGACGGAGGGGAAGCGCTCCTCCACAAGCGCTGCCGTCCCGTCCATAGAGGCATTATCCACGACGATTATCTCCCTCTCAATATCGCCGCCGTTTTCATCGATGGACGAGAGACAGGGGATAATCTCCGCCGCCGAGTTATACGTTACTATGATGACCGATACTTTCACTGCTCCCATCCGAGTTAGCTACTAAGACACAAAGGCATTAAGAGTAAACCGGATAGTCTCTAAGATTTTTCCTATATTGTTTACCTGAAACCAGTAATCAGAATCCGGGTTACCCCCTCACCCTGTCCCTCTCCCCCCAAAACTGGGGGGAGAGGGGATTTGCAAAGATGACCTTCCAGCATTCATTCCACTAAATCAGATAATAAATTCCTTTAATAGTTATCGACAAGGATCGGCTTCCCCCTATTCTTCGAGTCTTAGTGGCTACTCTCAACATGGCTTATAAAAATTTTCTCCAACTTATCCGCAGTTCTCTCCCACGTAAATTGTTGAATATGCTTGCGCCCTTTTTCAGCTATCCTCCTCCGCTCTTCTTCATCCCCCAGCAGCCTTATCAGATGCCTCGACAGGGACTCCGCGTCCCCTGGCGGCGAGACCAATGCCGTCTCCCCGGGGAGGGCGTAGTCCCGGACGGCCCCCACGTCCGTGGTCACGCACGCGACGCCGCACGCCATGGCCTCCATCGGCGGATTACCGAAGCCCTCGCAGCGGCTCGGGAAGAGGAAGATATCCAGGGAGTTGTATATCTCCCTCAAGGCGTCACCCGTCGGGAGATGGTGGTACTCGACGTTTTCCATCTCACCTATTATCTTCGCGTCGGCGGGCGTCGGCCTGACGCCGAAGAGGACAAGGCGGATATCGGGGAACTCCCTCCGCGCGGCCCGGAACGCCTCCAGGCCGTCCTCCATCCCCTTCCACGTCTGCCTCCTGTAGAGGAGGCCTATGCTCTTCGGATCGTGGGGAGAGAAATCCTCCTTCTCCCTGTAAAAGACGTCGAAGTCCAGGCCGTTCGGGAGTGGGCCGAACGTGGGCACATTGAACTTGTCCTCAATGAGGTTTTTTAACCACGTGGAAGTGACCAGCTTGTGAAGCGGAAGCGTGTAGGTCTTATCAACCAGCTCCCCGGGACCACCCCATATCTCGTAATGCCGTATAAAATGAAACTTTTCGCCCTTATCGGCACCGTAGCCGTTGATCTCATGGGCGTTCGCCCACCAGGTAGCCACGATGATATCTCCCCTCGGGACGTACCTTTCGGCCAATGTAGGAACCCTCAGCAGATTTGCCCGAAGGTCAAACCAAGTCATTCTGCTACCGTCCCTAAGTGTTCGCAAAGCTTCCCGGATCATCTTCGCCGGACTCGCCCTATCGCGTTTCATTAAAGGTGGTTCTCTTATTTCGCCGCCGCCGGGCACAAGGTTAGGGATGGACCGCAATGCCCTTTCCGATATCTCCCTGAGGTTATACCATAATGAGCCTGATAAAAATCTCGTCCAGGGGTATACCACGGTAACATCGTGCCCCTTATTCTGAAGCCGGTTTGCCAGCTCGAGCGTCGATTGGACACCTCCGCCCACCCTCATCTGGGGGAGGACAAATGTGATTTTCATGCTGCCCTTCCTGCTACTCAAAGGTGTCGGTGAAATAGTTCTTCACTCTGTTTTTGGTTGGAAGCGAGCGCTTATACAGCTTTTAAAAATTTCTTCGAGCTCATCCGCCGTTCTACCCCAGGTAAATCGTTTAATGTGTCTGTGCCCTTTTTTCGCCATTGTCTTCCGCTGCTCCTCATTCCCGAGCAACCGGATGAGATGATGCGCCAGGGATTGCACGTTCCCCGGCGGCGAAACGAAAGCTGTCTCCGCGGGTATGGCGTAGTCCCTTACACCTCCCACATCCGTGGTGACGCAGGCAGCACCGCACGCCATAGCCTCCATCGGCGGATTTCCGAAGCCTTCGTGGTGGCTGGGGAAGAGGAAAATATCCAGGGAATTATAAATCTTTCTTAATTGCTCACCGGTTGGAAGCCTGCTGTACTCAACGTTATCTATGGTCTTGACGATTTCCATATCGCCCGGCGTTATCTTTACGCCGAATAAAACCAGTTGAATATCCGGAAACTTTTTCTTGGCGAGAACGAATGCCTGCAGGCCATCAGCCATACCTTTCAATTTCTGCCGCCTATAAAGGATACCCACCCTTTTAGGACAGTGATGAGCAAACCCATCGCCCTCCCTGTAGAAGCAGTCGAAATCAACCCCGTTTGGCAGTGGTCCCAAAGCGGAGACGCCGAACTTGTCCCGGATAACACTCTTAAGGCACGTGGAGGTAACTATCTTATGGAGTGGAAGTGTGTATGCTTTATCGACAAGATATACAGGTCCTCCCCAGCTTTCATAGCCCCTTATTAAATGAAATTTCACTCCTTTATCGGCCCCGTAGCTGTTGACCTCGTGGGCGTTTGCCCACCACGTGGCCACTATAACATCCCCCTTCGGAATATATCTCTCTGCCAGTGTCGGCACCCTCAATAGATTTGCCCGAATGTTAAACCAATCTATTCTTCTGTCATTCTTAAGGCCGCGAAGGGCTCTCGCTATTCGGTCCGATATCCTCCTGTGATAAAACTCTTCCGGGCCCTCCCCCATGCTTGCCGTGCGATTGCCGGCCCTGAGGTCCCCAACAGACTCCAAGGCCCTTACAACCAGCGTCTTGAAATTGTACCACTTCGATCCGGACAACAGCCTCGTCCATGGATATACAACAGTGATCTCATGCCCTTTGTCGTGGAGGCGGTTTGCAAGCTCCAGCGTAGATTTGACGCCTCCCCCTATCCTGATTCCGGGCAGAATAAAAGTTATTCTCAATTTTTCTCTATTCCGTTCATATTGCGCTATCAAGCACAGCTGCCGGGCCGGTAAATAGCATGAAACGTATCTCGTGAATAATCGTTCGTGAATGGTTGTTCGTGAATAGTGAATAGTTTTCCATTCACTGTTCACCATCTACCATTCACCATTCACAACTTATGAGCTTGCTTTTCGCTCATCGTTCCATGCTACTCGTATTTGCTAAAGATCTTTACCAGCACCTTCTCCATCGCATCCCAGCTATATTTCTCCACGCATTTCTGCCTGGCAAGTTGCCCTTTCTCCTCGGCCTCTCGGGGATTTTCGAGGACGTATTGCATCGCCGCCGCCAGCTGCGCGGGGCTACCCGGTTCTACAATCCAGCCGCAGCCCTCTAAAATCTCCGGAAGGTCCGACACTTCCGTAGTAACTATCGGTTTCGCCATTGCCATCGCGTCAAAAACTTTTGCGGGAAGCTGTCCCACCGTCGCAAGGTTTTTCTTCTGAGGAATAATCACGATATCCGCCATTGACATAAATTCCGGAAGCTTATGGAAAGGCTGCAAACCGAAGCACTGGAACCTCTCCGCCAGCATATTTTTTCCGATAGTCATCAATCCCCGGCAATATTTGCTCGTACCCATCCCCACAACGATTAAAACAACCTTGTTATCATTGATCATATGCACAGCTTTCATAGCATCCTCTACCCCCTTGGGGGGCCTTGGAGTGCCGAAGAACATCACAACTTTCCTCTCCTTATCTATCCCCAGTTTTTCCCTTACCGCGCCGCCATCAAACCTTGCCGGACAAAAAGCCCCTGTGTCCCGCGCGTGCCAGACCAATTCTCCGCCGAATTTTCGCTGCAAAAACCGATTCGAGACGGTGATTTTATCCGCACGAGAGATTAGCCTCTCGTGGAACATAATGTTCAAAAAAGAACCCCTTCTGTAGGGCTGAAGAATTGAACCGCACAGATACCTCGACTTTGCAATAAACGATAGACTCCTGTAATGTTCCCGTATGCTCCCCTTCTCCCAGTCATCTATGTCCAGAACCAGGGGCCTGTTATCCCCCCTTCGTCCCAACAGCCTCGCACCGAAGCTCGTGAGAAGGGGCTTGGATGCATACATGACATCCCCCTCTATCATCCTGACGAGTTTGTGGAATCCCCGATAGGCGCTTACGACACCGCCGAGTTCAACGCATTTATATCGAATGCTCGCATCATGGGAGAGGGGCCACCAGATTCCTCTGCCATAGATAATTGGGCCAACAATCTCCACGTCATAGCGCCTCTGGAGTATCTTGGCAAGCAGGTACGCCCTGCCGAGGCAGTTATCGGATAAATCCGGGCAAAGAACCGATATTTTCATCGTGCCAGATCGCGAACTATTCCGGTTAACTCATCCGCTATCATCCCGGCAGCGCGCCGACCATGGAGTTACCTGGCGATTTCTGTATATGAGTCCTTGAGCAGGCCATGATAAATCTCCACCAACCGCCGATTTAATTTCGTTATGTCATAATCTTTCTCTACGATCTGCCGCCCGGCCCGCCCCATCTCGGACCAGATCTCCGGGTGCTTTATGAGATACTCTATCCTCTCTGCCAAAGCGTCTGCGTTCCCCTCGGGGACAATGAACCCGCATTTCCCGTCTCGGATAATGTGCGGTATATCACAGTGATCGGAGGCCACCACCGGCATTCCGGTCGCGAGCACCTCCGTCAATATGACGGGAAAACCCCCCTCCGCATCACCATCGGACGCGTGAACACTCGGAGCCAGAAAAATATGGTGGTCGCGGGCGATGTCAAGCATCTTGTCATGGGGGACATAGCCGATAATTCTCACTGAATCGGCGACACCGTGTTTCTCAATAGAATGCAGGATTTTCCTTTTTTCATCCGTCAAAGTCCCCTCGCTATCCGAATCACCGACGACGGTCAAACAAACATTTCTCTCGACCCTGGATTTAACTTTTTTCAGGGCTTCGACAGCATACGGTATACCCTTCTTTTCCTTGAACCGCCCGCACACCATCAAGCGAATTTCACCGTCCGGGCTCCTATCTTTAAGCTCATACTTCTCGAGTTTCACCCCAATGTGGTGAATAATAACCTTTTCCGGGGGACATCCCAGCTCGATGAGCTTTTTCCGCATGGCCGGGCCCTCCACGAGAAACAACCGGCCTCGTCGAAAGAGCTTCCTGTAGCGGCGGCTCCATGAGGCATGTTCTTTTGGGAGCAGATATGCATCGGCCCCGTAAAAACTGGTTATCAGAGGTATGTTGAGCCGGCTGGTGGGAGGTAGAATCTCGCACCCGCACGGGCCGAAGTGCGCGTGCACTAAATCAGGGCGATCCTGCCGGAGCCATGGAATGAACTGGGGATACCAGTAGAAGAACTTATGCCAGGCTCGATTGAAAAAAAGCGTCAAATAGCCAAGATCTTCCCATAAACACCTTATATCACGGAAAGGGTAACTCTCCTTATTCTTCCGGGCAGCAGAGTAAACCTTGACCAAAACGTTTTTCAGACCAGTAATCTGATGGTATATCCAATTCTCCGTAAGGCCCAAAAAAAAATATCTGAAGTGAACAGCCCTTATTGGTTCTGGCGTTGTCAAGTCCGAGTCATTTCCTTAAACGGCGCCTGTCTTGATCGCGTTTCTTCTGGAGCGACCCGATATTTTTCCTCGAAAACCTGCTGCAACCATAGTTCAAAGGTTAAAAATAGGGATAATTCATCATGGTAATTGGCTTTTCTTTCCATATGATCCGTTAGATAAGTGTAAACCTTATTCTTATCCACGTATTCAGGGTACATTGCATTTTTATTCATAAGCAATTTTTCAAAAAAAGACCTGGCAGGTTCTCGCCTTATCCACAAGGCGTAATCAGTATAACCCTTTGTATCTTTAAATCTAACCCCAAATTTCAAGGATTCATGCTTTAACCTACGGATAATTCTATTTTTGAATTTTGCTATTTTTATAATTTGGATGGGATAACTTATAGGAAAACCAATTTTTTCATATGGGATCGTATTATAAAACTGAGGGAAAGATCTTAATAACATCTTCCTATATATGGAAAAAGTAGACTTTTCTGGGATAGAAAAGATCAAGTTAGACAAATTGTTATCAAAATAAGGTCTCCGAACAATGAAATATGATTCTCCAACTATCAATCCTGAATTCCCAAAACGCCTCCCTGTATTTCTTACCTTATATTCCATGGGTTTATTAATACCGACTAATTGCCCGCCAATAATTTCACCACCAAAAAAGCCGGTTAGAATAAAATCCGCACATGATTTATATTTATCATAAAATCCACCCCCATGCACGTGTAACAGATTAAGGACTCCATCCGATTTCCAAACACTGCTTATCCTTGGCATCAACCAATTGCTTGAATCTAATTCTAAGATGTGGTGTATTGCTCCTTTAACCATTGATACCTGCCTTGCAATTTTTATATCGTCACAACCCTTTCGCCCATAGGTAAAGGTATGCAAAGGCTTATAATCCTCAGGAACAGCGGCAAAAATTGCACGAGAATCAAGCCCGCCACTAATAGGCACACAAATTCTTTCGCCGTTTACGCGCCTGCTTACAGCTTTCTTTAATAATCGTCCCAATTCTTCGACTATTTCTCCTTCGTCAATATATCCTTTTATTGTTTTAATCTCGTTCCAGGACCAGTATTGCTTGATTTCGATTTTGGATTTTTTCAGATCAAAGGCGAGAAAAGAGGCCGGAGGAACTAATTCAATGCCTTCAAACCATGTGCGATTTTCAAGTAGATAACCAATACCGAAGAATTCTTTAACTGCCTGAAGATCTATTACAGGCTTAAAATCCATATGTCCCAAGAATCCTTTTACTTCAGAAGACCACACTAAATCATTATTTATTGTTCCCCAGTATAAAGGCTTGAAGCCGTATCTATCTGTAATTAAAAAAACTTTATCTTCTTCTTTATCATACAACACCGCTGCATAACAACCATCGATATCCCTTAAGAATTCAAATGAGTTAGCTGAATTGTAAATATCAGCTAGGAGTTCATTATCGGTCGCTGAAGCCACGCAATATTTAGATCTTAATTCATCTCGATTGTAAAATTCACCCTCTAGCCATGATAAAAGCCGATTATTGTAAACATACGGCTGTTTACCTTGCTTTACTATTCCCAAATGGGTCCGCGATGCATAAACATCTTCATCAGAATATAGCTCTTCATCAACATAACTATCAAAATGTTTCAAAAGCTTCCTCATATTCAATAACATAGTCTCACCATGTATGTGATTTCTATCGGTAAAACCTATCAAACCAGGCATACTAACCTCCCTTCAGCATTGATCTCAGTTCGGAAAATGCAGTTCTATCCTGAACATAATAGCTTGTAATATAAATAATCGCGCCACCAACAATACTTGTTATAAAAATTGGTAGCGTATTAATATTATATAGAATTTGTTTTAATAAAATTATTCCAGCAACCATGAAAATTGAACAAACAAAGGGCAATTGTAAGGCCTTGATGTATTTGCTAAACTTCAGATCTATCAATCTATTAAGGATAAATGGAACGACAAAGAAGAAAGGTACTCGCAATAAGAGTATAGCACCGGCAACTCCTACTATGCCCCAATTCACTCCTATAATTATTGCGATAGTGGTCACGATCATCGAAAAGACATTCCAGTAAAAACCGATATCAACCCTTCCCTTCGCCAAAAGAACAGAACCAACGGGATCACCGATCGACCAGAACATACCAGCCAAGCAAAGTATTTGAACCACTATTACAGATGGCTCCCACTTCAGGCCATAGACTAATCCAATAAATTCCGGGGCAACTACAAGCATGCCGGCTAGCATGGGAAAGGATATCATTGAAATATAGTTGATAACTTTACAATATCCTCTTCTCATTCTGGAATCATCATCCTGAATTTTCGAGAAGGCGGGAAAGGCAACTCTCGTAATGGTGGGATTGATTTTGCTCATTGGGAACGTGATCAACTGATATGCCAGGGTATAAAAACCGAGGGCTGCCGGGCCCAAGAAACGACCGATGATAATATAATCAATGTTTGACCTAAGGTAATTAACAGCTTTTTCACCCATTTGAAAAGCACCAAAGCTAAAATAGCTTCTTATCTCTTTTATATTTAAATAGAATCTCGGCATCCACTTACCTCGAAACACAAAAAATAGGATACACACTGTTAGCAGACTACGAACAAGCTGTCCCATGATCAGGCTCAAGACCCCAAAGTTGGCCATGGCTAACCCTATGGCAGACAACGAGTATGCAACCATACCTCCGATCTCTATTTTGGATAAGGTCTTGAATTTCAATTCCTTTCTTAAAAGCGTGTTGAAAATTTGCCCAACAGGAGTAATCAGGAATATGAAAGCAGCAAAGATTAAATAATTGGATAAACTAGGTTCCTTGAAATAGATAGTGACCAGTCCTCTTGCTAACAGGATACAAACAAAAATGATAACCCCAGTCAAAACGTTAACCCAAAAAAAACTTGAAAGGTGATTTTCCTCAACGTCCTGCCGATAGATTATCGCATTACTCAAACCCATATCAGAAAATGCCTGGGCGAAGCCGATTACAACCATGACCATGCCCATCAGGCCAAAATCCGAGGGAGAAAGAAGCCTCGCCAATATTGCCAAAGTGACAAATTGGAGAGTAACAATCACCCCCATTGAAGCCCCACTCCACTTGACGCCCGAAACTGCTTGCGCTTTTAGCGACATTTATTCTTCCTCGCCACTACCATATACATCCAGGTCCATTTTTCAGTGGCCTTATGAATGCGCGTGTCTATGAAATTCAAAGCCAGGAAGACTAAGTTGCTGGCCGCGATTAACGGTTTAACCAGATAATTAGAAAACCCCCGGAAGAGGCTATTCAGGTAATAATTCAGCTCGCTTCCAAAGGTAACCCAAAAACCCGACAATGGCTTTATCTCTACAATTTCGTATCCTACCTTTGTAAAAAGATATGAAATACCGTGCTTTGTGTAGCGATAAAAATCGCGGGGTTGCTCGTGGAGATGCCAGAAAAGAGGAATTGCATAAAGGGCAAAACCGCCGGGCTCCAACACCCTGTAAGCTTCCCTCAAAGCCCGTTCGGGCTCTTCCAGGTGTTCGAGGACACCCGTGCAAAAGACAAACTCGCGGGAATCGCTCTGAAATGGAAGGTCGTAAGCGGCACAGAAAACGTCGATACCGGACGTGTCATGTAACGTAGCCAAGTGGTCGACGCCCGTGTAGCATATTTCGTCAGGGATAACCGATCTCTTCTCCCCCGAGCCGCATCCTACGTCCAGCACACTCTTCGGCCTATAGGCTGCGAAAAACCTCCTGTACTCGCGTTCCCCGAGCCTCTTGACCATCCATGAGGGAGAAAACAGGGATATAGTATTGTACGCTTTTAACATCTTCCTGTTCCTACAGTGCCGGTCGCCGGAACAAGGGACACGCAGTATCGGCGACGTTAGTTTACTTCTTTAACACCCGAACAAGCAGTCTGATGCTTATCTCCTGGCGAAAGAGCCCTCTCAGCCATTGGAGAAAACGCCAGATGGCGAATGCCCCTGGCAACGGGGGGAGGCCGCCCCTCCGTAACCTCTCCTCGAACTTCGACCGGTCGATGTCAACCAGCCAGTAGGCTGTAGCCGTGCTACTATCGAGCTTGCGCCAGAATGCTGTCCAGGCGGGTACGTACCGGTACCACGCAGGTTCGCCCCTTAATCGGCCAGGTACGTAAATCGCGATAGATACCTTTTTATTCTGCCCCTTATAACACCCTTCCTGCGCGCCCGTATCATCCTATCCTTATACGAAACCTCCCAGTCACCGCACTGGCTGCAGGGATAGGGCAGCTTCTCCCACTCCCTTTTTTTATGGAGCTCCCGCACCTCCTTTAATTTCCCGTTCCATATCTCTCGTATCGACTGCCGCGCAAGGTTGCCCGCCACAAATCTTGCCTCAGGATCCGCCGCGCAGATCGCCACATCACCCGTATCGGTGATGGACATCGTATCCATTATCCAGTAACACTCGTGCCTCTTATCCCAGCTACCGCCGGCAGCCTCCCCTGACAGGCCGGCCCACGAGAGCTTCTGCCGGATTTTGACGTCCACACCCTTGGACAGCCAATATTGTGTAAACGCGTCGCGCTCTCGCCTATTTTCTTCCATCTCCACGAACTGAACCCGGATATTGAATTTATCCGCCCCCTTCTTTTGCTTAACGTCAATCAGGTCCAGGACATTCTGCACCACCCGGCGATAATCTCCGCCACACCTGATCTTTTCGTACGTCTCCTCGCAAAATGCATCTATCCCGATAAAAATACCATCGAGGCCGGCATCTATCAATTTTTCTGAACTTTCCCTATCTAACAGGACGCCGTTTGTATTAAGCACAACCTCCTTCAGTCCCGCTCGTTTTGCATATGAAAGCATATCGAATATCGATGGCTTTGTTCTCTTTATAATCAGGGCCTCGCCGAAAAAGACCATCCAGACACGTGTGCTCTTATCATTCCTTGAAACCTCGTCGATTATCTTCTTAAACAGAGACCACTCCATTATCCCCTTTTTTCTCTTCATATCCTTGTGGGAACACATCGAACACCGCAGATTACAGTAGCTGACCGTATCGATCAGGACAACCTTCGGAAAGGCGAGATTCTCTTTTATTCTAACAACCCCCATCTCTTCCCTGCTCTATTTTCTTAATCAATCTTGCCGGCACTCCTGCAAAGAGAGTAAAAGGGGGTACTTCGCCTTTAACCACCGCACCGGCACCGATAACACTCCCCCTTCCCACGCTCACTCCCGGCAGTATTACCGCGTTAGCACCTATCCACACATTATCTTCTATAACAACCTTGTCAAACTGTGTCGGCTGACATCTCATAATCGTCGAGGGGCCATCGTATGAATGCTGATGGGACGCGATAATCACACCCGGAGAGATCAAGACATCATTTCCGATCTCAATTTCTCCTGCACCAAAGAGCACCGAATATGGGCCGATATACACACTATTGCCCAACACAATGGACCCCCTGCCCTCGCTCCACCCCATACCCCCGCAATGGAGAAAGCAGCCGGAATCCAGTATGACACCTTTCCCGACTTTCAACCTTTCTATCGACCTGATTACCACTCCCCCCCTCATAACCAATGCGGGATTATTCCGCTTGAACTCGATGAATTTCTTCTCCCTGCGGTACTCCTCTACAACTCTCCTGTAACACCATCGCATGAAATCGGGAACCTTGCGGAGATTCATTTAAGTTTACTCCTTAGCTTTTTGTAAATGCCGTAAATCATCCCATGTCCTGATTTATATAAAGTCATGTCTATGGTCTGGGAACCAAAACTCCTCTTGAACTTGACCACCCCACCGTGCCCGCCGCTGGGGTTAAAATCATATATCTCGTAACTCCTCCGGCATGAATCCTTTATTATCTCCGTCTGTAACAGATTCGCAGGGCAATACCTAAAATATTCACCGAGGGTTGCTCCATGCCACCAGACCACATGCTTATTATGGTAAAAAACCAAAGCCCCGCTTATCGTTTTTCCGTTGATCTTAGCGAGCCATAACCTAACACCAGGGGATTGCATATTGTAGATGTTCTTAAAAAGGCGGTACGGGTAATTGCTCGTAGCTCTCTCTCCCCATCTCTTTACGGAATCCTGGTAGATTCTGAAATACTCTCTGTAGTCCTCAAGGCTCCCCGCAATATTAACGGTGACCCCCATTTTCTGCGCCTTTTTCGCACTGCTTCTATGTCCCTTGGTAAAATTCTTCCAGAGGGGCTCAAATCCGTCTCGCAGTCTCAAAATCTGTGTGAACATCGGTTTCTCTTCAAAGTAATCGGGCATCGCATAGTCAGTAAATGGATTATCAACTATTGAGATGCTGGCTACGTTCAGCTTCAGTAACCGTTTAAAAATCCGATCAACTTTATCAGGAGATATCTCTCTAACCGAGACCAGGTTCCCGTAAACTCCCGGGACCATGGAACGATAGGCTTTCAATAGGCCTCCGGGTCCCGCGCGTGAAGAAATCAACGGTAAAATAACCTCCGTTCCGTCTGGGAAGACAAAGAGCTTTGTCGCAACCTTGTATTGGTCAAAAGTATCCTCGATAACCTTTGCCCATTCGCACGTATGGAAAAAAGTAGCATAACTACATCCTCTCACAATTTCAGTCCATTTGGCTTTGCACACCTTGGTGATAACCTTCATGTTTGCCTAATGTACAACTTCGCTAACCGCTTCAATCACATCTCCTACATCTTTATCTGTTAATTTAGGCGAGAGAGGTATCGAAACTGTTCTATCCGAAATCCACTCCGCATTCGGGAAATCTCCCCGCTTATAACCGAAAGCCTGCCGATAATACGGGTGCAGGTGCAGGGCCCTGTAGTGCACTCCCACTCCTATGTTCAACTTCGTCATCTCATCCAGGAATTGATCTCTGGTGATCTTCAAGCGGTCTATATCAAGCAACAGGGTATACAGGTGATGGGCATGCCTCGTATCAGGTTCAACAGGAGCCGGCGTAATGACCGGCAGATCCTTAAACGCCTCGTTATACCTGTTCCAGATTTCACGACGTCTTTCCCAGTATTTATCAATCCTCGGCAACTGATGAATGCCGATAGCCGCTTGAATATCCATCATATTGTTTTTGAATCCTGCATAAACCACTTGATAGTGCTTATAACCCTCATCGCTAAAGCGCTTCCAGGCATCCCTGCTCATCCCATGCAGTGCCAGAACCTTTATTTTATCGGCGTAATCCTCATTGTCAGTAATGGCCATTCCTCCTTCGCCGGTTACGATATTCTTAGTCGCGTAAAAACTGAAGCATCCCAGGTCACCGAAGGTCCCTGATTTTCTCCCGCGGTACTCCGTTTCAATGGCGTGAGCGCAATCCTCTATCACTTTTAGATCGTGCTTCGCGGCAAGCTCCATAATCGAGCTCATGTCGCAAGGTCTGCCGGCAAAATGAACCGGCATAATAGCTTTTGTCCTGGAAGTAATTTTTCTTTCGATATCCTCCGGATCTATGTTCATAGTTTTAATTTCACAATCCGCGAGGACAGGCTTTGCCCCTGCATGTATTACCGCATTGGCCGTAGCCGCGAACGTCATGGAAGGGACAATCACCTCATCACCCCGTTTAATGCCTATGGCGAGCATGGAAAGGTGTAATGCGGAAGTGCAGGAGCTTAACGCCATAGCGAAGCCGACCCCTTTATATTCTTCAAACATCTCCTCGAATTTATGAACTTTCGGGCCGGTACCCAGCCAGCCGGACTTTAAAGAATCGACCACCTCGTCAATTTCCGGCTGTTCAATGACCGGGCAGCCAAATATTAAAAAATTATCCCTCATTAGGAGTCTTCCTGCTATCTCAACACAGACGACTGGAAAAAATACCGTTTAACCTAAGGACCGGCAAACCCGTTGCTTCAGGCTGGAATCACAATCACCCCGAAGACCTATCCTCCGCTTCTGGCGCCCTCGGGGCCGATTATATATTCACTTCCGCACTCCTCGCACGAGACCTCTCCTTCAGTCTCTTTCAGCCGGACGCCGCACTCACACATCCAGCCCATGACCCGCGCGGGAACGCCGGTAACGACGGCGTAGTCCGGCACGTCCTTTGTAACCACCGCTCCAGCGCCGATAAAAGCGTGACATCCGATTGTGTTGCCGCATACGATCGTCGCGTTCGCTCCTATCGAGGCGTGGTGTTTGACGAGCGTTTTCAGATAATGGTCGGGAGTATTGCGGGGAAACGCGCACCTCGGGTTCATGATGTTTGTGAAAACCATCGATGGTCCGCAGAATACGTAATCCTCCAGAATAACGCCGTCGTACACCGAGACATTGTTCTGGATCTTAACGTTGTCTCCTATAATAACCGTTCCACCGACGAAGACGTTCTGGCCGAACTTGCAATCCCGTCCGATGCGGGCACCCCCGCTTATATGGCAGAAATGCCATATCTTCGTCCCCTCCCCTATCGAGACGGGCTCGTCAACACAAGACGACTGGTGAACAAAATACGGTTTGTCCATAATAATTCTCTCCCACTCTTGCTTTCTATATCGGTTATTGGTTTTTCTTTGTATCTTGCTGCATCGGAATTTCAAAAAAACTTATTAGACAGGATATACAGGATCAACAGGATAGATAAGAAAAACCGCTTGGTTTTGTACTTTCGATATATTCCTTCACAGCCTCCCTCCACGGCCTCAGTGTGTGCCCAAGCTCGGCTTCGAGCCTGTCAGTGCTTAAAATCGAGAAGGCCGGGCGGGGAGCGGGTCTCCCGAGCCGCTCGCTGCTTACCGGCCTCACCGCGCAACTAATCCCCAGAATATCCACTATGTAAGCGGCATATTCCCACCACGAGCAGTGCCCGCTATTGGTAACGTTAAGTATTCCGGATGTCCCTCGGTCAAGTAGTGCAGCTAACGCACCGCTCAAGTCGACGCTGTATGTCGGGCTCCCTGTCTGATCGTCGACAACCTCGATAGACTCCCTCCCAGAGGAAATTTTTATTATTGTGTCCACGAAATTTTTACCGTTCCTGCCGAAGAGCCATGCGGTCCTGACGACCAGGCATCCGGGGCAATAACCGAGGCTCTCCCCCTCGCCCGCGAGCTTGGACCTTCCGTATACGCTCAGAGGATTCGGCTTGTCGTCTTCCGTGTAAGGCCCTCTCTTACAACCATCGAAGACGAAATCGGTGCTTATATGGATCAGGCGCGCACCGCATTCCGCCGCCGCCCTCGCCACAAAGCCGGCACCCCGGGCGTTGACCGCGAACGCCCGATCCGGATCGCGCTCGCACCCGTCCACGTCTGTCCACGCGGCGCAGTTGATCACCGCATCAGGCCCGATCTCCGCCATGGAGGACGAGGTCACCGGCCAGTCGGTTATGTCGAACTCCTCATTGTCAACCCCGATGACGCGATGGAGCGGCGAGAGGATCTTCACGAGATCCGCACCAAGCATACCCCGGGCGCCAACCACCATTACCTTCATATTCCCAATCCTGATGGACAGCTGGTAGTGCAATAACCGAAGGCTATACTTCGTAGCCGAGAACAGGTAACGGAGAGCTGAAAACGGTAGTGAAATCTGAAAAGTGAAATCTGTCTTTCCCCCTGTTTTCCCATCTCCCTTTTCCCTACCGTTTTCCGTTTTCAGATAACCGACTTCTGTTATCCGGCTGATTATAGCCCTACGAGCTATCCCCAACTGTCAACTCGTCTTGTGAACAATACACTTGAACATTGGTTATTGCACGTTGAGCATTGCTTGTCCTGAGCACTTCGACTACGCTCAGTATAAACTCCGCCGAAGGGAACGTTCGTCCTCTCTAGTGTTCCTTCAGTCCCCAGTCATAGGGGATGTCGTTGTCGTGAGGATCAACTCGGTATTCGTCCGGTTTCTCCTTATTATGCGGCACGGTCGGGAAATTAAGCAGCAGGCAGGGTACCGCCCCCACCGTCTTGTAGCCGTGCATGACCCCCACGGGGATCCTTACAAGCGATGGGTCATGTTCACCTATGAAGAACTCGTTCACCTCGCCGGTCGTCGTCGATCCCTCCCTGCTGTCGTAAATGACTACCTTCGCCATGCCCTTAACCACGCAGAAGAAATCTGTCTGGAGCTTATGGTAGTGCCACGCGCGCACAACCCCGGGATAATTCATCGAGACGTAAACCAGGCCAAACCGCTCGAACATCTCCTCGTCGCACCTGAGGATCTCCATCAGAAATCCCCTCTCATCGCAGTTGGGCTTCAGCCGCTTGATCTTCACTCCTTCTATCATAAAACACCCCCTTCACCGATAGATTTAACCTCGAAGTAAAAGGCATTGTACCAAGTTAATACATCAAGCGCTAACCCTTTAAAGAGCAGGGAGACCGGTTCAAAAGCTGCTGAAGCTACTGGAGCATTTGCCTTGACGGTGCAACATCCCTTTGCTAGTCTCATGTCCCGTACCATGGAAAAGGAAAAGAAAAACATTATAGAAGAAGAGATAGAACTCGCAGAGGGGGAAAAGAACCTCCCGGACGGGGAGAAAATCACCGGAGACTTCCCCTGGGCGAAGGCTCTCCTTATTGCCGTCATCGTTGTGGAAACGGTCCTCCTAGTCTACACTGCCGTCCAGAGGAACACGGAAGGACGGGAGCTTTCATCCGCCAGGACCAGGCTGGCCGCCACGGATGAAGAACTGAGCAACAGCAGGGTGACGGTCGAGGACCTGAAGGCCGAAATCGAGAAGGCAAAGCAGCGGATAAGCCTTGTCCGGACAGAGAAATCAAAGCTCGAAATAGCGGTGCAGGAGAAAGACCTCGAAAAGCTCCAGCTCCAGCTCCAGCAGCAGGAGCTCTCTCAGGCAAAGACCGATCTCGAGAATAAAATGAGGCGAGAAAGACAGATCTCGGAATACCTGCGCAGGAAAATAGTCGACTCCAAGAAAAACGAGCTCGTTCTCCTGAAAAAGGTCGAGGACCTCGTGAAATCCAAAGAACAGCTCGAGGAACAACAGGATTTCACGCTCGACGTCGGTAGCGTTCCCCTCAAAGAGGTTGTCGTAACGGACACCGAGGAAGCACGCCCCCCTCTCACAGGGACGATTCTCGTGGCAACATACGAAGTCGAACCTCCTTTCGTCATCATCAATATAGGCAGCAACGACGGGGTCGCGTTGGGCGACCGGTTTACCGTCAAGAAGGGCAAAAAGAAGGTCGGCTCTATTACCGTATCCAAGCTCTATCCTTTATTGGCGGTTGCCGAGATCGACATGAAAACCAGAAAGAAGATCAAGAAGACCTGGAAAGTCGTCTCTGAATGAAGAGACATTTTCTGTCCACCCCCGTCATTGTAACACTGGCCTGTTTTACGGATGTAATCCTTGTAATACTGGCCGATCTGCTCTCTCTATCCCTCCGCTTCGGCACCGAGATCGACCCGAGGGTAATTTACACGTACTTCCTGATACTGCCGTTCGTCATCATATTGAGAATCAGCCTTTTCTACATCTTCGGCCTGTATGATAAGCCGAAATACAAGACGACATACGATATCGCCATCAATACATTCAAGGCGACGACCATCAGCACCCTGATAATCGTCGTCGTCCTCTACTTTTACCGTCCTCACGGAACGATCTCCGAATTCCCCCGCGTGGCACTCCCGATCTCATGGCTTCTCACCATGCTCTTCATCATCAGCTGGCGAATAGCGGCGAAGAAACTTATCAATATCCTTATTGGAAAGGACTACTTCGTATCCCACCTCCTCATCGTCGGCACGGACCGCCGCGCCCAGAGGCTTATGATAAAATTAACCAAGGATACTTCCATCAAATATAAGCTCATCGGATTTATTGAGGCGAGCAACGCGCAGTTCCACCAGGTAAATCCATCGATGATCCTGGGAAATATCGAGGACATCCCCTGGATTATCCGCGAGTACCCCATAGACGAGGTAGTGATCGCATCCCCGGACATCCCGCGCGATGCCGTGGCAGAGATCTTCTCTTACTTCCAGGAGACCGACGCCATATTCAAAGCCGTCCCCGACACCTATGAAGCAATAATAGGCAGGATGACCTCCAGCCCCGGGGAGCCCACACCCCTCGTGGGCCTGACATCCCCGACGGAGATGTTCAGGTGGTACCGGGGGTTCAAAAGGATCCTCGATATCATCATCGCCGTGGTTGCGCTCGTCATTTTCTTTCCACTCATGCTGGTTATCGCCGCAACCATAAGGTTAACCTCGCCCGGAATCGCGATATTCAGGCAGAGGCGCGCCGGCACCCATGGAAAAGCATTCACAATGTATAAATTCAGGAGCATGTACATCGCCTCGGAGGAGGACTCCGGGCCGATATGGGCAGGCGAGGACGACCTCAGGATCACACCCCTCGGAAGGCTACTGAGAAAGACACGGATGGACGAGCTGCCGCAGTTCTTCAACGTCCTGAAGAACGATATGAGCGTGGTCGGGCCCCGCCCCGAGAGGCCCCACTTCGTGAAACAGCTTGTACGTCAGATCCCGTTCTACGCCGAGAGGCTCGAGGTCAAGCCGGGAATAACGGGTTGGGCGCAGGTCATGTACAAGTACGCTGCGAGCCTGGAAGCACACAGGGAGAAGCTCCTCTACGATATCTTTTACATAGAAAACATGACGCCGGCCCTCGACTTCCTCATCATCCTGAAAACGCTCTTCGTCGTTTTAAGGGGACGCGGGGCGGCCTAGACGCCGTCGATGACCATTCCGGCAGCCACCAAGGGCTACGTTTCAATCCTAGGCTTTCCCCGCCCTGTCTCCGAGCAGTTTGCGCCTGAGCCCGTTGTAGAGCGAATATCCCAGTGAAGCCTTTGCCAGCTCCCTTCCCATCTGCACGAAGCGCCGAAGAACTATCCTCGAACGACGGCCTTCCAGGACTGCTTCAATATCCCCCCGCCCACGGACCCATATCCTGCACAGGTTGAGCGGATCGCTAAACCGGTTATTGTACGAGATCCTGGAAGTGCACACCGCGCGGTAGCCCGCCCCGGCAGCATACTCCCTGACGCGGCGGCTGTAATATCCGCGCGGCACGGAGAGGAGGTCCACGGGATGCCCCAGGCGCCCGCTAATAATGGAGCGGGACATTCGAAGCTCGCGCCGGAGGTCGGCGCCGCTCATGGCCGGGAGCGGGCGGTGAGAGAGGCCATGAGAGCCTATCTCCATCCCCGCCTTGTCCATTTCAATGATTTGATCCCATGAGAGGTAGCCCTTCTTCCCGACAAGGCCCGCAATCACGAAAAAGGTGGCGGTCATGCCCCTTCCCGCCATAAGCGGAAAAACATTCTCACCATGGCCCGCGTAACCGTCGTCGAACGTCAGCACAAGATGGCGATCGGAAATCGTCCCTTCCCCACTACGCCAGTCCAGGAAGGCGCGCACTGAAACGGTTGACCATCCGCCCCTTTCGATAAGATCGAGATGGCTCTCGAAGTCAGCCTCGGAAATATCGTAGAGGCTTACGGGAGTCGCCACCACATCGTGGTACACAAGAAATGGGAGAAAAGGTAAAACACCCATACTGAACGAATGATTACAATTCAAATAGCTGTTGCTGTTATCACTTAGCCGCGAAGAGCGAGGGAAAACCTCAACCTTCCGGCGCTGGTTCCGGCGTCGGTGTGGAGACAAGGTCCTCATGCTCGAGAACCATCTTTTCCTTGGCGGCCTTTATCACCATCTCGTCAGGAGGAGCATGACTAACTCCGGGGGACCTGAAGACGCTTAAAAGCTGATCGGCGATCAGGTATCCGAGGCACGCCCCCAGGACTACTGTCACGATGATCCACAGGGTTATGTCGCGCCTTTTCTTCAGGGGAGCCCTTTCCACATCGGGAATCCGCTCCTTTACCCGGACCCTTATCTTGACCCGATCAAGATTTTCGTCCATTGAAGCCCGCTTATTCCTCGGCCGGCAGGATCTCGATCTCGCCCACCGTCCAGGGACCGGCGGCCGATGGGTTTGTATACGGCTGCCTCACATAGTCGGTCCCCGCTTTCGTGGGCTGCACCTCGTGAATGACGCCCTCGCTGTCCGTGAACGCCTTTACATACACGGGGTCGGCGCCGGTCCTCTGCGTCGAGAAAAACCCGAGGTCGATATTGTATATTCCGGGGGGCGAGTCCGGAGGAATATATATCTTCAGTGGACCTTCCGAAACAACCTTCCCCGTGGCCCACCTGCTCGTCTCCTTCAGCGGCCGCTTGTCCGCAGTAAAATAGCCGGACCGGTCGCTTATTCGATAGAAGTGAATGAACATGGTTTCATCCCTGGGGAATTTCTGGTGGAGGAGAAAATGCGCCGTGAGGGTGATCGTCGAATCCGCACGCGCCTTCTTGGGCGCGTTCAATCCCTTGAACTCGATAAACGCCCTCGTGAAGCCGACCTCCCCCGTGTCGATGATCCTGATGTCCCCTAGTGTCATCGTGAAATTATTCGCCGGTTTGTAGGTAAAAAAGGAGAGGTTACCTATTCTCTGCAGATCGATAACTTTCCCGACGCTCACCAGGTCAACTTCCACCTTCCCTCCCTTGCCTTCTTCCTCCGTGGCTCTCACCTGATATCTGTTTCCGCCCTTGTCCTTTATCTGGAGCATCACGTTGTACTCAGGGTCGAGCCCTATCTCGTACGACAGACGATCGTATTCCCTCCAGTCGGAGTACTTGGGGTCCGAGTAGTTGAAGAAATCCTGGAGGATCACCGACGGTATAGGATTAGCCTCATCGGAGATATATTCCACGACGCAGGTATTGTTCCTCCGGCTCAGATCGACTCCGCGCGCCTGCCACTTCGCGAGGTCGGCGGCAGAGCTGAAGTCGCTGATGACGAGGTCCGGCAGCTTGACCCCGGTCCGCGGCGGCGCCTTGAACTCGATGTCTCCCACGAGCCAGTTCTTGATATCCGCGTTGGTATATTTCTCCCTCACATATACGCCGTCGTCCCTCCGGTGGAACAACCCGAGCTGTATCTTGTACTTACCGGGCTTGAACTCCCGTGGCGCCTTGAGATTGATGGGGCCCAGCTTTACAGCCTCTCCGACAGCCCACCGCGTTGTCGAGTAGGGTGGGGTAAAATCCGCGTTGATGAGGACCCGTTCCGGATCATCAGGTGAAACGATGTGGAGAAATACCTGCTCTTCTTCCCAGATATTCTGGGTCGGTATAATTGTGGCTGTGAAACGGAAAACAGCGCCTTGCTCGATGGGCTGCGGGAGGTCGATCGAAAAGTTGACAAATGTCAATCGCGGCTCCCCCGGCCGGGTAATGCTCTTGGCATTAGCGCCGTATGGGACCAAAAAGGGACAGAGGATAATTAGAATCAACAATCTCTTCATCGCAGCCTCACCTCATATATTTAGATACTTTAATACGGGACAGTCGCTTCCGTCAACTTATTGTATCAGAAGACCTGGAACCGGCCAACAACATATCCACCTATCCCCGGGTTCGTATAGCGATACTTCGGGAAAGAGCCCGAATAATCATACGCCCCCGGATAGTCTACGCCTCTCTCTCCCATGCCGGGAGATCCGGGATTGAAGAGCCCCATCTCTATGATGTACGTGCCGGGAGGATTATATTCGGGAATATATATCTCGAGAGGGCCGACGGATTCATCCGCCCCGACCGGCCAGAGGCTCGTGCGCATGGGCGGATCATGGTCGGCGTTGATCAAGCCGGCCCTCCCGGAAGTTTCGGCAACGGGCGCCTGGTCCTCGGGGTAGATATGAAGAAACACCCTGTAGTCATCGGGCACGTGCTTCTCCGCACGAAGGTAGCCGTTAAAGGTAAAACTTTTTCCCCTGTACGCGACCGCTGGAACTTCCAGGCGCGAAAACGTTATGAACGGCTTACCAAGAGGATCGCCCTTCCCCTCCAGCTTGATCTCGTCGATGAAGAGCTCGCTCTCGCTCGAAGTTCCGTACACGCGGATAATAACCGAGACTATACGCATCAGGTCGACCGTGCCGGCAAGCCTCTCGAGCTCGATAAAGACACGCTCTTCGGCTCCCGGTTCCAGGTGGAGAGCGTGATGGTACCTCCGCTCCCCGGAGTCCTTGACCTGGAGCTCGATATCGAGCTCTCCGGTCCCACCGTTACTCAGCCAGAGGGTTAACCTTTCAAACGATGACCAATCCTTGACCGAGCCGGGGCCGAAGACGTAATCCTCCAGCTTCGTCCTCGTAGACCCGGCGGCCCCGTCAAAGAGCAGCCTGCCGCCGGAAATGCCCGATTTAAAGTAATCGGCGGATAAAGAAAGCATGCAACCGCTCGATTTCCAGTTCAGGATATCCTTCTGCGTCTCGAAACCGCATATCAGGCCCCTCTCCGATGGGCCCGTTTCGCTGCCCGCCAGGGACATGAGCAGCCTCAACTTCGTCATGAACGCGGCTGGGTTCGTCCAGTAGGTTCCATAACCGAGAATAAATAAAGAGGTTAAAACCAGAAGTAATGCTGCCAATTTAACTAATGTTCTCATTACAGCCACAATATGATGCCAAAGACCCTATGTAACCCGCTGTTAAGATGTCATCTCCGCCTCTCCGCCAGCAACCTGTCGTACAGAGCCTGGACTCTCGTGACCATAACGTCCTCCGAGAAGTTCTCCCGCACCCGCAGACGCCCTCTCTCTCCCATAGAGGCGATCAGACCCGGCGCGCCGATGAGCTTGATTACGGCCGAGCCAAGGGCCGCGACATCCCCGGGCGGCACGATGAAGCCGGTCTCCCCGTCAACGACCAGCTCGGCGTTCCCCCCCACATCGGTAGCTATCACGGGCTTCCCTGCTGCCATCGCCTCGGCAAGAGCAAGGGAGAGGCCCTCATACCTGGATGATGATACAACCACATCGATATCCGCGAGCCACGCCTCGATGTCCCGCCGGGAGCCGACGAAAAAAACCCTTCCGGCGCATCCCAGCCTCCCGGCAAGCTCTTCCAACTCCCTCCGGAGAGGCCCCTCCCCCAGAATTATGCAGCTCACCTCCCCGTGCAAACGGGCGACCCTAGCGAAAGCGGGAAGGAAAAGATCCAGCGCCTTCTGATGCACAAGCCTTCCTATAACACCGAGAACCAGATTGCCCGGAGGTATCCCCAGAAGCTCTTTTTTTCGTCCCCGGGGAGCCGGCGCGGCGAACCGCTCGAAATCCACGCCGTTATAGATCACCTCGAAAATACCGTTCGCCCTCCTCAGCTTCTCCTGATAATAGCCCCTTACCGCGCCAGAAACGGCGATAACGGCATCCGTCCATCGCAAAAGAAACCTGTCTATGGCGAAGTGAAAACAGCTCTTCCACGGATCGACGCTCTGCTCGTGGACGACTGCGATCTTGCTGCCGGCCGCCCTTGCGGACACGCGCCCCCACATGTTGGCCGAAAACAGGTGAGTGTGAACGATTGACACATCCCTCTCTTTGATCAGCCTCACGATACGCGGCACAACGGTAAAGTCCAGGGCATGCCTCTTCCCCAGCCGCACGACTTCCACTCCCCCGGCGGCCAGGTCCGCCTCGAAGGGCCCTCCGCACGTGAGCACTCCGACCAGCGGAGAAAAACGGTCCCGATCGATCTTCGTGCATAGGCGAACGAGTACCCTCTCGGCGCCGCCAAGCTTCAACCCGTAAATCAAATGGAGGACAGTTGTTTTTTTCATAAGTTTTCCGGCGAGAAAAGAAACAACCGGATATGTGCAGGATCTGACGTAACTAAGTGCTCCTCAAATTACATAGACAGCCTCTACTACCACAGCTACCATTAATAGATTACACTCGCTTTTGATACGGGGGCAAGGAAAGAACCTCACAGTAAATGAACGGGAACACTCAGTGAAAAACTACTCCAAGCGAATTATAGCAATGGTCCTCAGCATGGTTATCTTCTTCGGTGCGCTCGAGACAGCAGCCCGAATTCTCGGCTTTCACCTCAAGAAGGCACAATGGTCCTCCGACCGCTATGTAAGCCATGAGCACATGGGACACATTTTCAAGCCCGACTTCCAGGGATGGATGTACAAAAAAATAGCGACCGGCTTCAAGAAAGTTCCCGTCAATATCAACTCGTGGGGACTGAGGGATGACGAATTCCCTCTCGAAAAGCCCGAAGGCGAATTCAGGATCCTATGCCTGGGTGACTCCTTCACGTTCGGTTACCTTCTCCCCATCGAAAAGAGCTATCCCTTTAAGCTCGAGCAGTGCTTCGCCATAAAAATGCCTGACATACGTGTGCAGGTCATCAATGCAGGTATACCGGCCTATGAAATCAACCGTGAGCTGGCACTCCTCAAAGAGCTGGGCATCAAGTTTTCCCCGGACCTGGTGATACTACAGTTCCAGATAATGGACCCCTATGGGGCGATCGAGTATGCCCACTGGAAACGCACAGGGGTTCTAGGAGAAGAGGATAACGCCGGCCAAAAGCTATGGCTCCCAAAGCTCGACTTGAGCGCCACCACGGAATTGCTAAGGTTCCTCAGCTATGAAGTAATACGTCTCCTCGACCTGAAGAAAACGCCGAAGGGAGCTCTCCATGCGAAAGTCTATACCCCGCGTGACAACAAAGCCTGGGAGCTGTATAAGCAAGTCCTTACGAAGATGGTGGAGTTCACCCGCGAACAAAAGATACCAATTATCCTCCTGGTCCTCCCCGATAAGATTCAGCTCTACAGCGGATCGAACAAGCCACAGCGAATACTAAAGCAGTACTGTGCAGAGCAGGGGATCCCTGTTATAGACATTCTTCCCGAGCTTAAAAAGGTGAGAAATCACAGGATCGACATCGTTCAAGATCGACACTTCAACGGCCTTGCGTATAACATTATCGCACAGGAACTTTTCAAGTACATAACATCACAGTACCTGAAGGAAGGTCCAACCTCTCCGCGGGGAAAGGCACTGAAATTGGGATATTAACTCCCGCTCGGCGCCGCCAAGCTTCAGCCCGTAAATCAAATACAGGATGATGTTCTTCCCCATACTCGCTTCAGCAGCTCCGGATGCACCGACCTGACTGCCGTCAGCTCAATCAAAAAAAACCTCCATGAGGCGTGCGACGTTCTTCCGAACATCGTGTCTTTTCATTATAATCTCCCTGCCGCGCCGCGCCAGCCCGGGGCGGAGGGATGTTTCCCGGGAAATGCGAACAACGGCTTCCGCGATACCACGCGCATCCGCCGGATCGACGAGGAGGCCTGTCTCCCCATCGACGACGAGCTCGGGAATACCCGATACTCTCGTTGCGACCACGGGTATCCCCATGGCCATTGCCTCCATCAGGACAACGGGGATGCCGTCCAGGATCTCCACATCGGAGGCGAGGACGCTGGGACAGACGAAAATATCCGCTTCCCGGAGAAGCTTCATTACTCCCTCCCTCATGAGGGCCCCCTCCATGACTACTGAACCCCGCAGGTCCAGCCTGTCGATAAGACCATTTAGCGCGCCCCCCTCCGGCCCCTCGCCGACTATGTGACATCGGAACCGGATCGCGGCCCGGCGCAGATACGGGCAGGCCTCGATCAAATATCCGAATCCTTTTTTCGGGAAGAGCCTTCCCACGGCGACAATATCCAGTGATCCGCCGCCGGCTCTTTCTTCGCCGGGAGCGAAGACACCGGTATCTATGGAGGCGCCGAGGACCTCTATCTTCCGGGGCGGGAGTTCAGGAAACCGTTCCAGGATGAACTGCTTGTTGAAACGCGAAATTGTGAACGTGTGCTTTGCCAACTCGATCTTCCTGCCGACCATCGTATGATCGACATAGAGGTCGTGGGCATGCGACATGAACGTGTATGTTATGCCGAGCAAACGCGCGGTTATCATGGCCGCCGTCGCGGGGTAGTTCGCGAAGTGAGCATGAACGTGGTCTATACCCCTCTTTCCGGCGAAGTACGCGAAGTGGACAGACTTGGGCCAGATGGCGAGGTTCTTGAGCAGGAGGCGCGGCGAGCGGATGAAACCGGTGATTATCTCCCGCAGGAGCCCGATGTACGGCCCGGGCCTCTTGAAAAGAAAATACAGGTTGGCGAAGAGCAGACTGCCCGATAAGAGAAAAGGAGAGTAAAAGGTGTGAGCCAGCAGCGGCCTTGCTTCGTCCTGGACCAGCTTCTCGCGCGGCCCGCGCAGGCTGAATATAGTGACATCCACCCCCCTCCTCCCCAGCTCAACCAGCTCGGACAGGACGAACGTCTCCGAGTAACACGGGAAATTAGATACGACATACGCTACGGATCTTCTCTTCAGCTCCACGAAACCTTACCTCCAGCCAGTGCGAACTTTACCGACCCGACCAGTCCGGCCAAAAGGCCGGAGCAGATATAATAAGGCATAACGGCGAAGCGAGGGAGAACCCTCTTCCTGCCTAGAAGCCCCCCGAGAACGGCAAGACACAGGAACGCCAGCAGGGCGATCCTGAAAAAAGAGTAAAAGGATGCCTGGCCGATAAACGGTATCACCACGGCAATGAGGGCGAAGAAAGGGAGAAGCGCTCTAAATACCTTGTGGGACAGGAACTGCCAGAACACGAGGCTGTAGCGCGGGGAGAACAGCCTTCTCATGGCGAATATCTGCTGCCAGTTGCCGGCGGCGACGCGTACCCTCCTGGCAAATGAGCCGAAATCCGCGTCGCTGTCCACCACGACGGCCCGCTTATCCAGTACGACCCTGAAACCCCGGGCTGCGACCGCTGCCGGAATCAGGAAATCGTCGTTGATCAGCCCAGGCGAGAGCGAAACGTACAGCTCCTTTCGAATGGCGTAAAGCGCTCCCGTGGCTCCCAGGATCGTGCCCAGCCGGCTCGCGGCCTCCTTTACCCTGAACTCGTAATTCCAGTAAGATCGCTCGCCCCTCCCCCGGGGAGTCCGATCGTCGAAGCCGAACATGTATATGCCGCACACCCCGCCCACGTCCGGGTCGTCAAAATTCTCTACCATTCGTCTCAGCGCCTGCGGCTCGATCATGCCGCTGGCATCGGTGAAGAGTATCACCTCGCCCTTTGCCGAGGGCAGCACATCGTTGAAGAGGGCGATCTTCCCCCGCCTTTTGCCGAAGGCGACGACGCGGACGCCGGCGCCCTCGAACCGGCGGGCCTTCAGGACCGTCCCGTCCGCGGAACCGTCCGAGGCCACCACTATCTCCAGCCTATCCCGTGGATAATCGAGCGCCAGGGTGTTCCGTAACTTCCGCCCGATAATTTCGGCCTCGTTGTACGCCGGTATTATGACGGTTACGCGGGGCAGCGACCCTCCGCGCCTGACAGGGCGGGGAAATAAGCGGGATAGAACGGTGAGGAGGAGCGGGTAGCCGAAAAACGTATAGCCCAGCAGAAGCAGGGAAAAGATAAATATGTAGTCGAGTATGTTCATAGTATCAATACCATATTATTCGCAATCTTACTCTTAATCGTAATCTTAATCGTAATCGATGCTCTCAATATAAGGATTACGAGTACGATTTATTGGCCTCAGTTATCGTTACCTCTCTGACATAAAATTAAAGCTGTACACCGAGCCATCAAAGACCCCTATTCTACTCAACTAGGAAGATCGGCGTATCTCCCCAATGCTTCTCCCATCGTCTCGAACTCGAAGTCGCCCAGGAGGCGGCACAACCTGGCCCGGCTCCTGCCGATGTTAACATAGTGCCTGAAACGGTTGATTGCCCCGATCCCCCGCACCCGGGGAATTCCCTCGTCGAACTCCCACGGGTGAAGGTAAACGACGGCGGGATGGCCTGCGGCGTTTATCCTGCGTAACGAGAGCCTTGTGAAGAAATAGGGAAAAAGGCGAAAGTATCCCCCTCCGCCGACGGGGAGGTTCGCCGGGCCCAGTTTCACCGTCGAGAGTGGGAACTCTACCAGGCGCCTGCTCCCTTTTCTGAGGATAACGTAAGGGTGCCGCGGCGAATCGACTATGCCGTAACGGTGGTGACGGATCGGGAATACGGAAGAATCGTAGAGTATACCGTTATCCAGGAGGACATCGAGCGCCCACCTGGACTCATCCGTTATCGAGAAGCAAGCCGCCCGGTGACCAACAACGTCGCCGCCGTCCGCCTCCCCGATCGCCTCGATAGACCGCCTCAGGTCCATGGCAAACTCCTCTTTCTCCTGCTCGTAAATGAGACTGTGGGAATAGCCGTGCGTCGCGATCTCGTGCCCCCTCCCGCGTATCATACGGACGGCCCCGGGACGCCTTTCGGCGAGCCAGCCAAGGATGAAAAAAGTCGCACACACACCGTTCTTCTCCAGGAGATCAAGTATGAAAGAGAGCGGTTCGTCCAGCCTCGATGGAAAAGACTCCCACTCATCGAAACGAATCGCCGCCTTGAGGTTCGCTACCTGGAACCACTCCTCCACATCAAACGTGAGAATGTTCTTCATATAAATTTGCTCACTTCGTCCTTCGACAAGCTCAGGACTTCGTTCTCAAATTTATTAATAATCAGTTCAATCCGTATAATCAGCGGTTTGTTTTTTTGATTCTTGTTTTGCCCGGACAATGTATAGGTTGCCGACGCTCTTGAAGTCGACGATATCAAGACCGGCATCCGCAAAGAGCTTCTCGACCTCCTTCCTCGAGAAAAACCTGACCGGGCATCCGCAGATCTTCAACCTGATCTTTCTTACGGCGGCCCGTAAGTTTTTCCTGGGGAACGAGGCAACAACGAGACCGCCCGTCACGCGTCCCATCCTCTTCAGTATGGGGAGGGGCTCAAATATGTAGTCGAAGAGCCCTATTGCGATCGACATGTCGTATCTGTCATCAGGTGATACGCTGAAGATGTCGCCCACCCTGAATGTGCACCGCTCGCCGACGCCGGCTGCCGACGCCTCCTCACCGGCCATATCTATCATGCGGGGAGCGGTATCGATACCTGTAACACGGGCGGAAGTCCTCTCGGCCAGCGGGATAGCTATCCGCCCCGACCCGCAGCCGACGTCGAGTATGCGGCCCGCACCTGTCTCAGAAGCCGTGCGCAGAACTATGTTCATTCTCTCGATCATGTCCCAGCGAAGCAGCCGGTCGAGCAGCCGTCCGGGGAGGGATTTCTCCCCGGAATAGATAGCGTCGAACTCCCGCGCCTTCCTGTCGAAATAGCCCGTCACGGAATCCTCCTCCTTCAGGGCCCTCCGGTAAACTTCCGCTGTATTCCGTACCATCCTGTTCAGATCGAATGACTCCTCCGCAATCCGCCGGGATTCATCTCCGAACCGGCGCGCCAGGTCATCGTTACCGAGCAGGTCCATTATCTTCCCCGCCAGGGCCCCGTGGTCGCCGACGGGAAAGAGGTACCCGTTACGCCCATCCGACACAACCTCCCTGTTCGCGCCTATGTCCGAGGCGATAACGGGAAGTGACATGGCCATCGCCTCCAGGAGCGTGTTGCTCATACCCTCGGACTCGGAGGGCAGGACCAGCAAATCCATCGCCGAGTAAACACGGGGCATATCCGGCTGGAAATCAACGAATATGACCCTGGAGGCTATGCCCAGCTCCTCCGCCCTGGCGCGAAGTTTCTGCCCCATGGCAGGATCAATATGCGGGAGAGCCGAGCCGACAACGAGAAACCGCGCCGCTGGAAAAGCCGCCGAAACTTCACGGGCCGCATCGAGGAAAACATCAACCCTCTTTACGGGGATGAGGCTCCCCGCATACCCGACCACCCTGTCCTCAGGGGAGAAACCGAGTCTTCTCCTGAAAGCCGACTGCGAGGGCCGTCTTCGAAAGCGCTCCAGGTCCACGCCGTTTTCAATCACAATAACCTTTCCCCCATCGATCCCCCCGTCCCCCGGGAACCTCTTCTTCATGGCCTCCGAGTTGGCGATAAAAAGCGTGGTCCACCTGTTGGCCAGGCGGGTGAAGAAGCGGTGGCGAAGCTTCCTGAAGCCCACCGCTTCACCCCTCACACCGCAGGCGATCACGGGCACGCCGGCGATGCGCGCCGCAAGCGTCCCGAATATCCTGCTGGACAGGAGAAAGCTCTGGACTATTGCTGTCTTCTCCCTTCTTAAAAGGCGAGACAGCCTCAGGAGGGCGAGAAACGATTTCAAGCCGTACAGCCTGCTCAGGCCCAGGGCGGTAACCCGGACGCCCTTTCTCTCCAGTTCCTCTCCCAGCACCCCCTTCTCCTCCAGGCACAGCACCCGGACGTCAAAGCTATCGGATGGAAGATTCAGCGCGAGCTTTAACACATGGCCCTGCGATCCACCGAAGGACATGGAATCTATGATGAGCACAACTCCCGTCATGGTCGAGAGAGTATATCATAAATAGAAAAAGATCCTAATCCGGGGAGGGAAAGGGTTTGGGGCAAAGGCTATATCTGCAGGCAGCCTTCTCTGGCAGCGGTGACCGGCAGGAGAAACCCGAACTGGATTAATGGTATTCGTATTTGCCGGGTCTATCTCGCCTGTAAGCATTCCGGCGGCCGGTTCTCCATATGGTCCTGTCGCCCCATGTGCTTCGATAGTTATTAAAATCCCTGCTTGTAAAACGATAAAGGTCGGCGCCGGTGATGGTATACGCCTGCCTGCTGTTGGAGTTGTAGTAGCTGCTCCTGTTATTGGATCTCCATACAGGTTGGCGCATCGACACACTCTCTCTCTGGACCGGCTTGCGCATCGCAACTGGCCTGCCCTGTATCGGGCCCGGCATACTGGCTTGCCTGCCTATGATAGGCCCCCGCAGAGGGCCTCCCGAGGAGTCCCCGTGAAGCGCCATCAGGACAACGGCAACTATCGAGATAATAAACAGGTTATTCATTCAATCATAATGTATCACGGCAGGCCGCGCCTGTCAAGCAGGGATTTTGCGTTTGTCCAAACTATTTAGAAATGTCCCCTTCTAAACTATTTAGAAGTGTCCCCCTGAAAGCAAAATCAAAGAAAGGTTGTTTATGTGCATCTAACAGGCTGAGTGAAGCTCTCAGAAGGCTCTCTGAGA
>Ga0208279_1000262_pt1 | contig 47853 bp, 49 predicted proteins | sample AntAceMetag02UKM_FD_184766 | JGI IMG/M metagenome (GOLD analysis project Ga0208279, IMG submission 184766) | Saline lake microbial communities from Ace Lake, Antarctica - Antarctic Ace Lake Metagenome 02UKM (SPAdes) (version 2) | ecosystem: Environmental > Aquatic > Non-marine Saline and... | reverse complement strand
AATTAATATTGAAAAATCAGCTCTGAAGAAGCTGGGGAGAAATCAGAGCTAATCAAATCACTAAAATCAAAGTGATAGGCAAGAAACCTTCCTAAAATGTAGAAAATTTCCTCTTGGCAATCTCTAGCAACCTTAAGACGGCTGGTAAGATGAAAGTCAGCTCTTTGGATATAAAGCAGACAACGGCAAACTTGTTTAGTGATTCTCTTAGCGTCAATTACACTCCCCCGGCAAGAGCTACAGATAAGTCCTCCTTTAGCTATGCTAAAAGAAAACTGATCATCAAGAGATTTTTGGCACCTCAAGCAATGGCTAAACTCCGGTTTAAACCCGGCAAGGCTTAAAAATTTTATTAAAAACACATAAAGTACCTTAGACTCAGGCTCTTGCTTTAAAGAATTCAAACAATCGTTTACTAGATTAAAGACTTGTATATTTTGATCCCATAAAGGCATTGTCTTATCCAGAAGATTAAACAAGAGTGCGGCTACCTTAGCCTTCAATAAATCTTTTTTAAGGTGAGAAAAATCTGAGACTAAATCAGCATGAGAGATAAGCCAGATTTCGCTTCTTTTAGGGTAAAAAACAAACTCATTAAGAGTGAATATATCTAGAGGAGATGAAAACTCCTTTTTGCAAGTATAAAAACCCTTAAAAATACCCCGTATCTTACCAAAGCGCGAGGTATAAAGAGTGGTAATCAAACTTGTCTCTCTAAAATTATATCGCCTTAAAACAAACCCTAAATCTTTTTCAATCATCGTAACACTTATCCTATTTAGAAATTTTACTTAAAATCATCTTCTGTACTTTTTCCATACGGGCTTGCTTTATCTTGGTACGATCATCATACCCTACTAAATGTAGAATACCATGGATTAAGTAAAGTCTCAACTCATCTTGCCACTTACAGCCTAGGCTTTTAGCTACTTTAACAGCCTCTTCTACAGAAACCACCACTTCTCCTAAATAATCTGGTTCGAGATCGTCGGTTAATGGAAAGGCTATAACATCAGTAACTGAAGATTTTTTGAAGTATTTTTTATTTAGTTTCTTTACCAAGGCATTATCACACAAAAGGACTGATACCTTTTGAGAAGGAATATTGAGAAAGACGAGTATTTTCTTTAAGTATTTGTGTAATTGCTTAAGGTTTACTCTCTTTATTCTTTGCTGACTTATTAATTCTATCTTCATCCTTAGGGTAATTTATACGGGTATGAAAAATGGCATTTAAAATACGAATAAAACTTTGAGTAATTTTCTCTAGTTCCTTTAGGGTAAGGCTACTTTCGTCTAACTCCCCTTCCATAAATCTCTTTTTCACTACCTCTCGAACCATTTCTTCTATTCTCGAAGGATTAGGTTCCTCAAGTGTTCTTGATAAAGCTTCGATAGTGTCAGCTAAAGCCACAATAGCTGTCTCTTTGATCTGAGGCCTAGGCCCAGGATAACGATATTCCTCTTCGTGTTTACCTTCAGGTTCTAATTCTTTAGCCCGTTGGTAAAAATAATAAACAAGAGTTCGACCATGATGCTGAGCTATGAAATCGATTATCTTCGGATTAAGATGATGCTTAGCTGCAAGTTCTATCCCATCCTTTACGTGATTAAAGATAATTAGTTTACTCATTGATGGCTTTAAATTCTTATGGGCATCTTTATAGTTTACTAAATTCTCCACAAAGTAATCAGGCTTAATCATCTTACCAATATCATGATAATAAGCGCCCACCCGAGATAGAAGAGAGTTAGCACCGATTGATTCTGCAGCTGCCTCGCTCAAATTAGCTACTACTAATGAATGTTGATAGGTACCAGGAGCTTGAAGGATTAACTTACGTAATATGGGGTGGTTAAAATCAGATAATTCAAGAAGTGAAATATTAGTAACAACCTTAAATATATACTCAAAAACCGGCAAAATTCCTAATACAATAAAAGAAGACACAACCCCATTAAAGAGACAAAGCTTTAATAAATTAAAATCTAACCCGGAAAGAACAAAAAAACTTTGTTCTCTCTCCATAAGAAAAGCCACGATGAATTGTACCAAACCGGCAAAAAAACCAGCCCGAATTACCTGGAATCTCCTCCTAACTCGATAGGCTAACATTCCAGCAATTAAAGAACCCGCAAAAAGACTAATCCCTACATTGAAATTACCACCATCTATGCTGGCACTCAAGAAGGAGACAAAAAAAGCAAAAATAAAGGAAAACTCTAAATTATTGAATAAAAGAGTGATTAGCAGCACAAAGCCAATCGCAGCAATTCCATATCCAGATATTTTGAAAGTAACCGCAGTAAGTAGAGGTATTAAAAGTGCTATTGCTCCTAAGATTGAAAGATCTAGATACGAAGGTAAATTATCTAGTCTTTTGACAAATTTAACATAAATAAAAAGGATTAAAGCTATGATTAGAAGAGAAAAGTCTATAGAGTAGATAAAAAAAATAAAACCTAAAATAGCAAAAAACGCCAAACCAATAAATAAATTGCTAAGACCAATTTCTTTTCCGGCTATAGAAATTTTCATAAGTTTAGACTATTTTTTAAACTAAGAGTAACCTTACTTACAATTACTTACTCCACGAAGGAATTAACAATTCAACTCCTGGATACACCTTATCAGAGCTCTTTAGAACATCTTTATTAGCCTTGTAAATAAAATTCCACTTTCGTGTTGTCCCGTAAAACTTATGTGAAATTTTCTGCAAGGTATCATTCTTCTTGACTACATAGTACCGGGCTTCTATTTTATCAAGCGACGCTAATTCCTCTCCTGATACTGCTTCGATAACTTTTATTTCTTGAAGAGGGATTTTTACTTTTACTTCTTTCCCCTCAACTGCTCCTACCTCTACTGCTTCACCTTTAATCTCGCGAGGACCAAACTCCACCTCAACCACTGATATTGTTCGGGTATCGCCTAATCTATTTTCACTAGACTCTCCCTTACATTCTCCGGATAAACACCCCTGATTTCCTTCAATTTCGAGATCCTTACGGGGTTCTTCTTTAGTGTAATTTCGCATTGTTAAACATCCACTCAAAATAATAATTCCGGCTAAAAATAATAACTTCTTCATCACTACCCCCTCTTTTTACTCTTCTACTCTTCTTCCTTTATTAACTTTAAATATAAGTCTTTTAGCTGACCATCCTTAACGTAAGAAGGCGCATCGCTAAGAAGACAACTCCCTTTCTGAGTTTTAGGGAAAGCGATTACATCCCTGATGCTCTCAGAACCACTTATTATAGCATACATTCTATCCAGACCAAACGCAATCCCACCATGGGGAGGAACGCCATATTTGAATGAGCGTAGAAGAAATCCGAACTTCTGTTCAGCCTCTTCCTTGGATATGCCTAGAATCGAAAAAATCTTCTCCTGTAAACTAGAAGAGTGAATTCTTATTGAACCACTCGCGATTTCTGATCCATTTAAAATTAGATCATAAGAACGAGCCTTAATTTTAGATAAATCCTTTTTATCTAAATTAGGAATATCTTCTTCCTTAGGAGATGTAAATGGGTGATGGCAAGATTGCCATTTCTTCTCACCATCATTGTATTCAAATAAAGGAAAATCGGTTACCCAGAGAAAGCGATAACCTCCTTCACCAAGGTCAGGTTTGTCAGAATTATGCTTTTTACTAGCCTCCTGGTGACTTATACGCAAAAAAGGCGTTTTCAGCTTTACTCCTAAACACTTAGAAAAAACTTCCGCCATCATATTCTCAGTTAAGGAATAAATATCTTCTTCTTCGAGAAAAGACAATTCCATATCAAGCTGAGTAAATTCTGGTTGCCGATCGCGTCGCAAATCCTCATCACGAAAACAACGCACAACTTGATAATATTTGTCTATGCCACTAACCATTAAAATCTGTTTAAAGAGTTGCGGCGACTGCGGCAAAGCATAAAACTTATTCGGCTGCAGCCTTGAAGGAACAAGATAATCCCTGGCCCCTTCCGGCGTAGACTTAGTAAGGAAAGGAGTCTCTATCTCTAAAAACTCTTTAGCATTAAGAAAATCTCTAAAACCCTGGTTTAACTTATGACGTAAAACTAACTTTTGATAAACTGGAGTTCTTCTTAAATCAAGATAACGATGAGTTAGACGGATTTCTTCTCCGGCTTCAATATCATCTTCAATACTAAAGGGAAGATCTTCGGCCGCACTTAAAATATTTAATTCTTGAGCTTCAATTTCAATAAGACCAGTAGAAAGCTTAGGGTTCTCAGTCTTTTTTGGTCGATGATTAACTGTACCTATAATTTTTATTACATCTTCATTTCTTAGCTTCTTTGCCAACTCGTAAGTAGCTGCGTTTGGTTTAGGTAAGAAGATTATCTGAGTAATCCCATACCTATCTCTTAAATCAATAAAAATAAGTTTACCGTGATCACGACGCGAATTTACCCAACCACATAAAGTTACTTCTTCACCTATCTCCTCATCTTTCAGCTGGCCACAAGTATGTGTTCTTAGCATTAGTCACTGCTCCTTAAACTTTAATTAGTTTTTTTACCTCTAGAACTAAATCTTCTCTCTTTATCTTATTCTGAGTAGATTTCTCCATATCTTTAAGGAGCAAAACACCTTCTTCTGCCTCCTCCTCGCCTAAAATTACTACCACTCGGGAACCTTTTTTCTGAGCAGAGCGCATCTGCCCCTTTACAGACTTATCACAATAATCAATATCACAGAAAAAACCCTCTTCTCTTAATTGGTTTAGGATATTAACACCTAATCCACGAAGTTCTTGATTAGTCGTGACTATGAAAACATCTAAATTTGCTTCTTTTTTTTCTTCTCCCAAAGTAAGAAGTATTCTTTCAAGCCCTAAAGCAAAACCTATTGCTGGAATATCTGGTCCGCCGAGATAATTAACTAAATTATTATATCTGCCACCGGCACCAATCGCATCTTGAGAACCTAATTTATCTGAAGTGATCTCAAAAACACTGTCAGTATAATAATCAAGACCTCTAACCATATATGGAGAATAAGTATATTTAATGCCTAAGTCATCGAGCAAGGCGAGTAAACTTTTAAATTTACCCTGGCAAGAATTACAAAGATGCTCTTTTTCTAGGTTCAAAGCAACAACCTCCCTCCTACATTGCTCTTTCTTGCAATCAAGTATTCTCAAGGGATTCTTTTCCAATCTCCTTTGACAATCATCACAAAGTTTATTCTTTCTGGAAACTAATTTTTCTTTAAGATATTGAGAAAACTTTACCTTATCCTCAGCACAGCCAAGGGTATTTATCTTAAGTTCCCAATCACTAAGTCCCACTGCATCTAATATCTTTAAGGCTAGAGTGATCATCTCCGCATCAAGATAAAAACTATCTGAACCTATAGCTTCAGCACCAATGTGATGGAATTGACGCAACCTTCCTTTTTGAGGCCTCTCTCCTCTAAACATCGGACCAGTGTAGAAAAATTTATGGAAATCGCTTTTTTTATGAAGTGAATTTTGAAGATAATATCTTATTACCTGGGCTGTTCCTTCAGGCCGAAGCACTATATCCTTGCCCTCAATTTTAAACATCTGTCGCTCTACAATATCAGTGGCCTCACCCACACCTTTGATGAATAAATCCTTTTCTTCTAAAATAGGCAAAATAATTTCCTTATAGTTAAAAACTTTAAAAATACTTTTTGCCTTTTCGATTACTTCTCCGAAGACTATACTTTCAGAAGTATCAAAATCAGACATTCCGCGAATACTAGAGTAAATCTTTTTCACTCTACTTTCCTCCTATTAATTTTAGACAAGTTAACTTTAAGGGGAAGATAATGGGGTTCATCCTAAAACAGATGCAGTTATTTAATATGCTTCTTCATCTCCAGGCCAGGCTTAAAAACAACGGTATTTCTCTCAGGAACAGGCACAACTTCACCAGTTTTGGGGTTCCTACCGATTCTTTTCTTTCTTCTCTTAACCTGAAATACCCCAAAATTCCTAAGCTCAATTCTTTTACCGCTCCTTAAAGCCTCATATATGGCATCAAATGTCCGCTGCACAATCTCTTTAACCACGACCTGTTTTATCTGTGTGTCTTGGCTAATCTTTAGAACTATATCTCGCTTTCTCATGGTCTAAGTTTATCACCACCAAATTAAAGTGTCAAGGACAAGTTTCCCTCCCCCACTGCCTCGCCTATTTCCTTTAAGGCCTTCTCGTTCAAGGAGATGCAGAACTTACTACCGGATTTTATCTTCACCCCTTGGAGCTTAGAATCCTTGAAAGAAAAGAAGACTGGAGTCTGCCCCTTATGGTTAAAAAAAACACTCTTTAGGTTATTTAAAGAAATACCATTATTCTTTAAAGAAATATTTGCGCTCTTAATATAATCGGTAACCTTCTCTACCGGAATAACCTGGGAAACTAATATTTTGGGAACTTTATCTTTGGCCTCAATTTTTCCCTTTACTACTAAGATAGTTGACTCCCGGAGACAGAACGCACATTCTTCAAAAAGACGTGGAAAAATAAAAGCCTCAATGCTAGCAGTCTCATCTTCTAGTTTTAAAATTGCCATTCGCTGGCCTTTTCTGCGAGTAGTAATATTCTTTACCTTCTCTACAACTGCACAAATTATAACATCTCCACCTCGAGGATGCTCCAAAAGACGGATTATTTTCTCGCGCTGTAAGTGATTAACTAAGTTAGAGTAAGAACTTAAAGGATGTCCTGTTAAATATATTCCTAAAAGAGCCTTCTCAAAACTTAATATCTGCAGAAGCGGCCACTCTTCGATATCAGGAACACTCTCATCAACCGGGGTTGAAAAAAGTCTTAATTGAGACGGATCTTCCTTTTTTACGTTTTTATTCAATATTTTATTTAAAAGAGCTACCATTTGAGCTCGGCGAAGATTAAAACTATCCATTGCTCCAGACTTTATAAGACTTTCAACGACTTTCTTGTTTACTACTCGTGAATCTATTTGTCGAGAAAAATCAAAAATACTCTCAAACTTCCCGCCTTTTCTAGTTTCAATAATATTTTCTAAGGCCGCTTTACCTACATTTTTAATAGCCATCAATCCGAAACGTATATTTTGATCATCGGTTACCGTAAAATTAGTAAAACTAGTATTTATATCCGGAGGAAGAACCTCAATCTTCATCCGGCCCGATTCATTAACATACTCTACAATCTTATCAGTATTATTACGCTCACTAGTTAGAAGAGCCGCCATAAACTCTACCGGATAATTAGATTTTAAATATGCTGTGCGATAAGATATTAGAGAATAAGCAGTCGAATGACTTTTATTAAAACCATAGCCTGAAAAATAATCAATCAAATCAAATATCTGATTAGCTATATTCAACGTAATATTATTCTTACGACAACCATCTAAAAACAACTGCCTTTGTTCCTCCATGATTTCAGGAATTTTCTTTCCAATAGCTTTTCTTAATAAATCAGCTCGGGCCATATCGAAACCGGCTAATTTAGCCACTATCTGCATAATTTGTTCTTGATAAAGAATTATTCCGTAGGTATTTTTTAAAATTGACTCTAATTTAGGATGGATATAGGAAATACTCTTCCTACCCCGCTTTCGGTTAATAAAATCATCAACCATACCGCTGCCTAAGGGACCGGGACGATACAAAGCCAAAACAGCAATTAAATCCTCAAACTTAGTAGCATTTATCTTGGTTAAAATATCCCGCATCCCTCTACTTTCCAATTGAAAAACTCCAATAGTATTACCTTTAGCCAAAAGCGAAAAAGTCTTTTTATCATTAAGAAGAATCGTTATAATATCTATATCTATCCCCTTAGTTCTTTTGATGATCTTTACAGTCTCAGAGATTACAGTAAGAGTCTTTAGGCCTAAAAAATCCATTTTAAGCAATCCAGTCTTCTCTAAAGACCCCATATCAAAGCCAATAACAGCTTCACCTTCAGCACCTCTAACTAAAGGAACTCTGTCCATGAGGGGTTTATCGGAAATAACCACTCCGGCAGCATGGGTAGAAACATGACGAGAAAGCCCTTCTAACTGCATAGCCACATCAATAAGCCGTTTGACTTTATTGTCAGAATCGTAAATGTCGGCTAGTTCCGGATTTAGGGTTAAAGCCTTTCTTAAATCAATATGCTGCCCTGCGCCATAAGGAATCATTTTGGCGATTTTGTCTACCTCAGAATAACTAAAGTCCATGACTCTACCGACATCCCTAATAACTGCCCGGGCTAACATTGTTCCAAAAGTAATTATCTGGGCGACATTGTCCTTACCATACCTATTAGCCACATACTCTATAACCACACATCTCTTTTCATAACAAAAGTCAATATCAATATCAGGCATGGATATGCGTGCTGGATTCAAAAATCTTTCAAAGAGAAGATCGTAGGCAAGGGGGTCTACATCAGTGATATGAAGAATATAACTAACAATACTTCCAGCAGCACTTCCTCGGCCAGGACCTACCGGAATATGGCTCTCTTTAGCAAATTTTATTAAATCCCAGACTATTAAGAAATAGCTAGAAAAACCGGTTTGTTTAATCGTATCTAACTCATAGGCTAATCTTTCAGTAACAACTTTATCAGTCTTAGGATATCGATTTTTTAATTTTTCCTGGCAGAGGTCTTTTAAATAGTCGTCATCATTTATCCCGTCAGGTACCGGAAAATGCGGCAAGTGCATCTGAGAAAAATCCATAGTTAGATTGCACTTCTGAGTAATCTCAATAGTACTCCTTATGCTCTGAGGAATTTCTTTAAAAATTTTCTTCATTTCCTCAGGAGTACGAAAATAAAAAGTATCGCTATTGAATTTAAAACGATTAGGATCAGCAAGATTAGTTTGAGTCTGAATGGCTAATAAAGCCTCATGAGCGTATGACTCTTCTTTTTCTAAATAGTGAATATCATTAGTAGCCACCAAAGGAATATCTAGGTCTTTTGAAATTTTAATTAGTTGAGTGTTTACAACTCTCTGCTCATCTAAACCGTTTTCCATAACCTCAAGATAGAAATTTCCTTTGCCAAAGATATTTTGATATTGATCGGCTAATTTAGTAGCTTTGCTCATATTGCCAGAAATAATTGCTGAAGGGATTTCCCCCTTAAGGCAAGCACTAGAAGCAATTAACCCTTTGCTATATTCACTAAGAAGCTCTTTGTCTACTCGTGGTTTATAATAAAAACCTTCTAAATTGGCTAAACTAACTAACTTAATAAGATTAGAGTATCCTTGCTGATCCTTTGCTAAAAGAATAAGGTGATGGTTACTATCACCATTAGGTTTAAACTCTTTATCAAAACGTGAACCAGAGGTTAGATAAACCTCGCAACCGATAATTGGTTTTATCCCATTCTTCATGCAAAGATTATAGAATTTTATTGCCCCGAAAATATTACCATGATCGGTTATTGCTAAGGCTGGAAGCTTACATCGGACGGCTTTCTCAACTAATCTGTCCAACAGACAAGCCCCGTCTAGAAGACTATATTGGGTATGCACATGAAGATGTACGAAATCAGCGTGTGTCATAATACTAGTTTAAAGGTTGGATTCTACTCCCACTCAATTGTTGCTGGAGGTTTAGAACTTATATCAAAGACGACTCTGTTTATTCCTCTTACTTTATTGATAATCGAATTAGAGATTTCATTAAGAACCGAATAAGGTATCTTAGACCAATCAACAGTCATTCCATCAAGGCTACTAACTGCACGAACTGCCACTACATATTCATAGGTTCTCTTATCTCCCATTACCCCTACTGTCTTAAGCGGTAATAAGACACAGAAAGCTTGCCAAATATCATTATAGAGATTATTTTTCTTTATTACCTCTATTAGGATATCATCAGCCTCACGTAAAATCTTAAGCTGTTTTTCATTTACTTCACCAATTATCCTTATTGCTAAACCTGGCCCGGGAAAAGGATGACGATCAATTACAGTTGCCGGCATATCAAGTATTTTAGCAACCTCTCTAACCTCATCTTTAAACAGTTGACGAAAAGGCTCAATTAATTTTAACTTCATCTCTTTGGGTAAGCCGCCTACATTATGATGTGATTTTATACAAGCGCTCGGGCCACCGAAAAAAGATATTGATTCAATTACGTCAGGATACAATGTTCCCTGAACAAGAAACTTTACATTTTTAATCTTTTTAGCTTCGGCCTCAAATACTTTTATAAATTCATGACCGATTATCTTGCGTTTCTTCTCAGGATCAGTAACACCCTTTAACTTCTGCAAGAATATTTTAGAAGCATCAACGTAATACAGATCAATCTTAAAATAATTTCTAAAAATCCTTATTACCTTTTTAGCTTCATCTTTCCTCAAGACTCCGTTATTAACAAAAATACACTTCAACTTATTACCAAGAGCTTTTTGAAGCAGGACTGCAGCAGTTGATGAGTCAACTCCACCGCTTAGGCCTAAAATAACATTTGTTTTCCCTACTTTTTTCCTAATCTGGCTTATCTGTTCAGAAACAAAATCCTCTAATTGCCAGTTTGCGAAACAACCAACAATTCTAAACAAAAAATTGGAAAATATCTGTATACCTAATTCAGTATGAACAACTTCAGGGTGAAATTGTACTCCATAAATTTTCTTTCTACAATTACCAATAGCTGCAAACCGCGTATTTTGAGTGTGAGCCAACAATTTAAAACCCAAAGGAAGGTTTACGATCTGATCAGTATGACTCATCCAAGAGATAATTTTCTCAGGAAGAGAAAAGAATAAATCCTGATGGTCATCAATAAACATTTTTGCTCTTCCGTATTCTCTCCTCTTGCCTTCGCGAACTCCCCCTTTTAAGCTTTTAACTAAAATCTGCATTCCATAACAAATACCTAAAATTGGTATACCTAATTGCAGGATTTCTTTCTTTAAGCTAGGAGATTTTTTCTCATAAACACTATGGGGACCACCGGAGAGAATTATCCCTTTAGGATTAATCTTCTTTATCTTGCTTATGGCTATAGTGCAGGGCTCGATAATGCTAAAGACCTTTAGTTCTCTTATCCGGCGAGCAATCAGCTGGGTATATTGAGATCCGAAATCAAGAATTAAAATTGTATCTTTTGCTTTCTTTACCATAGTTAAACCAGACTTCTATTACTTCCCCATTCCTACACCTTGAGTAGCTTGGAATACTTTGCCTTCAGTTTGAATAGAAGGAGCAATAATCATCTCGACAAAGTGCATATCTTTAATTGCTTTAGCACCTAAAGCCCCCATTGAAGTATTAAGAGCACTAACTAAATTTTGGGAACCGTCATCAACCGTAGCCGGTCCAAAAAGAATTTGACTTAAACTCCCGGTTACACCTACTTTTATTCTTGTACCGCGTGGTAAATTACCATGAGAAGTAGCCATGCCCCAGTGAAACCCTCTTCCTGGCGCTTCCTCTGACCTGGCAAAGGCTGAACCAATCATTACGGCATCAGCTCCCGAAGCAAAAGCTTTGCAAACATCGCCGCCTCGGCTCATTCCGCCATCAGTAATTATCGGAATATATTTTCCGGTCTTCTGGTGATAAAAATCTCTAGCCGCTGAGCAATCAATAGTAGAAGTTACCTGAGGAACACCGATGCCTAAAACTCCCCTGGTAGTACAGGCTGCTCCCGGACCAACGCCAACTAAGATACCCGAACAACCAGTCTCAAAAAGCTCCAAAGTAACCTCATAAGTAACGCAGTTACCAATAATTACCGGGATTTTTCTCTGCTTACAAAATTTATGTAAATCTAAAGGTTTATATTTAGTAGCAATATGTATGGCAGTAGTTACAGTCGACTGAATTACGAAACAATCTGCTCCAGCATCTTCAGCAATCGCAGCAAACTTATCAGCATTCTGAGGTATGCAACTAACTGCAGCATATCCTTTACCCTTTTTTATCTCCTCGACTCTCTTAGCAACCAGCTTCTCCTTAATCGGAGTAGTGTATACTTTTTGAATTAAATTAGTGGCTTCTTTAGGCCCAGAGTTGGAAATCTCCTTCAGAACCTCGTCAGGATTATCATAACGTGTTTGGACTCCATCTAAATTTAAAACAGCGACTCCACCCAAACGTGACATCTCAATAGCAAACTCAACACCAACGACTCCATCCATTGCCGCAGCTAAGATTGGAACAGCAAACTTCTTACCTCCTAACTCCCAAGTTGTATCTACTTCTTCGGGATTTATAGTGATTCTTCCCGGAGCAAGAGCAATCTCATCAAACCCATAACATCTACGTGCCCGTTTTCCTATACCAATCCACTCTGCCATGACTCTACCTCCTTTAAAACATCTTCAGTATTTACTCTTAAATCTCTATCTATAATACCCTGGCTGCTAAAATCCGGTTTCTTTCCACTTTCAATAAATTCAGCAAAGATACGAGCCTGTCCTTCAGTATCTTCATAATTAAAGGTAAAAAAGATTTCCCTATCTATATCTTTTCGGTTTACATCCCCGAGAAGATAAATCCCTTCAAAGTTCGTAAAAAATTTATCTTCAATTATAAGCTCGTCTTCAAAAAATTTCAAATTCGGCGTAAACCCACTATCAATAAAAACTAACTGAGAAGAAAAAACCATCAATGGCGATAATTTAACTGCCTTAACTACTCCTTCACCTACAGCCTCTTCAATAAAAGCATCTAAATACAAGCCAATGTTTTTTTGGCCTAAAACACTAACTACTTTCTCTTTATCTTCTCCTAAGAAATTTAAATTATCACTAACTATCTTTAAGTCTTTTCCTAAATTTGCCAATGAAATAGCTAATCTTAAACCCAACCAAGTTGAGACATAAACACAAGCTTCCTTTGATATTCTTAGAAGATTCTTTAGCTTAATCTGGTCAATGTCGGAGAGATAAAAAAAACCTTCTCGATGTTCCCCTTTAATTGGTAATTTCTTCGACTTTAGGCCTGAAGCAATAATCAAATTATCAAAATCTCTAGGCTCGTCTTCCTTAAAATAAATCTTACGGCGCCGAGGATTAATTTTTTCAACACAAGCAGAGATAAACTCGACTTCCCTTGCCTTAGCCCACTCAGCTATCTCCACTCTTTTACTAATGTCACCAGGAGAATAGGTTGTCTCTCTCTTGGGGAAAAAATAAGTATCTTTATCTATCAGGGCAATATTACAGGAAATGTTTTTTGCTCTAATCTCTTCAATTAAAGCTAATCCGGAAACACCGGCACCTAAAATAGTGATGTTTTCCATAGTAAGGCTAACTCTTCAAACTCAACTTGTATGCTAATACTAAATTACGATAAAGAAACATTGTTGTCAGTTTACCTACTCCTCCCGGAACAGGAGTGATAAACGCTGCTTTTTCTTTAGCTTTATCAAATTCTACATCACCGGATATCTTATTGTCGTTATATCCTGTCCCAACATCAATAACTATTGCTTTTTCTTTTATCCAATCACCTTTTATAAGGCCAGGCTTACCAACAGCTGAAATTACAATATCAGCGCGCTCAATATAAGAAGGAAGATCACCTTCTTCAAATGTCCCAATATGGGTTATACTTACTGTTGCAAGTTTACTACCAAGCCAAAGAGCTAGTGGTCTGCCAATAAGTGGGGAAAAACCTACCAAGACTACTCTCCTGCCGCGAAGCTGGACTTTGCTCTCATCAATCATTCTCATAACACTTAATACTGTTGGGGATGTAAAACGTGGTTGAGTGAGAAAAAATCTTCCAAGATTAGCTGGATGCATTCCTTCAATATCCTTTTCTTCACTAAGTAATGAAAAAACATCAGCATCATTCCACTCTGGAGGAAAAGGCTTGTTAAGAATGATTCCAGTTACTTCTTTAGCTTGATTTAATCGTTTGATTTCAGTTTTAAAATCCTGGTAGGAGTTATTTAATCCAAGATCTATAGATCGATACTCGATGCCTAATTCTTTGGCTAATTTTTCCTGGGCCAAGCGATAACTCTTAGCAGAAGGATCTTGACCAACAGCTACTGAGGCTAAGCATAGCTTAGGCATATCCGCCAGCTTAGTCTTAATGTCAGCTAATAAAAAATCATATTCTTTTTGGGCATCGAAGATTATCGCCATTTTTTTAAGGATTTTTTAAAGGGGCCAATGAATTTACTTCTTTTGCCAAACATTTTTTCATTTGCCTCTAAGGTTAAAATACACCCCAAGAAAGCTACTCTTGCACACTCCAACCCAATATTGAAGTCACTGATTATACTCTTTTTTATACCAGGTTTTACCCCTTTAGCAAGAAAAAATACTTCTTGGGCCCCTTTAGCTAAGTCAATAATCAAACTCTCACTTTGCCTTATAAATTGGGCTCTTCTTGCTGCCTTTGAACCCATGATTTTGGCAAAAATAAGACTATCTTTGTCAATATTAGGGTAAATCTTCTTACCTAAAGCATGTAGTTTTTTTAATTGCTTTTTGGAATTGGCAGGATCGGAAAAATTGATTGCTTTCTCAATTAGGCTAAGCCCCGTGCAAAAAATTAAAGCAATCGCGCTTCCGCCACCAGGAGAAGGCTTACGTTTTCCTAAATCATTTAAATATTTTTTAAAGCTAGTTCGGTAATTCTTCATTATATCTCCTACTTCTTACAAGGAGAAAAACTTCGACGATGAAAAGGCGTTAAGGCATACTTTTTTATCAAAGAAAAATGTTCAGCTGTAGGATACCCCTTGTGTTTCGAAAAATTCCACTGTGGATATAAAAAATCCATTGAAGTCGTCAAATAATCTCTTACCACTTTCGCTACAATTGAGGCACAGGAGACTTCTTTGATGCAAGTATCCGCCTTAGGCTGACAAACATAGTTTAGTTTTAAATCACTACGGAAGTGATTACCGTCAACAATGAATTTCGCTTTCTTTAATTTTGGAGATTTTTTTAAAAGCTTTTTTACTGCCCGATTAAAGGCTAAGAAAGTTGCCTCTAAAATGTTAATTTTATCTATCTCCTGATTACTAGCAATACCCACTGCAAAAACTGAACTATGAGTTAGCCAAGAAAATATCTCCTCACGCCTTGGGGCCGAGAGGACTTTCGAATCCTTAACAGTAAAGGGGGGTTCCTTTTTCAAATGCAGGGCACAAGCTACTACCACTCCTGCTAACGGCCCTCTACCTGCTTCATCAAGCCCTACTATCATACTTGGCTAATCAATTAAGCTAAAGTTGCTTTTTTACCTACTCTACCTCTTAGGTAATACAGACGGGCTCTTCGTGGATTTCGACGCCCCTTCTTTACCATTTCTATTCTTTCAATGTTTGGCGAATAGTAAGGAAAAGTCACCTCATATGCCTCTCCATAAGCTATTCTTCTTACTGTAAAGGATTTACGATGCATTGCCCCTTGGATCTTTAGCACAACTCCTTCTACAGGGTGTAATCTCACTTTATCCTTCTCTCTGATCTTGTAGTAAACCTTAATAGCATCCCCCTGTTTAAACTCAGGATACTCCTTCTCCAGGGCTTGTTTTAATTCTCTCTCAACCATTGCTAACTTATCCATTCTACACCTCCATTCATCTTGTATTTCAGTTTATCCTTACTCCTTTTCCCTTTATCCTTTTAATAAATCCGGTCTTCTTTTTTTAGTAGCCTCTAAGGCCTTTTTCCTTCGCCACTGCTCTACTTTTTGATGATTTCCTGAAAGTAAAACCTCGGGAACCTTTAGACCACGAAAATCAGCCGGCTTAGTATAGTGCGGGAAATCAAGACTATTTCCTTCAAAACTCTCCCTGATTATCGACTCCTTATTAGAGACCACGCCAGGGATTAAACGACATAAACAATCAATAAAAACCATAGAAGCTAATTCTCCACCGCTTAAGATATAATCTCCTAAAGAGATCTCTTCTTCTACTAAATCCTTTCTTATCCGTTCGTCAACGCCTTCGTAGCGCGGGGCAAGAAGAATTAAACGTTCCAGATTTAAGAACGTCTTTATTTTCCTTTGGTTTAAGGTCTTGCCTTGAGGAGTAAGAAGAATAATCCTCTTATTCTTATCCCTTTTCTTCTTTGGATAAACCTTATAGCCTAAAATTGACTCAACTGCTCCGAATAAAGGTTCTGGCGTAAAAACCATTCCTCCTCCTCCATAAGAAGGAGCATCTACTTTTCTCTGCGGTCTAGACGCAAAATCACGAAGATTGTGAACATTTATCTTAACCAACCCTTTATCTTGGGCGATTCTGACCATTGACTCACCTAAAACCGGAGAAAACATCTTAGGGAAAATGGTAACTACATCAATTATCATTGTTCTTTTCTTCTTTGAATCTATCCAAGAACTCCTTCTTAAGCTGGGAGAACTTTCCTTGGTTTATAGCTTCTCTAATTTTTACCATAAAATTCTTATACCAAAATACATTATGATAAGTAACCAATTGAATTCCTGACATTTCCTTTACATTTATAAGGTGTCGTAAATAGGCCCGTGAAAAATTACGACAGGTATAACAAGAACACTCCTTATCCAGACTCTCAGTATCCTGGCTGTAGGCAGCATTTCTTACGGTAATTTCCCCTTGATTAGTAAAAGCTGTACCCGCACGCCCAAACCGCGTAGGAACAACACAATCAAAAAGATCAACCCCTAAACTTACTGCCTCGAGAATATCCCCAGGTTTTCCATAACCCATGAAATAACGAAGCACCTCTTTAGGCACCTTTTCATTGATAAAAGAGAGCATATTATACCTTAAATCTGGGGGTTCGCCAACACTTAAACCACCTATACATAAGCCTTTCAGGCCTAAAGGTAGAAGCTTTTCAATGCACTCTCCTCGCAGCTCTTCGTAGGTAGATCCTTGAATAATCCCCCAAAACATACAATTCTTTTCATTATGCTTATCAAAATAACCCTTACCCCTTCTGGCCCAATCAAGACTTCGCTCCATTGCTTTATGCGCATTTTTCAGAGAAGTAGGGTATTTAACACACTCATCTAAAGGAACTACAATATCTGAGCCTAAATCTAACTGGATCCTGATTGCCTCCTCGGGAGTCAGAAAAAAAGTATCACCATCAATATGCGATTGAAACTCCACACCTTTATCATTAACCTTGCGTAATCTCTCTAAACTAAAAATCTGATATCCACCGCTATCAGTAATGATTGTCTTATCAAAACCCATAAAAGAGTGTAGGCCTCCACACTTCTTTATTATCTCAGTTCCCGGCCGCAAAAATAAATGATAGGCATTAACTAGCAGACCATCTACATCTATCTCTTGAAGCTGCATAGGAGAAAGTCCTTTAACCGTTGCTTGAGTTGCAACCGGAAAAAAAGCTGGGGTATGCACTTGGGAGACTCTGGTTTTAAAAACTCCTGTACGAGCCTTGGTCTCTTGATCTTGGCTTATTAGCTTAAACATCTTATCTTTTAAAAAAGTTTTTCCTGAGACTTATCCTTGTAGGGAAGTTTTAAATGCTGGTAGGAAATTTGTGTGGCTACTCTACCTCTGGGGGAACGAACAATAAATCCTTCCTTAAGTAAATACGGTTCAACAACATCCTCGAGAGTTAATCTATCCTCACGCAAGGTTGCCGCTATAGCTTCAATTCCAGCCGGACCTCCTTGATGCAAATTTATAATTGCCAAAAGATACTTACGGTCCATCTCATCAAGCCCCTGATTATCTACACCTACCTTAGCTAAAGAATTCTGAGTAATATTAATATCAATTATGCCTTTACCAATAACTTGAGCATAGTCACGAACTCTTCTCAGAAGACGGTTGCACAGACGCGGAGAACCTCGAGAACGTCGAGCAATCTCTATAGAACTTTCAAAATCAATCTCTATACTTAAAAGCCCGGCACTACGTCGGACAATCTCTGAAAGCTGATCAGGGTTGTAGAAATCAAAATCATGGAATAACCCAAACCTACCACGCAGAGGCCCGCTTAATAAACCCTTTCGAGTAGTTGCTCCAATAAGGGTAAAAGGTTTAAGATTAAACTTAACGCTCTTAGCATACGGCCCCTTATCAATAATAAAATCTATCTGGAAATTCTCCATTGCTGGATAAAGAAATTCTTCAACTACCTTTGAAAGACGGTGTATCTCATCGATGAATAAAATATCTCCAGCCTCAAGATTAGTTAAAATCCCTACCAAGTCTCCAGCCCTCTCTATAGCTGGTCCGCTAGTAGCGGTAAGCTTTGCCTTCATCTGATGGGCGACACAATAAGCTAAAGAGGTCTTACCTAAACCCGGGGGTCCAGAAAGAAGCATGTGTTCTAGGGGTTCAGCTCTCTTAGCTGCTGCCTCTAAAGAGATCTCTAAAGAAGAAATGACATTCTTCTGGCCTAAAAACTCTTTTAAATTCTTTGGCCGAAGAGAGAGATTAACAATTTGTTCTTCCTCATTCTCCTTCCAATGGTCGATGAATCTTTCTTCGCTCATGTTAGTTTATAAAAACAATTCGCTATCTTATAGTGCGCCCTTAAGTTAGAGAACCGTCCCCTCTAGGCGAATATACTCTCTCTGCGGGCAATTAAAATCGAACCAAAAAGCTCTTCTTGTATAGCGGCAATCTCCTTTAATTTTATTAATTCTAATATAGCTAAAAATGTAACTACAATTTCTAATTTATTTTTGGCTGTAGAAAATAGTTCTGCCAAAGAAACTTTATCTCTTTCTAAAAGAAGGTGTAATAAATCATGGATTTTATCCTCAACTGTAAACTCATCCTTAACAACCTCAAAAAAAATGTCTTTAGGGATATCCTTAAGAACACCCTTGAAAGCACTGATCAAATCAAATATCGATGCTTCGATATAAACCTCACCAGTTGGAGAATCAATTGTTGGACGCTTGAAATACCTATTCCGCTCTATCTCTTTGTCTCTTAGGAATTCTGCTGCTTCTTTAAACTTCTCATACTCTAGGAGCTTTCTTACTAGTTCTTCTCGAGGGTCTTCTTCCTCTTCCTGAGGCTCCTCGGCACGAGGCAAAATCATCTTAGATTTAATACTAATTAAGTTAGCAGCAGTGACTAAGTATTCGGAAGCAAGATTTATATCTAACAGCTTCATCACTTCTAAAAATTGCAAATATTGTTCTACGACTTTAGCTATATGAATATCATAAATATTAAGATGATCCTTTTTTATAAGATAAAGAAGCAAATCTAAGGGGCCTTCAAAAATATCTAATCTTACCTTCATACTCCCAAAGCCTCTCTAATCTCTGAGATAGTTTTTTGTGCCTGGTCTCTAGATTTCTTTCTGCCCTCATTTAAAATATCTCTTAAGTAATTCTTCTTTTTTAAAATCTTTATCTTAGCTTCTCTCTTAGGAGCGATAAGCTCTTCGAGAATCTTTACCATTTCACTCTTACACTCCCTGCAACCTCGCTTGGCCCCCTTACATTCTTTTAAAACTTGGGATTTCTTATCAGGAGCAAAGATAGAGTAATAATTAAAAACATTACAAACATCAGGATGACCTGGATCATTCCTTCTTTTTCGAGCCGGATCAGTAAACATTGAAAGAACCTTGCGCTTAAGACTTTCTGGTCCTTCAGAAAGCTCAATACAATTATTATAACTCTTGCTCATCTTTCTTCCGTCTAAACCTAAAAAACGCGGAACTGAAGTAAGTAAGGCTTGGGGTTCAGTAAAAACCTTACTTTTGTAAGTAAAATGAAAACGTCTGACAATCTCTCGACATAATTCCAAATGTGGCAGCTGATCTTCACCGACCGGAACAAAATCAGCTTTATACAAAAGGATATCCGCGGATTGTAAGACCGGATAACCTAGGAAAGCGTGAGTATTTATACCTTTATCCTTTAATTGAACAAGTTGTTCCTTAAAAGTTGGGCATCTAAATAACCAACCCAAAGGAACCAAAGTTGAAAGAATCATATACAGTTCTAAATGTTCTGGTACCTCAGACTGTATAAAAATAACACTCTTTTTTGGATCTATGCCATAGACTAACCAATCACTAACATTATCCAAAATAGAACCTTTAATAATTGAGGAGTTTTTATACTCGCTCATCAAAGCATGCCAATCAGCAACCATGAAAAAACAATTATACTCCTCCTGCAGCTTCATCCAATTAGACAATGCTCCTACCCAATGCCCAAGATGTAGCTTCCCAGTTGGCCTGATTCCGCTTAAGATTGTCTTCTTTTTCTCTGTTTTCATTTTAATTTTCGAGCAATTATCTCTTCATTAAATACATCAATAACGTCATCCTGTTTAACTTTATCATAACCTATATCAATGCCACATTCGAGGCCTTCGGCTACCTCTTTAACATCATCCTTAAACCTCTTTAAGGTCTGAATTTTACCTTCAAATATTACTTCATTATCCCGAAAAAGATTACAAACTGCTCCTCTTTTAATCTTTCCTTTTTCTACTATAGACCCGGCGATTATTCCAAATCTCGATAATTTAAATACTGCCTTTATCTTGGCTCTTCCTACGAAAGTACGCTTTATCTGGGGAGTTAATAATCCTTCTACTGCACCCCTAACATCATCAATAAGCTCATAAACAATCTGATAAGATCTAGTCTCGATACCTTTCTTCCGGGCTAATTCTCTAACCTGAGCATCAATATTAACCTTAAAACCTACTACGATTGAATCAGTAACTTCAGCTAAAAGAATATCTGAAGGATTTACTGCTCCGACTCCTTTATGAACAATAGCCAATACCACTTCTTTGGTAGGAATTTTCTTTAAAGCTCCCTCGACAGCCTCTAAGGTACCTCCAACATCGGCCTTAAGAATAATCTTTAATTGTTTTAAGTCCTCTTCCTGTACTTTTTTATATAAATCTTCTAATTTAAGGTGAATTACCGGAGTAAGCTTCTTCTTGGCAGCATCTTCTTTTCTTTTACCGGTGATTTCTCGAGCACTCTTTTCATCAGGCACAACTAATAATTGTTCACCAGGATTAGGCACACCATTTAAGCCTAAAATTTCTGCCGGGTAAGCTGGTAGAACTTCTTTTAAAGGTTTAGCCTTGTCATCATGCATTGCCCTTATTTTTCCAGAACAAAGACCACAAATACACCAATCTCCAGTCTTAAGTACTCCTTCCTTAACTAAAACTGTAGCTAAAGAACCCTTACCCCTTGATAATCTTGCCTCTACTACCACTCCAATAGCTGAACGTTTATAGTCTGCTTTTAATTCCATAATATCAGATTGAAGAATAATTAATTCTAAGAGACCATCTATTCCTTCACCAGTCTTAGCTGATACATTCGCGGTAATGGTCTTGCCCCCCCAATCTTCAGGAACTAACTCCATTTTAGAAAGCTGTTGCTTTACCATATCAATATTAGCATTGGGCCTATCAATTTTATTAATAGCAACGATTATTGGAACTCCTGAAGCCTTAGCATGATCAATAGCCTCTACTGTTTGAGGCTTAATCCCTTCTTCGGCTGCAACTACAATAATTACAATATCAGTAACATCGGCACCACGGGCACGCATAGCTGTAAAAGTCTCATGACCAGGAGTATCTAAAAAAGTAATTCTCCCTTTATCCAAAGCTACCTGATAAGCACCAATATGTTGAGTAATTCCTCCGGTCTCTCGCTCAGTAACTTTACTCTTTCGAATATAATCAAGAATACTTGTTTTTCCATGATCAATATGGCCCATGAGAGTAACTATTGGAGCCCGTTTCTCTAAATGCTCAGACTCAACCTTTAGAATTTCCTCTTCTTTAGAAAGCTTTTCCTTAAGATTAACCTTGTAACCATAAGCAATCTCTCTTGCAGACTTTTCATCAACATTCTGGTTTATAGTAAAAAACTTACCCTTCTTTATTAAATCGGTTAGAAGTTGTGAGGGTTTTTTACCTAATTTTACGGCTAAGTCTTTAATCGTAATTGGAAAACTCACTTCAATAACATTATCCTCAATTTCCTTATGATCCAGATCTTTAACTTCCTGCTTAATAATTTCAGCTGTATTCTTATCCACACTGGACATGTGGTTTTTCACAGGAAAATTAAGCGCTTTTAGCTTTTTAATTAACTTTTTACTGTCTATGTTTAGTTCTTTAGCTAGCTCATGAATTCTCATCTTTGGTTGTCTCCTTTTTCTCCTCTTTTACCACCTCTCCTGCAATTACTTCCTTCTTCGCCTCTTCTATTATGCTAGCTGCCTTTTTCTTTCCTATACCCTTAAGTGAAGATAGTTCCTCTTCTTTAGCCTTAATCAGGGAATTTAAATTATTATACCCGGCATCTACTAAGGTAGCAGCTACTTTTCTACCTACAGCTTTTAAAGCAAGTAGTTTCTTAATATTCTCTTCAATACTCTCACGAGAACGAACATCTATCTCCCAATTTACTAATTTTGAAGCTAAGCGAACATTTTGGCCCTTGCGTCCAATAGCTAAAGAAAGCTGATCAGTAGCAACTAAAACTTTAGCTCTTCTGTTGTCGCGATCTAACTCAATCATTGAAATAACTGCCGGGGAAAGCGCCATTTTTATAAATTCTTTTATGTCTTCACTCCATCTTACAATGTCAATTTTCTCTCCTCTTAATTCATCAATTATACTCTTTACCCGTGAACCTCTTATCCCAACACAAGCACCAACACAATCAACCTTATCGTCTTTAGAAAGAACAGCGATCTTTGTCCTCTCGCCGGGATCGCGAGCAATTCCTTTTACTTCAATTATTCCCTCGCCAATCTCTGGAACTTCTAAATTAAATAGTTTGCGAACTAAGCCTTCGTGCCTGCGAGAAAGAATTATCTGCACACCTTTCTCTTTCTTAACCTCATAGACAAAAGCCTTAACTCTCTCACCAACACGAAAGTGATCAAGGGGACTTAAGAACGAATTAGGAATTATGCCTTCAGCCTTACCCATAAGATCTAGGATAACCGCTTTTCTCTCAAGACGATAAACAACTCCACCGACAATACTGCCCTCTTTATCCTTATAGTCACTATAGATATTGTCCTTTTCAGCCTCTCTTATCTTCTGAATTATTACTTGCCGAGCTGTCTGAGCAGCAATCCGGCCAAACTCACTAGACACTATCTCTTTATCGCCAACATAAACATGGATATCTCCTTTTTCAGAATCAATCTCTACTCTGGCCTCAGCATCCTCAGAAGTTACCTTAGTAATCTTCTTCGCCGCTATAGCTAGTGCTTGTTTAACAGCCTCGATAAGAATGCTCCTATCAATGCCTTTTTCTCTTTCTAATTGTGCAAGTACACTTAAAAATTCTTTTTTCATATTTTCTCCTTACCCACCTTAATTTTATTAAAACTAATTTTTAATATTTTGTCTTCACATTCTAATGACAACTCATCATCACCAACCGCTAAAACTTGACCTTCTAAATACTCTTTACCTTCAACAGGCTCACTCAACCAAATAGAAATATTTCTTCCCTTGGCCTTAAAGAAATCTTTAAAGGTGTAAAGCTTTCTATCTAGACCAGGAGAATTAACTTCTACTGTGCAATTGGAATTTAAACTGTCGTTCTCCTCCAAAAAAGCAACAACTCTTTTATTAATAGTCGCACAGCTGCCTAAGGTTATACCTCCCTCAGGAAGGTCAACTACACAGTGCACAACATTCTTTCCACTAAAAGAATTAACCTTAAACTCTAAAAGCTCTGCCCCTGTTTCTTTAACAATATCTTCGACTTTGAGCCTAATTTGTCTATCTCTATCTGCCATACTCATCTTTTAAAAATTTTATTAGCCCCTCTTTCTTAAAGGCCTTGCTGATCATTGTTTTTCTCACTTCTAAATCTATAGTTTCATCTTTAAGGTATTTCTTACCCATAATTAAAATATAGGGATTACCGAGCAAGTAAGCGTCATTGAACTTAACTCCAGCAGCTTCTTGGCGATCATCAATTAATACTGAAAAACCTTGGCTTTCTAAAGTTTTTTCTAACTCTAGGGCTTGAGGTAATAACTTACTATCTAAAACTACCAAGCTTAAGTCAAAAGGACTTATCGCCTTAGGCCAAACTAAACCTTTCTGATCAGAATTGACTTCAGCTATAGCTGAGAGTATTCTGCTTACCCCTATGCCGTAACAACCCATAACAAAGGGTAGTCTCTTGCCATTCTCGTCGAGAAAGAGAGCTTCTTGGACCTTAGAATACTTTGTCCCTAATTTAAATACATGGCCGATCTCAATCATTTTCTTCTCATCCAGTTTCTTGGCACAATCTGGGCACTTTCCTTTCTTCTTAAAATACTTTCCACATCCAGGGCACTTAAATAATATATCTTCACCGATATCTCCGGGAACCATAAATTCATGTGAAACGCTTCCGCCCATAGCCCCGGAATCTGCTTCAATATCTATAAAATCCAAACCACACTCGTTAAATATATCTTTATATGCTGCGAACATACTTTCATAATTTTTATCTAAACCCTCAGCATCTTTGTCAAAACTATAAGCGTCCTTCATAGTAAATTCAACCGCACGCATTAGCCCAAAACGCGGCCGGGGTTCATCACGAAACTTTGTCTGAATCTGATAGAGTATCATCGGAAGCTGCTTGTAAGAAAAAACCAAACGCCGAACAATTTCAGTAATTTCTTCCTCATGAGTAGGGCCTAGGCAAATATCCCTATCCTTACGGTCTTTGAACCTAAACATTACTTCTGCCAAATCTTTATCCCTGCCAGTCTTCTGCCAAATCTCTATAGGCTGAAGAGCACTCATCAACAACTCTTGGGCCCCTTTTGCGTTCATCTGCTTTCGAATAATATTATTAATATTGCTCAAGACTCTAAAACCTAGAGGGAGATAGGAGTATATTCCTGAAGAAACCATAAAAAGAAATCCTCCCTTAAGAAGTAACTTATGGCTCTTACACTCAGCAACTTTAGGATCTTCTCTTTGAGTAAAAATAAAACTCTTTGAAAATAACATTCTCCTTCTCCCTACTTATTCCTTAAAAACGCTCTCATTAATCTTGATGCCTTTCTTCTTAAAAATTGGCATAAACTCTGGTCTATTACTAACCTTAAACTCTCCCTTTACGCTTGCATCAGCGGATACTTCCTCTATATCGTAGTGAAAAATATTCCTTAACTCTACTTGATTATCCTCTATCTTCCCGACCTCAGTAATATGAGTAATCTTCCGAGAACCATCACTAAGCTGAACATGCTGAACAATTAAATCTAAGCCTGATGAAATTTGTTTTCTTATGGCCCAAACCGGAAGATTAATACCGGCATATAAGGCCATGGTCTCTAAACGACTAACTGAATCAACAGGAGTAGCGGCATGGATAACCGCTAAAGAACCTCGATGCCCACTATTTAAGGCTTGAAGATAATCTAGAGCCTCTTCACCTCTTACCTCTCCTAATATTATTCGAGTCGGACGCATTCTTAAGGTATTGCGAAACAACTCTCGGGGAGAGATCTCACCCTTACCCTCTATATTTGGCGGCCGAGTAAGTAAGCTTACTACGTGATCCTGACGCAAGGTTAACTCTAAAGCATCCTCAATAGTAATAATCCTCTCATCAGGATCAATATAAGAAGAAAGCACTTCTAAAGTAGTAGTTTTTCCGGAACCAGTTGCTCCTGAAAAAAGAATATTCAGTTTAGCCTTTACGCAAGCCTGTAAGAACTCGGCCATGCGATTATCAATAGTCTTCATCTTAACTAAATCATCTGTACTCTGGATATAATCTAGAAACTTTCTAATAGTTACTGTAGCTCCCTTAATCGCAAGCGGTGGTAAAATAACATTTACCCTAGAGCCACCAAGAAGAGAAAAATCAACATAAGGAGAGCTCTCATCCACTCTTCTCCCAGCCGGAGCAATCATTTTTTCAATGATATATCTTAAATGAGTCTCGTCATCAAATTTAACGCTACAAAGGCTCTTCTTCCCATCTTTCTCTATGTATACCCTATCAGGACCATTAATCATAATCTCGGTTACAGCTTTATCATCCATAAGCCTCTGTAAAGGGCCTAGTCCTAGAAAATCATCACAAAGTGAAGAAATTATTTTATCCTTAACTGCTGACTCTATGCTTATCTTTCTCTCGGTCTCTATAGTTTCAACTATCTGTTTAGCCCTTTGGGTGAGAAACTCTCGAGTAGACCTTTCTTCCTGGCCAACATACATACTCATTTCTCTACGTATTTCTTTTTTAATCTTCTTTACGTCCATCTTTGCCTCACTTCTTTAATTAAATCGCCCACTATTTTTTTCTCGCTACTTTGACCTAAGATCTTATCTTTTTTAAATATTACAGCTTTCTTTTTCCCAAAAGCAACACCAATATCAGCCTGATAAGCTTCACCCGGGCCATTAACTACGCAACCCATGATTGCAATTCGTACCGGCTGCTTGATCTTTTCCTTCTCTAAAGCTTTCTTGAATTTATCTACAATACTTACTAAATCTACTTCACAGCGTGAACAAGTAGGACAAGAAATAATTTCAGGACCAAATTCCCGCAAACTAAGAGCTTGTAGAATATACTTAGCTACTCTTATCTCCCAAAAAGAAGGAGCAGTCAAAGAAACCCGAATAATATCGCCTACACCTTGGTGAAGAAGACTGCCCAACCCTAACGATGATTTAGCTACCCCCTCTAAAAAAGGGCCAGTAGCTGTAATTCCTAAGTGTAAGGGGTAATTGTGCCTCTTAGAGAATAGCTCATTAGCTGCAAGGGTTGATAAAACATCTGAACCTTTCAGAGAAACCATTATATCAAAGAAATTTACCGCCTCCAAGACTTTAAGGTAAGCTTCTACTTCCTTAACCATTTGAGCCCCTAAGGCCTTAGGCGATGAAAACTGACGTTTAAACCCTCCAGAATTAACTCCAACTCTAATTGAAATGCCTGATGACTTAGCAGCTTTAGCAATTTCTCTAACTTCTTTAGTCTTACGAATATTTAAAGGGTTAAGACGAATACTGTCAAAGCCCTGATCAATTGAGCTAAGAGCTAATTTAGCATGAAAATGTACATCAGCAACTAAAGGTGTCTGAATGTGTTTCTTAAGAAGTTTAGCTACTAAAGCATCTTTTTCCTCTCGGACCGCTACTCTTATAGCCTCAGCCCCTTCTTTCTCTAAAGTCTTAGCTTCTTTAATAAGATCCTTTGTATTCCTAATTGGGGTCTTAAGCATTCCCTTTATCCGTATTGGATTCTTTCCACCAACGCTTAAATTTCCTATTTTTACTCTCTTACTCATCTAAAATCTGTTTGTTTATAATATCCTCTTCCTCAATCATAACTTCTTGCACTGAATCTTTGTCCTTGCCAAAAATCTTAGAGCCATAACGTACGCAGTCATTGTATATAACAAATACAAGGAAAACAATGAGAAAACTTAAACCTATACGAGTTAAATTATCCTCAACCTTCTCACTTATTGGCTTACCTCTTACCTTTTCCAGAAAAAAGAAAAGCAAATGCCCACCGTCTAATACCGGAATCGGCAATAAATTTATAATTGTTAAACTCACACTTAAGGCTGCCACGAGACCTAAGGTAGTTACAATTCCAATCTTTACTGCTTCCGAAGTGTAGTAATAAATCGCCAAAGGCCCACCTACAGCTTCTTTAAAAGGAATTTTTCCCAGGATCATGAAAAGAAAACCTTTAATTACTAAAAAGGTAAAGTTCAATAAAGACTGGAATCCTTTAATGATAGCTTGAGGAAAATTATACTTAACAATTTTTATCTGTGAAGAGGCACCGATACCTATTACTGACACATTTTTTTTCTTACCGAAATCATCAATTATCTCCTTCTGACGCAGAGGAATATCTAAAGATATAACTTCTCCTTCTCGCTCAATGCGAAGACTAGTCACACCTTCAGCTTGATAGATTTTCTCGGCCATATCTAGCCAATGTTCAACTTCATTACCGTCTACAGCTAAAATTCTATCGCCCTCCTGTACTCCCGAGCTTGCAGCTGGGTAATCCTCTAGAACACTACCAACTACAGAATCAGGATAAGGAAAACCAATAAAAGCCATAATACAAAATATAACTAAAGCTAGAAGATAGTTAAACAAAGGTCCGGCAAAAACAATCTTTGATTTTATTCCTATCGGCTTTGACAAAAACTCATGTTCGAACCCTTTATGATCTTCACGAGTATCTCCAGCCATCTTTACATACCCACCAAGAGGAAAAGCGCAAATTACGAATTCTGTTTCCTTCCCTTTTCTCCTAAAAAGAACCGGGCCAAAGCCTAAAGAAAACTTATCTACTCTTACCCCTGAGTGCTTAGCTGCAATATAATGACCAAACTCATGGATTACAATTAAAACGCTAAAAATAATTCCAACAATAATTATTCCCATAAAACTTATACCCTCTTTAAATACTCCCTTGCTCTTTTTCTTGCCCAATCATCCCAGAAAAAAACGTCTTCTATTCTTTTTATCTTACTGGATTTATAGTTTTTAAAAATTTTCGCCATTACTTTATATATATCAATAAAATTTATTCTCTTACTCAAAAAATAATCTATCGCAACCTCATCAACAGCATTTAAAATAACTAAGGAATTATCCTCTCTTTTACCAGCCTCTAAAATCATCTTCAATAAAGGATAGTCCTTATAATTAAGAGGTTTAAAATTATAAGAAAAACTGCTCTTAAAATTTACCTCTTTCTTAGAATCAAGACGCTGCGGATAACAAAGAGCATGAGAAATTGGCATCTTCATATCCGGAGGGTAAAGACAAGCAAACAAGGTATTATCTTTGCACTCTAAGAGAGCATGGATTGCTGACTCTTTATGAAGAACAATACCTATTTTCTTATAATCTAACCCGAAAAAATAATGGGTCTCTATAACTTCAAAGCCTTTATTAACTAAGGTAGCACTATCTACAGTTACCCGCTTACCCATCTTCCAGGTAGGATGATCTAGCACTTTTTTCACCCCGACCTTAGCTAATTTACTTTTGCTATAACCAGCTAAAGCTCCTCCAGAAGCAGTAAGATAAACTTTTCGAAAATCATCTCGACAAATTCTGCCACCTCTTGCCCCGCCTACGCCAAAGCTTCGACGGGCAGGTCCAATAAGTTGAAAAAGAGCGTTTATCTCACTATCTACAGGTAAAATTTGAGTATTAAACCTCTTAGCTCTCTTAAATACTAACGATCCAGCAGTAACTATAGACTCTTTATTAGCTAAAGCTATCCGCTTACTATTAGCAATGGCGATTAAAAGAGGCTTAAGAGACGAAATTCCTACGATAGCCATTACAGCAATGTCTGACCTAATAGCAGAAAAATCCTCTATTCCCTTCTGACCAGAAAAAAGTTTAATACCTCGGCTTAATCTTTTTCTTAAAATCTTTGCTTTGCCTTCATCTCTTACGCAAACAGATGAAGGACGAAATTCCTTAATCTGGCTTAAAAGAGTATCAATATCCTTATTGGCACAAAGGCCAGTAACTCTAAACTTATCTCTACTCTCTCTAATTACGCTTAAGGCATTCTTACCAATAGAACCTGTTGAACCAAATATTACTACTCTCTTCATCGCTCTCTATTAATCGCAACCCTAATATCGGATTAGCAAATTTACCGCATCATTGTGAGATAAAGATAAAATGTGGGCGCTGTGAAAATTAAACTGTCGATAACATCAAGGATCCCTCCCATACCCGGGAGAAGTTTTCCGGAGTCTTTGACCTGACAATCTCTTTTAATAAGCGACTCAAAAAGATCACCTAACTGTGCAATTATAGCTAAGATTATAATCAAAAAGAACTTTGCCCAAAAATTAATACTCCCAATAAATAAAGAAAAGATAACTCCTACAGCTAAACTGGTAAAGAATCCACCAATAGCTCCCTCTAGAGATTTCTTGGGACTTATTCTCTTAAGCAAACGAGTCTTACCAAATTTCTTACCCCAAAGATAAGCGCCAGTATCCGAAGATTTGGTCACTAAAATTAGAAATCCTGTGAGCATAGCTCCTTCAGGAAGCTGCCTTATCCGAATAAGAAATGAAAAACACCAAGATATATATATTACCCCAAAGACTGTAGCTGAAATAGATAGTACTGATTGATGAGCATCCTTCTTAGTCAACTCCGAGAGAAAAAGAACAAAAACACCAATAACTACAAATAAAAATTGCCAGCCTTCTTGAATAGAAAAACGAAAATAAATAGTTACCGGGATGAGTACTCCAATCAAAAGCCCTAGGGGCTTAAACAACCTTACCCCCTTCTTTTCAACCATGTAAAAAAACTCATAAAGAGCAGCTAGAATTAATAAGCAACTAAACAACCCGCAAAGCGGGTAGTAAGCCACGCAGAATACTGCAAGTATGCTTAAAAGACTAAACGGAAGTAAGCGTTTTTCCATGAATTGCTCCAAATCTCCTATCTCTTTGAGAATAAGCCTTTATCGCCTTATGTAATTGTTCTTTATCAAACTCCGGCCAAAAAATCGAGGTAAAGTAAAATTCACTATATGCTAAATCCCAAATTAAAAAATTGCTGATTCTCTTCTCACCAGAAGTTCTAATAAGTAAATCCGGTGCTGGAATATCACCTAAAGAAAGATACTTACTAAACAACTCCTCATCTATATTTTTCCAAGATATACTCTTGCCTACACACTTCTTAGCTACTCTTTTTGCTGCATTAACAATATCCCATTTCCCTCCGTAGTCTAGAGCCACATTAAAAGTAAAACTCTGATTATTCTTGGTAATCTCTTCAGTTTTTTCTATCTCTTCAATAACCTTTTTATCAAATCTATCTCTTCTCCCGATCGCCTTAAATTTTATATCTTTTTTCGTAAATTCCTTCCGGTAATCCTGTAGAAACTTAATTAAATGGGAAAAAATAAATTCTATTTCCTTTCTTGGCCTATTCCAATTCTCAGTAGAAAAAGCAAAAATAGTTAAAGCTTTTACGCCAATTCTTTTAGCTTCTCCAAGAATCTCCTTAACTCTTTTTGCTCCTTGGCGATGACCAACTATACGAGGCAACACCCTCTTCTTAGCCCACCTCCCGTTTCCGTCCATAATTATAGCTATATGATATGGTATACCCATACTTGTTCACCACTCTAGCTAAAATAAAAGGGGGCGTCTGCCCCCTTTGTAAGAATACATTAACTAGTTTTACGGGTTATTCTGTGCCGAGTTTCTGCTTCATTAGCTCTTCTTTTAAATTTTCCTCTAACTTATCTTTTAACTTCTCGGTCTTTTCTTTTTCTAGTTTAAGCTCTTCTATTTTATCGTTTAATTGCCCGATCTCCCCAACCAAATCACTATTCTTAGCCTTTAGGTCTTCGGTATTCTTTTCAAGGCTTATATTTTTGGCTAACTCTTGTTTATAAACTCCTGACAAAGAATTCATTTTAACTAAAAGAGATACACCAGCAATAACTAAAATTACAATTAAACCAATTAAAAGACTTATTATCAACGGGTTATCCTTCATTTCAACTCCTCCTCATTTGTTTCTAAAGGTTTCTCTCCTATTTTCTCTTTCACCGACTTAGGTACAATAACAATCTCTACTCGTCTGTTAAGCTGTCTTCCTTCAGCTAGATCATTGGAAGCAATCGCTTGATGCTCTCCATAGCCAACTGCCGATAATCTTCTAGAAGCAATAGCTCTCTTCTCTAAATAATGAAGCACGCTTAAAGCTCTTTGAGAAGAAAGTTCCCAGTTTGATTTCCAGCGAGAGTGTTTTATTGGTTCGCTATCGGTATGCCCTTCAATTCCGATTCTATTGTCAGGAACCGTTTCTTGAAGAATTCTTATTACTTTATCTAAAATCGGAAGACTTTCTCCCCTTAACTTTGCTTTTCCAGAATCAAAAAGAACTTCGGCTACAAAGGTAATTACCAAGCCTTTCTCAGCCATGGTTACCCTTACCTTTTCGTCCTCTATTTCTTTGGCAAGGCGACTCTCCAAAAGATCGCTAGCATTTTTTAGATTAGTTAATTCGCTTTCTAAAATATCGATTTTCTCAAGATCTGAGCGTCTGCCTTTTTGAAAGACTATCGTGCATCCATTCAAGATCAAAAGAGAAATGACCAATAAAATAAGACTTGTTTTACGCATTACTACCCCCTTTTAAATTAACGGATTTAGCCTATCATAATCGGCTTCACAAGTCAAGAAGTTTGACTATTGCTTAGCACTTTTTTCCAATAAATCAATGATCCTATTCACTTTATCAGCAAGAGGACTTAGAATATCGCCTTTACGCAGACTCAATCGAAGTGAGTAGCTACCAGCGGCTACATCTTTTAATATTGTCTCCATTCTGGCAACTGCCCCAAAGCCGCAGCGTAAGGCATAACCTAAGGTAGTGATAAGTATTAAGCTTATGGTTACCAAGACAAATTGAAAGACATAGTATGTAATACCATCCCTAAAGCCTACTCCTCCTCCTTCATATACCTCTATAGAACTGAAAGCATATATGTAAGTAGCAGAAAGGATTAGAACCAAAAGAAAGTTAATAAGTCTATACTTGCCAATCTCTCCGGTTCCAAATAATCTCCGCCTGCTCTTCATTTTCATTTTTTCTCCTCTCTACACCATATACCCTATAGTAAATAATACCCTACTAAAAAATCAAGTCAAGTTTTAAATATTAAGTAATATTGGGGATTTAAAACGCTTTCAAAGTAGGCCTTCTCAGGTATTGAAATCCATCTATCTATGTTGTACATTTTAAACGTTAAGAGCTTCACCAGCCACGGGAGAGGTTTAAATAGATTAAAATCCTTCTTTCTAGAAATAGGGGCTAAAGGTTCTTATTTTTTTATTTCTAATCAAAGGCCTGAGCAAGGCCGTAAGCTGCTGCTGCTGATACAGCTGTACCGATTAGGGCACAACCCTGTACGCATAATACCATTAGCAACGCTACAACTATTACTAATTTCTTCATCCACCCTCCTTCTATTTTAAAAAATCCATGAATTTATAGGTAAGGAATATGAAAAATCCACCAATTCCTGTACACCAAAATCCTCTTTGATATAACATTTATTTACTGTTAATTATTATATCACTATTTTGACTTGAGGCAAAACAATGATCAAGAAAAGGTTACGCTTTTCGAGAGTAGGCACAGAATATTATTCCTGAAACCAACTCGGCAATTTGCCAAGATTGCTTTTCAAGAAAAAACTTGGTTATAGGATTGAAAATTATAGCAATAGCAAGTAATGCCCAACCCCAGGTGATATCACTCTTTCCGAAACTCGAACATGCCCCGTAAGCACCTAAGATACAAACAACCCATCTTAGTCGTAAATAATATACATATGGCATATCAGCTACGCCTACAAACAGTGCTATCCCAGCAAGCAAAAACATTAATCTCTTCATAATACCGTCTCCATATTTCTTCCTCTTCTTATATTGATTCTGGAATTTATTATACCACCCTGTTTATCTTGAAGCAAAACTAATGTAGACTAAGGGGTGGGGCCAAAGATTGGTATCCAAAAAATACATCATAAGATATATAAAAATGGATAAAATCACACAAATTGCCACAAAAAGAAAAACCCCACAGTCGTTTAAAACTGTAGGGTTTCCTTAATAAAGATGGTTGCGGGGTTAGGATTTGAACCTAAGACCTCAAGGTTATGAGCCTTGCGAGCTACCAGACTGCTCTACCCCGCGAGTTTTACAATTTTTTAGACGGGATTTGCCTCACGGCTTACCCCGCTACTATAAAGACCTTTTTTTTCCGCCAAAAAATTGCTTAATTGCTTTTTTATGAATCTATGGCCTGATCCACTCTTAAGAAACTTTTCTCTGCCGTCCGCATCTTTCTTATCGCAATAAGCTTCATAATATATTAATTCAAAAGGCTTTCTGTGTTTTGTTGAAATTACTTTACCGCTGTTATGGTCTAAAAGCCTTTTACCAATATTTTCAGTAAAACCTATATAGAAGTTGTTATCAACTTTGCTTAATAGTATATATACAAAGAACATTTTATTTAGTTATGAGCCTTGCGTCCCGTAAAATTCGCTTCGCTCATTACGGGACGACTCGTGATCCGCCGAAGGCGGATTTTACGAGTCGAGCTACCAGACTGCTCTACCCCGCGAGTTTTCTATTTATGTTAACAACTTATTCTTTAATGTCAATGACTATTTCACCCTCTTTGGCTATTCCTAACTCTTCTCGGGCGATTCTTTCATAAAGGTAAGGGTCTTTACCTACCCTTTTTAGCTTCTCTTGGTAATCAGCTATCTCCTCAATAAGCTCATTGTTCTCTAGAATGAGTCTCACATTTTCACCCCTTAATTTTCTTAGCCTGGCATAATTAGGAAAATAAATTATCCCAATCAGAATAATTAGACAAAAGCCTAAAGCTGTTGCCCGTACCCCTTTATTCTTACTTATATTTAAAAGTTTTTCCACCATAGCGAGCCTTATTCCCTAACTCCTCTTCTATTCTTAATAACTCATTATACTTAGCAACCCTGTCTGTCCTTGAAAGCGAACCAGTCTTAATCTGACCGCAAGTTTTTCCAACTGCCAAATGGGCGATTGTTGTATCTTCAGTTTCGCCGGAACGATGTGAGATTACTGAGCTATAACCTGCTTTTGAGGCCATATCAATTGCCGCTAAAGTTTCAGATAAAGTTCCAATTTGATTTACCTTAATCAAGATAGAGTTAGATATATTATTGTCTATCCCCTGCTTTAATTTCTTTGTGTTAGTAACAAATAAATCATCACCAACAATCTGGATCTTCTTGCCTAATTTTTTGGTGAGGTTAGCCCAACCTTCCCAATCATTCTCATCTAAGCCATCCTCTATTGAGATGATTGGATACTTCTTAACAATCCGGTCATAAAAATCGATCATGTACTTAGAGTCTCTTTTTTTACCTTCAAAAATATAGCTTCCATTCTTATAAAATGAACTTGCTGCTGGATCAAGGGCAAGAGCTACTTCCTTTCTCGGCTTATAACCGGCAGCCTTGATTGCTGCAACTATAAGCTCCAGTGCCTCTTCATTACTCTTTAAGTTAGGGGCAAATCCACCCTCATCGCCGACTGAAGTTGAAAGCTTTCGCTTCTTTAAAATTGCCTTTAAGCTATGAAAAACTTCTACTGCTGCTTGGATAGCTCTGCTAAACTTAGTAAAACCTAAAGGAGCAATCATAAACTCTTGAATATCCAAATTATTGTCAGCATGAAGCCCACCATTTAGAATATTCATCAAGGGAAGAGGTAAAAGATTGGCTTTCTTTCCTCCTAGATACTTATAAAGTGGTACCTTCTTAGAATTAGCGGCTGCTTTTGCTACTGCCAGTGATACCCCCAATATAGCATTAGCTCCTAATTTAGCCTTATTGGCCGTTCCATCAAGTTCAATAAGCAGTTTATCGATTTTACGAAAATTTGCATCTTTACCTTTAACCTTAGATACAATTTTCTTATTAACATTATTTACTGCTTTTAAGACTCCTTTTCCCAAAAATCTCTTCTTGTCCCCATCGCGAAGCTCTAAGGCTTCAAATTTCCCGGTTGATGCACCGGAAGGAACAATCGCTCTACCAAAAGCACCATCGCTTAAGGCTACATCTACCTCTATAGTAGGATTTCCTCTGGAATCAATCACTTCTCTTGCTTTTACTGATTTAATCTTAGACATAGTACCTCCTCAATGAGACTTAGTCCGCCACAGGCGAACTGTAGCCGAATTGATACTGAGGGTATGGAATACCCGAAGTATCTTATTGTTTATATTTAAGCTTACTCTACTTCCTGATCTTGGATTTCACTTGGTCGTTGGTAAAGACCAACTAGCTTGGCTTCAGCAATGATATAACCTTGCATAGCCTCAATAACATCCTTTTTGGATGCTCCTTCCTCTAAGGTCAGAATAGTACTCAAAGCGTAGAGCCTGAAAGAATAGCGGTGAACCTTACCCAACGGCGGACAAGGTCCCTGATAACCTACTTTACCAAAATCATTTATACCTTCAATAATAGATAGTTCAGCTAATTCCTCTTTAGAAATACCTTCCTTTAACCCCTCTATCTTCAGGGGTATATTAAAAGCTACCCAATGGACCCAAATCTTAAAAGAAGCATTTGGATCGTCACAAATAAGAACAAGGCTCTTAGCATTTTCAGGGATAGCGCTCCAGCTAAAAGGCGGAGAAAAATCCTGGGCATCACAAGTGTAGCGATCAGGAATATACCCCTTATTCTCAAAGACCTCACTTTCAAGTTCAAGGGCAAAAGCTGTATAAGCTATAAAGGCAACAAGCAAAAAGGATATAATTCTCTTCATTTTAATCTCCCTAGGTTAAATAAGCTTACTCTTAAAGACCTGTTTTAGTTTACTACTATCGACAGTTAAAGCAAATCTAATAAACCCTTCTCCATACTTTCCAAATCCTACTCCCGGAGTAGCAATGATTCTCTTCTTAGTAAGTAGGTACTTACTAAGATCCACCGAAGATTTAAAGTTTGACGGAATCCTCGCCCAAACATAAAAGGTAGAATCAGCATGAATATTCTTAAAACCAGACTTTTTTAAATTATCTACAAAGTAATCTCTTCTTGTCTTTATTGTTCTCCGTAGCTTATTTACATAACCACTCTCTTTTTCTAAAGCTTGAATACCAGCTTCTTGGATTGCTCCAAAAATTCCCGAATCAAGATTAGCTTTTACTTTCAATAAAGATTTAATCAGATCTCTATTACCACAAGCCCAACCAACTCGCAATCCGGTCACACAAAAAGTCTTAGACAAAGAGTGAAACTCTATAGCTACTTCCTTAGCTCCCTTAACCTCTAGAATGCTATAAGGCTTCTGGTTAAAATAAACTTCGGAATAGGCATTATCGTAAGCAAGAATAATTCCGTACTTTGAACAAAACTTTACTAATTCTTTCAAAAAACTCAGAGGCGCTAAGGCTGTAGTAGGGTTATTCGGATAATTTAAATAAATAACCTTTGCCTTGTTACGCACATTTATCGGAATTTTCGAAAGCTCTGGTAGAAATTTATTCTCTTCCAAGAGGCCAACTTCATGAACTCTTGCTCCGGCAAAAATAGCTGATCCTCTATAACCAGGATAACCTGGTGAAGGAATAATAACGTACTCGCCTCTATTTACTACCCCTAAAGGAAAATGTACTAGCCCTTCTTTGGAACCGATTAAAGGTAGAATCTCCTTATTCTCATCTAAAGAAACTTTAAATCTCTTCTTAAACCACTTACTTATGGTTTTACGGAACTTATCCTTGCCCTGATCAAGCGCATACTTCTGGTTTTCCTTCATTCTAGAGGCAGCAGCCAATACCTTAACCATCCCTAAAGGTGCATCAATATCAGGATCACCAATGCTTAAATCAATAAATTTGATTTTTTTTCTTCTAAGTTCACCCTTTTTCCGATCAATTTCGGCAAATAGATACGGGGGCAAACGCTTCAACCTATTTGATAATTCCCACATTTACAATCACCTCTATTTAAATTACTTTGCGAATAAAACATCATCCATTGAGTAAAGCCCTAGGCTTTTACCAACAATCCATCCGGCAGCTAAAAGAGCTCCCTGGGCAAAAATATCACGGGTCTTAGCACTATGGCTTAACTCGAGTTTATCTACCTCACTCTCAAAAACTACCTTGTGGTCTCCAATAATTTCATCGTATCTATCAGCTTTGATATCTTCAATCTTTATATTAAATCCTTGTTCGTTGATAATTTCAGCTATTCTTTTAGCAGTCCCAGAAGGAGCGTCTTTTTTGTGAACATGATGTACCTCTTGAATACCAGCTTGATAGTTCTTTAAGGTACCGGCGGCTATCTTCAACAACCTAAAAAGAATATTTACTCCTATGCTCATATTGGGAGAAAAAACAATAGGTATAACTTTAGCAACTTCACTTATTTTATCCTTAGCCTTTTTATCTAAACCAGTAGTACCAATAACCATGCATTTTTTAAACTTAACTGCATAGTCTAAATATTCTAAAGTAGCGCTAGGCGCACTAAAATCAATCAGACAATCACAAGTTTTGATATTATTAAAATCAGCACTGATTTTAACCTTATCAATAGTCTTGCCTAATTCCGAGTGATTCTTAGCCTCTAATCCAAAAACAATTTTTAGATCTTTAGATTCAGTGGCCAGAGCAATAATCCTCTTACCCATCTTGCCACTTGCGCCGCTTACGCCAACTTTAACCATCAAATCTCCTTAATCAACTTATACTTTTTGAGTATTGTTTTTAGTTTATCCAAATTAGCTGCACTCATCTCGCAGAGCGGTAATCTCATATTAGGTTCAATCATTTTCATTAATCCTAAAGAAGTCTTTACCGGTGTCGGATTAGTTTCAATGAAAAGTGCCTTGATGATATCATAAAGATAGAGCTGTAGACGCTTAGCTTCGGCTAAATTGCCATCCAAAAAGGCTGCAACTAAGTCATGAGTTTCTTTAGGCATAATATTAGCTACTACAGAAACTGCTCCCGAGCCACCTATAGAAAGTATTGGCAAATTAACCTCATCGCTTCCTGAAAATAATAAAAATTTATCATCGACTAAAGTCATTATCTTAGTAATTTGATCTAGGGAACCGCTAGCCTCTTTTATGCCAACAATATTCTTGCAATCCTTATAGAGCCTGGCTACAGTCTCAGGCAAGATGTTACTCCCAGTCCGGGAAGGAACATTATAAATAATAATCGAAATATCTACTGAATCAGCTATCCCCCTAAAGTGCTTATAGAGCCCTTCTTGAGTAGGCTTGTTATAATAAGGAGTGATAACTAAAGAGTAATCAGCGCCTACTTTTTTAGCATGACTAGTTAAATTAAGAGCCTCCTGGGTAGAATTAGATCCGCACCCAGCTAAAACCGGCACTCTCTTATTCACATAAGTAACGGCTAATTCAATTATCTTCCTATGTTCGGGATGAGTTAAAGTCGCACTCTCTCCGGTAGTACCACAGACTAAGATGCCATCTGTTCCCTTCTCGATCTGCCAATCAATCAGCTTCTTAAACTCATTGTCATTTATCTGACCTCCGGTTTCAAACGGTGTAACCAGAGCTACGATGCTTCCTTTTAACATACTTCCCCCTTTTATGCTCTTTTGATCTCTCCCTTGTAAACTAAATAAGCTTCCCCTTCTAACCAAACATTACTCACTTTATTTAACAAATCAAAAGTAACCTTTAAAATATCTTTACTCTTAGTACTCACTGAGAATGAAATTGCTTTTTTTTGTTTAACTCTCGGATTGAGTTTAAAGTAAGAAACAACTGCCGAAGCTAACGATCCAGTACCACAAGCTAAGGTTTCAGCTTCCACTCCTCTTTCATAAGTTCTTACTGCAAGAGAATTCTTACCCTTTATCTCTACAAAATTAACATTAGTCCCAGCCGGCTTAAATTGCTTATGAAATCTTACCTCCCTGCCTATTTTGTCTACATCAATTTTCTCTAACCCTTGAACAAAAATAACTACATGAGGCACACCAGTATTAACAAAATTTACCTTTATCTTACGTCGGGAAACTTTAAGTGGTAAATCAATCTTCAACCCAGAAGGAGCAGAGATCTTTATTTTTACGACTGAACTATTACCTTTACCCTTAACTTTAGCTTCAATAAGGCCAGCCTTAGTATCAAATTTTACATTTTTTTTACCCTTAGCTAAAAAAGCCCAAAGCCCCACACAACGAGCTCCATTGCCACACATCTCTGCTTCTGAACCATCAACATTAAAAATTCTCATTTTAAAATCAGCTTTCTTCGAGGATTCAATTACCAATACTCCGTCAGCACCAATGCCTAATTTTCGAGAACAATGCTTCTTCGCAAACTTCTTATAAAAAGCACTGTTAGCCTTTGATTTACCCTTAGAATTATCAAAAAGAATAAAATCATTGCCTGAAGCTTGTAATTTATAAAATTCTATTTTCATCATTTATCCAATCTGTGTAATCTTATCTTTCAATCTATGTAATCTCTTTTAAATAATAACTTCACCTTTAATTAAGTCTGAATAATTTTCTCTCTTTCTAATTAGATAAGCTCGTCCATTTTTAACTAATACCTCAGCTACTCTCGGACGAGAATTATAATTAGAGCTCATGCTAAAACCATAGGCTCCAGCTCCAAAGACTGCGATGCAGTCTCCAGCCTTAGTATTTATCTTTCTCCCCTTACCTAAAAAATCACCGCTTTCGCAAACCGGACCAACTACATCAGCTAATTTTTTCCTTTTTCTTTCATCGTTTCTACTTTTAGCTAAAGGAACTATTCTATGATAGGCCCCGTAAAGAGAAGGACGAGCTAAATCATTCATCGCCGCATCAACAATGACAAAGTTTTTACTCGCAGTCTCTTTTAAATAGATAACCTTAGTTACCAAAATTCCAGCATTACCGACGATAAACCTTCCTGGCTCTAAGATAATCTTCAAGCCTGACTCCTTTAGCAAGGGTAAGACTCCTTTAGCAAATTCCTTAGCAGTCTGAGGCCTCTCTTTATCATAGACTATCCCCAGACCTCCACCAATATTAAAATACTCTAGCTTTATTCCTTTACTGTTTAATTCCCTTATAATTCTATTAGCCTTCTTGAAGGTCTTTACGAAGGGTGCTCCCTTAGTAATCTGCGAACCAATATGCATATGAATTCCGACAATGTTCAAGCTTGAATACTTATCCCTTGAGACGAAAATTTGCTTTATTGTCCCCTCATCCATACCAAATTTAGTCTCTTTCTTGCCAGTGGTAATATAAGCATGAGTATCTGGCTTAACATCAGGGTTAAAACGTAAAGCTACTTTAGTCTTCTTATTCAGTCTACCGGAAATCCTATTAACTCGGTCTAGCTCAGGCATTGACTCGATATTAAACATTAATATTCCATAGTTTATAGCATCTCTTATTTCAGCATCAGTCTTACCTACAGAAGCATAAACTATTTTCTTAGCTGGGCATTTTATCCTCTTGGCTCGATAGAGCTCTCCTCCAGAAACAATATCCAAGCCTGAACCCTTAGAAGCCAGTAGCTTTAGTAAGGAAAGATTAGAATTAGCCTTAATAGAATAACAAATCAACGGTTTTAGCGAAGAAAAAGCGCTCTTTAGCTTTAAAAAATGGCCAAGAATAGTCTTAGCGCTATAAACATACAGAGGGGTACCAAACTTAGAAGCCAAACTTCTAACTTCTAAATTCTCGCAATATAAATTACCTTTTTTGAAACTAAAATAATCCATTTTGATTTACTTAAGTTTAGACGAAGCCATCCCTTTAGGGGTAGAAGATTTTACAGAAGTGATTTTCTTAGGCAAAGACCTCTTTGACGACACAGCATACTTAGGATTCATTATCTTCTTTATGTCCTTATGACTTAGTTTCCGATGAAATTTCTTTAAAGCTTTATCGGACATATCTTTTATATTAACTTCTTCATCCTCAGAATAACGAATAAGTTTACCAACAATCTCATGAGCATGACTAAAAGTAACACCTCGGTAAACTAAAAATTCTACTAACTCGGTAGCATAAAGCTCTTCATCTTCCAAAGCCCCTTCTAAGCGCTTACGATTAAGCTCTATCTTGTCTATAAAATCAACAGTGATCTTTAGCTCACGCTTAATTGTCTCAACTGATGAAAAAAGTGGCTCTTTATCTAATTGCATATCCCGGTTATAGGTTAAAGGCAGCCCCTTCATAGTAATAAGAACTGACATCAAGTTTCCATAAACCTTACCAGTACTGCCACGAACTAGCTCTAAAAAATCGGGATTCTTCTTATGAGGCATTAGAGATGAACCGGTACAAAACTCCTCTGGTAAATTAAAAAATCCAAACTCTTTAGTAGAATAAAGAATAAAATCTTCGGCCATACGGGAAAGATGCATTTGCATAATTGATAAAATGTTTAAGAACTCAATAACAAAATCCCGGCTAGCAACATTATCCAAAGTATTCCTTACCGCAAATGATTTTGAACTTAAAGACATAAACTTGGTCTTCTCTAGGAATTTCCTTAAGGCTTCACTGTAGGCAGCCCGAGGTATAGCACTCCCAGCTAAAGCTCCAGAACCAATATATATAGACGACTTCTTCAAAAAAGCATCTAATCTCTCAAAATCCCGCTCAAACATACAGAAAAAAGCTCCGGTATAACTTAAAAAAGACACTACCTGAGCTCTCTGAGTATGGGTATAGCCAGGAATATAACAATCACGATAGCGATTACCAAAGTGATTTAAAGAAGATAGGATTACATTAAGAAGACTAAGAATATATATACCTTCCTTATAGCAATACCACTTCTCATCAAAAACCACCTGGTCATTCCTTGATCTTAGGGTATGAAGTTTTCCGGCTAACTTGCCTACTTTTTTCTCTACCCGGTTTTGGATATCACTATGGATATCCTCAGCGCCCATATTAGGCTTAAACTTCTCTTCTCTTACTTCCTTGAAGATTTCATTTAAAGCTATAGTTAATATCTTCGCCTCGGCATTAGTTAAAAGACCCGATTCTTTAAGAGCAGTAACATGAATAATAGAGTGATAGATATCATATTCTGCTAACTTGTAGTCATACTGGATAGACTTTTGAAATTGGAAAAAGTCTTTATCAATTTTTTTCTTAAACCTTCCACCCCAAAGTTTCTTAATCATATTGCACCTCTGTTATTATCCAATAAAAGGTTGACTCCAAATATCTATAAACCCTTGGGCCGAATTCCGATTAAATTCATCGCCCTTTCCATAAGTAGCAAGTTCTTTCCGATACAAGGAAAGTAACGAATTTCTTTTGGCGATAATAATATTACCCTTACATAACTTAAGGGTAATCTTACCACTTACCTTGTTTTGAGTTCCGTCTACAAAATTATCCAAAGATTTCTTTAAGGTACTAAACCAGAGTCCCTGATAGACTAATTGAGAATACTTTAAAGATATTAACTCTTTAAAATACAAAGTTTCTCGATCTAACACTAAACTTTCTAGCTCCTTATGAGCAATATATAAAATCCAAGCTGCTGGAGCTTCGTAGACTTCTCGAGACTTTATGCCAACTACCCTATCTTCTATTAAATCGGTTCGGCCAATACAATGTTTACCGCCAATTTTATTTAACTTCTCGATTAAACTAACTAAATCTAGGGCCTCATTGTTTAACTTTATTGGCTTTCCTTTTTTAAACTCAATAGTTACATATTGAGGCTTAGAAGGTGCCTTGCTCAAGCTCTGAGTAAAAACAAAAGCATCCTCTGCCGGTTCATTATTTAAATTCTCTAAAATCCCAGCCTCAATGCTTACTCCCCAGATATTCTGATCAATGCTATAGATCTTCTTCTTGGTAACTGATATCGAGATTTTATTTTTCTTAGCGTAAGCAATTTCACTCTCTCGCGAGGTTAACTCCCACTCCCGCAAAGGAGCAACAATCTTTAGTTTAGGATTTAAAGCCTTAACCCCTACCTCTATTCGCACCTGATCATTGCCTTTGCCGGTGCAACCATGAGCAATAAATGAAGCTTTCTCTTTTTTAGCTACCTCAACTAAATGCTTAGCAATTAGCGGCCGGCCTAAGGCAGTATTAAGAAGATATTTACCCTGATAAAGAGCACCAGCTTTTAAAGAAGGTAGAATATACTCCTCGGCAAACTCTTTCTTTAAATCTTTAATATAAAGTTTTGCCCCTTTAACTTTTGATATCTTTTTCTTTAGTTCTGCCGGAGAAAACTCACTGCCTAAATTTGCTGAAAAACAAACTACCTCAAACCCCTTATCCATAAGCCACTTAAGACAACAAGAAGTATCCAACCCACCAGAATAAGCTAAAACTAATTTTTTATTCATTTTTCTTCCTTCTTAAGCTATAAGCCAAAATTGCCTTTGCTGTATAAAGCCGATTCTCGGCCTGTTGAAAAACAACCGAATTACCACCATCGATAACTGAAGAGGTAATCTCCTCTCCCCGATGGGCCGGAAGACAATGCATTACAATAGCATCAGCTTTGGCTACTTTTAAGATTTTATCATCGATTCGAAAGTTTTTAAAAGCTTTTTTTCGCTCCCCCTTCTCTTGCTCTTTACCCATAGAGGTCCAAACATCAGTATATAAAACGTCAGCATCCTTAGCGGCCTGTGAGACAGAGTCAGTAAGATTAATTTTAGCTCCCGAAACCCTATGATAACTTCCAACCTCATCTAAGACACTCTGATAAGGCCAATAGCCTTTAGGGATAGCTAAATGTAAGTTTCCACCCAAAACAGAAAAAGCATAGATTAAAGAATTACAAACATTATTGCCATCACCGATATAAGCTACCTTGAGCTTCTTTAGACTTCCCTTTAGTTCTTGAATCGTTAGTACATCAGCTAGAGCTTGTGACGGATGCAAAAGATCGCTCAAAGCATTTACTACTGGAATTGAAGAAATTTCAGAAAATTTTAGAATATTACTATGGGAAAAAGTTCGCACTACTACAGCATCTAAGTATACTGAAAGCGTCCGAGCGACATCAGCAACTTCCTCCCGCTGACCTAATTTTACTTCTTGTGGTGAGTAGTAAATTACCTTTGCCCCTAATTGTTGAGCCCCAATATAAAAGGCAGTTTTAGTCCGCAAAGACGCTTTTTCAAAAAGCAAACCTATAGATTTACCTTCAAGAAGATTCTTGGAAATCCTAGGATTTTTCTTCATCTGAGCAGCTAAATCCAGCATCTCACTGATCTCTTTCGAAGAAAAATATTTTAAGGAAACAAAATGACTCATTTTAAAATCCTCTATTTAATCTTGAGACTAGCTAAAACTTCTTCTAAAATTTTTAACCCTTTATCTAATTCAGACTTAGTAACATTTAAAGCCGGCATAATCCGCAACACCTTCTTGTGAGTAGAATTTATCAACAACTTTTTCTTTAGACACTCTAAGAATATCGGATAAGAATCAATCTCAAGCTCTAAGCCAGCCATAAGACCTATACCCCGAACTTCTTTAATAAAAGAAAACTTCTTCTTGAAATCATAGAGATGCTTTATGAGATAGTTTCCTTTATTTTGAACATTCTTGATAAGTTTTTCCTCTTCAATGACCTTAAACACCTCTTGTGATACTTTACTTACCAAGGGAGATCCGCCAAAAGTTGAAGCATGCATGCCCGGCTTTATTATGTCGGATATTTCTTTCTTAATTACTAAAGCTGATATTGGTACCCCGGCACCTAAACCCTTGGATAGAATTAATATATCGGGAATTAAATAGTAATTTTGATAGCAAAATAGTTTAGCGGTTCGACCCATACCAGTCTGAACTTCATCAATAATAATAAGGATCTTTTTTTTCTTACAGAACTCCTTTAATTTACGGATATATTCCTTACCGGCAACATTTATTCCACCCTCTCCCTGAATTAATTCCAAAATAACCGCTACGGTCTTGGGAGTAACTTGCTTTTTAAAGCTCTCAAAATCATTAAACTTAGCAACCTTAAACCCTGGCAAAACCGGCTTAAAGGGTTTCTTGTACGCTTCTTGAGCAGTAGCCGAAAGTGCTCCAAAGGTTCGGCCATGAAAAGAATTCTTCATCGAAATTATCTCATAACGTTTACCCTTACCAAAAAGCCGGCTGAATTTAATTGCTCCCTCTACAGCTTCAGCTCCGGAATTAGCAAAGAAAACCTTAGCTGGAAAACTCTTCTTACTAATAGCTTTAGCTAATAAAGCTTGCTCCTTAAAGTAAAGGTTATTGGGAAGATGAATTAACTTCTTAGCCTGCTCTCCTATAGCTGCAGCTACTTTAGGATGGGCATGACCTAAGATAGAGACTCCCCAGCCCGGGAAGAGATCCAAATACCGATTTCCTTTATCATCCCAAAGCCAACTCCCTTTACCCTTAACAAATACTGGCCCACAGCGAGTATATGTATTTAGGCTATAATCTTTGTATAGTTTTTTGATCCCTAATTCTTTATCCTTCATCGCTCTACCTTTATCCTTTTACTATCTCTGTGCTAATACCCTTATCAGTAAAAATTTCCAAAAGAAGGGCATGGGATATCTTAGCATCAACAATATGAGCTTTATTTACTCCAGCACCAATTGCTGCAGCTGCTGCCCTTACTTTGGGAATCATTCCTTGATCAATTGCATCAGCCCCGATTAGCTCCTCTATCTCAGCAGCAGTCATTGTCGAAATCAAAGAATTTTGATCTTTAGGATTTCTCATTACTCCCAAAACATTAGTAAGAAGGACTAACTTCTCAGCCTTAAGTTTAGAAGCTAAGAAAAAAGCAACCTGATCGGCATTAATATTATAATTAAGCCCTTCGTTCGAAAAACCCATAGGGCAAATTATTGGAATACTATCCTCAAGAGTTGCTTCTAATCTTTTGCGATCAAAATTAATTACATCTCCGACAAATCCTAAATCTACCTCGCCCTTCCTCTTAGCAACTTCCAAAAGCTTGCTCTTTCCTTTAAACTTACGAATTTTAACGCCATGGCTGCTTATCTCTTCAGCGATTAGATCATTTAACTTATCCAGCTCGCTCTCTACTACTTTTAAAGTATCTTTATCGGTAACTCGCATACCTTCTACAAACTCAGTTACAATTTTGCGCTCTTTTAGCTCTTCAGTAATGTTAGGCCCGCCACCGTGAACAATAATCGGCCTAATCCCGGCAAACCTTAAGAAAGCAATATCTTCAAGAACGCATTTACGAACCCTCTCCTCACCTAAAATAGAACCACCATATTTGATAACAAATATCTTTTTGTGAAAGTTCTTTATGTAAGGCAGCGCTTCAATTAAAACATCGGCTTTTTTTATAGCTTCCTGTACCATTTTTCCTCCAATGAGCACGTCACTTATGGAATAAAATGAACATAAGTGACAAGTGCGAATTGCCCTGACAAAGTCAGGACTTAGCTGTAACCAGCATTAATTTTAACGTACTCCGGGGTTAAGTCACAGGTATATACCACACCCTTTGCTTTACCCCTCTTTAAATCTATGTTTATCTTTACTTCCTTCTTCTTCAAAGATGTAGATTTAATAGAGATATTTTCTCCAACCTTAATACCAACCTGGCCTAAGCTTGAGATAATCCTGCCCCAATTAGCATTAGCTCCATAGAGGGCAGACTTAAACAGCGGAGAATTTGCTAAAGACATCCCAGCTTTCCTAGCTTCAGCGCTACTTTTAGCGTTGTTTATCTCTATCTCAACAAATTTGCTTGCTCCTTCACCATCTTTAACAATCATCTTAGCTAGAGTTAGACAAACTTCTTTTAACTTTCGGCTAAATGCTTTTATTTGACTCTTGTTCTTTAAAGGAACTTTTGCGCTTGTTGCAACAAATACTGTATCATTAGTACTCATACAACCATCTACGCTTATAGAGTTAAAACTTGAGTCTACTGCTTCTTTAACTATTTTCTTTAATAAGGCTTCACTCATATCAACATCGGTAATAATAAAACCTAACATCGTAGCCATATTAGGACAAATCATTCCCGCTCCTTTAGCAAAACCTAATATGGTAGCTCCAGCAACCTGAGCTTTAGCTATTTTAGCAGAAGTATCAGTAGTAAGAATACTCTGAGAAAAGCTACCAACACTTTTACCTAACTTTTTTATCAACTCGTCAAAGCCTTTCACAATTTTGTATTTAGGTAACTTTTTCCCAATAATACCTGTAGATGCAAAAAGTATATTCGAGATTTTTACTCCCAGCTTTTTTGCTAACTTTGAAGCAATGCTCTCAGTATCTTTTAAACCCCCTTTATGGGAATAACAATTAGCATTACCACTATTTACTAAAATTGCTTTTATTGGGTT
>Ga0208279_1000261_pt1 | contig 47978 bp, 40 predicted proteins | sample AntAceMetag02UKM_FD_184766 | JGI IMG/M metagenome (GOLD analysis project Ga0208279, IMG submission 184766) | Saline lake microbial communities from Ace Lake, Antarctica - Antarctic Ace Lake Metagenome 02UKM (SPAdes) (version 2) | ecosystem: Environmental > Aquatic > Non-marine Saline and... | reverse complement strand
CCAGAAACGAGCTGGATTTACTAACATCATGGCATCTATGGCTCACTATTGCACGGCTTCTTGATCAGAATCAGTTGCCGTTTGTCGATCATGAGCTACCAAAGCTTCCTCTCCGACAAACTGCTAGGCAATTTGATCGCCAATGCCATAAACTACACCCCATCAGGAGGCGAGATCGCCGTCCGGTTGGGCACAGCGGAGGCTGAAGATTGCCAGTATGTTACGATCACCGTCACCGATAGCGGGGGCGGGATTCCGCAGAACGAACTACCGCACATCTTCGATCGCTTCTTCCGGGGGCAGCAGTCCCGTGCATTGGCCGTGCCAGGAACTGGCTTGGGATTGGCCATCGTGAAAGAGATTGTTGAACTACACCAGGGGCGGATCGAAGTGGAGAGCGAGGTAGGTCAGGGAAGCACTTTCACAGTCTGGCTTCCCGCCGCAGTCCGGCCCCAAGAAGTAGAACAGCCGCCAGACCCGGCTATCACCGAGCCGTAACCGCACCACAACGGAGCAAGACATGACCCCATGTATTCTGGTTGTTGAAGATGACACAGCAATGGCTGAGGGTATCTCCGACGTACTAGAACTGGCCAGCTACGACATCATGCTCGCTGCCAACGGGCAGGAAGGTCTCAAGCAAATAGCGCGGCGTAAGCCGGATCTGATCCTCTCAGATATTATGATGGGAGGTATGGATGGCTACGAGTTCTGCGAGGCTGTACAGGCCAACCAGGCATGGGTTGACATCCCCTTCGTATTTCTGACCGCCAAGCATCGCCCAGAGGAGATACGACGCGGTAAACAACTCGGCGTGGATGACTACCTGACCAAGCCCTTCTTGCCAGAGGATCTGCTTGTGGTCGTACAGGCCAAGATTGAGCGCGCCAAGGTGCGACATGCCGTGGCTCAATCCGAAGTCGCGACACTCAAGAACCAACTGGCAACAATGATCAGCCACGAGTTACGGACACCGCTGACGTACATCCAGGGCTACCTGGAGATGGTAACCATGGATCGCGACACACTGACCGAGGAAGACCTGGTACTCTGCCTCAACGGTATCAAGGTGGGAAGTGATCGCCTGGGACGACTGGTGCAAGATATGCTTACCTGGTTGACGCTCCGCACTGAGGGGGCAGCACAAGATTATCAGTTATTTTCCCGCGCCGACGGGCAACTGCCCGCGCTTCTGCACCAGGTCGTTAGCGATTGTGCCGAGACTGCAAATGCTCGTGGAGTGAAACTCGTCCTGGAAGTACCTCCATCGTTGCCACCCGTGCAAGTGTGCCGCGGGCAGATCGTGGACGTACTGCGGCGACTGTTGGACAACGCGGTCAAGTTCTCCCTGGCGGAGGGCGGCGTGGCAAAAGTTGCGGCGATGGAAACACCTGAGGGAGTTCTGGTGAGTGTCCAGGATCACGGAGTAGGGATTCCGGCCCATCGACTCTCCCACATCTTCGAACCACTGCACCAGGTCGACCGGGCGAGGCACGAACAACAAGGCGCGGGGATGGGGCTTGCCATCGCCCGCGCCTACATAGAATTACACGGTGGACGCATATGGGCAGAGAGCGTGCCCGGACAAGGTAGCACGTTCTACTTTGTGCTACCGAAGATCTCGGATGCCTGCAGCAGCGCCCTTTATCCCGACCAGACGCCGGTTACCGCTGCCTCAATGCACTCCTCAACCGTCCCGTAGCGCACCTGCAATCCCGTATGGGAGGGTACGTAAGTGGCCCCTTTGGCTGATGGAGTCGCCAGCGTGCGAAAGCCCAGTTCCTGCATCGGAGCCACGACCACGCACATATCGGCCACCACTCGTCCCCCGCTGTCCTCGACTGCGGCTACTAGTCCCTCTGCTCTGGCTTGCTCCCGTGTCTCCCGCGCTGTCGTGATCCACAACGGGGTCTTCACCCGTCGCCCGGCCAGCAGCCGCACCACCTCCGCGATCTCCTCCAGGCTCGCGTGCGGGCAGCCGCACCAGACCAGATCAATCCTATTCCCATGGACGTCGGAATTGAGCGCAGCGTATGCAGGCTGCAGATCGTCTACGACTAGCGTCTCGTGGTCAGGGGCCAGCACGTCTGGCCGGTCGGCTTCGGGCGTGACCCCTGCGACGTGATACAGCGGTACAGCGCCACTGGCCGCCATCGCCGCCCCCAACGCCTTCAAGGCGGCGTCGGAGTAGGAGAGAGGTAACCCCGCCCCCACCTCCAGGCCCACGAAATACGGCACGCGGTTGCGGGCCGCCTTCCCGACCAGGTACCCCAATGCCCCGAAGTCGGAGAGCGTGCGTACCGGACAACGCACGACCACCCGCAGCAGAGCACGGCGGTTCTCGTCCAGGTGCAGACCATAGGCAGCGGTGCGCCCTGTGATACCCGCGGCCAGCGCACTCGGCCCGCCCTCACGGTTAGTGCGTGCACCCAGCACCGAGTTGGCATAACTCACTGCCGAGGACTCCGCCCAGGCCACGTGCGCACCTTTATGGGGCACGTTACCCACCAAATAAGGCGTGCAGGTGCAGGTAGCACGCACACCCAACCGCTGGTAGGCCTCGATCACCGACAGTTGCCGGCGGGCGAACCTTTCCGAAAAGCCCAATTCCCGCCAAGCACGCAGGTCCATCCCGGCCGGATTCAGCGTCGTGGGCACGCACACCCGTGCGGACTGGTCGGCCCACTCGCGCAAGAACTCAAGCCCTGCCTCTCCCAGGTTGCGGTAACTGACCCCCGCCACTTGCACGGAACCTACCGGCACCAGCCGGAGCGCACCATAAACCCGTCCCAGCGCGACGACGATTTCCATCGCCTTGCGCACACCGGGGCCGAAGCCACCAGCCAGCATGGATCGCTCTTCGGCCGAAAGTTCCAATTCCACCTGGCTTTGCTCCCTACAACGTTCCACGCCGGCACGCTTCGTGCAAGGAGAGGATCTCCTCAATCACGATCTCCCGGTTGCGCAGGTGTAACCGGCGGCTCTGGTTGCTGACCGAGAAGAGATAATGATCGCCCAGCATGACGCACACCTGATCGCTGGTAAAGCCCAGTTCCTCCAAGAGTTCCAACATCGGTCTGACTCCAACCAAGCGGTCCTTATGGCCCAGCATGATGCGGAAATGACGCCAGCGGCGGGACTTGACCTGACGGGGAATGGCCCCCATCGCGAAGAAGGTCTGTGCCAGCACGCCCTTAGGCGTGGTGTTGAATACGCGCACGTGCTCGGCTTTCACAGCCCGGCTGGCCGAACCGATGAGCATCCCGACAACGGAAGGGGCCAGCCTGGTCTTGAGCCATCCCAACATATCGCCGGTCGAACCGGCCCAGATGCTTACGCCGAGCGCCTTGTAGAAACTCTTGCGCAGTGAGTCCTTGACCAACAGCGCGGGCGCAATCGCCAACCTGGCGACCTCATGCTGACGCCAGCGGCTCTCATCCAGGTAGAACAGTGACGCGCCGCTCATCGAATGGCCAACGAGAGTGATAACGCGCAGGCGACGGGTCGCCCGCTGGCTTGAGCGTAGCCTCAACAACTCGATCCAGCACTCGACGGCAGCTATGCTCGCAGCCGAATCGCAGGCTTCGACAGCGGGTAACTCACTGGCGAAAGGGGAACCGCCAAAGCCGTTCACGTCGGCAGCCAGCGCAACCAGCCGGGGGTTGGCAGCGCATACCAAGGCCGGAATCTGTTCCCAGATGGCATGGTTACCGTCCCAGCCGTGTAGGAAGATGACGAAGCCCTGCGCTCGGGCCGTTGCCTCCCCGTAGTACCTTCCTCTGACCGCCACCTTCGGCCAAAACACCCGCCAGGCGAAATCCGCCAAACCGGTTTGGGCGCGGAAACGAGCAGCGCGTCGCTGGCCAATCATGCCAGCCTGAACAAGGTCATTGAGCGTGTACCCAGCACTGACGACCCCCTTCGTCGCTTCGCGCCGGGTCGGTCTATGTTCTCTGACCCAATCCCACTTGCCCATTCTCAATTCCGCCCAACTTCGAGACTGAGTTTGTAGACCGCTGCGCGGTTCCAACCAGAGGCAGCAGCGATGCGTCGTGCAGCAGCAGTCCGTGGCACACCTTGCGCCAGCAGTTCACCTAGCGCAGCCTGCACCCGGCCATCATCCCACCGCTCGCGCTCCTCCGATGCCCCACCGATAACGAGGGTGAATTCGCCCCGTGGCTCGACCTTGTCGAAGTGGACCCGCGCCTTAGCAACGGTTCCCCGCCACACTTCCTCGTGTAACTTAGTTAGTTCACGACAGATGGCCAGCAACCGGTCACCCAGCACATCCTCGATATCAGCCAGACTCTTGCGCAAACGGTGGGGGGCTTCAAAGAAGACCAGCGTGCGCCGCTCCTGCACCACCTCGGCCAGCAGCCCGCGCCGCTCGTTCCGGCGTCGAGGCAGGAAGCCCAGGTAGACAAAACTGTCGCAAGGCAGACCAGAGACAACTAGCGCCGTCACAGGAGCCGAGGGGCCTGGGATGGGCACGACCGGATAGCCATACTTGACGGCAGCGCGGATGAGTTCGTAACCGGGGTCCGAAAGCCCCGGCATCCCAGCCTCGGAGATAAGGGCCACGTCGCCTGCATCCAGCGCGCGCAGCACTGTCTCCAGCTTCGTCAATTTGTTGCCCTCGAAGTAACTAGTGATAGGGGTCCCGATCTCGTAGCGCCGGGCGAGAATACGGGCACGGCGGGTGTCCTCTGCAGCGATAAGCGTGGCTTCCTTGAGAATCCGCAGAGCGCGGAGGGTAATGTCCTCCAGGTTACCAATAGGGGTACCGACCAAGTAGAGAGTGCCCACAGGCTAACAACCAATGACACAACCAACGAGGAACAGCCGATGACAAATCCCCACCGCCAATTACGGCAGTGCCCGGTGTGAAGTGCCGCTGAGCAGTCCCTCACGCCCCTCAAAGACACCCATGACCGTCAGGCCACCTGGGCCAATCTCATAACGGCGGATCCCCTTGTCATGGCTGGAGCCCCGCATCTTTAGCACTATGATGGCACGTTGCATAGCGCTCTCGATCTCCACATAGCGTAACAGGATGATGGCATCCACGATGAACGAGAGCCCCCCCTTGTCGGCACGCCGGTACTCACCCCGTCCTTCCTCACCCAACAGCATCGCCGTGACTCCCTCCCGCCGCAGGCCGTTCGCCACAGAGGTATAGATGTGGCGCAATTCCTGCGCGTCGTCGGTGAGACGGTTAAAGTGAGTGGCACTGTCGAGCACCAGCCGCCGGATGTTCGCCTCGAGGATCAACCGATTGAGACGACTGTCAGGGGACTCCAGACTGGCCAGGAACACCTCCGGTGAGGTGAACATCAAGTGCAGTTTCCCACTTGCCTCTAGTTCCTTCAGGTTCCAACCCAGTGCCTCGGCGTCACGGTAGAGAGAACTGGGGAATTCCTCAAAGGATATGAGCAGCCCCGGTTCGTCGTACTTCGTCGCGCCGTGGATGAGGAATTGGAGCGTCAGCGAGGTCTTGCCCGTGCCCGGTGCACCGCGTATCAACACCATCGAGCCAGGCAGGAAGCCTCCACCCAACATCTCGTCCAGGCCCTTAACACCAGTGGTCACACGTTTATCTGCCACGTTCTACCTCTCATCATTGCTCTCTAGTGGTTCTGGGTAAACACCACATAGCCCAGAGCCGCACCACAATACCCGGGCATGTCAATCACAACCGCCTCCGAAATGGGAAGGTGGTCTTCCCGGTAGGGATCGTGGAGTTGCACCTGCACCTGCATCTGCTTCGGGTGACTGTCAAAGAACTGCTCCCACGCGGCCTGATGGCCGTAGACGGTGTTGAAACGCGCATCAGCGCCGGAGTTGACGACCATGTCGAGACCCGCTCCCCAGATATGCACCGGGTAGCCGATGAGAGGATTGCCGTCCAGGTCCTGCACTTGGCCCGCCACCCCAGTCCAACCACAGCCGTACTGTGGCGAATTCAGGGTTAGTTCATAGGTAAAAGGCCACGGGGAGCGCGTAGCCCGGGGGGTCGGGGTGGCTGTGGGCGGGAAGGTGGGAGTAGGCGGGAAGGTGGGAGTGACCGACGGTGTTAGCGTGGGCGCGGGCGTATCTGTGGGAGGTGACATGGTCGGGGTAGTGGTCGGCGTCCATGTGGGGATGCTTTCCCCTGGTGTGGGTGTCTCCGTAGTCTCCGGCAACACAGCGACAGGGATGGAAGTGGGAGGCGGGAAAGGATTGAAGACATCGAATGCGACAAGCCCGTAGAAGCCCACCAGACACACCGTGGCTACGAGCGTCACGATGGTCAGGACGTTAAAGAGCGCTGTTCTCCGATCATCACCCATCGCTTGATCTCCTTGCGGTAGCCTGCCTCAAGGGCTCGTATCGACGAAGCGCTGAACCACAGCCTGAGCCCACAACCCTTCGATCCAGTCTTGCACTGCCTGGTCCTTCAGAAGGCGTAGGTTCTCCGGGCTGACAGGGCGAGCCGGGTCGCGCTCGATGACCTGTATGATATGGTGGCCCAATGAACTGGTCACTACTCCGCTGAATTGACCTGGCTGCAAAGCAAAAGCAGCCTCCTCCACCTCAGGGGCCACCAGGATGCCCCAGGGGAAGAAGCCCAGGTCCCCCCCGCTTTCGCGGGTGCTGACATCCTGAGAATAGGCCATAGCCAGGGCAGCGAAGTCAGCGCCAGTCTGGAGTTGGGCCAGGATGCGCTCCGCCTCCTCAGAGGTGTCCACCAGAATATGGCGGGCATGGACGTGTTCTGCTGTCATCGGCACATCTTCGATAATGCGCTGTGTCATCGCCATCCCAATCAACTGCGTGCGCACCTCCCGCCAAGCGTCCTCGTACGTCTCGCCCCACTCCTCCAGTTTAGCCCGGAATGGTTCCTCGCCTCCATTCTCGACGATCATTTCCCCCATATAGGCATCCACCTCAGCATCGGAGATGAAGACACCCACTGAAATCGCCGCCTGCTCGGTCAATACCTGCTCGATCATCACATTGAGAATCCAGGCGCGAGTCTGAGCCAGATTTGCCTGCCCCTCTGGACTGCTGGGATCAATCCCTCGTGACAGCAACGAGGCCTCGTACCGCCCCAACTCGCGCTCATAATCGGCCAGGTAGACGGGCTGGTCGTTGACCAGCGCAGCCAGGGGTGGCTCCGGTGTAGGAGAAGCGGGCATCACGGTAGCGGAAGGCAGGTCAGTCGGGGCCAAGTCCGCCGCGGTGCTCAATGGCACAGGGGTGGAAGGTGCAGATGTGACCAATGTGGGAACACACGCAGTTGAAACGAACAACAACGCCAACGCCACCAGTCTCCCTATCGTTTTCAAATCCATACGATCAGCCTCCTCGTGAAGGCCATTATACCCACAGCAGGGGTTTTATGCAACCTGGGCGGCTTGCCAAAGCACCCACTGTCTGCTACAATTCCCACTGCCCATAAATGAAGCCACAGGAAGTCATATGGCACTTTTGTACCTCATTCGTCATGCCCACACACAGATGATGGGAGACGTGGCCAGGCGCTGGTCCCTTTCCGAGCAGGGTCAGCGTCAGTCCGGCGTCCTGGCACGACAGGATTTCTGGCGCGGGGTAGAATTGATCTTCTCGAGTCCCGAGCCTAAGGCCCTGCAGACAGCAGAGCCGGCCGCTCGTCGCTGGGGTATCCCCCTGGTAACTGCGGACTGCCTGCACGAACTACACCGCCCTCATCTGGTACATGACTATGAAAAGGTCATCGCGCGCCTTTTCACCGAGCCGGAGACTAGCGTCGAGGGCATGGAGCCAGCAGCTCAGGCTGCCGAGCGCATCACTCGCTGCATCAAGGATCTGGTGACAGCGCGTCCTGAGCAGACATCTGCCGTGGTATCACATGGGCTGGTCTTGACCCTCTTCTTGGCGCAGTTGGAGAACCGCTGGCCGACAATGACCGAATGGCGCATCGTGCCGTTTGCTGGGCTGGCAATAGTGGACACGACCACATGGAGTCTCACCAAAAGCTGGGCGAGCATCTTCCAAGCCTCCTGAATTGGGCCGCCCGGCGGTGGCAACTGGCGCTTCTGCTGGCCGTGCTGCTCCTAAATCTGGCGGCCGAAGGGCCTCCGCCTGCCAGCCTCGACACCCAGGCCAACCGCCTTCTCGCTGGCGAGAGGTTTGATTTCGCCGGATGGGAGGTGAAAGCCTTACTAGGCAAACTGACCCACAGCCTGGTCGCGCCACAGCGCTACATGGACGAGTCCGTCCGCCACGATTTCTTCCTCGACTATCTGGAATTGGTGGCCGACACACAGCGGCTTGAGTGGGAAATTCACCGCACCTACACCGATCCAGCAGTGGAGAACGCAGAGGCGGCGACGGTCGAGTCGCGCACTCGTCTGACCGAACTGCGCACGGCAGAGAAGGCCTGTCAACCACTCGCCGAAGCAATCCTGGAAGAACAGGTGGCCTGTATCCTGGTGAATGAGAGGTTCAGCGTGCTGGGCCAGGAGTTTCCGCCCCTAGGCACGCACTTCACTCCACTGCCCCTGCTGCTCGTCGTCTCCCCCCGCGACCATATTGAGAGTATCTTTAGACTCGGCCTACGCCACGGGCTGGACGTAGCCCAACGGGAGGCCATTGAGGAGCAGGTAGACACTCGTTTCGACGTCTCGTCGCTGGTGACCGGCATCGGCGGAATGGCAGCGTACCCAGCAATGCTTCTGGAGAGCAGTTCACTCAACTGGGTGACGGAGGTGGCTGCGCACGAGTGGACGCACCATTATCTCACTCTGAGACCATTGGGCTGGAACTACGCTGCCGCCCCTGAAACGCGCACTATCAACGAGACCGTCGCTTCCATCATGGGGAAGGAAGTAGGGCGACGGATGGTGGCCCGTTACTACCCTGAACTTCTGCCGCCGGAACCAGAGCCCGCGCCGGATGAGTCGGAAGATGAAACGGCACCATCCGAACCACCTGCTTTCGACTTCCGCATAGAGATGCGGGAGACGCGCGTACGAGCGGACGAACTATTGGCACAGGGGAAGATTGAGGAGGCGGAGGCCTATATGGAGAAGCAGCGGCAAACATTCGTCGCCCACGGCTACCACATCCGCAAACTGAACCAGGCCTACTTCGCCTTCCACGGGGCCTACGCCGACGAACCTGGCGCAGCAGGGACGGACCCCATCGGGCCAGCAGTGCGGGAATTGCGTGCCCGCAGCCCCGACCTATACACCTTCGTGTCTCAGGTGGCCCGCGTCACGACGCTGGCCGAACTGCAGGCAATACTGGAGGAAATGAGGAAGTAAACATAAACACTCAGCCATCCCTCAGGCCCGACGAATCGCTTCGCTCTGTGTGCATCCACTGCACCAGGACAAGCGAGAGCACCGCGACGCCCACGCCGATCAAGAAGGTGTAACGGCTGCCGACAACCTCCCATACCATTCCCCCCACCACCGGGATAATGACAGCCGCGATGTGGTTGATGGTCTGACCCAACGAGATGTTGGGTGTGATATCTTGAGGTTGGACGGCGATCTTCTGAAAGTACGACTGGAGCGAGATGCGGAAGCCGAACAACACTTGATCGGCTACGAACAGCACGTAGAGGACGGGAAGCAAGGGGATGTAGGCGTAGCCCAAGAAGACGAAGATGAGAAACACAAAGTTAAGGGTGAGCACGCGCCGCTCGCCGAAGCGAATGATGATCCCGCCGAACTGCCGATACAGGAACGTGCCGATAAGATCGTTGACCACGAACAGGACAGTGATCGTCTGGGCAGTCACCCGATGTTCTTGTACAAGCAAGAAGATAGCAAAGGTGGTGAAGATATGCCGGCGGCTGCCCATCAGAAATTCCAAGACGTAATAGAGCCAGTAGCGCCTATGAATAGGGGTACGCCGCCTGGTACGGACCGGGCGGACGGGCTGCCGGGCCCACGGGAGCAGTACCAATCCCCCCACAATCAGCAGCGCGCCGGTAACGTAGAACAACGTGCGGAATCCCAAAGCGTCAAGTGTCAAAAAGACGATGCCTGCACCTGCTAGAGCGGCCAGCGCACCAACACTGCTCAGCCGGCCCAGCGTGCGCGGTGTCTCATCATCACCCACCAGCAGTAACACCGCCGACGAGTTGCTGGACATGAAAAAGTGGAAACCAATGCTCATCATCAATGTGCTCACCACTAAGCCCGACAGGCTGCCGACCCTGCCCGTCAGTGCGATGCCGATACCCATCAGGACAACGGACAGCCCGGCAATGCGCATCTCGACCAGCAGCAGCGCCAGCAGACCGACGCTGAAGCCCAGTAGCCCAGGTATCTCGCGAATAGACTGGATCAGACCCATCTGATCGGCCCGCACGCCCAGTTCCTGGACAGCGAAATTGCTGAAAAGCGACTGCCACAACCGATAGCCGAAGAAGAATAGGAAGTTGGCCAACACAATGACGACGAGGGCTGGGCGACGCTGCGTCGGCGCGACCGCACTCGCCGGATTCGTGAACCCGTTGTTCGAAGTGGTGGAGACAGATGAGTCAGTCACGTGCCCTTCTACTCGACGAATGGACACAAATCTATCGGTTCCCACCACGGGTTAGCGTAGCCGTAGTTGGAGTTGAAGAAATTCTGAACGGAGGGGTCCGTCTCAGCCGCAGCGACGACCTCAGCGCAGCCGTCAGCAATGCGACCATCCGCCAGATACACCATCCAGAAGATTTCGGCCATCGCGGCGACGTCATGACCAGCGACCCCGGCGGGATAATCGGCCTGCAGACGGTTGTACTCCAACTGCGCACCGCCCGGGTCCCCCATCAGCAAGTGGGTCGGCACCAGACGCCAGCGGGCAAAGGCGATCAACTGTGCCCGCTCGTCGTTCACGCTGACCATGCTGACTGTCCCAGCGAATTCCTTCAGCGTGTCGTCGCTGATCACCCGCTCATAGTTGGCGCGGGCGGTGTTGTAGTCTCCAGAAAGCAGGGCACGGTCGCCGTCAAGCAGCGCGTGGTAGCGGTGGGTGGGCGGTTCCCAGATTTGCTCAGTGCGGGTGTACACGCTGCCGTTCCACTCCCAGACCTCGGAGTAGCCACGCTGAGGCTCCGCTCCCACCGATCCGATGCCACCGCTGTGGGCCTCAATGCGGCAATAGGTGACAATGTAGGTGGGATAGGGCATCTCCAGCACGCCTCCCATCAGGCTGACGAAGGCCGTCCCGTCCCACCCTCGGATTTCGAGTGTTTCGTAGCAGGTGTGTGCGCCGCATGAACTCAGTGTATAGATAACGTCCGGCTGCCTGTCCAAGTTCGCGTCACCGACCTGGAGCAGACGCATAGCAGGCCCGTAAACATCATAGCCCTCCTGGTACAGGAGCACATAAGTCCCGGCCTGGCAGCCGAAGATGAGCAAGTCGCCAGGACGGGCGAACATCTCAGCGTTGGGATCGGCCAGAGCGATGACGACCTCCATGTTGTCGTCGCCTGTCATATCAATCGCGATCACCTGGTCGGTGGAATCAGGCAGCGCGTCCCACTCCGTCAGTGTGCTCTCCAGCGTCGCCCTGTCACCCCCGGCGCTAAGGAATTGCTGGATGGCAGCCTGGTAGTCGGCAAAGTGGGCGGGCTGGATGAGCGGGGGCGAGCCTGGGGCCGGGCAGTCAGCAAGGACGGGGCTGGCAGTAGCAGCCTGCTCGGTGGGTGCGGACGTTGGTGGTGGCTCAGTGGGTACGGGCATCAGTACCTCCGTCGGCACAAAGATTGTCGGCGCCAGTTCCGACGTGGGGGACAGCGAGTCGCAGGCAAGCAGCGCCAGGGCCACCAGGACAACAGCGACAATGGGGATAAACGTTCGTTTCATCCCAGTTTCAGGTTCCAGGTTTCAGGTTTCACATCCCCCTCGTATCTAATATCCAATATCCAGTACCCAGTATAACACGGTGAGGAAACCTGTCAAACCTTGACATCTCGCCATTCTGATGTAGAATCAGATCGGGTTACGGGGCTGTAGCTCAGCTGGGAGAGCGCTACAATCGCACTGTAGAGGTCAGGGGTTCGAGTCCCCTCAGCTCCACCAGCATAGCCCCGACATGATGGGCCCGTAGCGCAGTTGGGAGCGCACCACAATGGCATTGTGGGGGTCGAGGGTTCGAGTCCCTCCGGGTCCACTCATTGGCCGATATATTACGAAGTATTGCGCATCAGAACGACTTCGCTTTCAACCTGCGGAAGGAGAACGATATGTCCAGTTCAGAGATCTGCTTCATGACGGCCACAGAGTTAGCCCGTCGCATCCGTTCCAAGGAGCTATCAGCCAGGGAGGTAATGGAGGCTCATCTGGCCCAGATCGACCGAGTCAACCCGATGGTGAACGCCATCGTCACGCTGCTGCCCGAGCAGGCCCTGGAGCAGGCCAATACGGCTGACGAGGCTCTTGCCCGTGGCGAGGAGATCGGGCCTCTGCACGGGCTTCCCATCGCGCACAAGGATTTGGTGCCGACCAAGGGGATCCGCACCACCTCCGGCTCACCCATTTTCAAGGACTTTGTGCCGGATCAGAACGGGCTGATCGTGGAACGGCTGAAGAAAGCCGGGGCCATCGCCATCGGCAAGACCAACACGCCCGAGTTCGGAGCCGGCTCTCAGACCTACAACGAGGTATTCGGGGAGACCCTCAACCCTTACAACACCAGCAAGACCTGCGGTGGCAGCAGCGGCGGGGCGGCAGTGGCACTGGCCTGCGGGATGCTACCCATTGCAGATGGCAGCGACATGGGCGGTTCGCTACGCAACCCGGCCAGCTTCTGCAATATTGTGGGATTTCGCACTTCCCCCGGCAGAGTGCCCATGTGGCCCAACCTGATTGGCTGGTTTCCGCTCGTGGTGGAGGGTCCGATGGCTCGCACGGTGCAGGATGCCGCGCTCATGTTGAGCGCAATCGCCGGGCCCGATCCGCGCTCGCCTATCGCCATCGCTGAGCCGGGTGACATGTTCCGCCGCCCCCTGGAACGCGATTTCAGAGGAGTGCACATCGCCTGGAGTCGTGATTTCGGGGGGCTGCCGGTAGACCCGCGTGTGACGGCGGTCATTGACGAGCAGCAGCACGTGTTCGAGTCCTTAGGCTGCGTGGTAGAGGACAGGGAGCCGGACTTCACGGACGCGGACGAGATTTTCAAGGTACTGCGGGCCTGGCGCTACGAACTGGGCCTTGCCGAGCTGCTGAAGACCCATCGGGACCAGATCAAGGAGACAGTGATCTGGAACATCGAAGCGGGTGCGAAGCTGAGCGGCCCGCAGATCGGGCGGGCCGAACTCAAGCGGACAGAACTCTATCACCAGGTGCGGGAATTCATGAAAACATACGAGTTCATGATCTTCCCCGTAAGTCAGGTGCCCCCCTTCGACGTGAAGGTGCGCCATGTTACCGAGGTCAACGGGGTAAAGATGGAAACATACATCGACTGGATGAAATCCTGTTACTACGTCACTGACGTATGTCTCCCTGCCATCTCGGTTCCCTGCGGCTTCACATCGGACGGCCTACCCGTCGGTGTCCAGATCGTGGGGCGGCACGAGGACGACTTCGGCGTGCTGCAGTTGGCCCATGCGTTCGAACAGGCCACCGGCTTCTGGAAACAGAGACCGCCTGTGGTGGAATGATCAGATTACAACGGCAAATAGTCAAAAGGCCGCGAACAGGAGTAATAGGTCATCCCTGCAGCGAGCCGGGAAAGACCAGGTGGAAGCCCGGCAATCGGCGCCCAGGGGGAGCGCCACGTAAGGCCGAACTCACCTGGGAGCCGCGTCGGTGAAACTGGGTACTAGATACTGGACGCTGGACCAAGTATTGAGCATCCGGTCAAGTAACCGATGACGACTGGCCTCCGTTAACGGGCCAGGAGCGGGAGGCATCCTAATTACATCCAGGATGCTCTCCAATCAGGGTGGTACCGCGAAGCGTGCCCCTTCGTCCCTGAGACGAAGGGGTTTTTTGTAATGAGGAGGAGAAAAACAAGATGAGCATCGAACCCACGCCCTGGATCTGGTCCAACGGCCAGTTGGTGCCCTGGGACGAGGCACGTGTACATGTCTTCGCCCACGCGCTGCACTACGGCTCCAGCGTCTTCGAGGGACTCCGCGCCTATGCCACACCTCGTGGCCCGGCGGTGGTTGGCCTGGAGCCCCATGTGCGCCGGCTTTTCGACTCGTGTAAAATCTACCGCATGCCAATTCCATACCAACCGGCGGAGATATCCCAGGCCATCCTGGAGACGATTCGGGCCAACGAACTCCAATCCTGCTACATCCGACCGCTGGTCTTTCGCGGTGTGGGCGTGATCTCCCTTGATCCTCGACCTTGTCCCGTCGAAGTGATCATCGGCACAATAACGATGGGGAAATACCTGGGCGAGGAAGGGGTTGACGTCGGAGTAAGCACCTGGCAGCGCATGGCCCCGAATACCTTCCCGGCGATGGCCAAGATAGGCGGGCAGTATATCAACTCACAATTGGTCGTGATGGAGGCTCACGACCGGGGTTTTGCAGAGGCTGTCGTGCTGAACACGGATGGTTACGTCAGTGAAGGCAGCGGAGAGAACGTATTCATCGTGAAAGACGGCGTGCTTCACACACCGCCGCTGGCAGCATCAATCCTGGCAGGCATCACCAGAGCGTTCGTCATCCAGTTGGCGCGCGATTTGGGATACGAAGTGCGGGAACAGATGATCGTTCGTGAGATGCTCTACCTGGCCGACGAGATATTCTTCACCGGGACAGCCGTCGAGGTCACCTCCGTCCGCAGCGTTGACGGCATCCCTGTGGGCGAGGGACGGCGCGGGCCAGTGACGGCCCACCTGCAAGAGCAGTTCTTCGGCATCGCCAGAGGGAAGTTGGAAGATCGGTTTGAATGGATGACGCTAGTGAAGAAAGCATGAGATGAAACGGGTGGAACTGGCCTCCGGCATCTTTCACCTGCAGAGCGGCTCCAACATGGGGTTGGTCGTGCAGGATGGGAAGGGGCTGCTGATAGATACAGGACTGGACAAGGACACCGCACGGCGGGCATTGCGGGTTGCCGAAGCAATGGACACTGTCCTGGAGGCGGTGTTCCTCACCCACGCCCACGCCGACCACTTCGGCGGCGCCCACTTCCTGCAGCGCCGCCTGGGGGTGCCGCTGTACGCGCCAGCACTAGAGGGAGCGATGATGGAAAACCCCATCATCGAGCCACTTTACCTCTTCAGCGGAGCGGCCCCCATCGAAGAACTGCGCCACAAGTTCACACTGGCCAAACCCTGCCGCATTGACCACGTCGTGGAGCCAGGGCCGCTGGAGATCGGACCGTTCCGGGTAAAGATAGTGCCATTAGCAGGGCACGCCCCCAACCAGGTGGGGGTGGCGGTGAGGGAGGTGCTCTTCTGCGCCGACGCGGTCTTCCCGGCTGAGATGCTCAAGAAGCACAAGATCACCTTCTGTGTGGACCTGGACGAGACGCTGGCGACACTGGAGCGGATGCCGGGCCTGCCCTACGCTCACTTCGCGCCGGGTCACGGTCCGGCCTACAAAGCGGGCGACGAGATCGCCCAGGCGTGTTTCACCAATCGAGAGCGACTGGAGGAAATTCGAGAACAAGTCTATGCGGCGCTAGAGGAACCACAGGAAACGCCCGCCTTGGTTCAGCAGGTGGCCGATCACTTCGGACTCCGACTTACGGCAGCGACCATTTACTTTCTCGTTCGAACGACCATCCTGGCCGCCCTCTCCTCGCTGGAGCGGGTAGGGAAGGTGATGATCATAGTGAAGGACAACCGGTTGTTGTGGCAGCGGAGCGAGGCGAAGGAGTGAGAATGTCCAGCCAGGCAAGGAGAAGAAAATGACAGACCAATACGTACCTCAGGAGATTGAGCCCAAATGGCAGAGACGATGGGCAGATGATGGATTGTACCGCTCCAAGATTGACCGCAGCAAACCTAAGCACTACGCATTGACTATGCTCCCCTATCCCAGCGGAAACATGCACATCGGCCATTGGTACGCGATGGTGCCCGGCGATGTGCGTGCGCGCTACATGCGCATGCGGGGCTACAACGTTCTCTTTCCCATCGGATTTGACGCCTTCGGCCTGCCAGCCGAGAACGCCGCCATCCAGCACGGTATCCACCCCCATAAGTGGACGTTGTCCAACGTCGAGAACATGCAACGGCAGTTAAAGACTATGGGCACGATGTTCGACTGGGAGCGGGAGACTGTCTCTTGCCTGCCAGGCTACTACCGCTGGACCGAGTGGTTCTTCCTGAAACTGTACGACATGGGCCTGGCCTACCGTAAGAAGGCCCCGGTAGACTTCTGCCCCAAGTGCAACACCACCCTGGCCCGAGAACAGGTCTGGGGAGAGGATCGCCACTGCGAGCGCTGCGGCACGCCAGTCATCAAAAGAGAACTAGAGCAGTGGTTCTGGCGCATCACGGACTATGCCGATGAATTGCTGGACTTCTCCAAGATTGATTGGCCTGAACGAGTGGTCGCGATGCAGACTAACTGGATCGGACGCAGCGAGGGAGCCGACGTCACCTTCCTGTCCGAGCAGGAGGATCCCATTGTCGTCTTCACCACCCGGCCCGACACCCTGTGGGGCGCGACTTTCATGGTGCTGGCCCCAGAGCACCCACTGGTGGATAAACTGACCACGCCGGAGAACCAGGAGGAAGTGAAAGAATACAGACACCAGGCCGCCCGCCAGAGCGAGATCGAACGGATGTCTACCGAGAAAGAAAAGACCGGTGTCTTCATCGGTGCTTACGCCATTAACCCAGTCAACGACAAACGCATCCCCTTATGGATTGCCGACTACGTGATGATGACCTACGGTACGGGAGCCATCATGGCCGTACCGTCCCACGACGAGCGGGATTTCGAGTTCGCTCTCAAGTTCGGCCTGCCCATCATCCCGGTCATTGACCGGCCCGACGACATTGTTAAATCCTTCACAATGCAGAGCACGATGAGAGAGGGCTTCACCGAGGCACTGACCGAGGCCGGTATCCCGTTTGAAAAACAGGATGGCTCGCTGTATATCACGCTGGACAGGAACCAGGTGGATCACTACATCGCGCTGGCGCAGGCGCACGTGCAACCCGGCTCCTGGACCGAGGTGGTCGGCGCTCGCTGGGCCTTTGTCTTTGCCGACGAGGTGGTTCCCTTCGACGGCGTCGAGTCCGGGCAGAAGATCCTGGCCCGCTGCAAGGAACTGGAGCCGAATGTGCGGGACAAGCGCACGGTTATGGAGATGCTGTACGACGTCGAGTTCTACCGTGACGTACTGTTCCACGCCGAGTACGGCGCTATGATCAACTCCGGTCCCTTCAGCGGCACGCCGGGCGATGTGGCGGTCGGCAGGGTCACCGAGTGGCTGGAGAAGCAGGGCACCGGCGAGTTTGCCGTCAACTATCGCATACGCGACTGGCTGATCTCCCGCCAGCGGTACTGGGGTGCGCCCATCCCGATGGTCTACTGCGACAAGTGTGGCATTGTCCCGGTGCCCTACGAGGACCTGCCAGTGCTGCTGCCAGAGGATGCCGAGTTCCTGCCCACCGGCGAGAGTCCGCTGAAGTACCACGCTGGGTTCCTGCACACCACCTGCCCCAGGTGCGGCGGCCCGGCCACCCGCGAGACCGACACGATGGACACCTTCGCCTGCTCCTCCTGGTACAACTACGCCTACCTGAGCCCCTATTACAAGGAGGGCGAGCCGGCCCACGCCGACTCTACCCCCATAGACCCGGAGGAGGCGGCGTACTGGCTGCCGGTGGACGTCTACACAGGCGGCATCGAGCACGCCACTATGCACCTGATCTACACCCGCTTCTTCACCAAGGCGATGCGGGATATGGGCCTATTGGACTTCGATGAGCCGATGACCGGCCTGCGCAATCAGGGCATCATCCTGGGCGAGGACAGCGAGAAGATGTCCAAGAGCCGGGGCAACGTCGTCGCTCCCGACGACCTGGTGGAACGATACGGGGCGGACACGGTGCGAGGCTACCTGATGTTCGGCTGGCGGTGGGAGCAAGGCGGGCCATGGGACTCGCACGGCATCGAAGGGGTCGTTCGCTGGCTACCACGGGTTTGGAACCTGGTGCTGGAGCCTCCCCCTTCATCCCCCCCAATGGGGGGGAAAGAGGGGGGGATCGCCGACCTGCACCGCTGGACCCACAAGACCATCCGCCGCGTCACGGACGATATGGAGGCATTCACCTTCAACACGATCATCGCCGGACTGATGGAATTTACCAACGCGCTGATCAAGGCAAAGCAGACACCGGTCTACGGGACGGAGGCGTGGGAGGAAGCCATCGAGACGTTGCTCCTGCTGCTGGCACCCTGCTGCCCGCACATTGCCGAGGAACTGTGGACGCGGACCAACCATCCCTACAGCGTCCACTTGCAGTCCTGGCCCCAGTTTAACGCCGACCTGGCGGCCGAGAAGGTGATCACGCTGGTGGTGCAGGTTAACGGCAAGGTACGGGCGCGGCTGGAGGTGCCAGCCGGCATCACCGAGGAGGCAGCGCGGGAGACCGCCCTGTCCGACGAGAACATCCAGCGGCACACTGGCGGCAAGGAGATCCGCAAGATCATCTACGTTCCGGGGCGACTGGTGAACATCGTGGTGTAGACTCGAGAGTCCTAGAACAACAAAAACAGGGCCATTACCTCCCCATCCACACCGATGTGAGCCAGTTCGAGTCGCCCGTCCAGATTCGGCCAGACCAGGAACATGTAGCCGGCGGGGGCGGGCAGGAGGGCCACAGACCGCTTCACCGGCGTCTGTCCAACGACCTGCCCCCTGTTCCACGCTTCTGACGCCTGGAGGACCATCGGCACGTGGGAGAAAGCCCAGGCAATGGGCCAGCCTCTCGGGAGCACATCCTCCGGTTACGACGGTACGTGGGACACGAGTGGCTGATTATGGTGGGAGTCGCCGGGTTGGTGCGCGACGAGGCGGGCCAGATACTCCTCATCCGCCGCAGTGACGACGGAGAGTGGTGTCTGCCAGCCGGGGCAATGGAGTTGGGCGAGCGCATTGACCGGACGGTGGAGCGGGAGATGACCGAGGAAAGTGGTGAGTGGTACGCTTCGTGCCGACAACGAGGAGGCGTTAGAGGTGTGCTTCTTCCCACCAGGCCGTTTGCCCCCGCTCCATGAACGTCAGTTCATCCGGGTTCGCGACGGTCTGGCAGGAAAAGAAGCCGCCTTTTTCCAGTAGGGACGTGGTGACCGCGCCCCTACCACCGGCGCACGTCGGGTTTCCAGTAGCCACGCCGCACAGTACGAGCCTCCGTCACCGTCACGATGGCCTTTTCGTCCACAGATTTGGCGATCCCCAGCATGGTGTCCACGTTCTTACGAGGGACGATGGCTTCAATAATGCTCACAGCGCTTTCACGCCCGCGCCCATAGAGCTCCGTCACACCGAATCCCGCCTGGCGCAGAGCCTCCGCCATAGCATCGCCTTTCTCGGTGGAAATGAACCGCACCTCGACGAATCCCAGCGCCAGTCGCTGCTCCCAGGCCATTCCGAGCAGCGTGCCCACGGCGACCCCACAGCAGTAAGCGATGATATTCCAGACATTGTTCAGATTTGCCACCACCCTACCAATGGCAACAACGTACACTAGCGCACTGAGAGAGTTCGCCAGCATAGCGTAGAACTTGCGCCCCTGAACAGTCATCAGCGTCGAGAGCGTGCTGACAGCGATGCCCAACAAACGCAACACAAAGATCAACAAGGCTTCCCAAAATATGTTCACTCGTTCGTCACCTACCTGGCATCAATCAGATTTCAATACTGCACCGATTATACCGCCTATCGGCTACTTGTCAACGAGAGTCGAGAGTTGTCATCCCCTCCCTTTAATGGTATAATAATCTATGAGGCTAGCGACATTTGTTGCATGACCTCGGATCAGATTCAATGAATAGATCACCACTCTCGATTTCCACCGAGAGGGAGCGCCCAATAGCGACTATCGAACCATCTTCTCACCGCCCCCTCATTCTGCGCCTCGTGACCTGGTGCACGAACACGGTTTGGCGTACCTGTGTAGATTGGCGCACCAAGCGTCCCTTTCTGACCCGCGCTACTGCCCACCTGAGTATCATCGCCCTCGCCCTGGTCACCGTCGTTCTCAGTGGCGTAGTAACCCCAGCACCGCGGGTTGCTGTAGGTGGTTCGTTCAGCGCTGACAGCGTGCCGTCTGGCGAGATGGACTCTCCAACAGAGCCAGAGACAGCACCGCAGCCGACTCCACCTGCGCCTCCCTCTACTCCCTGGCCTCATCCCTCCACAGCCGACGTTATCGCTCGAATGCCCGTGCCTCACACCACCTTCCCGGATCGGCTGCGCATACAAGTCAAGACCTACATCGTCCAGCAAGGTGACACCGTCTTTGACATCGCTGCTCGGTTCGGGCTGTCTCCAGAGACGATTGTCTGGAGTAACCGTGAAGGGCTTATGGATGCCCCATGGCTCATCCAGCAAGGACTTGAGCTTTTTGTCCTCCCTGTGGACGGTGTATATCACACTGTCCGCGCCGGGGAGACGGTGGTAGGTATTGCGGCTGGCTATGGGGTGCAGCCTGCAGTTTTGTACAACGAGTGGAACGACCTTGAAGAGGGAGAGGAACTACGGGAAGGGCAACTACTCATTGTGTCCGGCGGCAAGGGCGAGGAAGTGGAGTGGGAACCGCCGCCCAGATATCCCTCCCCCGGACCATCCGGGTATAGTTACGGGGTCTGCAGCGGCGCGACGTTTACTGGCCCTGGGGCCAATGGCTGGTTCATCCTTCCCACCGGCAGTTCCCGCGTCTCGGGATGGTATTTCCGCGACCCACGTAATCCGGGACACATTGGGCTCGACTATGCTTGCAGGCTGGGCGCTCCCCTATACGCTGCAGACAGCGGCGTAGTGACCATAGCGGGGTGGAACGGTGGGTACGGCATTATGGTTGAACTCAACCACGGCAATGGCTTCGTCACCCGCTACGGTCACTTCAGCGCCATCGCCGTGGGATGCGGGCATGCAGTCTACCAAGGTGACTTGCTCGGCTACTGCGGCAGCACTGGCTGGTCTTCCGGCCCTCATCTCCACTTCGAGATTCGGCATAACGGTATGCCGCAGAACCCGCAGACTTATCTGCCGTAGCGGGAAATCCGCGCACATCGGGCGTAAGAAACGATGCGACTATCACGGCGTAATAGCACACTGTCCACTACAACGAGAAAACGTTCCCTCCGCTGCTGGTTCGAGGAGGGCTTTCCGCGTGCCTGCGCCTGGGCGGCAACCACGGTCTACCGGCTGACTGGCGATTGGCATGGCTGGCGCCCGCTGCTCACACGCACCAGTGCACACGTGGCGGTCATTTTCGTGGCTTTCATCGCCGTCGGGCTGAGCAACATCGAGTGGCCAGCACGGGCTGCTCCCACTTTACCCATGCCTGCCCTGTCTGCCTCTGCCAATGATGGGGAAACCGAGGAGACAGCAGAGGACATACTGACCGGGTTCAACGGGCAAAATGGCAAAGCGCCTTCCGGCAACCTCAATGGAGCCATTGCCCGGCTGACTCAATCGCACACCATCATCCCCGAGCGCCCGCGTCTGGGCATCATCACGTACACCATTCAGGCAGGTGACACCATCCAGGCCATTGCTGCCTTTTTTAGCCTGCAGCCTACTACGATCATGTGGGCGAATCCAGCCGTAGAGGACGCACCAGACCTGTTGCGGATTGGCCAGGAAGTGACAATCTTGCCCATTGATGGGGCTCACCACACAGTCGCTGAGGGCAACACTCTAGAATCTATTGCCGAGGAGTACAAGATAGAACCCGAGGCGATCGCCGCCTGCGAGTACAATTATCTGGAGCCCCCGGACTACCCAATTGTGGCGGGGATGCGGCTCATTATACCAGGGGGCGAGAAGCCCTACGTGCCCAAAGTAGTCACCACGTATATCGGGTCTGTACCGGAGGGCGTCCAAGGTACAGGGCGGTTCCTGTGGCCTGTGCTGGGCGCGATCACGCAAGGTTACTGGTATGGCCACCGAGCGATTGACATTGGGGCGCCCATCGGCAGTGCGGTGTTGGCAGCCGATGGCGGCTTCATCAGTTTCGCGGGCTGGACCGATGTAGGTTATGGCTATCTAATTGTGATCGATCACACCAATGGCTTTGCCACTTACTATGCCCACCTGAGCAACGTCTACGTCTTTGAAGGACAGGCAGTAGAGCACGGGCAGGTCATCGGCGCAGTGGGCAGTACCGGCTGGTCCACCGGCCCGCATCTGCACTTCGAGGTACGCTACTACGGCGTGCAGCACAACCCACGTGCGTATCTGCCGTAGACTCAGTAGATCCAATTTTGGAGGAGTGAGGCACACCCACGTGCCGAACGGAACCGCACCTGGGGGTGCTGACTCCTCAAATCTGTATCTGCTGAGACTAGCACTTGCAAACTACCTGGCATATTCCTCCGCTCGCACCTCACGGATCACCGTCACCTTAATTTGCCCCGGATACTCCATGCCCTCCTCAAGTTTGCCCGCAATGTCCTGGGAAAGCCGGATGGTTGCCAGGTCATCAATTTCATCGGGCTTGACAATGATCCGAATCTCACGACCGGCCTGAATAGCGTAGGCCTCTGCCACCCCCTTGAAGGAGTTAGCAATTTCCTCCAGGGCGTGGATACGCTTAACGTAGAACTCCAGGCTCTCGCGGCGCGCCCCTGGCCGGGCACCAGAGATAGCATCAGCAGCCTCGACGATGACGGCTTCAATGGAATTCTGCTCCACCTCGTGGTGGTGGGATTCTACGCAGCGCACCACTGCTTCCGTGACACCGTGGCGCCGGCAGATTTCGGCCCCTATGCGGGCATGCGTCCCTTCCGTCTCGAAGTCTATCGCCTTGCCGATGTCATGTAACAAGCCCCCAGCGCGGGCAATCTCGGCATTGGCACCGAGTTCCTCCGCGATCATGCTTGCCAGTTTAGCCGTCTCGACGGCATGAGCATGCTGGTTCTGGCCGTAACTGGTACGGAATTTCAGCCGACCCAGCAGTTTAATGACCTCGGGATGCAGTCCAGGAACACTGGCTTCGTAAGCGGCTCGCTCGCCCTCTTCGCGGATGATGCGTTCAACCTCTTTCCGGCTCTCTGCAACGACTTTCTCAATGCGCGCCGGGTGGATGCGTCCATCTACCACCAACCGCTCCATCGCTCGACGAGCGACCTCGCGACGCACTGGATCAAAGCAGGATATAGTGACTGCCTCAGGTGTATCATCCACTACTACGTCCACGCCAGCAGACTGCTCAAAGGAACGAATGTTGCGCCCACTGCGACCGATAATCCGTCCCTTCATATCATCAGAGGGTAGCGGGACAGTAGAGACTGTCAACTCGGCTACCTGCTCGCTTGCTATACGTTGGATGGCAGTAGTGATGATTTCGCGAGCGCATGCATCAGCCTTCTCTTTGACCTCGGCCTCCACCTGGCGGATCACCCGCGCCATATCCTGCCGGGTCTCATTCTCGACAATCTTCAGGAGTTCCTGTTTAGCCTCCTCACGGTTCAATCCAGCCACCCGTTCCAGCGTCGCCATCTGCTCCTTTCGCAATCGTTCAATCTGATTGCGTTGCCTGTCCACAGCGCTCTGACGCTTGTTAAGCGCTTGCTCTCGCTGTTCCAACTGTTCCTGACGGTGATCCAGTTTCTCGCGTCGCTGCTGCAGACGTTCCTCTTCCCGCCTAAGGCCTGCGCGACGTCGCTCCAGTTCCTTCTCTGCCTTGTTCCGGACCTTGAGCGCTTCGTCCCTGGCAGCCAACACAACCTCGCTGGCTTTTTTCTCCGCCTTCTCCAACAGTTGCTCGGTCCGTTGCTGCTGTTTCTTGATCCTGGACTGAATGACGTAACGCCGGATCAAAAAGCCCAGCCAGAATCCTGCGGCCAATGCCAGAACCGCTACTACTATCATAGTTCCCCATTCACTCATTGTCCTTTACCTCTCTTTCGATACCAGGTAAAACCCCGCAATGTATCGCCTCCAACATCTCCTCAACCAGCGGCCTAATCATCACGTATGAGAAGCCCCTGCGCGCCAGGTACCCTTCCAATCTCCGGCGGAAATCGCGAGGCTCCAGATGCGCCAGTCGGCGCGCACCAACCTCCGCCACCTTACGAGCGGCGACCTCCTCGTCGAAGTCCATCAGCGTGTCAGTAATGATAGAGGCAGGAACTCCTTTTTCCCGCAACTCATGGCGCAGTGCACGTGCCCCTCGGGGGTTGAATTGCAGCCGGTTTTCCACCCAATAGCGGGCAAACTCCTGATCGTTCAGCAACCCAGCCCGCGTCAGGCGCCCGGTCACCTCCTCGACAACCTCCTCCTCCTCCACATTTTTCTTGCGCAAATTGCGGCGCACTTCGGCTTCGCTGCGAGGACGGTATGACAGAAAGTTAAGCGCACGCTCGTAGGCTCGCTCAACTTCATCCCGCATTCGCAGTCGGGCAACATCATCATCGCTCAACATCTGACCCACCCGAAGACGGGCCGCCTCAATAGCAGCCAGTCCAAGGGCAAATTGGCCATCAATATAGACATTGACACGATTCTTATTTCGCTTCTGAAAGCGCAGCGCCGTAATCGTTCTCGCCATTATGCACCAACATGACGCAACAAAGCCGTGGCCTTTAGCCACGGCTTACGTTGACGCACGTCCGTCAGCGTCGATCTCAGGATAGAATCAGCGACCCGTTTCCCCTAACCAAGGGCAGGACATAACCGTCCCGATCAGTCACCAGGCACGACCGCCCGTTACAATTGCCCTGTTACGGTAGGCTCAAAATCTCCTCGTTCCACTCCCAACACATGTCCTGAAGCCCATTCGAATGGTCGCCTTGTCACTCCACGCTCCCATAGGAGCAGAAGATGGAAAAAGCGTCTCGCCTTTCAGGCAGATTCACAGCAAGATCACTATTTGCATCAGAGAAAGACCAGACTCTTCACCCTACGCTTCCGTAAGAGAAGCGCCAACATTTGAGATCAACCCGTGGCTAATTCTAGCCCGCAAAACAGAACTGGGAATATTCAATCAGTTAATCAGCCTCGCCTGCCTCCTCAGTGACTGACGTGGCAACAGGCTCTACGGCCTCTTCTTCTGGAGCCATCCTCTCTCGGACAACGGTCTCAATCTGGTCGGCGACGTCGGGGTGCTCGCGCAAGAATTGCTTGGCGTTCTCCCGTCCTTGTGCCATGCTCTCCCCTTCACGGTAGTAATACGAACCCCGCTTCTCGATTACCCCCAGCTCCACCGCCATGTCCAGCAAGTCCCCTGCCTTGCTGATCCCCTCGTCATACATGATGTCGAACTCCGCCACACGAAACGGCGGCGCTACCTTGTTCTTCGTCACCCGCACCCGCGTCCGGTTCCCGATCACCTCTCCCTTATCCTTGATGGCGGCGATGCGCCGAATGTCCAACCGCACTGAGGCGTAGAACTTCAGCGCCCGCCCCCCAGAGGTCGTCACTGGGCTGCCGAACATCACCCCAATCTTCTCCCGCAACTGGTTGGTGAAGATCAGCGCAGTGTTCGATTGCTTGATGGCACCGCTCAACTTGCGCAATGCCTGGCTCATCAGCCGAGCCTGAAGCCCAGGGTGCGAATCTCCCATCTCCCCCTCGATCTCTGCGCGGGGAACCAGCGCGGCTACCGAGTCCACCACGACGACGTCCACCGCGCCGGAACGGATGAAGGTCTCAGCGATCTCCAACGCCTGCTCGCCGGTGTCGGGCTGGGAGATGAGCAGGTTGTCCACATCCACACCGCACATTCGCATGTAGCCCGGGTCAATGGCGTGCTCCATATCAATGTAGGCGGCGACGCCATCCCGCTTCTGGGCTTCAGCGACGATGTGCTGAGCCAGAGTGGTCTTGCCGGAACCGTCCGGCCCGTAGATTTCGGTGACACGACCGTGGGGAATACCGCCCACGCCGAGGGCACGGTCGAGTGCCAACGAGCCAGTGGGGATGACCTCGACCTGCAGGTGGGTCGCCTCCCCCAGACGCATCACGGTGCCCTCGCCAAAGCGCTTGGTCAGGCTCGCCAGCGCTGTCTCTAACGCCCTCTGTCGTCCTGGATCAGCCATTGCCGTACACTCCCCTGTGCCACTAATAATGACGTAAAACGTAATTATGCTTTGCGTTTCACGTCTTACACTTGCATCATTGAGACCAGTTTGCACACTCCAACTATCGTGATATAAAGTGTACACCAAATGCGGTAAAAAGGCAAATGGACTTGACCTCTTGCCCGCGATGTGATAAAGTGATACAGGCGATATTATGGTAGCCTGGGAATCACAGTTGTAGAGAGGAGAACCGTAATGCCCAGGGAACATCGGGAACCGGAGGAGTGGCTCTTCACCAACGCACTGATGCGCCAGGCGATCCTGGCAATTGGCGAGGTGATGGGTGAACGCGGTCTCAAGATCGTGCTGCGTCAGGCTGGGCTGGAGCGGTACGTTGACGAACTGCCGCCCAACAGCCTGGAACAGGGCGTAATAACCTCTGAGTATGCCGTGCTCAACCAGGCGGTGCAGGAATTCTACGGGCGTGCTGGTAAGGGCATGTTGCGGCGCATTGGCCGAGCCTCGTTTCGCTACGGCGTTGAGGAGCAGGCAGTGCTGATGGGTGTGGCTGGCACGGCGCTGAAGTTAATGCCTCAGAAAGCGCGTATCAAGTTCATCCTCACCCAGACGGCTAAATCACTGATGGATGTGAACGAGGAGACGTATATCGAGGTACATGAGACTGCAGAGGGGTTCGTCTTCGCCGACTTCACCTGCGGGGTGTGCTGCTGCCGCAAAGCCGAGCGCCCCATCTGCTACCTCTACATCGGTTCCATCAGCGAGGCAGTGAAGTGGGCCACTGGGCGTGACTACGAGGTGCGCGAGACCGAGTGCCGGGCGATGGGCGCGGAAGCGTGCCGCTTCCTGGTGGTGGAAAAGACGTAGGCGTGTAAGAGCCTAAGACGTCGAGAGAGGGGTGGGGGCAGGGGACTCGGTGAGTGTGGCTTCCGCGGGTGTCCCGGTCGGCTCAGGTAAGAGTGTCTCAGTTGGCGTGGGAGACGGTTCCGGCGTGGATGTCCCGGTAGCGGCAGGAGTAGGTTCAACAGTCGGCGTGAAGGTTGGCTCGACCGTGGGCGTCACAGTCGGCACAGGGATCTCGGTCGGCGTGGGCGTAGGCATGGGCGTAGGCGTGGGTGTAGGCATGGGCGTCAGCGTGGGGGGCTGCACCGGGGTCGGTGTCTCGGCCGGGGCGGCGACGTAGACCGGCACCCGAGCCTCGACACGGCTCTGCTCGTGGTCGAAGGCGGTGATACGCAGCGTGTAGAGGCCAGGAGCCAGGTGCGTGGTGTTCCACTCAGTCAACAGCCCGCCCTGCACCTGCGCCAGGTGCGGCCCGCTGATCCAGCCCCAGCCCTGGGGGTTGCCCCCGATGCCATACTGCGCCTCGTAGTGGTCGAAGTTGGGCAGTTGGACGGTACCGATGACCGGCACGACGCCGTGAACGGTACTCTGGGGTGCTGGGTGGGTGATGAAGACCGCCGCGTGATCGATGCTCTCGGTGCAGTACTCGAGTGGCACCAGCGGCAACCCCTCGAAGTACTCCGGGTGAGCCTGGGCCCACTCCCGCCCCTGCACGTCAGTGATGACGACCATCAACTTCTCGACGACCTGAGCAGGGCAGAACTCGTTCGCCAACAGACCGGTGAAACCATCAATCTTCACCTTACGGTACCAATCGTGCTCCTCGTCCAGCGGCGGCTGATCCTCGGCGAAGATTTCCATCCTGCGGCGTGGGCAGTACTCGGTGGGGCGAGCGCCAGAGTCGGCGCAGATCTCATACTCGACGATGCCGGGCGGACGCGCGAAGTTGCGCACGGGCCAATCGGCGTGGGCCACCTCCATGAAGTTATGCCATATTGGGCCAGCGCCGGCCGCCCCAGGCAGGTTGATCATCGGCGAGTTGTCAGAATTGCCCACCCACACACCGGTCACCAGGTCGGGGGTGTAACCTATCGTCCAGGCATCGCGGAAGTCGTCGGTAGTACCGGTTTTGGCGGCCGCCGGCCGGGTGAGTTCCAGGATACTGGGACAGTGGAAGGCGCGGCAGCGGGCCTGGCTGTCCGCGAGGATGCTGGTGATGAGATAGGCGTGCTGGGGTGAGATGACCTGCTCACCACCGGGCGCAGAATTGTCCACCAGGACGTTGCCCCGGCTATCCTCGACGCGCAGGATAGGGCTGGGTTCCACACGCACGCCGCCACTCGCGAAGACGGCGAAAGCGCCGGTCATCTCCAACAGTTTGGCTTCACCGCCGCCCAACGTGAGCGCCAGCCCATAGGCGGGAGGCCGGTCGTAGGGGTACTCAGGGCAGTGGAGTTCGGGAGAAGTCAACGATTCGACGCCCAGTCGCGCGCTCATCTCCAGCATGCCGTCAACTCCCACGAATTGGAGCGCCTCCACGGCCGGGACATTGTACGAGTTGGCGAGCGCGTCGCGCAGAAGCATCGGACCGTGGTACTTCTCGTCGTAATTGACCGGAACGTAGGGCGGATTGGCTCCGTCGGGGAACTCGGTGCGCAGGTCCCACATCAACGTGGCCAGCGTCCAGCCGCGCTCGAAGGCGGCGACGTATGTGAGGGGCTTGATGGAAGAGCCAGGCTGGCGGCAGCGCAGCGCGACGTTTACCTGGCCGTCTATATGTTCGTCGTTGAAGTCAGCGGAGCCGACCAGCGCCAGAATGTGGCCAGTGGCTGGATCAAGCGCGACGAGCGCACCGTTGGTCCCGTTGCGGTCGGCCAACGTAGCCACGCCCTCACGCACGGCCTCTTCGGCCAGCGCCTGCAAGCGATGGTCGAGCGTGGTGTAGATGCGCAGGCTCTCACCCCGCTCGTTCCGGTAGAGCGCCTCCGGGCCGTACATGGCCTCCAGCGTCTGCCGCACGTAGACGACGAAGTGAGGAGCGGTGACGAAGTCGAGTTGGGGGGCTTTGAACTCATAATTGCGCATCTCAGCGGCCGCCAGCGCAGCATCGGTATGGCCGATCTTATCAGGCCAGGCCTCGATCATCAGCGCCAGCACGTTCTCCTGGCGAGCGAGGGCCAGGTCAAGGCCGCCGCCGAAGGGATCGTAGGTGGCCGGCAACTGGGGCAGGCCAGCGAGGAAGGATGCCTGCGCCAGCGTGAGGTCGGCCGCATCTACGCCGAAGTAGGTGTCCGCAGCGGCCTGGATACCGTAGGCCAGGTTGCCGTAGTAAATCTCGTTGAGATAGATCTCCAAGATGGTCTCCTTGGGGTAGGTGCGCGTCAGTTCAGCGGCCAGGACGGCCTCTCTGATCTTGCGACTGATAGTCTGCTGCACCCGCTCCTCGGGAGAGAGCAAGACATTGCGGGCTAACTGTTGGGTGATGGTGCTCGCACCAGAGACGATTTCCCTTTCCGTGAAAGCGTAGTAGACGGCGCGGATGATGGCGATGGGATCGAAACCGGGGTGAGAGTAGAAGTCGCGATCCTCGGTAGCAATGGTCGCCTGGATGAGGTAGGGGGAGATGTCACTGAGAGGGACGTAAGTGCGCCGCCCTCCCTGGGGGTCTGTGACCTCGTAGAGCAGTCTGCCCTCGCGGTCGTATATTTTGCTGCTGACGAAGGTGGTCTGGTGATCTTGCAGTTCTCTGGGCGAGGGGAGTTGGTTGGCGATAGTGACGTAGCCGACGACGGAGGCTCCGGCAGCCAGGAAGAAAATCAGCACCACGGCGGCTACTATGGCGAAGCCGGTCCTGATCAGGGTGCTCCCCCATTGGCGCGGTCTGTGGTCCGCTCCCCTTCCCCTTGCCCCCCCCTGGCGGGGGCGGGATGGGGGGGGGACGTAGCCAAGTCGCTGTGGCGGCGGCACAGTGCGAGGCAGACCAGCAGTTGGGGTAAGACCGGTGGGCACCCGGTCCATGGCGATGGTGGGCTCACCCAATTGACCTGGCAACTCGGCGGTCTCGACGTCGTCGGGCGAAGGGGATTGCGCGGCCTGGCTGGGCTGGGTGTCCTCGAGCGTGACAGGAGGTTCGGAGGGCCGGATAGGCTGGCCACCCCCGACCTCAGGCTGCAGGTCACGAGTCTCGTATGAACGGCTATCTCCGGGCATACATTCGCTCTGTGTGAGTATAGACGATGCGCGGGTGCGTCGGGTTCCACAACTGGAGCGGATTATAGCAGGTGGGTTGCAGATTGCAAATCACCGGATTGCAGATCACGAATTGTGAATTGCAGATATGCCCTTGAGAAAGTGCAGACCCGCATTCCAGGCGACCTTCGAACATTCTATTGGTTGACTTTCCTGCAAAAAGGGCGATTCTTAACGCAGAGACGCAAAGGCGCAGAGGTTTTCAATCTGTGCTTCAGTATTTGAGGGCAGTGCCGCAAGAGTCGCCCTGACGGTTGACCGTCATTCTGAGCGTAGCGAAGAATCTCCCTATCACGGTGATGGAGACCCTTCGCTTCGCTCAGGGTGACAGGGCGGGTTTTGCGCTATTGCATTTGAGGACATCGGGATGTTTGACTGAGAAACATTCACCTGACACTTGATTTTCTTGGCATCTCTGCGCCTCTGCGTTGAATCTTTCGCTTTTTCGGGCCGTCTTGACCATTCGGATGGCTCGCAAGCAGAATACCACCGGTCCGGTCAGGGTGTATGCCCCGACCGGGTCAGTGGTTTTCTTTGGAAGGATGACGCTTATGCGATGGAGGGCAAGAGCGAAGGCCGAGAAGCAAGACGAGGATTGATCAACCGGGAGCGAGAAGGGGCCAGGGCTTCAATCTCCACGTAGACCACAGGCGGAGTAGTACTCCTCTCGCCTTGTGCTCTCTGTGCGGCCTCCAGGTTGATGCGGTACAGTTCGGGATCATCCTTAGGGAGCAGGATAATCTCCGCTCCTTGCGGAATCTGCTCCAGCACGTCAGGGTGCTCCAGGATATACCGTTCAAACTCAAAGGAAAGCGTGATGTTCTTTTCTACAATCGTCTCCCGATTATACGTCATCATTTCTCTATCTCCCGTTCGTACTCAGCCCGGTAGCGCTGCCAGTTGGCCTTGATGTCCCGCTACCAGGAGATCGTGTCTGTGACAACCTCCGAGACGTTGCCAGCATTATCACGGAACTTCACATAGATCGCAGTCGCTTCCTCGGGGGCATACCAGGCTTTGGTCGTCGAGTATGGCTCCCACGTGCCGCATCTGCAATCTGGCAGATGGCTGATCATCATATCCGCCACGCCGCTCAGGTCGTCCTCGGATTGTAAGTGCAGGGTAATATTCGCCGGACCGGTCGGCAAGGTGCAGAAGCCACTTAGCACCAGCGGCAGATATACGTCGTAGAGGTAACCGCCGGTGACGCTGATGGAGAGCGGATGGATCGTAACGGCCTCTGCGCCCACAGTGCGCAAACTACTGCCCGACACCCCGGGTGTCACGTCCACCGAGCAGCCAGTCGGGGCGTTGACGTCCAGGATAATATCATCCTGGCATGCGGCCGACATGGTCCCGCTGTGCTCTTTGTAGCGCACGTACACCACCCTCGGGATGACATAGCTCCCATACTGTGTGATCTGCCAAGCCTTGCTTGAAGCATACGGCTCCCACTCCACCCCGGCGAACCCGCCGTCGTTGCTGACCTGCATCTGTGCCGTTTCCGGTTCAAGACCGATGGTAAGCGTGACCGTCACCTCGTTGGTAAAAAGAGCCCCATCGTTGATCGAGACCCTGTGCCCTGTAGGCAGCATACCGTCAACGATCTCTGCGCGCTCCACGCTGCTCAGTTTGGTAACCAACTCACCCAGACCGCCAATGGCGTAAACGTAGCCGCGTGCTGCCACAGCCGCAAGCTGGTATCGTGGCATAGTCATGGATGTCACGGCTTGCCAGGAACTCAGGGAGCCATCGGCGTTGACCTTGGCCCGCTCCACGCTGTCATGAAGGCGCGCTACAAAGGACCCACTCTCACGGCCTCCCAAGGCATAGACATAGCCGCGCGCTGTCACAGCCGCAAGATTGAATCGTGACGTAGTCATGGAAGTCGCAGCTTCCCAGGGGCCAAGCGAACCGTCGGGATTAACAGTCGCCCGCTCCACGCTGCTCATACCATCACCACCCATAACGTAAATACGGTTACCTACCACCACTGCCGCATGCGCAAATCGTGCCTCAGTCATCGGGGTGACGGCCTGCCAGGGACCAAGGGAACCGTCGGGGTTAATCTCCGCCCGCTCTACACTGTCTAGGCAGGAGCAGTCGTTTTGAAAGCCGCCGATAGCGTAAAGGTAGCCACCCGCTGCTACTGCCGCCGGAAAACGGCGCTCTGTGGTCATTGAGGTGGCAGCCTGCCAGGGACCGAGGGAGCCGTCAGCGTTGATCGCCGCTCGCGTCACGTTCTTGCTGTCCCCCCCAGTGCCTCCGAGGGCGTATATGTATCCAGACGCCGCCACCGCTGCGAAGCTACCCCATTCCCCTGTCATCGAGGTGGTGGCCTGCCAAGGACCAAGGAAGCCGTCAGCGTTGATCGCCGCCCGCTCCACGCTGCCCGGCCACCCGCCAAGAGCGTAGATGTAACTGCCAACGGACACCGCAGCAAAACTCCATCGTGGCATGGTCATCGAGCTGGTCGTCTGCCAAACACTGAGTGAACCATCTCCGCTGAGCAGCACTGTAAACGCGTTCGCTAGAGAAGCGCTTTGGCTATCAGGAGTTGTGACCGTGACCGTGTAGGTACCACCCGGCAAATCCGTTGGCACCGTTGCGGTGAGCGTCGTGCTGCTTATGAACGTGACGTCGCTGAGCGGCACGTTGCCCAGGTAAACGCTTGGGACGATCAAGCCAGTGCCGGTGATAGTGAAGAAACCTGTACCGGTGATAGTGACATCTGTTTCCTGGTAGTTGTATGCCCGATCTGGCGAGACAGACGTCACTGTGGGTGGAGATGCAACTGCAGATGTCCGCTGGGATCGGGCATCCAGCGCCCACGTCCCTCCAGGCACGAGCGACGCCAGAATCATGTTGAGAATCACCAGGACAACTGGTGCCGTCAATCGTCGTTTCATCGCTCTGCTCCCCCCATTTTCCCCAAACCATCGAATGCGACGTCAGCCAGCAGCGTGTTCGGACACACATCTACTGTACCACAAAACCCCATCAGAAGTCAATGGGCAGTTCGTACCAATCCGGTCTCATAAGCGGTTCACCCTGCGCCTGACGTGCTGGGCGGCATCAAGGTGACCGGGTGCCTTGAACCACGAAGGACGCGAAAGGGCACGAAAAACGCGAAATGCTTTCGTGATCTTCGCGCCCCTTCGTGCCCTTCGTGATTCAAAACAGATGCCAGAGCGCCCCGGCGGAAAGGCGCAACAGCCCACCCACCGGTCCGCTCGCACGTCTCACAGAAGTATTATCAAGAGGTAGGGTTACTACTCAGGCATGTCTGGAAAGTGGCAAGCTCACCCAGTCAATAGCTTTGTAATGATGTCATTGCGAGCGTAGCGAAGCAATCTCCCGCCAGCAAGTTGGGGATTGCTTCGTCACTTCGTTCCTCGCAATGACAGGGTGAGTAGTAACGAGGTAGGAAGTAAGGAGTAGGGAGTAGTGTGGCTCAAAACGTCCCCACGAAGAAGACGCGGATGACCATGGCGATCACCCCCACCACGAGGGGGAACAGCAGGGCGATGGTCCAGCGGAACTGGGAATGCATCTCGGCTCCCAGCGCCTGTACCTCCGTCCGCAACACCTCCCGTCCTCCCTTCGCCTCGGCGAAGCGGCGATCCTGTCCATCCTGTGCCTCGGCGAAGCGGCGGTCCTGTTCATCCTGTGCCTCGGCGAAGCGGCGATCCATCTCCCTCAGCACACGGGCAATCTCTGCACCGTTGTGCTTGACCGCCGCCTCCAACCGGTCTAACTCACCTGCAATACGCCGATCCCGCTCCTCGAGAAAGCGGTCGAAGTAAGGAGGAAGTTGCACCTGCAGGTGCTCAATTGTGCGCTCCTCAACCACTGTCTCGTCGGTGGCTGCGTAAGGAGCACGAGGTTCTTGTACTTGTTCTTCGCTTTCTCCGCTCATGGTTACCGTTGCTCCAGCGAGGGCTCCGCCCACACTGCTGATTGTCACTCAGTATAGCGGGAAACGCAGGAGATGTCAACTCTCAGGCATCCGCGATCATCTCCCTCGCAAGTGCCTCTCCACCTCCCGCAGGAACTCAGCGAAGGAGATAGGTTGCCCTACGGGCACATGGGTGTCGGGAGACGTGAAGGGATGCCAGTGCCAGTTTCGGGTGTTGTCTGCACCGAGGATGCGTTGACCGCCCTTAATCCAAGCATAGGCTGTCTTGCCGGTTGCCTCGTTGAAGAACACCTCGACAAAAGACGTGTCTGTTAGAGAGGCTCGGATCTGAATCCAGGTGATCCCAGAGCCGGTGACAAAGGTGGAAACAACGGCGGGAGATAAGGCGCAGGTATCGAAGACCGTTGCGGCGAACTCGGAGGTGGTTAAATTAATGAGTCCTGCACTTTTTCCAGTTTAGCCTTGTCAGTAACCACCGCTTCCCATTCCCAGTAGTCCTTCTCTACAGCGTAAGAATAAGGAGCGGCGATTTCTTCTTTTTCCCAGGCTTCCTTGAAGTGGGAGAAGTCCATGCCATACTTTTCCTCGAAAGCAGCAAGCCTGGCTTTGGCCGCCTCTAGCCTCAGGTGCACCAGGTCTTTCAATGCCAAAGAGAGAGCCACTTCCGGGTGGGGCTCTCCGGTCAGTTCGCTGAGCAGTCTGTGGGTGGACTTGGGAATCACTGTAGGGAAAATCGTCACAGGCATAAGTCCATCTCCCTTCTTCGGACAATATTGTATCATGAACCCTGCCAGACAGCAAGGAGCAGTGGTTGGGGGATTTCGGAGTAGATCAATTATTGGTCTATCTCCTCAATCGGCCTGCCAACCCGCCTGGGCCCAGGAATGTCTCCAGTGGCAACTTTATTCCGGCTGCTTCCAGGCGCGGTATGAAATCGGGCCGGATGCCCGTCGGTTTTATCTCACCCTCTACCTTGTCACCTTCCTCGCTCAAGGCCTTGGCCTGGAAGATGAATATATCTTGCTGCACCACGACCTCTCCCTCCATCCCTTGCACCTCGGTGATGCGCGTGATCTTGCGCGAGCCATCGAGCATCCGTTCCTGCTGAACGATCAGGTCGACGGCCGAGGCGATCTGGGCACGCACTACCCTCAATGGCAGATCGAGGCCGGCCATCAGCACCATCGTCTCCAGCCGGCTGATCATGTCTCGTGGGCTATTCGCGTGCACGGTCGTCAGGCTGCCATCGTGACCGGTGTTCATTGCCTGTAACATGTCGAGCGCCTCTCCTCCGCGTACCTCGCCCACGACGATGCGGTCGGGCCGCATGCGGAGCGCGTTGATGACCAGGTCGCGGATGGTGACCTGGCCGGTGCCATCTAACTCCGCCGGTGCTGTCTCCAGCCGGACGACGTGCCTTTGGTGCAACCGGAGTTCCGCCGAGTCCTCAATCGTCACGATGCGTTCGTCGGACGGAATGAAGGACGAGAGCACATTAAGCAGCGTGGTCTTGCCAGACCCCGTTCCTCCCGACACCACGATGTTCAGACGTGCCCGGACGCAACCACGGAGGAATTCGGCTCCCTGCTCCGAGAGTGTGCCCAGGCGTATGAGATCCTCCACAGTCAAACGTTTGCTTGGGAACTTGCGGATGGTGATCGTCGATCCATCCAACGAGCAGGGGCTTACAATCGCGTTCACACGCGATCCGTCGGGCAGTCGTGCGTCCACCATCGGATGGCTGCGGTCCACTCTGCGTCCCAGCGGCTGGATGATACGTTCGATGATCTGACTGACGTGATCGTCGTCCTCGAAGTGCGCGTCCGTCTCGATGAGTTTGCCATCACGCTCGACGTAGACCAGATGGGGACCGTTCACCATCACTTCACTGATGCTCGGGTCGCGGAGAAGCGGGCCGATGGGGCCGTAGCCGACCACGTCATCTGTTATCTCTTCCTCCAGCCGTTCGCGGTCCGCACTGTTCAGGACCACACCCGCTTGCTGGAGCAGGGCTCCCAACTCTTCCTTGACCCATTGGATGGACTGGGGGGTTGTTCCAACGTGAGGCAGCGTTGACATGCTTTGAAGTTGGCCGCTGGCCCATTGCCTGAGTCTGGCGTACTGCTCTTCGCTGAGCATAACCGGTGCTTGATCTGTGGTTGGTTTGACTGTTGCCATCATCGAGTCTCCTCGTGTGTCGATGTCTGCGCGGAGCGAACCAACTCCCGCGCCAGTGTTTTTAGTGCCTGGCTGGTGGGGCTTTCGGGACCGCTGAGCACCAATGGCTCTCCTTGCTGGATCGCCTGGTAGACTTCTTCAGAACCGTAGTCAACGATACCGTACAACGGACGTTCCAACTCAGCCACCACTGCGGTCTCACTCAGTTCCCCGACCGCGCCCCAATAATTGACGCATACCGGCAATATCTTCTCTTCAGCAATGCCCACTTTGAGCAAAGCGGCCAACATGCGCTGGGCCTGAGTCAACGCCACGCGGTCGCCGCCGACCACGAAGGCGACAGCGCCGCAATGCGGGAGCACAGCGCGGGCGACCGGGTCAAGACCCAGCCCCAGGTCAACGACTGGTACGTCAACTATGTCGAGCAATACCGACAGGATGGCTCTTGCTCGATGGGCGTCGAGGCCGAGCGTCGCATCCAGCGACCCGCCCAGCACACGCAGTCCGCTGGGATGGGACACCATCTCGGCCAAGACCGTGGTCTGGTCGATGCTCCCGATAGGTTGGGACAGCAGCGACCCAACACCGCCTGTCGTCTCCAGCCCCAGGTAGGCGCTGAGGGCCCCTTGGGGGACAAAGTCAGCCAGGGCGACTTTCTGCTCTGCGACCAGGGCAGCAGCGACGTTGACGGCTACCATCGTCGTCCCCGCTCCACCCTGGCTGCCCAATATGCCGATAGCGGTTCCTGGTTCAGCCGTTGGAGATGCAAGGGCCGCTCGTTCCAGTACGGCTTCGATGTGCGCGATCAATTCGCTTGAGCGAACCGGCTTGGTCAGGTAGTCGTCCGCCCCACAGCGAAAAGCCTCGACCCGACTCTCTGCGTGGGCCCTGGCGCTTAGCACAACCACCGGGACGTGCGCGGTACGAGGGTTGGCACGTATCTGGCGACATACCTCATATCCGTCCATCACCGGCATCATCAGATCGAGCAACACAAGGTCAGGCAAGTCGTCCTGCATGGCCTTCAATGCCCTGGCCCCGCCTGACGCAGTGGTGACCCGGTAGCCTCGCCGACCGAGCATCAACTTGATCAGTTGCAGCGTGTCGGGGTCGTCATCTACGAAGAGTATGTGGCTCATCTTTGTCATCTCCATTTCTTGTGTTCTCCCCCTCCATCGGGCTTGCGTGTCCCGCGGACCGGACAACGGTGCGCAGTACATTTAAGTATACCAGAATTAGCGCGTTCTGTCTTTGGGACAAAGCCCCATTTTATAGCAAAAGAGGCCCCATTTTTTGGTCACATGGCTTGATTCTTGGACACTGCTCCGAAAACAGCCGTGAGACAAGATGGCATCTTGTCCTACTTGGGGATGAGCCAAGGGTCATGGCGGCTGCCTGGAAAAATAACGCCGCCACGCAATGCGTGGCGGCGCCGACCTCCTGGGGGAACTGCTGTCACGGCAGCATACGCCGTAGCCTTCTCACCCACACGCCCCCGGCCAGCAGCGCCGCGCCGCCAACGAGCGCCAGACAGACCAGCGCCGCATCCTCCGCCCCCTCCGCCCCCTCCGCCTCGTCGGTCGAGAGAGGAGCCACCTCGCTCTGTCCGTATCCCACCTCGCTGGCCTGAGCAGACCCCACGACTACAACCAGCAGCAGCAGCACCAGCGTGATGATCAACCCTGTCGTGCGAATGAAGCAGCGTTTCATACCCATTACCTCCTCAGGAGCGGCGAATCGGTGAATTCGGTGATCATAGGCCCGGACGGAGGGTTTCAGGGCGACAGCGCTATTGCTCCCCTTGGCTTGCTCCCCAGGCCACCCACACAGTCGCCCTGCGTCCGGGCCTGGCGCTGGATTGCACCTGGGGGCCGGTTCACACCGGCATTCGTATGATACCACAGAGCCAGGCTTGTTGCTGGACGAGGAGGCACTGTCTGTGCGCCGAGTGGGGGGCGAGGATAGGACGAGGGCTGTCCGCCAGCCCAACGCTCGCCCTACGCGCACTCGCCGGAATGCAACTGAGCGTTTCCCTCACACGTAGTCAGTGCGGACGAGGAACCGGAAGGCACGGGCGGTTAGGATAAGGCGCAGAATGAAGCCGGGCGGCGGTTGGCCGTTCAGAACTATAGTCAGGCCGGGGTAGGCCTGCGCTTCGTCCAGCGGCCACTCGTCCCGAGCGAAGAACTCGCTCAGGGTTCGGTCGTTACTTCACGATCTCCATCGATGGCACTGGCAGGCTCGTCTTCTCTGAGCGGCATTGTCCCCATTGCCTGACTCGCACTCACGACGGTCAGACCACCTATTATCACCCCGTGCTGGAAGCCAAGCTGGTCACTCCAAACGGCTTCGCTTTCTCCATCGTGACCGAGTTCGTCGAGAACCCAGGCCAGAACCCCACCAAACAGGACTGCGAACTCAAAGCCTTCTACCGCCTGGCAAAGCGCCTGAAGCAGCGTTTCCCACGCTTGCCCATCTGTCTGCTGTTGGATGGCCTGTTCGCCGGTGGCCTTTCGCTCGTTAGAGGCCTGGCGCAACTTCCACCTCCGCACCGTAGCCTTGCCTCAATACACAGTTGGCTTGAAATATGCCCGCTCGCTACTTCCGACGGGCCGCATAACGGCCCAAGATCTGCGAAGTTCGCCGTAGGCGAATTTGGCATCAGCCCTCTGCGCAGATCACTCATTTGGCGCGTGCTAGGCAAAGCATTGCGCCTATCACGCCTGGGATGCTCATCTCTCGTCCCTATCCTCTCATCCGCTCCAGGATCGCCATCAATCTCTCGTTGCCGCCGGCAGGAGGCTGCCAGTCCACCTGTACCACCGGCGCGTCCTGAGCCATCAGGCTTTCGGCGAACGTTTCCAGCCCAACGTTGATAGCGGCCATGGGCTCATGCAGCACTGCCAGATCAACACTTCTCATGCTCCCGGCCCTCATCCCAATGCTCTCTGCCCCCGTCTCGGGGGCGTCTTTCTTCCAGGTCCCCGCCGGTGGCAGGTCAGAAGGCTGAACGAGGGCCTGAACCAACTGTCCCACGCAGCGTGCTGCTGCTTCGTTGCTGGTTTCCACCCGCGCTCCTGCCGCTTCGAGTTGCTGCACCTGGGTCTCGAAGCCCTGGGGGTCCTCGTCGGTGCCGACCACTACGGCGACCACCTCCAGGTGTCGCCCGGCTTCTTCCGCCCTCGCGCGTGCTCTGGCGATGGCCGGGGCCAATTCGCTAGCCGGGTCGGGGTGCGCGCCGTAGCCCAGTACCACGTCGAGCAGGATGACGGCCACCTCTGGGCCGTCGGCCTCCTGTTGCAGCCGCCGGATGCGCAGGTCGTTGTCCATCATGGGGTGCAAGCGGCCCACCGTGAACTCGTCCTCGCCCAGGTCAATGATGGTGTGGGCCTGGCTGACGAGCGAGTTGGCCAGGCGATATTCTTTGCCCAGTGGGGCGTTCGAGTAGACGGCGAGCAGGTAGCCCTGTAGGATCAGCAGAGCTTCGTAGGCCAGAGTGCCGCCGGAGAAGAGACCCCGCAGGTAGCGCTGGCCCGGCGCGAAACGATCCAGGTCAGCGAATTCATTGAGGTTATTTGTCCTTTCTCCTTCGTCCTCCGTCGTTCGCGCGGCCAACTGCACGGCCAACTCGGCCGTTTCGTCGAGGGTGGTGGCAAAGTGGAGGTTGTCTACCTGCCGGGCCGAAAAGGCTCCGAGTCCCCGTCCCGGGGGCGGGGAATAGCCGATGAAGTCCACCACGACGGGTTTGCCTGCCGACCGCGCGACTCTCAGTAACTCGTCGGCAACCTGGGGGGATGGCGGCTTGGAGATGAGCACAATGACCTCTGTCTCGGGATCACGGCTGAGGAGGTCGAGCCCCTGGCGGGCCGTCACCGCACCCACTGCCTGGGAGAGATCGCGCCCACCGGTGCCGAGGGCGTGCGTGATGCCGCCCCCCAACTGGTGGATGCGGGCACACACTTGCTGCAACCCCGTTCCCGATGCCCCGACCAGCCCAACCGGCCCCCGGCGCACCCGGTTGGCAAAGCCCAGCCCCACCCCGTTGACGATAGCGGTGCCGCAGTCTGGCCCCATGACCAGCAACCCCTTCTCGGCCGCCGTCTGTTTGAGGGCGGTCTCGTCGTCCAGGGAGACGTTGTCGCTGTAGAGAAATACGTTCTTGCCCAGACGCAGCGACTGGCGGGCCACGCCGGCGGCGTAGCGACCTGGAACTGAGATGAGCACCCATTGAGCATCGGGCATCATCTGAACTGCTGATCCGAGGCTCCTGGGGCGATATTCCTGCTCGACGGTCCCCCGGCGTCGGGTGAGGAGGTCATCCACCTGGCCCAGCGTCGCCTGGGCTGCGGCTTCGTCTTCGGCCCGGACCACGATGACCAGGTCATCGGCCACGGCGGCCTGGGCTTCCGGCATCAGTAAGTCACTCTGGGCCAGGATGTCCTTGTTAGCGTCGGTCCCCATCACCACACCAGCGTCGAGGACGCCGGGCAGGCCAGCCAGAGAGCGCTGCAACTGCATCAGCACCACGGAGTCGTAGTAAGCCCCAGATCGAACTTCTACCTTAGTTACTGCCATGGTAACTCCCATCCAGCGAAACGCTAGATCGCCCCCCGCTCTCGCAACGCCGCCACCTCATCCACAGAATAGCCCAGCAGTCCCGTCAACACCTCCTCCGTGTGCTGACCCAGCAGCGGCGGCGGTCGGCGTATCTCCGCTGGTGTCTGCGACAATTTGTATGGGAAGCCAGTGAATCGCACCGGGCCAGCAGTGGGGTGCTCTGTCTCCAGCGCCAGGCCCCGTGCCTGCGCCTGGGGATGGTCAAAGACGTCCGGTATGGTGTTGATCGGCCCACAGGGAAGCCCGGCCTCCCGCAGGTCTTCCAGCCACTCATCGGCGTCGCGGGCAGCGAAGATCTCGTCGAGCGCCGCCGTCAACTCCGCCCGGTTAGAAACACGCGTCACGTTGGTGGCGAAGCGAGGGTCGTCCTTCAGGTCGGGCCGGCCGATGACGTTGCACAGCACGGCCCACTGTTGCTCATTGGCCACCGCCATGGCGAACCAGCGGTCGCGGGCGCGGAAAGGTTCGTAGGGAGTGATGTTGGGATGGGCGTTGCCGTAGCGCCGGTGTTCCATCCCTCCAACCAGGTAATTGGAGGCCACGTTTGCCAGGAGGGCCACCTGCGTGTCCAGCAATGAAATGTCCACCAGTTGCCCCTCGCCCGTACGGTCGCGGGCGCGCAGCGCCGCCAGGATCGCCGTTGCCGCGAACATGCCGGATGTGATGTCCACGATGGGCACCCCCACCCGGTATGGCGGCCCCTCCTCCGGCCCGATGATGCCCATCAGCCCGCCTTCGGCCTGGATGATGAAGTCATAGCCGGGCCGCTCGGCGTAGGGACCGGTGCGACCATAGCCGCTTATTGAGCAGTAAACCAGGCTCGGGTTCACGTCGTGCAGATCGTCGTACCCCAATCCCATCCTGTCCAGAACGCCGGTGCGGAAGTTCTCCACCAGCACATCGGAGACGGAGGCCAACCGGCACACGATCTCCTGCCCCCCTGGGTTCTTGAGGTTCGCAGTGAGACTGCGCTTGTTGCGGTTGGCGGCGATGAAGTAGGCCGACTCGCCCGGATAGGGGCCGTAGGGATCTCCCACGAAGGGTGGCCCCCATCCACGGCTGTCGTCGCCCCGGCCGGGCCGCTCCACCTTGATCACCTCCGCCCCCAGGTCGCCTAACATCATGGTGCAATAGGGGCCGGCCAGAGCCCGCGTGAGATCCACCACCTGCATGCCTTCCAGTGGTTGCATCGGATATTCTCCTCGTATATGTGGATTGTTCATGCGGCTACTCGGATCAGTCCTTCCAGGCTTGGCGCTTGCTGTTGAAGTCGTTGAACTTCATTTGTAGCATGGTTCCCCCGCCCGTTGTAGCGACAAGTAACTGCGTGAAAACGTGAAACGTAATTGTCACGCATCATGCCTCAGAATCACCTGGTCAGTTCGTTGATCCGTTCCACGTGCTCCGGGTCGTAGCAGTCGCCGAAGCGGGTCTGCGGGAGTTCCGCCTTGCGGGCCATCAGTTTCTCGTACTCGTCGTCGTCCACGAAGGCCACGCAGCGACCGATGCAGGATTCCCCGTCCACAAAGCGCCAGGGGAAGAAGCCTATCGTCGTCCGCCGGTTGGCCAGCAGATCTATCTCCCCTCCCAGGCACTCGGCGTGGATGATGCCGTGGGGGAACATCTCGATGTGCATCAACTGGTACTTGTCGGGGGTGAACCGCTCCGCCAGCGGCTGACCGTACATCTCCCGGAATATCTTGTCGGCCTCGGCCGCCTGGCGTGGCATCCAATCGCGGATGATAGTGTTCATCGGGTGGTCGGCGCTGCCGCAGTCCACGCCGATCCAGTGGATCTTCTTCTCCCTGGCCCACTCAGCGAACTCCCGATCGGGGCCGGGGTGCTGGACCATGTAGCGGATCTCGTCGGCGGTGGGCTGGTCCCAGCCGAAGTGGTGGTAGCCGGTATGGATGATCAGAATGTCCCCCTCCCGGACCTCCACCCGCTCCTCGACCATCTTCGAAGTGTAGATCTGGTAGTCGCCCGTCGCATCGGAGAGGTCCACCACCGCCCCCGGCCCCACCAGGAACTCGTTCAGGTCCAGGTCGGCGATGTCCTTGCCCGGGGTGTAGAAGTGGATCTCACCATCGAGGTGGGTGCCCAGGTGGTTGGAGTGGGTGAGCAGTTGGCCATTCGCCCCGTTGGGGGCCAGCCGCTTGAAGTACTTAATCTGCAGCGGTTCGTAGGTGGGCCACGGCGGCGTGGCGATGCCCAATGGAATGGTCAGGTCTATTAGTTTCATGGTGGTAGCCTCCTCTATCCAAAATAAGTTTCCATACGATCGAACGCCTTGTTGATCATCTCCTCGGGCACGCAGAACGACAGCCGGAGGTGTCCTTCTCCGGTTGGGCCGAACGCTATGCCCGGTGTCGTCGAGACCCTGGCTTCCCTTAGGAGTTGCTGGCAAAAGGTAGTCGAGTCCGTCCGGCCTTTTTCCGACAGGATCCTGGGGAACATCAGATAGGAGCCTCCCGGTTTGTGGTAGGCAAAGATTGAACTGAGCCGATCCAGTCGCCGGCACATCAAATCGCGCGTAGCCAGGTAGTGCGCCTTGAACATCTCGACACAATCCTGCGGACCTTGCAAGGCCGCCAGGGCGGCGTGCTGCGAGACCACCGGCGCACAGATAGCAAAGGGAATGTGCGCTTTGGTGATCTGCGGAATCAGTGCTTCGTCGGCGTGCAGATAGCCGATCCGCCAGCCGGTCATGGCGTAGGTCTTGGTAAAGGTAAAACAACTGACGGTGTGGTCCATCATCTCTGGGATAGAAGCGATGCTGAAATGCTTGTGGCCATCATAGACGAAATATTCATAGGCCTCATCCGTGATCACCATCAGATCGTGTTCCAGGGCGATTTCCGCCAATTGGCGCAGTTGCTTTTCGGAAAAGACCGTGCCGGTCGGATTGGAGGGCGAGCAGTACAGCACTGCTTTAGTCCGGGGCGTGATGGCTTCTTTGATGCCCTCGATGTCCAGGACAAATCCTTCACTCTCGATTGTGGGGACGAGCACGGGCTTTCCTGAGGCGATTAGCACCTGGCGAATGTGGGTGGAATAGGTTGGCGATGGCAAAATCACCTCGTCACCCGGGTCGATCAGGGCCATGACGGTGGCAGCCAGCCCCTCAATCGCGCCGACCGTCACCATGATCTGGGCGGGATTGGCCGGGATGTGGTTGTCCCGGACCAGTTTTTTGGCGATTTCCTCCCGCAGTTCCAGCAGCCCTGAGGATTGCGAGTAGCCGCCAGCAAACCCGCCTCGGATGGCGGCAATGGCCGCTTCCTTGATGTGTTCCGGGGTGTCGGACGTTGGTTTGGCCCAGGATAAGAAGGCCACGTCCTCGATCTCTTTGGATAACCTTGTCATTTCGTGGATAGCCGACTTTTTGATTTGCCTCACCCGGTGGGAAATTCTGTGGTCGTATTTCATGTTGCTGCCTCCCTTTTCATTTATGTTTAGTTACTACTCAGGGGTACTCAGATTTACCTTCCCGAAAGCTCCAACGGGCCGAGTTTTGTCAAGATTCTGGTCATGTGGCAGATTTTGGGTCTATCTGACAGTTAACTTTGAGCTTTCGGGAAGGTAGCCTGAGCAGTTACCTTAATTCTTGGATTCTTTATTGCATCATTCCCCTCATTCTGGATTGGGGATGAGACAGATAAATTCCAGATTCTCCTCGAACGGGTTCTTCAATTGATGCTCCTCGCCAGGTGGGATGAATATGACGTCCCCCCTGGAAAGGGGAAACTCTTCATCTCCTTGAACCAGGAAGCCGCTCCCCTCCAGGATAAACACCTCGTGTTCCCATGGATGTTTATGGTAGGGTGAGTGACCACCGGGTTCGACTTCGAACACTCTCATGGAGAAATTGGGTGCCCCGTCTTCCTTGGCAATGACCCACCTGACGGTGAGTCCTGAGGCCCCTTCCTCACCCACCGGATCGGGCGGGATTTCCTTGTAGTGCGCTATCTTCATTTTCTCACTCCTTACGTATGGCTACTCGCCTGCGAGGCTCAGGTGGAGGATATGTACGTTGTCGTACTGTTGTCCCATTGTCACGTTTATATCACCGCTGTTCATCCCGTAGACAATTGACCATTGCGTGCTCTCCTGGAACACTTCCGCCAGGAGGTCTATGGCACCCTGCGTGGTAACCTGCCCTTGAGCTTCTGTGAGTCGCTGGTTGATCCTATCATACCGCCAACATCTCCCTTCCGCAAATTCACCAGCCGAGGCGCGCAAGAAATTGGTGGCTAGATGCCAGGGTGTTTCATTGGAGCGGGCCCGATGAGCCCGTGGGCCACTATAACCGCCGCCTTCCCGATCTGAATGCGGGGGCTGGCGGCGCCCAATTCCGGTGAATCAGGCAGGCTCTCCCTTGCTGTTTACACGCAACAGGGCATCTCAGACCGATTCCGGCCTACACCTAGGGCAATCGCATTTATCCCATTCGCTCGGCCTGGATCGCCAGATCCAGGCCCTAGCCACTGGATTTGGCAATCCAGCGGGAGCAAAAAGGGCTTTTCGGTGTCCCAAAGTCTGCCCGACATTATAAATGCGATTGCCCTGGGCCTACACCACTCTCCGGCGTGGATCTCAATGCCCAGTCCCGCCTCGTGAAATCTCACCAAGGTCCTCTGGAATGGCTTGACAAGACACAACACTCTCACAAAACTCGATATTCTCGACGATCATCTCTCGAATCGGCAGGTGATAGGGGCATTGCTCCTCACATTCGCCACACTCAATGCAGTTCCTCGCGCTCTCCACAGCGTCTGCGATCCATCCGGTGGCAAACGACTCAGCAGGTAACCGCTTCCAGAAGCTGCGCAGGTTCATAATCAAAGAAATGCGCACGCCCTGCGGGCAAGGTTGGCAATACTCGCACCGGCGGCAGAAACGAGTGCCCACTTCCGCGCGGATACGCTCCATCTCCTGCTGTTCCTGGGGCGTCAGTTCCCAGGGCCCAGCGACGATATCCACGATCTCTTCGATTTCCTCGCTCTTTCCGATGCCTGGGTCGGGCACGACGTTCTCGAACTGGAGCAGGTACTTGATTGCCAGGTTCGCGTCGTCCAGCAGACCACCGGCCATCGGCTTCATTGCGATGAACCCAAGGTCGTGCTTCTGGGTCAAGGGCACCAATTCTCCGGCAGGCTCGTTGGTGACAAAGTTGAACGGGAATTGGATCGTCTCAAAGTGCCCTGAAGGGACCGCCTTCAAGGCCACGTCCATAGAATGGCTGGTGATGCCGATGTGCCTGACCTTACCCGCTCGCAAGGCTCGTTGTGCCGCTTCCATAGCTCCATTCGGCCCAAGTATTTGCTCATACGCTTCAAACGTGCTGGCGTTGTGGAATTGCCAGAGATCAATGGTATCCACGTTCAAGCGTTTCAGGCTCAGTTCCAGATGTTCCTGAGCAGTAATGCTATCCCGCGCATCTGTCTTGGTCGCGATGATCACCTGCTCTCGCCGGCCGGCAATAGCCTTGCCGATTCGCTCCTCGCTGGTTGTGTAGGCATTGGCCGTATCAAGGAGTGTAACGCCCAGGTCGAGACAGCGCTGCACCACCTTGACCGCCTCGTCTTCGGTAAGGCGTTGAATGGGGATGCCACCAAATCCTACCCTGGAGACCTCTAGTCCAGTCTTGCCTAACCTCGCGGTTTTCATAGCATCTCTCCTTTGCTCCTATTTGAGCACTTTGACCACCATACGCGTAAATCTCTCACCCCTTCGACGGATTTTCCCTCAAAGCGCCCAATTCCAAACGGGCTGATATCCATAGTTGACGTATGTCCATCGTTGATGTACTCGGTTATGAGCTGCCCGGCGATTGGCGCCTGGATGATGCCTGTGCCACCCCATCCACAATTGAGGACAAGACCATCCACCGATGGCACGGGGCCCAGGATTGGCCGGTCATCCAGCGTCATCGGTCGGACTCCCGTCCAGCCCGTCAAAAAAGAGGCGTTTATCAGGATTGGCACACGGTGTACCGCTGTGTCTATCATCTCATCCATCACTTCCATACGGAACGGGATGTCCAATTTTTCAGTGGGCGACGATCCCATGCCCATCAGGATGCCGGGCCCCTCGGGGCGAAAATACCATTCCGCCGTCACATCCTCGAAGAAGGGCCGGGTAGATGGGATGTCGGGAAAAGGCCCGGTGACGACAATGCTCCTGGCTGAATTGATGATCGGGATCTCGACGCCAACCCACTTTCCGATCTCAATCGCCCACGGCCCCCCGGCATTCACCACCACTTCCGTAGCCACAAACCCTTCATCTGTGAGGACCCCTTGCACTTGCCCCTTCCGAACGCGGATGCCCGTGGCGCGCACACCTTGACGCAACCTGACACCCATCTCGCGCGCCCTGCTGATATATCCCCACATGATCATGTGCGGATCGAAAGGCCCATCGTCTGGCCCACAAGTGCCAAGAACGATGTCCTCGGTGTTTATTTCAGGGTAGCGCTGCTTAATTTCCTCCGGTGTCAGGATGTCCGTTCTGATATCAAGGGACTGCAACAACTTGGCGCTCCTGAGCAGGTGATCCGCGCTTTCCTGCGTGGCCAGCGACACCCATCCCATTCTCTTAAAGTCAATCGAGACACCAATCTCTTCCTCGAATTGCATATATTTTGCGTACGAGTACTTTGCCATACAAGCACTCAACTCGTCGGTAGCAAACTGCAAACTCAGCATAGAGGCGGATTGGCTGGATGAACCACTGCCTACCTGGTCCATTTCGACAACGACGACATCTGTGATACCTGTTCGAGCAAGATGGTATGCCGTGCTGCATCCAATGACGCCCGCTCCGATGATCACGACGTCTGCCATAGATTGCACGATTCTGTTGTCCTCCTCCTCCTCCTCCCTGTCAACTCAAATGATAATCGCACCGAACGGACATCGTTCCCTCAAAAGATAATCACACCAAGAGGCACTTGTTCCGTCAAATGATAATTGCACCGGGATGCCCATCTCCTTTCTTTGATTTTAA
>Ga0208279_1000260_pt1 | contig 48080 bp, 44 predicted proteins | sample AntAceMetag02UKM_FD_184766 | JGI IMG/M metagenome (GOLD analysis project Ga0208279, IMG submission 184766) | Saline lake microbial communities from Ace Lake, Antarctica - Antarctic Ace Lake Metagenome 02UKM (SPAdes) (version 2) | ecosystem: Environmental > Aquatic > Non-marine Saline and... | reverse complement strand
GCTCCGTAGACCGGACACTTCATGTCCGGTCGCCCATCCTTGCCACCCACCGCGTGGCGATGAACTCGCCCCGCTACGGAGCCGCGCCCCGTCAACGGGGCTGGAATAAGCCCGATTTATCGGGCGCTGCTCCGTAGACCGGACACTTCATGTCCGGTCGGGCTTCGTAAATGCGCCGCTATCCCCGCCGCCTCTCGCACCATCCCGCCGACGACCTCCGCCACCGGCCTGATCTCGCGCACGATGCCGATGGACTGGCTGCAAGCGATCACACCGGAATCCACGTCCCCCTCCTCGTACATGCGCTTTGCCTCCGCGCCGGCCACAATGGAAAGAATCTCCCACATCCCGGCCTGGCTCGCCTCCAACTCAGCCACCTTGAGGGCGGCAGGGTTCTTCCAGGCGCGGAGCGTATTGTGCAACGAGCCCAGTATCAGCAGCGTGTCCAGTTCCGTAGCGGCGGCCAACGCCTGTTTGAGGTTCTCGTGGATGGGGCACTCCTCTGTGACCAGTAACCGCGTGCCGACGGTGACCCCTTCTGCGCCCAGGACCAGTGCAGCCAGCAGCCCCCGCCCGTCGGCGATGCCCCCCGCCGCCAACACCGGTACTTCCAGCGCATCGGCGGCGCGGGGCACCAGGGCCATCGTCGTTAGCCCCAGTTCGCCGATGTGGCCGCCCCCCTCGCTGCCAAAGACGATCACAGCGTCTACGCCGGCCCTCTGCGCGCTGAGGGCATGCCGCACACTGACGCACTTATGCATCGTCTTCACGCCGCCTTCTTTCAATCGCGCCAATAGGTCCTCTGGCGGCCGGTGGCCGCTGGTCTCGACCACCGGTACACCCTCTTCCAGAATCACCTCGACGTAGAGGTCATTGTCAATAGGCCGCAGTGCTGGAAAGAGGCTCAAATTGACGCCGAAGGGTACCTTCCCAAGGGTCAACCCCTTGGCCCGGCGGACCGCCTGGCGGAATTCGTCCTGGCTTCCGAACATGGCGGAAGCCATCATACCCAGCGCGCCAGCATTGGAGATGGCCGCCACAAACTCCGGCCCAGAGATGTGCATCATGCACCCACCGACGATGGGATGCTCAATACCAAGCAGTTCGGTGATGCGGGTTTTGAACATAACAGGGCTCCTCCCTCATTTTAGTGCCTGAGGGCACTTCTCAGTTTCAGCCAGGGATTTCAATCCTGAGACGGCCTCGCCAGGTAACGATCCAGTTGCTCCAGGCCATCGGGGAAGTTGAGCCGCCCGAAGCCGAAGCGAACGTGGCCATCACCAAAGCCCAGGCCAGTGCTGGGCAGAAGCAGCACGCCCTGTTCGGCCACCAGTCTATCGCTAAAACCCCGCGCGGATGCGCCACGCAGCCCGACGAGAGCCACCGACCCGGCCTGGGGCCGGTTCCAGCGAAAAACGGCTGACCGGCGCGCGAAAAACGGTTCCGCCAGCGCCAGGTTGTTCTGGACGATGGTCAGGCTGCGTTCGGCGAGCACGTCGCCGACCTGGAGCGCGACCTGGGCCAGGGCCTCACTGGGTGCGCTGGCGCAGATGGTCGTGTAGTCCTTCCAGCCCAGGATACGATCCCTCAGCGGTGTGTCCTGCAAGACCAGCCAGCCGACGCGCAGGCCGGGCAGCCCGTAGGTCTTGGACAATCCAGCGAGGGTAATACCGCGCTCGTACAGGTCACAGCCGGGAGAGAGGCGCGCGGCGGGCTCATACTCTAGGCCCCGGTACATCTCGTCGGAGAAGAGCCACGCGCCAACCCGCTCGACGATCTGGACGATGGCCTGCCATTCATCGTGGGCGGGCAGATAGCCAGTGGGGTTGTGCGGGAAATTGACGATGACCAGTTTGGTGCGCGGCGTGACGAGACTTTCCAGCGCGTCGAGATCGAGCCGCCAGCCGCCAGGGCCGTCCGGCGGTTCGTCGGCCTCCACCACTGACCAGCGAAAGACGCGGCAGTTGAGATACTCCACCACGTTGATCAGCGAGTCATAGCAGGGTGTCAGCACGATCACCTCGTCACCCGGCTCCAGCAAGGCATGCATCGTCAGAAAGATACCTTCCTCCGGCGCAGCCAGGCCAATCACCTGGTCGCTACTCACGCTGGTGTACATATCGGCGATGCGCTCCCTGAGCGCGGGGGCCCCCTGGCTTTCGGTGTAGCCCAACCACAATTGGCCGAGAGATTCCCAGGAGGCCCCGGCCAATTGCAGCAACTCGTCCACGGTCAGCGACTCACAATCGGACGCGCACAGGATATACGGCGCGGTGAACTCGTGGACGGCGAAGAACCGCTCGGTGTGAAAGGGTTTGATGACCTCTCCTATGTTCATGCATGGTCTCCTTGACGGCTGCGATGCACTGTGTATATGCCAGCGAGCACGGTGATGCCACCCAGGACTTGCCACAGGGAAAGTGCCTCACCAAGCAGCGGCCCGGCCAGTATGGCCGTCACAACGGGCTGGCCCAGCATCGTCGGTGACACGACAGAGGCTGGCAGGTGGCCAAGGGCATAGTTGATGGCCAGATAGCCGACAATCTGGGGCACCAGGCCCAGCGCGAGGAAGTTGAGGTAAGTGCGGGCAGAATAGCCAATGAGAGGTTGGCAAAGCGCCAGGTTCAAAACGAACAGTCCCAGGGTTGAACTGACAGCGGCGGGCCAGAAGTAGGTGAGCGAGTCAAGGGTTTCTCGCCCCCGCTGAGTAATCAGATAGTAGCCGCCGTAGAAGACACCAGACAGCAGGCCAAACAGTGTGCCCGCCCCATAAGACGCGGCACGTAGGGTGTCGAGGCCAAGAATGACGGCTGCGCCCGCCACGGCCAGCAAGAGCCCTGCCCAGAACGTCGCGTTGAGCCTTTCCCGGAATAGGACGAGCGCGCCCAACCCGACCCACAGCGGCGCGGTGTTGGCTAGCAGCGTGGGATTGGTCGCACCGCTCATAACGACGCCACTTGCCCAAAAGGCCATGTCGGCCGCGAAGAACAGCCCGCCGAGCACAGCGAATTGGAGCCCTCGCCGGGGCAGACGCCCCCGGGTTTTCACCCGCCGATAGAACGGCCAGGCGAGCAGGACGACGGGGATCGCCATGCGATAGAAACTGGCGACGGGCCCGGGCGCGTCCGCCCAGCGCACGAAGATGGCTGAGAAGCCCAGGCTAAGGATGCCAATGCCGAGCGCCAGGTAGGAAGGGAAGGTCGATGTCGAGGAGTCCTTCAAGGTGTCACTCATCTGCTCATTCTCCTTTCTCGCCTAGTCGCAGCGATGATGATGACGGGCTCACAGACGAATCCGCAGGTTCTCCAGCGGATAGGCGACGCAGGTGTGGATATACCCGTGCTGCCGGTCCGATTCGCGCAGGCCGGTGTGAGCCGGCATGAAGACCCTGCCGGAGAGAAGGCGAGCGCGGCAGACGCTGCACGCCCCTGAGCGGCAGACCGTCTCCACGACGATGCCGTATCGCTCCAGTGTGTTCAGCAGCGGCTCGCCGGCCGGGGCGCGGATCATTCCCCGGCCCACGACCTCCACGTTGAAAACCGTGTCGGCCGACAATCCTTCTGGCCAGCCGGGCTCTTGCGTCACGTCGGCAGGCGGGCCGTACAGTTCCCGCCGGATCTTGTGGCGAGGCACGCCCAATTCTTTCAGGGCCGCCAGGCAGAAATCGACCATAACATTGGGGCCGCATAAGTAGAAGGTCTTACCCGTCACGTCACCGACCTGTTCCCGGATGAGTTTCGCATCGAGAAACCCGGTCAGGCCCTCGTAGCCCAGCGGCGGCTCGGAGATGACCAGCGCGTAGTCGAAGTTGGGATGGCCGGCCGCCAGTTCGTCGCCGTAGATGACGTCGTCCGGCACCCGGCTGCCATAGAGCAGATAGATGTGTAGGGGCGAGGTAACCTCGCCCCTACCGAAGGCATCCCGAATGATGCTCATGAACGGCGTGATCCCGCTGCCACCCGCCAGGAACACCAGGTCGTCCCCGTCAATCAGCGGTTCGTGATAAAAGTATCCGGTGGGGCCGGTAGTCTCCAGTTCGTCGCCTACCTGCACCTCGTTGAGCAGGTACGGCGCGACGAAGCCGCCCGGCCTGTCCCGCACGGTCAGTTCCAGCGTTTCGCTCCCCCCCAATGGGGGGGATGGAAGATAAGGCTCTTTCCCCCCCAATGGGGGGGATGAAAGGGGGGGCGCGGAGGCAATGCTGTAAGGCCGGCTGGTGAGTACCCCATCCACGTCCACAAAGACGTTCACGTATTGTCCAGGTCGGAACGGCGGCAGGGGGCACGGTCGGAGACCGGCCCCAGCAATGCGCTCAAGGCGAAAGGTCTTCGTCGTGACCGTCTCCTGGATGACCTCGGTCACACGCAGCCGCATGCGCCGGGGATGGATGCGGGAGACGACACGCTGGACGACATCTCGAAACTTGTCGTCGGTGTAGTCGAAGCCGCGCCCTGGCTGGCGGAGCGTCTTTCGCCGCCGCGACACGCGCATGTGCTCGCACACATCCTGCAGCCAATAGATAATCTCCAAAGCCATGCTACACCCCTCTCCTTGTCACCCCGTCACCCCGTCACCCCATCACCCTGTCTCCTTGTCTCCTTGTCTCCCTGTCATCCTGTCACCCCGGACCCTGCCCAGGATCGCCCCACCAGCCATCTGCCCGGACATTATGGACGGCTCAAAGCCGCCGCCTGGCTGCGTCCACGCGCCGACGAAGTACAGCCCCTCCAGCGGTCCCCGGTGACCCATGCGCCACACTATGTTGTCGCGGGGCGGCTGGTTGAAGCCGTAGATGCTGCCGCCCAATGTGCCCGCGTAGCGCATGTTGGTGATCGGCGTGGAGACCTCCACCACCTCGGCGTATTCACGCAGGCCAGGCGCGACCTCTTCGGCCCTGCGGATCATCCCGTCGGCGATGCGGTTCTTGGTCGCCACGTACTCGGCAGGTGGAACCTCGTACCACGGCTCCCCGTACATGAGCGCCGTCAACACGACGATGGACGTGCCCGGCGGCGAGATGTCGGGGTAGACGACGTTGTAGCAGGTGACAGCAATCGCCGGTGGCGGTTCAGCGCCAATGGTTCGCATCATCTCGTAGTGGCGGTCAAAATCATAGTCACCGTTGACGAAAATCTCATGCTCAGTGAGGCCCAATTCCTCGTGCGGCCGGGCCACGCCCAGATAGACATTGACAGTCGAGGGAGCCACTTCGCTGGATTGAAGTTTGGTGAAAAAATGGGACTCCACCCCGCCGTCGTCGATCAATCCCCGGCAAGTGGTGATAGGGTCGGCGTTGGAGACGATCCATCCAGTTCCGATCTCCTCCCCTTCGTCGGTAACCACGCCGTTGACACGCCCTTCGCCAGTGATAATGCGCTGGACACCGCAGTTCATACGGGCCTCACCCCCGTGCTCTTCAAACGAGGATAGGAAACCGTTGGAGAGCGCCTGCGATCTTCCCCTGGGAAAAGCCGCTCCCCGCCGCACGTAGGCAGCCAACGTGGTGGCAAAGTACAGAAACGATATCTCGGACGGCGGCATACCGACGTAGCCCCAGTACTGCGACAGCACCGCCCGCGCGCGGGGGTCTCGCACGTCCCGGTTCAACACGTGGCCCCAGGTAGTGGGCAGATAGCGGAAAAAGTGGGGCAGGCGGAAAGGCATCGTGATCGGGCTGCCCGCGCCCCGCTGCTTGGCGATCTTGATGAAGTCGCCGCGCAGGTCAAACACGCGCTTCACGAAGCGGCGGATGCCCTTCGCTTCAGTAGGGAAAGTCTGGCACAGTTTCGCCTCGAACAGTTCCCGCCCCGAAGGTAGAGTGACGTCCAGGTCTGGAAAGACAGACCGATAGAGGTTGGGCAGGTGGAAAAACTCCACCTTGTCGGCTACACCCAGATACTCCAGGTAGCGGTACAGGCTGCCCCGGCGCTCCGGCGGGCCGATGCCCGATAGTTCGTGCAGCGCGACCTCGAACTCGTAGCGGCCACGGACGAAACTGGTCGCGTAGCCACCGGGGACATTGTGCCGTTCCAGGAGCAGCACGCCCAGGCCATTGCGGGCCAGCATCGTCGCCGCCGACAGCCCACCCAATCCCGCGCCGATGACAATGACGTCGTACTTTTTCTTCACGCTTGACTCCTCTCAGAGTATGTCTGAGAACCTTCCCGGAAGACCAACCAGCCACACTGCGCCGCCAATGAAGCCAGTTCCTCGTCCGGGTAGACAGCGACCGGGTGGCCCACCATCTCCAGCACCGGCAGGTCGAAGATGCTGTCGGCGTAACCGCTGCACGCGTCAAGGTCAACGTCGTTGCCCTCCTCGGCCAGATAGGCGCGGAGCCTCACAGCCTTGCCCTCTCCCTGGCAAACCGGCTCCAGCGTCCGGCTGGTGTAACACCCATCCCGCTGCTCGGGCTGCGTGCCGAGCATTACGTCCGCACCCAACCGCTCCCCGATGATTTCAAGCAGCGGCTGGAAGGAACCCGAGAGCAAGATGACGCGCTCTCCCCGCGCCTGATGTTCCCGCAGCAGGGCAACGATGTCCAGCCGTAGCAGGGGCATGACATACTCGTCGGTGATCCAGGTAAAAGCCCGGGCACCCTCTGCCACGCTTATCCCCCGCAGCATCCAAGCCATGTGGCGACACCAGGCGATCCGCATCCTTCCACTGTCCATCAGCCTCATCTGACAAAGGAAACCAAGGGGCATATGAGCCGCCAGGAAGGCATAGAGCAAGAGCCGGTTACGGCGATGCAGTCGCAGGTAGCGGAAGAGCCCCTGCCAGATGTGACCGGTGAACAGCGTGCCGTCCAGGTCAAAGATCGCAGCACTGACCATAGGTGAAGTCGCTTTCTCATTCGTCATTTGTCATTGTCATTTCTCATTTCTCATTTGTCATTTGTCATTAACCGTGCTTCCTCCTCCCGAAGCGTGCGGCGCAGCACCTTGCCGATGATGGATTTGGGCAGGTCGGTGCGGAACTCGACCAAACGCGGCACCCGGTAGGCCGCCATCCGCTCCCGGCAGAACCCGATGATCTCCTCCTCCGTGACGGTCTCCCCCTCCTTGAGCACGATGAACGCCTTGACTGTCTCGCCCCGGCGCGGGTCCAGCACGCCGACCGCCGCCGCTTCCCTGACCTTGGGGTGCTCGAACAGCACCGCCTCCACGTCGGCGGGATAGATGTTGTAGCCGCCAGCGATGATGATATCCTTCTTGCGGTCCACGATGTGGAAATAGCCATCCTCGTCCATGTAGCCGATGTCGCCGGAGTAGAACCAGCCAGGCTGATCATCGGGGCCAGTGCGCAGCGCGTTTGCCGTCTCAGTGGGCATCTTCCAGTACCCCTTCATGACCTGGGGGCCTTTGATGATGATCTCGCCGACCTCACCCACGGGCAACTCCTGTGTACCTGTGTCTGCATCCACGATCTTGAGGTCGGTGTCGGGCACCGGCACGCCGATGGAGCGGGCACGCGGGTGATCAATCGGATCCATGCACGCGGCCGGACTGGTCTCGGTCAATCCGTATGCTTCGACCATCTTGCAGCCGGTGATCGCCTCGAAACGCTCCTGCACTTCCGGGGCCAGCGGGGCAGCCGCGCTGACCGCAAAGCGGAGCGATGTCAGGTTGTACTGATCCCTGTCCGGGAAGTTGTTGAAGCCGATGAACATAGTCGGCACGCCGGGATAGAATGTGACGCGGTGCTTCTCGATGGACTTGAGCACGTGCACCATGTCGCGCGGATTGGGGATTTGGACGATCGTTGCCGCATTGGCAATGCAGGTGTTCATGCCCACCGTCAGGCCGTAGACGTGGAAGTAGGGCATGACAGCGATCATCACGTCCTCGGCCTCCCTGCTTCTCGCCCAGATGTTGAGCAGGGTGGCGTTGGAGACCAGGTTACGATGCGTGAGTTGCGCGCCCTTGGGGCCGCCGGTGTAGATCAAGGTAGCGATGTCTCCCGGAATGACCTCTACCGGCCTGAGCCGCGCTTGCGCGGTCCGGATGATGTCCTGAAACCAATAGGTGTCCGCGTCGCCGGAGATGTCCACCTTGTGGCCCTCTTTCTTCTCCTTGGTCAGCGCAAACAGGAACTTGAGCAGGCCGGGGAAGTACTCTTTGATGTTGGTGACGATCACCTGCCTCAGGCCGGTGTTGGCGCGGATGGACCTGACCCGCTCGTAGAGGCTGCTCATCACAACGATCGTCTCTGTGCCAGAGTCATTGAGCAGGTGCTCGACCTCACGGGCGACGTACAGCGGGTTGCAGCAGACGACGATACCACCGACGCGCCAGGTAGCGTAGGCGGCGATGATGAACTGCGGACAGTTCGGGAGCATGATCGCCACCCGGTCCCCCTTCTTGACCCCCTTACGCTGCAGGCCAGCCGCGAAGCGGTTCACCGCGTCGTTCAGTTCCCGATAGGTGAGGCTGGCGTCCAAGACACGCGAGCCGACCGCCGCACCAAAGATGGTGGCGGTGGCCGGGGTGCTTGGCCGCCGCGTCCGTCAGGAATTGATCCAGTGGGATCGGCGGGTAATCTATCGTCGCCGGCACCCCCTCATCGTAGTGTTTCAACCAGGGCCTTTCCATGACTGTTCCTCCTTTTTGGGTTATCTAGACGCGTGCCTAGTCTTCTGAAGATGGAGTGGCCCGTCGCATACGCTTCTTCTCGCTGCGGCGAGACTTGGCCTCCAACCGGCGCCTCTTCGACGCAAGCGTTGGCCTTGTCTTCCGGCGGACTCTGGGCTTTTCGGCCGCCTCGCGGATCAAGCCGACCAGCCGGTCAATCGCGTCCTGCTGGTTACGTTCCTGCGTGCGGAACCTCTGGGCCTTGAGTATCAGTACGCCGTCTTTGGTCATCCGCCTGCCGGCCAGACGTACCAGACGCTCGCGAACGTCATCGGGCAGGGAGGGAGAATTGCGCACATCGAAGCGGAGATGCACGGCCGTGGCCACCTTATTGACATTCTGCCCTCCCGGCCCCGAGGCGCGGACGAACTCCATCTGAATTTCTTCCTCGTCAATTGCGATCGTGCGTGTAATGTGAATCATAGGTCTGGCCTGGCAGATCTGACAGGTCTACAAAGATACTCCGTTCGTCGAAAGCAATCTGAAACACGAATATCGCGAAAGGGCGCGAAATGCACGAAAACCTTTCGCGTCCTTCGTGCTCTTTCGCGAGTTTCGTGATTCACAACTCCCCCCGAAACGCCCTATGCAGCAGCGTTTGGAACAGATGCTCCGCCTGGCGTTCGGCTTCGCGCTGCTGGGCGCGCAAGCGCTCGAATTTGTGGACGATGTGGGCGAATTTCTGCTGGAGGGCAAGAGGGGGAAACGGTATTTCCAGGGACTTGAGTGTCCTCGGGTTTATGAAGGAGTATGCAGTACCACCACTACTCAGACGTCCAACCCTGCCAGCGAAATATGTGAAAAGCGCAGTGAAGTACTCTGGAAGAACTGCTGAAGTATCTAGAGTGACCCGCACTAAGTTGGTTCCAATGATAGATGGATACTGCTCCGGACGCGCTACACACATCCGTCCCACCGTGCCTGCCCGCGATATAAGAATGTCACCATCCTCTACTGTGTACCTTGGCAACTCACTGTACTTTGATGGTGTGATGAACAGTGAACCCGCTTCGACAAACTCGTTTTCCCTCACGTTGTCAATGCCCCATACAGGTATTCCCTGCTCAACATACTCGTTTCGCTTAAGCGAGCTGCCAAAAGGCCCGGTCCGAGTCCCACCCCGATCCTTGGAGAGCACTTTCTCGATCGGGACAACATCCCACTCTTTTGGATTGCTACTTGGATCACCAAAAATGTGAACGAACACCGATTGCAGGTAGGTATCACTGAAGTCGCGGGCGGTGCGGCGCAGGCGGCGCAACCGATCCGCTTTGGCCAGGATGGCGGCGATGCGCTTTTGTTCGGGGAGGGGGGGAAGGAGGATTGGTAGGTTGCGGATTGTAGATTGGCTGATGTTTGGTTGAGCACCACCGGTCCTACTCTCGATCAGATTGTCACGTTGCCTCAGCAAGTAGAAGAACAAGAAATCACGGGCGACATCTTCGTTGGGAAAGATGGCGCATATAGCTTGGTTTGTGGCAGCATTTATTCTCAGAATCCCAAGCCTTCCAACCGTTGCACCATACAATGCAATCAATAGAGTACCTGATGGGAAAGACTTCGCGCTCGAGTCGGCAACCGCTGCTTCGGTAATCCTCTCCTGTGTCTGGAAGATTGGTCCATCGTTCAGTTCCCCAGACTTCACCCAAGGAATGCTGCCGTTGTAGTAGGCGGCAACGCTACGAGAAGGTGTCCCGCCACTCGTTGTCTCACAAACGTCTCGCAGTCTTGCCCAACGCCAATTTCCTCGCGAAGTGCCTGGCATTTTAGTGTCTCACTCTACTTCAAGGTAACCAAGAAGATCTCTTACTTCCTCACCCATCACCCGCTCCAACTCCAGCAACCGCTCCATCGTCACCTGCGGCTTCTCGTAATAGGCTTCGTCCTGCTCCACCTGCCGGTAGCGGCTGGCGGAGAGGTCGTACTTGTTGGCCTTGACCTGCTCCAATGGTGACCCAGAACTGGCGGGTCAATTGGTCCATCTGCGCCTGGAGGGGGGCGATCCGGGCTTCGAGGTCGGCCAGTTCGGCGTTGGCGGCGTCCGATGCGGCGCGGGGAGATTCCTCGTCGCTTCGCTCCTCGGAATGACGGGAAAGAGCAGAATCGGGGGCGATGGCGCTCTCGAAGGTCAGCCGGTTGATCTCGCCTTGCAGTCTCAACCGTTCGGCTTTCAGGGGGGCGACTTGCGCTTGCAGTTCCTCCAGCCGGGTCTGGCGTGCGGCCTGGAAGGCGGCGTCGTGCCGGTTGTGCCAGCAGTCCAGAATATCGAGGATGTCGTTCTCTGGCACGGGCTGCCGCTTGTCGTCCAGCGAAAAGCCGTCGTGGGCCATGTCGTAGAACCATACGCGATCGGTCGTCGCGCCACGGGTGAAAAGCAGCACCGCCGTCGAGACGCCCGCGTAGGGCTTGAACACGCCGCCGGGCATGGAGACGACGCCGTCCAGCCGGTTCTCCTCGATCAGTTTCCGGCGCAGTTCGACGTGTGCCCGGCTGGAGCCGAAGAGCACCCCATCGGGCACGATCACCGCGCAGCGCCCGCCCATGTCGAGCGCCCGCAGGATCAGGTGCACGAAGAGTAACTCCGACTTGCGGGTGTTGCCCGGCAGTGTGTCGCTGACGCTACCCTTGTCCACCGCCCCCTTGAAGGGCGGGTTCATCAGGATCACGTCGTAGTCGCGCGCCTCGGTGAAATCCTTGGAGAGCGTGTCCATGTAAAAAAAGCGAGGGTACTCGATGCCATGCAACATCAGGTTCATTGAGCCGATGCGCAGTATGGTCATCCCGGAGTCGTTGTCGTAGCCACGGAAGGCCTCCCCTTGCAGGAAGACCCGCTGCTCGTCTGTCAGCAGGTCACCGACCAGGTTGTGGGGCCAGCCCTGCTCGTCGTATTCCAGGATGTCGGGAGACGTGTGCTGCTCCAGGATATACTGGTAAGCGTTTACCAGGAAGCCGCAGGTGCCCGCCGCCAGGTCGCCGACCCGCTCGCCTGGCCGGGGTGCGATCATCTGCACCATCAAACGGATGATGTGGCGCGGCGTGCGGAACTGGCCACTGCGCCCGGCGGTGTTCAGTTTGCTCAACAGGTACTCGTACAAGTCGCCCTGCACATCCTGGTTCTGGGCCGAGATCTGCATCTGGTTTATCATCTGGCAGGCTTCGATCAGCAGGCTGGGCTTGTTGATCTTGAACTCGGCGTTTTTCATGTACCGCTCGAAGGAACTGCCCCCCTCCCCCATTTCCTTGAACCAGGGGAAAACCACCTCCTTCACGTGGGCGAGCGCCTTGCCCGCCTCGAAGTTCGTCCAATGTCCCCAGCGTTTCTCCATCGGGATGCGGGGTAGATAGAGCTGACCGCGCCGCTGGGCCTGGCGTTCGTTCCGGTTCTCGACGTCGTCCAGCCGTTTGAGAAAGAACAGGTACGACAGTTGCTCGATGGCGTCGAGTGGGTTCGAGAGGCCGCCTGTCCAGAGTTTATCCCACAGTTGGTCTACTTGAGAGCGAAGTTTGGGGTCGGTGAGCATCACACCTCACTATGACAACGAGAGATTCAGCGAACGCAGCGATTCAGTTCTTCCACCAATTGATGCACGGTCGTGCAGGGATTGTCACGCTCCGGGTTGTGGTTGGGGCCGTAGGAATCAAGCAGCCGCAGGGCGTTGCGAGTGGCATCCGTTTGCCGTTCTTTGAGCAGGTTGTACATATCGGGAGCGTTTTTCCGATATGGCTTTCCCAGTCGTTGGGTAAGCATCTGTTGGTAGCGCGTGCGCGATTGGGCGGTGTCGTGGTAATCAAAGTGGAGCAGATACCAGAGTTCAAAGGCTTCGTTGGAATAGGCGGTTCGGATGCCATGCAGCCGGGCCTGGTTGAGGGCTTCGTTGAACCGCTCGGCGGGGAAGCTGTCGCGGTCAAAGACGCACCAGACCTGTGCATAGTCGCCCTGCCGCATCAACTCGCAGGTGCGTTGCACCAGGCTCAACGTGTGGTCTCCCAATCCGATCACATTCAGGTCCACCACGTCGATGTTGATGCGAAAGCGCCGAAAGTAGTTCGGCTCGGTTTTGCTCCCCTCACACACGATCAGGAACCGAGGCCGCGGGGGGCGCACATTGACCTGGCGGCGTCCCAATGGCCGGCCCTTGTCCGGCAAGTATTCACGCCCGCTCGGTTTAGGCTTTCTGGCCATCAGGATGCTCCTCGAACAGGCTGTGTAATCCGCCGATGAACGGAATAGCCCCGTACTTGCCGGCGATATAGTCCTTGTCGAACGAGGCGTCATTGCGCACCTGCAACTCGGCCAGCGAATACATGTCAGTCGCGCCATATTGGTCTTTTTCGGTGAACCAGATTTGATCACGGCGGAAAAAGCGGTGACTGAGCAAACTGGTATCGTGGGTGGCAAAGACAAGCTGGGCGTTGCGCGGGTTCGTCTGCGGCGAATTGAACAACTGAATCACGGCGCGGGTGATGAAGGGATGCAGCCGCGCTTCCATCTCGTCAATGACCAGCAATTTGCCCCCTTCCAGGGTATCCAGCAGTGGGCCGGACAGGTTAAAGATTTTCTGCGTCCCCTGCGATTCTTGTTTTTCCATATCGAACGTCTCCCAACCTGCTACGCTCTGTTCCGAGTTGAAAACCTGGTGCGTGGTTTTTGGCCGACTCACTAAAAGCTCTTCCCCGCTCCTCCCCTGTTCTCTCGCCACCTGCGCCAATAGATATTGTACCTCTTCGGGAATCGGGGCTTCTGCAAGGGGCAGTCTCTCAACGTGAATATCCGCAATCCCCAGGTCCGCCTCGCGCACGAAGGCAAGCACGCGCTGCCGGAAGGATTCATCCGTATCAAAACGTCTCAACGTGAACCCAACATAGGCAGTATCATCCAAGCCAGAGATGATGTTGAAACCCTGCCTGAACCATTCAAGAAGGGTCACCGCCAGCCGGACGTTGAACTGAGCGGCAACAGAAAGGAACAGGGCGTTATTACGAGTGCGTTCCGTCAGCCCGCGTCCTGGCTTGAACACACTCGAAATATCGTACTGCGCTCCCTCGCGGATGAACAGGCGAGTTTCGCGCTGTCCTGTGTGGTACAGCCACTCAGCGCGTACCTGTTCCTCGTCTATCTCGAAACCATAGCGGTAGCGTCGGTCATCCAGACGGAAGATAATCTGGAAACAGGATGGCTTGTCTCGAGTAGCCGTGCTCAAACGAAAGCGTTCCACGCCGGTTGGCTCTCCGGCCTGGGATTCCCGGGAAGATTGCCGGACGAAACGGCGCATAAACGCCATCGCCTGGATCAGATTGCTCTTGCCGCTGGCGTTTGCGCCATAAATCGCCGCGCTGCGCAATAGGCTGAGACGATCAGCCTGGAAAACGTTGTGCTCGTCCAGGCGCTTGTCGCTGGAGCGGAGTTTTGCCGCTTGCATGCTCAGCGTGACCGGGGCATGAAACGAGCGATAATTTCCGACGCTGAATTCGACCAACATGGCCTTCTCCTTGATTATAATTGTGTCTATTTGTGAAAAGATCACAAAAACAACGCTTTATCACATTGTACCACAATATCCAAAGAAGGGCAATTTACTCGGACCTGGCAGGTCTGCTACACAGTCAGTGAGTCAACGAATTCCAGCACTTGACTCACTTCTTCCGTAGTGAACAACCGCTCGACCGCATCCTGGCCGAAGCGGGTCAGCGGTGGTCCGTACAGATCGGCCAATTCCAGGCGGCGTCTTTGCAAGAAGACGTTCTGCACCACTCGCAGGAAGCGGATCTGATCCCCGTTGAAGGGATGCCCGGCGATGTATCCTTCGAACTGGCGGCGCACGATGTCACCATAATCGGGGATGCCCTCGATTTCCAGCAGGCGACGCAGAAACTCCAGCAGGCTGCCCACCTTGAGCCCGTACGCTTTCCGAATGTTGGGTTCCGATAGTTCCACGTCGCCGCCGCCCAACTCCTGCCGCAAGGTGCGTTCCAGTTCGATCAATTGCAGGTCCGTGACCGGTTCGCCGCGATCAATGGCCTCGACGGTGGGATGGTCGGCGGCCAGGTCGAGAATTCGCTGCTCGACGCGCTGGCGGTACTCCTCGACGTACACCGGCTGGCTGCCGCCGTATAGCAAGATGTAGCCGCGCATTTCGACGAAGTCGGGCAGGTCGAGCTCCAGGAAGGTGTTGGGCTTGGCTCGCCGGTTCTTCATCTGGTCGGCCAGTGTTTCAATCACCTGGTTCAGTTGAGCCACGGTGGCCGTTTGCAACTGGGGCGTGAGGCACAGCCTGGCGGCCCGCTCGCGCTGCGAATCTTCGTAGACGAACTCCGGCAACCGGCTGACGTCCTCGGCGATGGATTGGGCTGTGGCGGAGGGGTCTCGGCCAGTCAGGATTTGGAGCTTCAGCCGCTCCACCTTGCTGGTAAACGTGGCCGCTTGCACGTCCACGCCCGGTGCATACCGCAGCAACGGCCCTACCTTCAGCCTGAGAAACGTTAGCCTGTCCGGGGTGAGGTAGCGCCAGAACGAGTCCTGCCAGGCCCGCTTGATCTCGGGGTAGACCCGCTTGACCGAGAAGGAATCGATGGGGATAAGCGCGATCTGGGCGCGCAAGTCGGCGATCACCCACCGGGCATCGTCCGATTGCTGATCTGCCAGGTATAGTTCCAACAACTTGAGGCGGGTGTTGAAGATGGTCACCAGCACCGGCAGGCTCTGGGCCACTTGCTCCTGCGGACGTTTACTGAAGTCGTTCTCCCAAAAGTCAATGATCTGGAACTCCTTCTTGTGACCATCGGGTAACCATTCTGGGTGTTTGCAGGTCGCGTGGCTGCGGGTGCCCCGGCCGATCATCTGCTCTAGTTTGATCCGGGAATGGATTGGCCGCATAAAGACCAGGTTGACCACCTCCGGCACATTCACCCCGGTCTCCAGCATGTCTACAGAGATGGCGAAACGGGGCAGACTCTTCTTCTTGAACTTCTTGATCAGCGTGCCTTTATACTCAGACTTACAGGTGATCACCTGCACCAGGCCGGGATATTGGGGATACATCTCCTCGAACACATCCGCCAGGCGCAGGGCGTGCTTCTGGGTCATGGCAAAGACGATCGTCTTGCCAGGAAGTTGCCCCGATTTGTCTTTGTGACAGACTTCCCAGATCTCTTCCCACTGCTTGCGCAGCGTGTCGCGGTTGCTGACGTTCTTCTCCAGATCGGTGCCGGAGAAGTCAATGTTATCGGGATCCAGTCCCTGCTCAATCAGGGCGTAACGCTCCTCCTCGCTCAGGTCAACGCCCCGGATGCCCTGGCGCTGGAACCTCGTCCGCGCCGCGTATAGGCTGTAGTCAACCAGGTAGCCGTCTCTGATCGCGTCGTCGTACTCATACAGGAAGGTCGGCGTCTCGTCGTGGCACTCGAACTCGAGAAAGGTGTTGCGGTCAATGAAGTCAGCAGGAGTGGCGGTCAGCCCAATCATACGACCGTCGAAGTAGTGGAGCACCTCGTTCCACTTGTTGAAAATGGAGCGATGGACTTCGTCGAAGATGATCAGGTCAAAGAAGCCGGGCGTAAACTGTTCGAAGCACTTGCTCAGCGTCTGCAGCGTGACGACGTAGAGACGGTTCGTCTTATCAATTCTGTGGGTGTAGATGCGGGTGCAGGGTTCATCCGGGATATGATCGTGAAATCCCTCCGTCTCGGCTTGTTTTACCAGCGCATCCCGGTCGGCGACGAACAGAATCCGCCGCGCCTGGTTGGTGCGCAGGAAGATGTCTACCAGCGACATCGCTACGCGGGTCTTGCCGGTGCCGGTAGCCATCACCAGCAAGACCTTGCGCTTACCCTGCTCAAAGGCCTCACACACCCGGCGGATGCTCTCTTGCTGATACACGCGATCGGTGATGGCGGTGTCGATCGGGGCCTCGGTCAGGGGTGTCTGGTTCTGCCGGCTGTAGAGCAGATTGGCCAGATCGGCGGGGGAAAAGAAACCGTACACCAATCGTTTGTTGGCCCGGCCCACGTCCCAGAAGTAGATGTCGTACCCGTTGGTCATGAAGGCGAAGGGGCGGAAACTCTGCTGCTTCTCGAGTTCGGTGACGTAGAACTCAGCCTGGGCCTGGGCCAGCCGGGGATCAACGCTGGTGCGTTTGGCCTCTACCACGGCGATGATCTCGCCGTTGGGACGGTAGAGGACGTAATCGCTGACGCCTTCGGGCAGATCGACGTCGTAGGAAAGACCAGCCTCGCCCAAGCGCCTCAGCCTGGCCTCAAGTACCTCCCACGCCCGGGGATCGAACCCGTCCACGGGGATTTCGATGCCAATCAGGTCAGATTCGCCGACCTTCCCCCATCCTGCTTTTTCCAAGGCGGGATCAATGAGATCTTTTCGGGTTTTGGATTCGGTTGGAGTGGACAACTTCTACGCTCTCGTCAGACCTGTCTTAGCAATCCTCTACGTAACTACTTCGACAATGTCATGTTTAACACCTCGTGACAGAAGCAACCCTTCCACGCTCACGGTGGATCGTCAAATCCACCGCTGCGCTGGCAACTCACCTCTCGCTCACCTTCCCTCCGCTTGGCTACAATTGTACACACGCCTGCCACAAAAGGCAAACACCCGATTTTCACGCGGCCACCACAACTTTCAGCGGTTCCACCTCGGCCTCCGGCGCGACGAGCATAACGTTCGCCTGAATGTCCCGCAGGTGCTGGTACACCGCCCGTTCCCCAATACCTGACGGCGCATAGACCGCGAAGAAAACGTGCCGGGTGTCGGATGTTATCCGTGTGCGATGGTCTGGCCCGTAGAGCACGCTGGAGATGACACCCTGAGCATCGGCCATCATCATATCGCCAGGCTTCAGCACCCGTTCCTGCCCATTGAGCCGGGTGTAGCACTCACCGCCGTCTGATACGTCAAGCGTTACCGGCATCTGCAAGGCTTCCAGGTCATGCCCGGCCGTCAAGAGCAAGTTCTTGAGCTCAGCCATAAACATCGCTTCAATGAGCGCGGCGACGCGAGGAATTGACTTGCCTTTAAGGACGACTGACTCAAGTTGAAGGTAGACAGGATAGGTCTTCCTGTACCGCTTGAAATAGACACCGTACGCCTGGATGGGTTCCAGGGTCTTCAGGTCCGCCTTATCGTGAAACCGGGCTCATAGCCGATTCTCTAGTTCGTCTTTAGACCTATCAAGCACAGGGTGATACTCTGGATTGGAAACGTTGTGCATCACCAGGTTGCCCACCACTGCTCCAGGATAGGCAGCCTTCCACGCCTCTGATACGACTAGCATTCTCGACCTCCTTAATCACAATCAGAGCAGTTTGTAATACATCATCAAAGCCCATTCGAAAAGTCGCGGAGGCATCACTTTCTTCAGTGTAATTGCGGCCCTCTCTGAAATAGGACCGATTGGGTAGCGGACACGAGGCGACGGGTCGTTTACTATGCGTTCAAGAAGACGAGCGATTCTGTCAGGAGAAGGCCCGTTGGTTTCGTCGGCCTCCACAACTCCCAGGGCAGCGTTGAACTTCTCCACGTAAACTGAGTCCTGCTGGGATTTGAGGGTCTTGCGGCGGTGGGCTGTGAATTGAGTATGAAAGTCGCCTGGCTCAATGAGTACCACGCGGATGCCAAATGGTCGAACTTCCATACGCAATGCTTCGGTCATCCCCTCCAAGGCAAACTTACTGGCGCTATACAATCCCTGAAAGGGAAGTCCAATTAAGCCTGCCATTGAGCCGATATTCACGATGTACCCATAACGCTGTTCTCTCATAACGGGAAGAACTGCCCGACAGGTACGTAAAACACCGAAAAAATTTGTCTCAAACTGAGACCATGCTTCATCAATAGAAGTGTCCTCGACGGACCCCGCGACTCCAAATCCCGCGCTGTTTACCAAAATGTCCAGTCGCCCCTCGTTCTCCAAAACAAGACCAACCCCTCGCGTAACGGAGGTATCACGATCAACATCCATCTGAATCATTTCGAAAGGTGCAGAATGAACACGCTCCGTTCTAGGCACCTCCGCTGTTCGAGACAATACATGGCGGCTGGTACCATACACTCGACAGCCTCGTTGATGCAGATAGTTCGCACAGGCTTTGCCGATACCTGACGAGGCTCCAGTGATCAAAACAACCCGTCTGTCCTCATCGTTCATGGAATAGCCCTCCCGGACTCCTTGAAGCCCAAAATTCTTACCAAATTGGCGTGGCTTTCTCTTCGATATGCCTCACGCTTTATGTTGCCGCCGCTGTCGCACCATCTCGCGGAAGCGGGGAGCCAGTATTTGGATGATGGGCGACGGCGCCTCCGGCTGCCAGCCCTTGAGCGCCTCTCTCCGGGGCACGGGCCACGTCTCCGGGGAGTGCACGATCGTGCCGGGAGCCTCCGCCGTTTCCAGCACCTCCAGCGCCTGGCGGACCACCCGCATTTGCTGGGCCGTATCGTGGGGCCGGCCCAGCGTGTGGCCGAAGGGGAACTCGACGGCCAACGTGCGCGGCACGCCGACTCTTTCCGCCCAGAAGGGCATATTTGTCACCAGGATCGTGGAAAGGCCGGCGGCCTCCAGCGTCCGTGCCAGCACGGGCACGTTGACGGCGCAGTCTGGTCAGGCGGGGGTGAGCAACACGCAGCCCACCTCCTCGGCTTTGAGCCTCTCAGCCACCTGGGGACCGTAGGTCTCCCGCCAGGCGATCGTGTCCGGCGGGAACCCCTGGTAGCCCATGAAGGAGTAAGCGTGTTTCGCCAGGCCACCTATGCGCCCCTCGACGGCCAACTCCTGGAAGCGGCGGATAGGCAGCAGGATGTTGACGTCCAACAGCACCGACTGCGTGTTGATATGCAGGTGACTGGCTTCCACCTCTTCCTGCCGGATGTCGGTGGGCAGGGTGCGGTAAGTGGGATCTCCCCACGTCGGCTCCTGCCTCTCCCGCGCCAGGTCAAAGGGTGGCTCGACGGACTGGTGGTACAGCCCGCCCGACGTCACCAGCCCGAACTTGCAGTCTGATAAAGAGCGTGGCAACGATGTCCAGGGGATGGGGAGTTCTGGCTGGCGGTCGGTCATCCGGTAGAACGCAGCGATGAGGCGGGGCAAGTATTTGAAACTGTCTACAGGCATCGGGTTCTCCAATCCAGCAACAGCAACAGGGCCAACCTTCCAACTTGATGGTATTATACCGTGTCGCCAGACAAGATGCAAACGGCAGATCGTGTAATTCGCCGATTCGCGCCATTCGTGATAAAATACTGGGTGTCTGGCAAGAGTGTCCATCAGCAAACCCCAGCAAAAAAGGAGACGTGAGAATGACACCGAAACACCACAAATCAAGCACTTATCTGACTCTCAGCGCCGGCATCGCCTGTGCCCTGCTGGCAATCGCGTTGCTGCCATTGCTGACACAGACCGCACTGGCAGATTTGCCGCCCCGGCCAACGCCCCGGCCAACCCCCGCCCCATTCCCACCGCCGCCACCGCCATCCACCGGGGGATGGATCGAGTTACGCGTCCAATTCCCCCAGACGTGGCCCTGGGCCGACATCCAATGGCAGGATCTATGGACTGTCGTCCAATACCAAAGAGGGCTGGGTGGAGACTGGTATGACGGCGGGGGGGGGGTGGCAGGGAGGACTGAATGATATCGTGATCGGTGAGGACAGAGAATTCGTGGGCAAGCAGGTGTGGTGGGTCGCCGAGGAGGACCTGGGCAGGGGACCATTCCGCTGGCTGGTCTACAAGGGGGAAGAAGGCAAACTACTCGCCACGAGCGAGCCGTTCTATCTGCCAGACTCCAGCGGCGGGGCTGTGACGGTTGAGGTTTCGCCCGTGCCGTAGTGTTTCGTCCACCATCTGCAAGAACACGATGGCCCTGTTGCTCTTGCGAGCAGCAGGGCAGTTCTTGAATACGATGGCACGTTGCACTGAGGAGGAAGTATGTCTGATGCAATGAAAGTCCAACCCCTCGACGTTCTTCTCAACTGGATCTTGACAGAGATTGAAAAGAACCAGTCTATCTTTGGGATTCACCGCTCCCTTTTCTACGTCCCCAAGAAGGACAGCCCCTATGCCACCAAGAACCTTTTCGGGCATTACCTGGCCACCCCCATCGGGCCGGGGGCGGGTCCCCATACCCAGTTGACCCAGAATATCTTGTGCGCCTGGCTCTCCGGAGGCCGGTTTATCGAACTGAAGACCGTGCAGATCATGGATGAACTGGATATCCCCAGGCCCTGCATTGACATGGAGGACGAGGGGTACAACGTCGAATGGTCCCAGGAACTCAAGTTGGATCAGTCCGCCTGTGAGTACATCGATGCCTGGGCACTGATTCACGTCCTCCGTCGCCTCCTCGGCTTCGAGGACAGCACCCCCTTCGGAACGATCTTCAACATGAGCGTAGGCTACGACCTGGAGGGAGTCCAGAGCCCGCCTATGACCCATTTTATGGACAGGCTGGAAGATGCATCGGACGAGATCGCCGAAATCCAGGCGGTTCTAAGAGAGAAGTTTCCGCAATTCGGCGACATTGAGATCCCGGCTCGTCTCACCGACAACGTCACCCTTTCGACGATGCACGGCTGTCCCCCCGACGAAATTGAACAGATCGGCAGGTACTTGCTGGAGGATAGGGGCCTGCACACCACGGTCAAACTGAACCCCACCCTGCTGGGCCAGGAGACGATGATGCGCATCCTCCACGACCGTCTCGGTTTCAGGCAGACCCACATCCCCGACGCTGTGTTCGAGCACGACCTGCAATACGACCGGGCGGTGGAACTGATTAGGACGCTGAAGGAAGTTGCCGCAGAGCAGGGCCTGACCTTTGGGGTCAAATTGAGCAACACGCTGGCTATGGCCAACCACAAGGGCGCCCTCCCCGGCGATGAAATGTATATGTCGGGCCGGGCTCTCTATCCAATCACCATCAACCTCTTCCACAAACTCTCCCAGGAGTTCGATGGAGACCTGAACGTCTCCTTCTCCGCTGGGGCCGACGCGCTAAATCTGACATCCATTCTGGCCTCTGGCGCCCGGCCTGTCACCGCGGTCTCCGACCTCCTGAAACCGGGCGGCTATTCCCGATTCCTCCAATACCTGGAAAACCTGGAGACAGACATGCGCAGCCTGGGGGTAACAGGCCTGGAGGAACTCGCCCAGGATAGGCTAGCCAACCTGGAACAGGAGGCCACCCGGGCACTGAAAGACCCACGGTACAAAAAGGACTATCACCCCTACGGTCTGCCCAAGGTCGAAACGAAACTGGACCTCTTCGACTGCATCACCGCCCCTTGCGTGGAGCAATGCGCGGTGCTTCAGGACGTGCCGGAATACGCCTGGCTGATCGCTCAACGGGAATACGACCGGGCGCTGGAGGTCATTCTCTCCCGCAACCCCCTCCCTGGTGTGACCGGCTACGTCTGCACCCACCTGTGCCAGACCCGCTGCACCCGGAACAACTACGACGAACCGGTCGCCATCCGGGCACTGAAGCGGTTCGCCGCCGAAAAGGGGAATGACATAGAAACCAGGTTTCTAGGAAAAAACCTGGTTTCTGGCGTTCGCGTGGCGGTGATCGGCAGCGGCCCCTCGGGACTGGCTGCGGCCTATTTCCTGGCCCTGAACGGGGTCCAGGTGACCATCTACGAGGCCAGAGACAGGGCAGGAGGAATGTTGGCTCTGGCCCCCGCCTTCAGACTGCCCGAACCGGTCATCAAGGAGGACATTGACCGGATCAAGAACCTGGGAGTCAAAATCGAACTCTCTCATCCCATCACGGCTCCTCCAGAGAGACTCCTTAGCGAGGGTTTCGACGCAGTCTACATCGCCTCAGGATTCCAAAATGGCACTCGCCTGTCCATTGAGGGGGAAGAGGGCCAGGGTGTCTTCCAGGCCCTCGACGTTCTCGAACGGGTGGCACGGGGTAAAGAAATCAACCTGGGTCCCAGGGTCCTGGTGATCGGGGGAGGGAACACCGCCATGGACGGAGCCAGGACAGCCTGGCGGCTCGCGCCCCCCCTCAGTCCCCCCCAAGGGGGGGGAAGGGTGACGGTCGTCTACCGGCGGACCCGCCGGGAGATGCCGGCCACGGAGGAGGAAATCGAGGGCCTCTTCGCGGAAGGTATCACCCTGGAGGAACTGGCTTCTCCCACCAGGGTCATACTAAGAGAGGGCCAGGTCGCCGCCCTGGAGTGCATTCGGAACAAGTTGGGGAAACCCGGCGCGGACGGTAGGAGAAGACCAGTCCCCATCAAGGGGAGCGAGTTCCAGATCGAGGCGGATTCCATCATCCTGGCCATCGGTCAGCGCCCAGACGTCTCCTTCCTCGACGGAAGCGAAATCTCCCTGCACAAGAACGGGACCATCGCTGTCGCTCCCCAAACCGGGCTTGCGAGCGCGGATCGGGTCTACGCGGGAGGGGACGCGGTCCGGGGACCAGCCATCATCATTGAGGCGTGCGCCGATGGAAAGCGAGCCGCCGAGGCCATGTGCAGAAAATTGGGCCTATCATTCGAACGGCCAGATGTCCGACTTCCCGTGCTCTCTGAGGAAGAGATCATACGCGTGAAATGCGCCCGGGCCAGAAAAGTGGCGCAACACAAAGAAGAGATGCTCCCGCCCGCCCAACGCGGAGGATTTGACCTGGTCGAGGCGACGCTGACGGAGGAGGCGGCGCTCAGCGAGGCGTCCAGGTGTCTGCAGTGCTCCACCTTCTGTGACAAGTGCGTGGAGGTATGCCCCAACCGGGCCAACTACACCTTCGTTGTCCCACCTGTGAACCTGACGCTGCCGCAGATCTCCTGCCAGCAGGGCCAGTTGGCGGTGACAGGAGAAGAGGTCTTCAGGATCGAGCAGGTCCGGCAGATCATCCACGTAGATGACTTCTGCAACGAATGTGGCAACTGCGCCACTTTCTGCGTGCACGACGGCAAGCCCTACCTGGACAAGCCCAGGCTCTTCCTGATGGAAAGCGATTTTGGGCAGGAAGACGACAATGCCTTCTACGTCGAAAGAAACGATAGGGGATGGAGCATCAGGAGGCGGGAAGGCGGGAAAGAGTCACGGCTGACGTTGAAAACTTCGGAAAGCGGTGCCGATGAGATGACGTTCGAAAACGAGTTGTTAAGAATAAGCATCTCCCCTGTCTTTCAAATCAAGAGCATGGAATTGAAACAGAAGTTCGAGGGAGCGCTTTCCCTGGCCAAAGCCGCTGAAATGGCCCTGATTCTCAAGGGGGTTACGTCCTCTTTGTCTTTCTTGCCTTTCGATGCATTGTAGAACACCCTCAGCATGAACAAACAACCCAACTCCCGAATGTGTTTCGTCTGTGGTCTGCAGAACCCAGTTGGGCTCAAAATGGCCTTCTACAATGACCCGGAGACAGGGCGGGTGCAGGCCGACCTCATCGTGCCCGACGAGTACCAGGGCTACCCCGGCGTCGTCCACGGCGGCATCGTCGCCGCTGTGCTGGACGAGGTCTCGGGGCGGGCGGTGATGATGGGCGGCTCCGACGAGAACCTGATGGCGACACTCCGTCTAACGATCCGCTACCGCCGCCCGACACCCACCGAGACCCCACTGACCGCCGTGGGATGGGTGGAGCATATGAGCGGGATAGGCGCACGGGTGGCCGGGGAGATCCGCCTGCCCGATGGCACTGTCACCGCTGACTGCGAATCCATTCTGACCACCGTGCCGGAGGAATTCCGCGCCCGGTGGGAGCCAGAGAAGCCGTACTGGAGAGTATACGAGTAGCACGAAAATTCATGCGCTATCGACTGACCATTCCCGCTCGCGTCAATATCCTCGGCAACCCCGCCGACGCCAACGAGGGGGACCACGCCACAATCTCCGCCGCTATTGACACATACGCCGGGGCCACCGTAGAGCCGGCCGGCGATTTGGTACTGGAGACGGTCACTCGTGGGGGCGAGACCGTCGCCTCCCAAACCCTCGTAGGCCCCCCACCCTATCCCTATGACGGCACCCTCGATTTGCTCAAGGCGGCGATCAACCGGCTGTACGCCTACAGCGTCCAGTTCCGCCAGCGGTTGGCAGAACGTGGCGGCGCGCGCATCGCCACCTGGACCGAGGTGCCACGCCAATCCGGGCTGGGCGGCTCGTCGGTGCTCGTGCTGCTGGCGCTGGCCGGCCTGCGTGTTTTCTACGAACTTGATCCGCGCATCCACAACAACTACGTGCTGGCCGAACTATGCCAGCGCATCGAGGCGAAGGAACTTGGTATCACCTGTGGCTACGCCGACCGGTACGTGCCCCTCTTCGGCGGCCTGGCCTACCTGGACTATCGCGGCAAACTCCACCAGAAGCCTATCGGCGAGGAGCCCTTCGCCACCTACGAGCGGCTCGACTCCTGGGCGCCAAACCTGTCGCTGGTTATCGCTTTTACCGGCGTGGTGCGCGACTCGGGCGATGTGCATGGTCTGATGCGCAGCCGCTACCTGAGGGAGCACGCCGAATACGAAGGCGACCGCCCCAAACCCTTCATGCTCGACGTGATGGAGCGAGTAGGAGCCACCGCCTGGTGGACGAGATGATGAACTACTGCGGCATGCCCGACGGCGCGGGAGAGGCCAACAACACGCTCATCCAGGCAGCGCTGGCAGCCGGCGCGTTAGGCGCCAAATTGACAGGCGCAGGAAGCGGGGGCTCCGTCTTCGCGCTGGCCCGGCCGGGTCACGAAGGGAAACTGGTTGATGCACTGCGCGCTGCCGCGACCGATGCGGGGCTGAAGGACGCACGAGTGTGGCGGGCACACGTAGACCGGGACGGGCTACGGCTGTTGCGAAATCGCGAGAAAGGAAACTGATGCCGCATCTCCTGGGAGTCGTGCTGGCCGCGGGGCGCGGCAAGCGGCTGCGTCCCCTCACCGACAATCGCTCCAAGGCCATGTTGCCAATCGCTGGCAAGCCAATGATTGAGCGAGTGATGGAGATGCTGGTACAGGGTGGCGCCGACCGCTTCATCGTCGTCGTACACCCCGACGACCACGCCCTCATCAGATGTTTCAACCAGCCGGCGTGGGCCAGTCGGGTACGGCTGGCCTACCAGGAGCAGAGACTGGGTATGGCCCACGCTCTCGAGTGTACGGCCCCCTTCATCCGGGAGGATGGCGCATCCGATCTCATCCTCGCTTCCTGCGACAACCTCTACCCCAAAGGGCACGTCGCTGCACTGGTCGCTCGAAGGCGCGAGAGCGGATTGGACGCAGCACTCACACTGATACAGGTGCGGCCCGAACAGATCCCCACCCTCGCCGTCGTCGCCATGCAGCACGGACGAGTGACGCGCATCGTCGAGAAACCGCGCCCCGAAGAGGCCCCCTCCGATCTGGGCGTTCCGGCGCTCTACGCTCTCTCCACCCACGTGCTGGACTACCTGCCGTACGTCCCCGCCTCTCCCCGAGGCGAGCGGGAATTCCCCGACGCACTGCGACTGTTGATCGAGGATGGCAACAGGGTAGAAGGGCTGCTGGTGCGAGAGCGAATGACCTTGACCCGCCCTGAGGATCTACTGGCACTCAACCGATACTTCCTACACCACGATCCCGACTGCGCCACCATTGAGGCCAGTGTGCCAGGTGACGGAAGTCTCCTCCCGCCAGTGCGCATCGAGGCGGGGGTTGAACTCGGTCCCGGCTGCCGCGTAGGGCCGGAGGTCTATCTCGAGACAGGCTCCTGTATCGGCACGGGTGCCACGTTACGCCAAGCCGTGACTTTGCGCGGTGTGACCGTCGAGGCAGGCGCAGTTATTGAAGGGACAGTGCTCGGCTGAGAAAAGAACAAAAAAGACGCCGGGATTCCCCTGCGTCTTTCATCTCCCCAACTGTCTTTTTGCTATAGTCCGGGCACACTGCGCCGGAGAATCTCGTACTGCTCCAAGGCCCGCCCTGCCCCCAGCGCCACGCAGGCGATGGGAGCATCGGCCACGTAAGCCGGCACTCCCGTCTCACGTGTGATCAATTCGTCCACTTTCCGCAACAGTGCACCACCGCCGATCAGCACCATGCCACGGTCAATGATGTCCGACGATAATTCCGGCGGCGTCTTCTCCAGCACCGACTTAATCACGCTGATCACTGCCGAGAGAGGTTCCGCGAGCGCTTCGGTCACCTCCTCGGAACTGATAGTAATCGTGCGGGGTAACCCAGCGACCTGGTCGCGGCCCTGCACCTCCATACGCATCTCATCCTCCAGCGGCAGCGCCGCGCCGATGCGAACTTTGACCTCCTCCGCCGTCGGCTGCCCGATCATCAGATTGTACTTACGACGAACATAGGCGGCGATGGCCTCATCCATGCGCAGGCCAGCCACACGGACCGAGCCAGCAATCACAATACCGTTCACCGCCACGACAGCGGACTCCGTCGTCCCACCTCCCAGGTTCACGACCATGTTGCCAGAAGGTGTGCCCACCGGCAGGCCCGCGCCGAATGCCCCAGCCAGCGGTTCCGGGATCAGGTGCGCCCGGCCAGCGCCTGCCTCCAACGCAGCCTCGCGCACCGCCCGTTTCTCCACGCTCGTCACCCCATAGGGTACACTGATCATCACCCGTGGTTTGAACAGGTTGAAGTGTCCGCAGGCCTTGCGGATGAAGTACTCCAGCATGCGTTGAGTCACCCGGTAGTCCGCGATGACACCATCACGCATCGGGCGCATCACCTCCATCACGTCCGGCGTGCGGCCGAGCATCGCCTCGGCTTCCTCGCCAACAGCCACAATCTTGTATTCGTCAGACGAGATGGCGACGACCGAAGGCTCCTGCAAAACGACCCCTCGCCCCCGCACGTACACCAACACATTCACCGTGCCCAGGTCAATTCCTAGTTGATGCCCCAGCATTCAGTCTCCCTCTCGCTAGTCACTCTACCCCGCGCATGGCTCCCCTTCAGCCACGAGTTCCGGCTTCCATTCTACCCAGAAAAGCGCGAAAAACAGGCTGAGGACAGAACGGCAGAATGATACACGATTCTGGAGGATTTGTCCAGCGCCCGTTATCCGTTGGCCGCTGTTGGTGGCTAACCGCCATCCGCTAACCGCTGACAGACAAAGCGTACCAAGTCACGCCGCCACGGGCGCTTGCGACGCAAGTAATCGAGGGATTGAGTAAAGCGAGCGGGCTCAAAGCCAAAACTGCGCGGGATGGCCCCCAATTCCGTCGCACTGCCCACAGTGAGAAGATCAAGCCACCAGAAAGGTGTAGGATTGCGCGGCAGCAACGCATCGAACAGCGTTATCACGCCTTGCATCAGGGGCATGGGCACGTGCACCAACCGCCTGCGCATTCCAGCCGCCGCCAATACCTGTGCCACCATCTGCTCGAAGGTGAAATGCTCCGACCCTCCGAGGGTGACGGTCTGCCCGATCAGATCGTCCCGGTCCAGCGCAGCCACGATGCACTCTGCCAGGTCCACGACCCACAGCGGCTGAAAGCGAGATAGCCCTATGTCAGGGATGGGCAGTACGAAGGGAATCGCCTTGGCCAGCATCACCAGTACGTTAATGAAAGTATCCTCGGGGCCATACGTGACAGATACCTGGAGGATAGTGTAATCCAATCCGCTCTCACGCACTGAGCCCCCTGCCTCCCCCCTGGCGCGGAAGAGTGGGTAGGCAGAAGCACGATCAGCCCCCAGGCGACTCAAGTAGATAAAGCGGCGCACACCCGCCTCATGCGCCGCCGTGATCAGGTTAGCCGTGTCTTCAACATGGCTACGCAGCGTTTCCCCATAATCAAGGTCCTCCTCCCCCGTCAGGTGAACAACCGCCGTCACGTCTTGCATTGCCGTGCGCAAGGCAGGTAGATCACTCATACTGGCTGAGACGGTGGAAAAGGGAATGCCTGTGGCCAACCGCTGCTCGCGCTGAGATGGGCGCAACAGACAACGCACCTCGCGTTGATCAATAGCCAATCGACACACTACGGCCCGCCCCACGAAACCCGTGGCGCCGGTGATCAGTATCATCATCTTCTCCTTTGCGTAGGTGCGATTATACCACCGATGTCGGTAGAGGCCAAACATGCGAAGGCTGTTGCACTAACTCACACATCGTGGTAACATACTACCCGACAACTGCACACACACCATCCTCACACAAGGAGCGGAAGATGAACACATGGAGCACACAGGACTACATCGCCATGGAGGATCAGTACAACGCCCATAACTATCGACCTCTCGACGTTGTCATCACACGTGGGGAGGGAGTCTGGGTCTGGGACGTGGAGGGACGCAGGTACCTGGATTGCCTCTCGGCTTACTCAGCGATCAACCAGGGCCACTGTCACCCACGCATCGTGCGGGCGATGATTGAGCAGGCTCAGAGACTGGCTCTAACTTCGCGGGCTTTCCGCAACGATCAGCTTCCATTGCTGGCGAAGGAACTCTGCGAGTTGATCGGCTACGAGATGATGCTACCGATGAACTCCGGCGCGGAAGCGGTAGAGACAGCACTAAAGGCAGCCCGCAGGTGGGGCTACAGGGTCAAGGGGGTGCCGGATGATCAGGCCGAGATCATCGCCTGCGCCGGCAACTTCCACGGGCGTACGATCACAATCGTCACTTTCTCGTCGAATGAGCATTACCGCGATGACTTCGGCCCCTTCACGCCCGGCTTCAAACTGATCCCCTACGGCGACGCTGGCGCCCTGGAACGGGCGATCACACCCAACACGGTGGCCTTCCTGTTCGAACCCATTCAGGGCGAAGGCGGCGTCGTCATTCCACCGGAGGGGTACATCCGGCGCGCGCGAGAGATCTGCACCCACCACAACGTACTGATGCTCGCCGACGAGATCCAGAGTGGGCTGGGACGCACCGGCAAACTCCTGGCCTGCGAGCACGAAGGAGTACGGCCGGACGCGGTGATGTTGGGCAAAACAATCTCAGGTGGTATGTATCCGGTCTCAGCGGTGCTGGCCTCACGGGAAGTACTGGGCGTCTTCGAGCCAGGTGATCACGGCTCGACATTCGGGGGTAGCCCGCTGGCCTGCGTAGTAGCGCGGGAGGCGCTCAAGGTCATTGTGGATGAGCACCTCTGCGAGCGCGCAGCCGAACTGGGGGAGTATCTGATGGCCCGCCTGCGGGAGATCCAGAGCCCCCACGTGGCACTCTACCGGGGCAAGGGACTCTTGGCCGGCATCGTGCTCAAGCCAAAGGCCGGGGGAGCCCGACGCTTCTGCGAGGCGCTGAAAGAACGGGGGGTGCTGGCCAAAGACACCCATGGGACGGTCATCCGTCTGGCACCACCACTGGTTATCACGAAAGAGGAACTGGACTGGATGTTGGAGCGCATCGCAGGGGTGTTGACCTAGCGCTACTTCTGGTCAGCCTCCCCTGCTTTTGTCGCCTCGATCTCCGTCTCTCGCTGGTCAATCTCCATACAGTCCCATGGGCTCGCTCCTTACATAACGAGTGAGTTAATCGGGCCGGTCGGGGTAGAAGTCTACCACCTTTTGCTCCCCCGCGTAGGAAAGCACTGCCGCTCGGCCCCTCACCGCCTCGGGCACGATGGTCACGCCAGTGGTCCGCGCCACCGCTTGGGCAAGCGTATCCAGCGGGAAAGCCAGCCCAACCAGCATACGCGACTCGTCTAGAATAAAGCGGGGCCTGCCAGGCTCCGATACCAGCCCCCCCTGCGCCGGGTCCCACACCAGGACGTAGGACACGTATTCCCCGCTGTCAGGATCGTAGTATATACCGACGGCTGCCTCTACCCCTAAGTCGGGGTTGACACGCGCCGAGTCCACCGGTCGGCCAGTCCCGATGTCACCGTCCAGATCAAGCACGAAGAGCCATTCCGTGTACACCGTCGGCGAGTCGGGGATCGGTTCGTAGAGGGCGATCCACAGCAGCACCTCTCCCTCGGCGGCCCAGTCAGCCAGTTCCGCTGGCACATCTTCGATGGGCTGAAGCGCCACCCGCAAGTCAGCGCCCACGCTGGCGGCGCGGATGTCCGCGCCGGCAGGAACCGCTTCGATCGGGGCACCGCTCTCGTAGATACTCACATCACCCTGGGAGTCAACAGATGTGGAGACATCGACCTCCGGCATCGGTGTGGCAGTCGGGATAGACGTGGGCATCGGGGTGGGGAATGGTGTGAGCGTGGGCATCGGAGTGCAGGCGACGACGTGCACGACGGCTTCAGCCATCCGGCGCGAGTCACGCCGAGTAGCCGTGATAGTGTGGTCGCCTGGGTCATCGCTGGCAGTGAAGAGACCGCTCTCACTGATGGTGCCCCCTGTGGCATCCCACACGACCTCCACGCCATCCTCGACGGTGAACCTGTATTGCTCACCGACGCACAGACTGATCTCCCCAGGGTCGATCACCAGAGAGGGTTCCGCTGGCGATATGGCTCCCCCGCACGCCCGCAGGATGGTGATGACCGCCACTATCGCAACGAGTACTACCATACTGATGGTAAACCAGAACAGGGTCGCACGTGCTTTATCGCTCAGCATACCCCCGTCGCTTAACATACTACTTCCTCCCCTCGCGTTTCACACTTCACGTTCTGCGCGTTCAAACCACAGCCTCGCCACCTGTCGGGTCTCCGGCCCGACGGTGACCCTCTCACCAATGCGCCGGCCGCATATCCACACGATCTCATCGCCCGCCGCGAGCAGCGGGACACGGTCACGCCAGGCGCGGGGAATCTTCAGATTGATCATCAGCGCGCTCAACTTGACGCTATGCCCCCCCATCCCCTGTGGCCGAAAGCGCTCCCCTCGACGACGAGGCCGCAGTACCAGCGGGTCTGCAAACATGTCCGCATTGAGGTAGGCCATCCAGGGATCGGTGATGGCGGCGATCTGGGCTACGTCCCACTCCTCCATCACCTCCGCCCGCAACACCCACTCCGACCGCGGGAGCAGCGTCGTGCCAGGCAAATGCACCGGCAGTGGTTCGACGCCCCACAGCAGCGGTTCGTCAGGCAGGGGACCGATGTCGACCGCGTCGCCCATAGTCAGCGTATCGTAGCCCACGGTGAGCACCAGGCCCATCGGCAGCGTGGCCTGTGCGCCCGTCTCCCCCACCAGCCCCACCCGCCGTCCGTTCTCCACGTGGACAAAATCCACGTCGCGCAGGCATCTTCGCAACCGGTAGGCCGCCTGGCGCAGTGTGGCACGCTGTAGGGCCACGGGCAACGCCTGCCAGGCCGTTCGATCGAAGACGATGGCCGTCTCCCGTTCCTCACGCACTACCTCGGCCCAACCTTGCGCCCGCAGTTGGACCAGCAGTTCGTAGTCAGCAGCGACGACAGCAGCAGTGTGGCACAGCCGTGTGCGGATGTTGGGGTTATGAGTCTCCAGCAGCGGCAGCAACTCGTGGCGAAGGCGGTTGCGGAAGTAGGTGGTGTCCAGGTTGGACCGGTCGAAGCGCGGCGTGAGACCGCAGTCGGCGCAATAACGCTCAATCTCGGAGCGAGGAACGTCCAAGAGAGGGCGGATGAGAATAGTCGGTTGGTTGCTTGGTTGATCAGTCGGTTGGCCGGACGAGAGGTGGAGGAAGGGAGCAAGCAACCGGTACTCTGTGATGGGAGTGATAGGAAGCATGCCGCGCAATCCGGCCAGCCCCGCCCCTCTCAGCAAGTGCATCAGCACCGTCTCAGCCTGGTCGTCGGCATTGTGACCTACTGCGATCTTATGTGCGCCGATCTCCCCCGCCACTCGCGCCAGGAACGCGTAGCGCACGCGCCGGGCTGTCTCCTCGAAGGCTAGCCGGTATGTGCGGGCTAGCGCCGGCACATCTCGCTTCTCAATCGTGACCGGCAAGTCACATTCGGCGGCGAATGTCGCCACAAACCCAGCGTCGGCGTCGGCGTCGGCCCCACGCGCACCATGGTGCAAGTGGGCCACGTGCAGCCGCAGGCCGTACTCTTCGCGCAGGCGCAGCAGGACGTGGAGCAGGCAGAGCGAATCCGGGCCGCCGGAGACAGCGACGACCACCCCATCACCAGGCGCGAGCAGGCCATGTTCCTCAATAGTACGTCGGGTTTGCCTCAGGACGTCGGTCAAGAGTTACGTCACTTTGTAGACACGATCACCGTGCCGCGCCCGGAAGTTAACTTTGATCCCTACATCGTCGCCAGGCCCAGCCTCAGCCACGTCCTGGTGCATAATCTGCATCGAAGTGACCTCCTGCTCGAAGTCGGTCGTATGCCCCAAGACGCGAATACGGTCACCCACAGCGAGTTTGCCCGTCAGTTCGACCCCAGCAACGCCGACCTTGCCGAACCAGTGGGTCACCTTGCCGATGAGTTCCTTCTCCATACTTACCTCCCCATGCTGGCAATTGGCCAATCATTGGGTACTAAGCCAACTACCGGCTGCAACTACAAGCGAATCACTGTGCCACAGTACTCACAGGTGATCTCTCGCATGCCGCGCACGATCTCGACATCAAGCGTTGCACCGCAGGTGGGGCACTTGGTCGGCGCAGCGCGGGCGGCCTCCACCACAGCCTCGTCCTTCGGTCGCGTGCGCTCCTTGGCGATTCCCCCTGACTTGACCCGGCCGATCAGCCCGGCCCACTTCTCATTCTCAGCATCGAGCAAGCGAAGCGTGGCACCGCTCAGGTCGGCCTCGGGGGCAAAGCGCAGTTCGAACATCTCCTTACGCCCCATGAATCCCTTATCGCTAGCCTTGACCTCCTCAATCTGCCTGATGGTTACTGCGAAGATGAATTCCTGGACTGTCTCCTTGTCTGTGGTGATGAACAGTATCTTCTTGGTGGCAATCTCCTCTTTCTGCTCGAAGATCAGCCGCTCGTCGGTCAGGTAGAGCACTCCCTCTGGCCCTTTCTTCTTGGTCTCCATGTACTGAGCCCGGCAGGCCGCCACGGGATCCTCGGCTGGATAGAGTTGGAAACTGGCCTCATCCACCTGATGAAGTAGCCAGCGAATCTGCTCCACCTGAGAGTGACTTTGGTCCACGTTCTCCTCGAGAGTCTTGTACATCGCGTCGATCGCCGATTGCGCTGCTCTCGCCTTATGCTCCAGCGTGTTGATCGCGGCCTCAGCACGGGCCACCTGGGAAGCGCGGCCGCTCATCGCCTGCTGCAGCGCACTCTCAGCCTCGTCGGCCTCCCGCTCTAGTTCCCGCGTGCGCCGGCCCACCTCCCGGGACACGCGGCCCTGCACCTCCTCCCACTGCTCAGCCAACACGTTGACCTTGTTCTCCAGGAAACTGCGGAAGACGTAGCCCTGGGTGCGCAGTTCCTCAATCTCGGTCGGGAGCAGCGAAAGGGTTGTTTCGATGTCCGCCATCCTGTTTTGGGCGCTAGTCAACAATAGCGATCTCTGCAGCCCGCTCAACTGGCCTTGAAGTGTGTCCAGATTGGCACGGGTTTCTTCGCTCAATGTTCCCGCCGCCACAGGCCGGCTCACTCCTGTTCTCCGCGCCCTGGTGGTAGAGCGGGCGGTTGCTGGTGTCGTCCTCGATCTCGGTGTCGCCGGTGCCTTCCTCGGCCTCGTTGACACTGACGTTTTCCTCGATTTCGTCACCGTTGACGTTTTCCTTGACTTCGGCCCTGCTGGTGTTTTCCTCGATCCCGCCGCCACTGACGTTTTCTTCGACTTTGTCGCCGGGCGTTTCTCCTCAGGGATTGAACGCCCCTTCTTAACCCTCTTGCTGCTCACGCCTCGCCTCCTGTTCTAGTGCTCGTTGTCTGATTCCCCAGTCCCTATCATAAACCGCAGATAGGCTTCCATAAACCCATCCAGCCGTCCATCAAGCACCGCCTGGATGTTGCCAGTTTCGTGGTCAGTGCGATGGTCCTTGACCATCTGATAGGGGTGCAGCACGTAAGAGCGGATCTGGTTGCCCCAACCAGCGTCCACGTGCTCCCCCTTCAATTTAGCGATCTCCGCGTGCCGCTTCTCCTCCTCCAGTTGGAGCAGCCGTCCCCGCAACACACGCAGCGCCGTCTCCCGATTCTGGGTCTGCGAGCGCTCGTTCTGGCAGGAGACAACGACGCCGGTAGGGGTATGGGTGATGCGCACCGCCGTCTCATTTTTCTGCATATGCTGTCCGCCGGCCGATGAGGCACAGAAAGTATCGATCTGCAAATCGTTCGGATTAATCGTCACTGAGACATCGTCGCCAATGTCGGGCCAGACCTCAACCAGCGCGAAGGACGTATGGCGGCGATGGGCCGCATCGAATGGGGAAAGGCGCACCAGACGGTGCACGCCCCTCTCGGCACGTAGGTAACCGCAGGCATAGGGACCGGAGACGGTGATGGTAACTCGTTTGATACCCGCCTCCTCACCGTGCAGCCGATCCACCAGATTGGCCTGGTATCCGCGCGCCTCAGCCCAACGCAGGTACATGCGCAGTAGCATTTCGGAGAAGTCCTGGGCATCAGTGCCACCAGCGCCAGCGTGGATGGCCAAGATGGCATCGCCTCGGTCGTGGGGATCGGAGAAGAGAAGGCGGAATTCCAGCCGCTCTACTTCCTGTTCCAGCGCCTTCGCCTCGGCGGCCAGTTCATCGCCCAGGCTTTCGTCCTCCAGCGCGGAAAGTTCCAGCGCATCCTGCACCCGCTGCCCCAGCGCGCTCCAACGCGCCACTTCTTCTTGCAGGCCTGAGAGACGACGCATCACCAACTGAGCCGTATCGGGGTCGTCCCAAAAGCCCGGAGCACTGATGCGTTTCTCCAGTTGAACGACCTCCTGCTCCTTGGAGGCCAGGTCAAAGACGCCTCCGAATGTGTTCCAATTTAGTGCTCAAAGCCGTTAGATGGCTATAAATCTCTTTCATGCTGCTCTCCTTGCTTTGATGACGGCAGGATTCTCTACCTCCTACCCCAACAGCCCCTCCACAAACGCATCAGCGTCGAACGGAGTCAAGTCTTCTATCTTCTCTCCAGTACCAACGAAGCGTACCGGTAGCCCCAATTCGCGGGCAATGGCGAAGACCATCCCGCCTCTGGCCGTGCTATCCAACTTGGCCAGCACGACGCCAGTCACCTCCACCGCCTCCTGAAAGTGCCGCGCCTGCGATAGCGCATTCTGCCCAGTGGTGGCATCGACCACCAGTAGCGTCTCGTGCGGTGCACCCTCGGCGTTCTTCGCCGCCACCCTCCACACTTTTCGCAACTCAGCCATCAGGTTGTATTGCGTGTGCAGCCGCCCGGCAGTGTCGGCGATCACCATATCCATCCCCCGCGCTCGCGCAGCCTGCAATGCATCAAAGACGACCGCACCCGGATCCCCACCCTCTGGACCGGTGACGATGTCCACGCCCGCCCGCTCCGCCCATATTCCCAGTTGATCCATCGCTGCGGCACGAAACGTGTCGGCTGCCGCCAGCAGCACCCGCCGGCCCTGCCTCTGGTAGCGATGAGCCAGTTTGGCGATGCTCGTCGTTTTTCCCGACCCATTCACGCCGGCGATGAGCACCACGTCCAGCGACCGGCCTCCCAGGTTGAGCGGTGGTGAGTCGGGCAGCAGCGCCCGCAGATCTTCCCGCAACACCGTCTGGAACGTGCCGGCCTGTAGAATCGCCTCGTCACGGGTGCGCTTCCGCAGCCGCTCGACCAGATAGAGCGTCGTCTCCACGCCCACGTCGGCCTGGATCAACAATTCCTCCAGTTCGTCCCAGGTGGCAGCCGTCACCTGGCTGGCCCCCAGCAGCTCCGCGATGTGGCTAAAGACGGCGTTGCGCGTGCGCGTCAAACTGTCTCTGATTGATCGGGCAATCCCGGTAGCCATAATGAACCCTCTACCAAATTATACCTCAAAGCATAGTGTTGAGCAATATAGACTGCTAATTGGTAACTACTCAGCCACCCCCACGCGGAGCGTTGAAACGCCCCGCTGATACGGCGAAACCCGTTAAAACGGGTTAGAAAGTCGCGTTTTAGTGCGTTTTAACGCACTTTGCGTATCAGCCGATGGTTTCAACCATCGGCGGGGCAAACGGGTGAGTAGTTACGCTAATTGCCAATTTACGCACATTGGTGTAACATTAGGGCCGACATTTGATGAGAGGTGATGATGCCCAGTCTTTCCATCATTCTTCCCGCCTACAATGAAGAGGCAAACGTCGAAAGCGCCGTGGAGAAGGTTTCCACTGTGGCCCAGCAGTTGGGGATGGATTACGAGATCATCCTGGTCAACGACGGCAGCACCGACCGCACTGGCGAAATCGGCCGCGAACTGGCGCAGCGCATCCCCAATTTCCGGCTGGTGGAGCATTACCCCAACCGGGGCTATGGAGGATCGCTGAAGGCCGGATTTGCCACTGCCACCAGGGAACTGATCGCGTTCGCCCCGGCGGACAACCAATTTGTCTTCAGCGAGATCAACCGGCTTCTGGAGCGCCTCGACGAGGCAGACATCGTGTCCGGCTACCGGGCCGACCGGCAGGATAACATCGTCCGCAAATTCTTTGCCTTTGGCTGGAATACACTGATGCGGCTGCTATTCGGCTACCTGTGCCGCGACGTCGACTGTGGCTTCAAACTGTTCCGGCGCGATATCCTGGAGCACGTGACCATCGTTTCCGACGGAGCGATGGTTGACACAGAGTTCCTGTTCAAGGCACGAGCACGTGGTTACCGCATCGCCGATGTACCGGTGACTCATCTGCCGCGCCTGGCGGGCGAGTCCACCGGTGGCAATGTCAAAGTGATCGCCAGGGCGTTCCGTGACCTGGTGCGCTTCCGGCTGCGGCTGAGCCGGGAATTGCGCGAGGAGAAGCCGAAGTGATAGAATACTGGCAAGAGCAACGCGCTGATAGGCAGGCATTGCTGGAGCGTGAACTTGAGCGTGCTGTGCGGGTTCTGCGCCAGATAGGAGCTAAGCGCGTAATCCTATTTGGCTCTGTTGCCCGCGAGAAGGTCAGTGCATGGAGCGATTTGGATCTCATCGTCGTGCTCGATTCCGACCTGCCGTTTGTCAAGCGGCTGGAATTGCTGTACGAGCGGATTCAACCCCGTGTTGGCCTTGACCTGCTGGCATACACACCGCAGGAGTTCGAGGCGCTCCGCGCACGGCCATTCATACGACAGGCTCTGCAGGAAGGGAGAGTGCTCTATGAGGCCTGATCCGAGAGAGGAAGGCGAACGCTGGCTGCGGCAAGCGCGGCAAGACATTGATGATGCCCGCTACAACCAGGCTGGCGGGCGTTACCACCTGACGTGCTTTCTGGCGCAGCAGGCTGGCGAGAAGGCCCTGAAGGGCTATCTGTATGCCCAAGGAGTGGAAAGGGTGTGGGGGCATTCGGTGGCCGACCTGGCCCGACAAGCCGCCGAGTACGACGCTCGCTTCGAGACACTGATTGGCGTGGGAGGGGGACTCGATCGACACTATATTCCCACCCGCTATCCCAATGGGCTGCCAGGCGGAATTCCGGCCGAGGCCTTCGACGCTGATGACGCAGAGAAGGCGCTTCGCCAGGCGCAGCACGTTATCCAGTGGATCGTGGAGGTATTGGAGGGTGCCGAGGGCGAGCCCAGGTGAACCTGTACTGTAGCGATTGCTCGCGGAGTTGGCCTTTCGATCCCGCGCACTGGTGTTGTGATTGCGGCGGTACGCTGGAGATCGCGGGCGTCTCCTCCTTCGACCAAACTCTCGTGGATGAACGAGAGCACACCCTCTGGCGTTACCGGGCTTCGCTGCCTTTGCTGGATGGTACGGCTCCGGTGACGCTGGGCGAGGGCTGGACCCCGTTGGTCGCCGCCGAATGGCACAACCGCCCCATCTACCTCAAGGCCGAGCACCTCAACCCCACGGGCTCCTTCAAAGACCGGGGCGCGACTGTGCTGGTCACGGCGCTGAAGGCAGTGGGCGTGCGGGATGTCGTCGAGGATTCTTCGGGCAATGCCGGTGCTGCGTTGGCGGCCTATGCCGCCCGCGCAGACCTCCACGCCACCGTATATGTGCCGGCCCACACGTCACCGGTCAAGCAGGCACAGATCGCGGCCTACGGCGCGGAGGTCGTGCCAGTGCCCGGACCCCGCAGTGAGGCCGCTCGCGCCGTGCGCCAGGCTGCCAAGGAGGGCGCTGTCTATGCCAGCCACGTCTACAGCCCCCTCTATCCGCAGGGCATGAAGACCATCGCCTTCGAATTGTGGGAGCAGTTGAACGGTCGCGCACCAGAAAGCGTCGTGGTGCCAGTGGGACAAGGAGGGTTGCTGCTTGGGTTGCACGCTGGCTTCAGTGAGCTGTTGGCGGCGGGTCTCATAGAGCGGCTGCCGCGTCTTCTCGGTGTGCAGGCACAAGCGTGTGCGCCACTAGCACGCGCCTGGGAGTGCGATGAGGCCAACATAGAGCCAATCGAGGAGCAAGAGACCATCGCGGAGGGTGTGCGGATTGCCGCACCACCCTGGGGCCGGGCGGTGCTGTCTGCTGTGCGCGGAAGCGGTGGCGCGGTACTGGCCCTGCCGGACGAAGAGACTCTGGCCGCACAGAGAAAACTGGCCCGGCGGGGAGTCTACGTCGAGCCGACCTCCGCGCTTGCCGTGGCGGCGCTGGATCACTTGCGCGACCGCCTGGGCGATGTGCCGGTCGTCGTGTTGACCGGGAGTGGGTTCAAGAGCCCACCGCCCGTAGCCAACTGGCAGCAAAAAGTCGCCGCTTTCGCTCAGCGCCACAATCTACTGCACGATCCAGCCACCCACGCGCTCGATCTGGTCTCTGAGGTCGGTGAGGTGGTAAAGGAGATATTACTGGCCACAGACTACGGGCGGCGAGTCCTCCAGTTCCGCCCCCAACTGGCGGACGAACTGGGAGACGCGCTCTACAGCCTGCTGATGCTGGCCGAAGCCTGCGGCGTGGAAGCCAACAGCGCACTTAGTGCTGCATTGGAGAAATACGAGCACCGGCTGGTAGAACACAGAGAAACGGGATCGGAATGAGCAACAGTTCAACATCCAACATCCAGCACTCAGCCACCAACCTCGAAGCCCTTCAACAGGCACTGAGGCACCACTTTCGTGACCTGGATCTGCTCTGCCGCGCCCTCACCCATCCCTCCTACGTCAACGAACATCCAGAGGATGGAATTGGAGACAACCAGCGCCTCGAATTCTTAGGTGACGCGGTGCTCGACTTCGTCGCTGGCGCATGGGTCTACCGCCACTACCCCGACTTCAACGAGGGGCAAATGACCCGCCTGCGAGCTGCTCTGGTGCGCACTGAGACGCTGGCACGACTTGCCAGGCGGGTGGGAATCGGAAAGGCGTTGCGGCTGGGCCACGGAGAGGAGGAGGGCGGAGGGCGGGAACGAGACGCCAATCTGTGTGATACCTTCGAAGCCGTCGTGGGGGCACTCTACCTCGACGGCGGGATGGCGGCCTCCGAAACCTTCATTGAGCCACTCATTAAGCCAGTGGCCGAGGCAACGCTGGCGGCAGAGGCGGACTGGGACTCCAAGAGCCGCCTTCAGGAGTGGAGCCAGGCCGAACTAGGGATCACACCTCACTATCGCATCGCCGCCGAAAAGGGGCCTGACCATGCCAAGACCTTCGTGGCGGAGGTGCTTCTAGGCAAAGAGATGGCGGGGCAGGGAACCGGGCGCAGTAAGCAGGCGGCAGAACAGGCAGCGGCTCAGAAAGCATGGGAGGCCCTTGTGTCAAAGCGTGTCTCCTCTGTCGGTCCACCTCCTCCGGCCTGATTCCATCGTACCATGTCTTCTTACCAACGTCAACAGCGTCACCTCCGGGCGGCAGTTGAAGCGCACCGGTGGGCTAATCAGCCCTACGCCCCGGTTGACGTAGAGCCACATCCCGCCCACCCGGTAGAGCCCCGCCGGGTACTTGCGGCCCAGGTAGGGCAGAAGCGGCGGCCCGATGAAGGGCAACCGCACCTGCCCCCCGTGAGAGTGACCCGAAAGTTGCAGACTCACCCGCCCGTCGGCTGCCACCTCATCGGCGTAGTCGGGTTCGTGCGCCAGAAGCACGACCGCTGAGCCGGCCGGCACCCCCTCCAGTGCCTTCTCCAGGTCAGCGTACCGTTCCCATACGTCGTCCACCGCTGCCACCCATAGCCCATCCGCCACGTCCTGCGCCGCGTTGCACAGCACGGTGATCCCGGCGTCTGCCAGCACCCCGGCGACGGCGTCGGCATTGGTCCAATGGTCGTGATTGCCTATGCAAGCCAGCACGTCACCAGAAGCCACCAGCGGAGACAGCGCCTCTGCGCAAGAGGGAGCGTAGTCGGCGGAGCTCGACACGTAGTCGCCGGTCAGTACGATCAAGTCGGCCTCCTGTCGCAGTGCCAGTTCTACCGCCTGTGTGATGTTCTCCTGCGTCATTACTGGCCCACGGTGCAGGTCCGAAAGCTGCACGATGGTGAAGCCATCAAGATCGGTGGGCAGGCCAGGCAGCGGCACATCTACCCGCTCCACCACTGGCCAGCGCGGTTCGATGAACGCGGCGTAGCCTACTCCCCCAAGAACCGAGAACCCGGCTGTCGCCGTGCTGCCCAACATCCACTTGAGAAACCGCCGCCGCGTGACTCTGTGTACCACGCCACCATTATACATCCCCTCCCGCAATCTGCAATTTGCAATCTCTCCACAAGCGCGGTATACTGCGTCTACAGAGACCTATGCGCCTGAAACATGTGACACTCCAGGGATACAAGTCCTTCGCGACCAAGACCGAATTCTTGTTCCCCACCGGCATCACGGCAATTGTCGGCCCCAACGGGTCAGGCAAGAGCAACGTTGCCGACGCTATCTGTTGGACGTTGGGCGAACAGAGAATGCGCATCCTGCGGGGCAAGTCCACTGCCGACATGATCTTTGCCGGCGGGCAGCGTCGCTCCCGGTCCGGTATGGCCGAAGTTTCCTTGACCCTCAACAACTCCGATGGCTGGCTGCCCATCGAGTTCAGCGAGGTTACCCTCACTCGCCGCGCTTACCGTTCCGGCGACAACGAGTACCTCATCAATGGAGCACGGGTGCGACTGCGCGATATCACTGAATTGCTGGCCGAGAGTGGTCTCAGCCAACGTGCTTACACCGTCATCGGGCAGGGCCTGGTGGACGCCGCGCTCTCGCTGCGATCTCAGGAACGGCGTACTCTCTTCGAGGAGGCCGCCGGCATCAGCCTCTATCGCAACCGACGGGAAAGCGCCGTCCAACGGTTGGACGAGACGCAGCGCAACCTGGAGCGCATCCACGACATCGTCAACGAAATCACCCCGCGCCTGAACCGGCTTGAGCGAGAGGCAGAGCAGGTGGAAGAATGTCAGCGGCTGACCACCCACCTGGAACGGTTGCAGCGCACATGGTACGGCTACCATTGGGGGCACCAGCAGAACACGCTGGACCGTGTTCTGGAGAGAGCCTCCGCCCTGGAAACCAGTCTGGAGGCGCAGCGGAGAAAAGCAGCCACACTGAACGAGCAATTGGTCCAACTGCGCCAGCAGGAGAGCGAACTGCGCACCAGACTGCAGGAGTGGCACCGCGAGAGTGCCGACCTTCATGTCATGGCCGACAAAGTACAGCGCGAACTAGCCGTGGCAGAGGAACGAGCGCGTCTACTCAAGGCCCGGCGCGAGGAACTGCTGGCCGAACTTGAACTCTTGCGCACCCAGCAAGAGACGCAGGCAGAGAAAGTCGCCCAGGCATGTGCCCGGGCCGAGCAACTGGAGTGCGATCTGGCGGAGCGCAAGCAACGATTGGCGGATCTGGAGCGGGAGTGGGCGACCGTGCAGGAGCAGGCGCAGGAACCCGCCCGGCAGCGCGCCCAGGTGGAGCAGGAGTTGCGCGCCCATCGCGCGCAGTTGGAGCGGTTGAATCAGGCGTTCCTCGACGTGCGCGCAGAGACGGTCCGCCTGGCAAGCGAGCAAGCCGTGGCAGAGGAGCGGGCGCGGCAGTTGCAGGTCCGGCGTGAGGAGATCCTGGCCGCACTCGAACCCCTGGACGGTCAGCGAGAGGCGCAGGCGGAGCGGGTCGCTCAGGCCCGCGCTCAGGTCGAGCAACTGGAACGCGGACTGGCGGAGCGCAAGCGGCGTTTGGCGGACCTGGAGCAGGAGTGGGCGGCTGTGCAGGAGCAGGCGCAGGAACCCGACCGGCAGCATATTCGGGTGGAGCAGGAATTACACTCTCGTCGCGCGCAGTTGGAACGGTTAAATCAGGCACTCCTCCAGGTCCGCGCGGAGGCGGCCCGCCTGGCAGGCGAGCAGGCAGCGTTGAGCCAGATGCGCGACGCGCGGGCTGCTCGTGACGCTGGCGTTCGGGCGCTCCAGCAAGCTGATCTGGACAATGTTCTCGGGCCGCTGGCGGCGCTGATTCAGGTGGTTCCTGAGTGGGAGCGCGCCGTCGAGGCCGCGCTGGGTATTGACCTTCAGGCTGTCGTAGTGGAGCGGGCTTCCGTCGTGGAGGAGGTGCGCCGGGATCTCGAATCCGCAGGGGGGCGACTGACCTTGCTGCCGCTGGATACCCTCCGCCCGATCCCGCCGTTGCCCTCGGGTGCGCTGCGTGCTGCCGACGTCGTTATCTGCGACGAGCGTGTGCGACCGGCGGTCGAAACGGTGCTGGGGGCTGTGGCGCTGTGCGACGACCTGACGGCGGCCCGGGCGCTGCTCCCCGCCATGCCGCCGGGAAGCCGCTGCGTCACCAGTACGGGCATTGTCCTGCGAGCCAACGGTGCTCTCTCGGTGGGGCAGGCTGGGACGGGCGGTATTCTTGCGGGCGAGCGGTCCCACCGGGAACTTCCCGCGCGGTTGGAGGAGGTTCAGCACCGTGGTCAGGAAATTGAGGAGCGGCAGCAGGCGGAGACCGGACGGATCGCGGCACTGGAAGCCGAGTTGGAAGAGCTGGATCGGCAGGCGACGGCGGTCAGGGAGAAGGCGGCGCAGGTCGTCCGGGAGAGGCTGGGTACGGTTCGCACCGAGGGCGCGGTGGCCGAGGAGACGCTGCGCAATCAGCGGGCTACTCTGCAACGGGAGGAAGCACTGCTAGAGCGGCTTGGGGCACAGATGACTGCCCTGCGTGGACAGGCTGGCGATCTGGAGGCTGAGCAGACCGCTATCGTCGCCCGCCTCCAGGAATTGCGTGCGGAATCCTCGCAAATGGCGAATGGCGAATGGCAAAGTCAGGAGATTGAGGAACAGCGGCGTGCGGGGGTTGAACGGGTGACGGCACTGGAGGCCAGGTTGGAGGAACTGGCCCAGCAGGTGGCGGCTGCCAGCGAGGAGGCGGCGCGGGTCGAACGGGAGAGGGTGGGGAAGGCCCGCACTGAGGTCGCAGTGACAGAAGAAGCCCTGCGCAGCCAGCAGGCAGCCTTGCAGAGGGAGACAGCATTGCTGGCGCGGCTTCAGACGCAGATGGCCGCCCGGCGCCAACGGGCTGAGGAACTGGAGACCGAACACGTCGCTATCGTCGCACGCACCCAGGAGTTGCGCTCAGAGACATCACAGATGGAAGGACAACTGCACCAGATGCGCACGCATATTCAGCCTGCCGAGGAGGAACTGACACGTCTCCGCGAAGAGCAGGCAGCGACGGAAGAGCAAGAGCGACGAGCCCGCGACCGGATGCGCGATGTGGAGACCCGCCAGGGCCGTGCCCAATTGGACGTCGCCCGCTGCCGGGATGAGTTACGGCTTCTAGCCCGGCACATTGAGGAAGACCTGGGGCTGGTCGAACTGGAACTAGCGGAGAGCGTCACGGCACAGACCCCGTTGCCCCTGCAACCACTGGTTTCCCAACTTCCCATCGTTGAGGAAATGCCTGGAGGATTGGAGGAGGAGATACAACGCCTCAAAGCCCGCCTCCGACGGTTGAGATCGGTCAATCCCAACGCCCCGGCCGACTATGCCGAGGTCCAGGAGCGACATCGTTTCCTCACCGAGCAGTCTACTGACCTGGAGACAGCCTCAGCCCAACTGCGCCAGATAGTGGCCGAATTGGACGAACTGATGGAAGCCGCCTTCCAGGAGACTTTCGACGCGGTGGCAGCCAGGTTCTCCAAAACGTTCACTACCCTGTTCGACGGCGGCACAGCGCGGCTGGAGTTGACCGAGCCCAGCGACCTGATGAACACCGGTGTGGACATCGTCGCCCACCCTCCAGGGAAGCGTGCGCAGCCGTTGGCGCTCCTCTCTGGCGGAGAGCGTGCCCTGACCGCGACTGCGCTCCTGTTCGCCCTCCTCCACGTCAATCCGACCCCTTTCTGCGTGCTCGACGAGGTAGACGCGATGCTCGATGAGGCGAACGTGGAACGCTTCCGCATGCTGCTGCAGGAGTTGGCGCAGCAGACCCAGTTCATCATCATCACCCACAACCGGGTCACCATCGAAGCCGCCGATACCATCTACGGCGTCTCAATGGGCGCGGACGGGGTTTCGCAGGTAGTGTCGCTCAAGCTGGACTAGTCGTTGAATGAGGTTTTCGTGGATCTCTTGAAGAACACACACAGGGCATTCCCAAAATGACGGCCTTCGATGCTAACCGCCAGTTCCCAACCGCTGGCCGCCGCGTCGTCATTATAACCACTGGCGGCACCATCGCTATGCAACACGATGCTGCGGCGGGCGGGGCGATTCCCACTCTTGGCGCGGACGAACTCACGGCGGCGCTGCCGCCCGGGCTACCTCAACTGGACATAGAGGAACTGGTCCGACTGCCCAGTTCTCACTTCCGGATTGATACGCTGTGGGTCATTCGCGAGAGGGTGGCCGGGTTGGTGAAGAAACGTGAGGTGGACGGCGTGGTCATCACCCACGGCACCGATACGCTGGAGGAGACAGCCTACCTGCTCGATCTGACTGTGCCAGGGGAGAAGCCTATCGTCCTCACCGGTGCGATGCGCACTGCTTCTGACGTAGGGTATGACGGCCACGCGAACCTTCTGGCAGCCATCCGCGTCGCAGCCGCACCACAGGCGCAAAGCCTGGGCGCGGTCGTTGTCTTCAATGACGAGATTCACGCTGCGCGCTGTGTCACCAAGATGCACACACTCAGCACGGCGACCTTTCAGTCGCCTGGCTGGGGACCCGTGGGCCGGGTAGAAGGGGATGCTGTCACCATTGAGCGCCGACCGGAGCGGTGTGTGCTGCACTGGCGTGGCCTGGAACCGAACGTGTCATTGCTTAAACTGGCGCTAGGCATGGAATCCGATTTGCTGGAGGATGCACTAGCGCGGGGTGCTCGGGGCGTGGTCATCGAGGCATTGGGAGGCGGACGCGTGCCCCCCTGGTGGTTGCCCACCATTGAGCGCGTGCGAGACCAAGGAGTGCCGGTGGTAATCGCCAGCCGTTGTCCCTCCGGGCGGGTGTGGGACGCCTACGGCTATCCGGGCGCGTACCGCACCCTGGCGGACCTGGGTTGTCTGTTTGCTGAGGGGCTGAACGGGCAGAAAGCACGCATCAAGTTGATGGTCGTGCTCGCATCCGCCCAGACCACCAACGAGATGGCGGGATTATGGAATGACAAACCGCTAACCATTGGTCATTAGTCATTCGTCACTGGTCATTTTCGGGAGGTGTACTACTGGACTCATTGGAACTGGCTCGGAACATCGTGGAGATGATTGCCGATAAGAAGGGCGAAGATGTATTGCTGCTCGACATTCGCGACATCTCCATCCTGACTGACTATTTCGTGATCGGCAGCACCACCAGTGAACGACAAGCGAAGACCATCACCGAGAGCATCAAACAGGAGACCAAGCGGAGGTTCGATGTCAGACCGCTCCACATCGACGTGGAACCAGCCACCGGTTGGGTTTTGATGGACTACGGCGATGTAGTGGTCCACCTGTTCGCACCGGAAATACGGGCTTTCTACGACCTGGAGGGGCTGTGGCAGAACGGGCGGATCGTGGTACGGATGCTGTGAAATGCTACTCAAATATCCAGCGGTCGATGTCCCGTTCGTATGAGAGGATCTCGTCCTCGGTAAAGAAGAGCGGCACCTCGAAAGCCGCCGTCTCCGGCCCATCGGAACCGTGCACCAGGTTTCGGCCGATCTCCAGGCCGAAGTCAGCACGGATGGTGCCAGGGGCCGCCTCGGCCGGGTTGGTCGCTCCCATCGTGCGGCGCGCGATCTCGATAGCGTTGTTTCCCTCCAATACCATCACCACTACTGGGCTGGAGGTGATGTAACGAATTAGCGGCTCGTAGAAGGACTTCCCCTCGTGAATCGCGTAATGGCGTCGAGCCAGTGGTTCGTCAATCTGTATCAGTTTCAGCGCCGCGATACACAGCCCCCGCCGTTCGAAACGGGCAATAATCTCTCCGCTAAGCCCGCGCTGTACAGCGTCGGGTTTGATGATAACTAGCGTGCGTTCCAAGTCCCCTCCTCGTCTTACAGAGTCTCCAATGCCCGGCGGTAGATGTCCAACGCATCCTGCAACCGCCCGTCTTTCATGTAAGCGTCACCCAGTAAACGCTGTGCGCTGACGTCGAGCTCCTGCTCCACATACTCTTCCAGGTCCGGGACCACGCTCTCGAGAAACTTACCAACGCGGATAACACGGGTATAGGCTTCCAATGCTTCTTGTTGCTCACCAGCCTGCCACAGCGCCCGCGCCAGCGCTAGCCAGGCTTCGTAATCGCGCGGATGCTCCTTCAGATGAGCCCGCTCGGCGGCGAAGGGCTCAGCAGGAACCTCGAAGGTCGGGATTTCTGGTGGTGCTGCGGCCTCCTCAAGCGGTTCCGTTATCTCCATCTCAGGCATGCCTGGCACTTCCTCGATTACCGGGGCTGAAGCCACTTCCGCCTCCTCCAACGATACCTCCAGCACAGCCCCCCAACGCATCTCCTCCGTGAGCGGTACTACCTCCGGTGCAAGGATCTCCTCAGACGGGAGTCTCTCCTCCACCACCGGCGCCTCCGCCGTAGGCGGAGCCTTCACCTCCTCCGGGAGCACCTGTTCCAAGACCTCAGGAAGGACGACCTCTTCCTCTACTGGCAAAGCCTCCTCTACCGCCTCTGCCGTCGGAATAGCCTCGGGCGGAGCCTCTGGTTCGCCAAAGGCCGTCCAACCGAAAGCCGGTTCCGCTTGCGGAGCCTCTTCGACCACGGGAGGTGGCTCGGGCTCACCGAACGCCGTCCAGCCGAACCCTGCCTCGGCCGGGGGAACGACAGCCTCCCCAACCGGAGGGGCTAAGGCTTCCTCCACCACCGCCTCTTCGATCTCGGCTACGCGGACCTCGGCCTCCGCTTCAGCCTGGACGCGCAGTTTTTCCTCTCTGCTCTCTGCCAGTCGCTCCAGCCACTCCAGCGCCTCATCACCAGAGGGCAACCCCTCGCCCTCCAGCCAGGCCGGCTTAGGCACCTCCTCGGCTACAGGGGCAGGGATATCCATCTCCTCTGGTACTTCCACTGGCGGGATCTCCTCCACCGCTGGGGCAGCCTCGGGCGGAGCCCCAGGCTCACCGAACGCCGTCCAGCCGAACCCTGCCTCGGCCGGGGGAACGACAGCCTCCCCAACCGGAGGGGCTAAGGCTTCCTCCACCACCGCCTCTTCG
>Ga0208279_1000252_pt1 | contig 48935 bp, 44 predicted proteins | sample AntAceMetag02UKM_FD_184766 | JGI IMG/M metagenome (GOLD analysis project Ga0208279, IMG submission 184766) | Saline lake microbial communities from Ace Lake, Antarctica - Antarctic Ace Lake Metagenome 02UKM (SPAdes) (version 2) | ecosystem: Environmental > Aquatic > Non-marine Saline and... | reverse complement strand
AATCAAAAGCAAAAACCCTCTACATATTCAATACCTTCAGGGAATTAAAGAAAGATTATGAAGATGAGAATATAAAGATACATCTTGCCGGTAGGCCGATTTTAGAAGGGTGGCTTAATTTCTATCTTCCTAAAATGCTTAAAGTCTTTTTGATAAGTTTTCTTGTGATCTCAGTTATTCTCTATTTAACATTTCGTTCCAAAAGAGGGGTCATTCTTCCTCTCCTTGATTCCTTAATGGCGACTCTCTGGGGTATGGGAACGATGAAATTATTGGGGTTGAGGCTGGACCCTTCTACTATTTTAGTGCCTTTTATAGTTTTATCTTTAGGGATTAGCCATTCTGTTCATACTCTTAAGCGTTATTATGAAGAAATGACGGTTTCTGGGGCTGAAAGCAAAAAAGCTATTGTAAATACAGTGTCTCATTTATTATTTCCCGGTATAGCCTGTGTTTTAACCGACGGTTTTGGGTTTTTGTCCTTAACCTTTGTTCCGCTTTCTACGGTAAGAAGTATGGCTTTAGCTTCTGGACTGGGAATTTTGGCCAATTTCTTTACTTCTTTTATGTTTACCCCTTGCCTTTTGTCTTTTATGAAAAAACCAAAAATCTTAGAAATAAGAAAAGAAGAAAGCCATAAATGGGTAGATAGTATACTTTCAAAGCTAAGTATATTTTCTTTAAATAAGAGGGCAGGGACAATTATAGTAAGTTTATTCATGTTAATTTCTTTAGTTTCTTTCTTCGGTATAAATAAAATTACAGTTGGAGATAATACTGAAGGCTCAAGCTATTTATATCCCAATAGTCCTTATAATCGGAGCGAGAGTTTTATTAATAAGAATTTTGGGGGAACGAATTCTTATTATATCCTGGCCGAATCGGATGATTCACTTGTAAGAGAAAATAGCCTAAAGGCTATGGATAAATTTCAAAGCTATTTAGTCGATGAAATGCCCCAAGCCGGTTCCGCTTCTTCCTTGGTCAATTCCATCAAGGCTTTAAATATGTTTATGTTTGAGGGCAAAAGAAAGTATTTTGTTGTTCCTGAAAATGATGAAACCATTGCTCAATATTGGTTTTTGTATACATTAAGCGGTTTTCCTTCAGACTACGATCATCTTATCAGCTACAATGAGAAATCTGCCAATATTAAATTTGACTTTAAAGATCATAAGTCGACAACTGTAAATTCAGCCGTTTCTAAAACAAAAAGTTTTTTTGAAGAAAACAAATCCCCGGGTGTTAAATTTTCATACGGCGGCGGGGATATCGGAGTTCGTTATGCCATAAATGATATTATTAAAAAAACAATCATACCCAATGTTGTTTTTATTTCTCTTTTAATTTTTCTTTATGTTAGTTTTGTTTACCGTTCCTTTGTTGCCGGCTGGATTTTACTTTTGCCTTTAATCCTTAGCAATTTAATTGTTTTCTCTATATTTGGGTTCTTAAGAACTCCGATTTCCACAGAGATACTTCTTTTAGCGTCCTTAAGCGAAGGCTTGGGTATTAATTTCGGGATTTATATTCTTGCCCGTCTTTTTGATGAGATAAGAGAGAAGAAGAGAACTTATAAGAATATTTTATGTCATACTCTTGTTACTAGCGGAAAGGCAGTATTTTTCAGCGGGTTTATAGTTTCTTTAGGTATTTTTGTCTGGATTTTTTCGCCGATATTGCTCCAAGCAAGATTGGGAGTTAATTTGTGCTTATCTTTAATTTTGAATATGGCAATATCGTTAATTATGATTCCGGTTTTAGTCTGGTGGATTAAACCGAAATTTTTATTTAGAGGGGTAAGGTCAAGGTTGAAAAAAAGGTGGGCGTTAGTTTAATTTTTAAAAAGGAGGTTTGTTTCTATGAAAAGGATGGTTTTGCTTTTTGGAATGTTGTTTTTTGCGTTAGGAGTTTTTGCTCAAGGGCTTGAGTATGGGGAACTTTATTTTCCTAAAGACGGTATGAGTGCAGATGCTATTATGCGTATTGTTTATCATAATAAGTATTCTTTATTTGCCCAAGATTATAAGTTACAGGATTGCCAAATTTTATACGTAGATAAATCAGGGTTTACCCGGAAACGGTTGGCCAAACGGCTGCGGATAATAAAAGGTGGCCAGGATGATATAGCCTATAAGGATTTGATTTTGATAACTTATCCTACTGCGATAAAAGGCTTGGCAGTTCTAACTTGGACTTATGACAGTATTGACAAGGGACAGAATACGTGGGTATGGATTCCTTCCTTAAAAAAGGTGAGAAAAATTTCGGCCTCAGCCGATGACGATGCTTTTATGGGTTCTGACTTTACGGTGGAAGAGGTGTCAACCCGTCGTTTCGAAGATGAAACTTACAAGTTAGTTGGGGAAGAGAATTTCAAAGGTTATACCTTTGAGAATATTGGTGAGCTTAAATTTTCCGGAAAGCCTTGTTTTGTTATAGAGTGTATTCCTGTAAAACCACATTGGTATTATTCTAAAAGAATTGCCTGGGTAGATAAGGATACTGGAGGGGTAATTTTTGAGGAATATTATGATAAAAAAGAAAAAATTTTTAAAACCATTTTTCGGGAATGGGATCGTTATGATCCGGAAGGTAAAAATTATCCCCGCCAGAGCGCTTTAGAATGTAAAGATTTGCGTACTGGTCATAGGACAGTAATAATAAATGATAATGAAGAATATGATACGGGAATTAGTGAACAGAATTTTACTGTAAAAGCTCTGATGAGGTCTAGATGGTAGACAGTTGTTTTAAATAGCATGAGTACTCCGGAAACTTCTCAGATTTTAGGAGGAAATTTAGCTATATGTTTTTTTTGAAAGGTGTAAGTTTGATTAAAAAGGAGGTAGCATGAAGAAAATAATTTTTTTATTTTTACTTTTGCCAATAAGTGTATTGGCTTCGAATTTATCAGAAAATCTGGACTATTCGGGATATTTAAAGAGCGAAGTCTGGATAAAAAATAACAATGATAATAATCACCAATTTTTATCGGCCTTTAGGAATACTTTTGATATTGGTATGGAGTATAAATTTGATGATAATCTAACTTTTTTTGTTCATCCCCGCTATACCTACGATGCTGCTTATAGTTTACGCAAAGATTCGGATTTCGATAAAAACCAGGCATATTTAGGAAATACCCAGAGAACTGAGTGGTTAAGAGATTGCTATCTTGATTATACATCCGATACCTTAGATATCCGGTTGGGGAAACAACAGGTTGCTTGGAGTCAGGCTGATGGGCTTCCTTTCATCTTAGATAGGGTGATGCCTTTTAATTTATCTTATTTTTGGCTTCCGGATTTTGCCGATATAAGGATTCCTCTCTGGATGGCCAAATTTGAGTACTCACCTTGGTTAAATTCAACCTTGCAGCTTTTAGTCATCCCCGACTTTGAAGCTTCCACTTCTTCCAAAGCTGATGGCCCCTTTGCTTTTAAAGCCGTTAATGACTGGGATACTTTTAAAGGAATCAATTCTGCCGCCCATGGTAGCGTCGAGGAGACAGTCTACCGGCCCTCTAAACAGCTTAAAAATTCTCGGGTGGGAGTCCGTTGGCGTTCAATGTTGGGAGAAACCGAATATACCCTGAATTGGCTTTATGGCTACAGCACTAGCGCCTATACTTATATAGATTCTTTTGTCTCCAATAGTTCCCGTGGCACTGGGGATTATGTGGTAAGTCGGCGTCATAAACTCATGCAAGTTATCGGAGGTGGTTTTAACCGGACATTTAATGATCCGGGAATTTTAGAAGGAATTACCTTAAGAGGCGAGGCTGCTTATATTCGGGGCGAACCGACCTATTACGGAACAACCGGCAGCCGCAAGTACACCGAAAAGAGCGATAAATACAATTGGTTTATCGGTATTGATAAAGATTTGCTTACTAACTTATCTGCTTCGTTTCAGTTTGCCCAGCTAATTGCCGAAGATAAAAATTTCAAGGGTTATGATATTATCAGCGGTTACACCTACGGAGTTATGGATAAGGTAGAAAGTGTTATGACTTTAAAGTTAATGGCTGATTTTTATCACGAGCGCCTAAAGCCTGAGGTATTGGTAGTTTACGGCGACGATAACGACGGAAGAATGATTTTTAAGACTAAGTATGAAGTCAAGGATAACCTTTGGTTTACCTTGGGTTACTGCCACTTCTGGGGGCCTAACTACGGCTCAAACGGACAGTATCGCAACAATGATCATACTTTCTGTGAAGTAAAGTATACTTTCTAAGTAAAGTAAAATAAAGGAGGTAGGATTTTCTGCCTCCTTTATTCGTTGTGTGTTATAATTGCTGATAAGGAGTTAGCTATGGACAAAAAAGAGTGGCATAATTTTTCGGATATTCTTAAAAATGTTTTGAGCCTAGAGCTTGACCCGGTGGCGATTAATTGTTTTAAGGGGAAAGTCCTAAATAGCGATAAAGGTAAGCTGCGTATATGCCGGGCTATTCTTGAAGCTGCGGAAGGAGCTTGTTTTAAGATTTGTAAAGATAATAATGCTTGTTTTGGGGCGGGTTGGCATTTAGGTTTTCATGAAATAAAAGATCCTAAAGTGCTTGGGATGGTAAAAGAATTTGTTGTAGAAGGAGAAAAGCTATTTTCTTCTCGCCAAGCTTTAGATAATCTTATTTTTCAGATGCAGGATGTTCCTGATAATTCAGAATGTTATTTTGAATTATCACCGCTTAAAATCTCAGAAAATGAACCGGAATTAGTCGTTTTTGTTTGCACTCCGGAAACAGCTTGTCGACTTCTTACTTTGGTAACTTTTGATGACGGAGCTATGCCTAAAATCAAAATTGGAGGCCCTACTTGTAGAATGGCTATAATGTATCCCTTATTAACCGGGGAGGTCAATATATCATTCTATGATTATACAGCTAGGAAAATGTGCGGCGTTGGTAAAGATAAACTTTTAATAAGTATTCCTTACAAAAGGATTGCGGGAATAGTCAATAGTTTAGATAAGTGTACTGCTGGATCAGCTAAGATAGAATATCCTCAGGAGTTTCGCGAATTTCTTAAGAAGAGATTGACTAAGCAGAGTCAATGAAAATTACTCTATCGCATATAATTTTAGTGAATAGGAATTAAAAGAAAAACTTACCTTTTTAAAATGAAGAAGAATATTAAATTTTCACCACTTTTTTGGCCGATTAAATTAAAAGGTGATACTATCCACATACTTGATCAGACCTTATTGCCACAAAAAGTGAAGTATATAAAAGCTAAAAGTTATTTGAAAGCTTGCTCGGCAATACGTCAGATGAAAACGCAGGCGGTTGGCCAGATTCTATTAGTCATGTATATTTTTCTTATGGTCATTAGGAGGAATAAAGGTAAAAAGAACCGTCATTCAACTTTAGCTAATATTGCTAATGCAGTAAATTCAACTCGTCCGACCCTCTCATTTAAGTATTTGACTAATATGGTTTTGGGATGGCATAAGGCTGGTTTGCCTTTAGAGAAGACCATAGTAGGTTTTTTAGAGATGTTAAAAAATGCCCGAATTAAACAAGCAGAACAAGCTTCTATGTTGGTTAAAAACGGTGATGTAATTCTTACTCACTGCAATGTTGGCGGACTCATGCCTTTGATAGCCACTTTTGCCAAGGCTAAGGGTAAAAAGTTAAGATTTTTTGTTACTGAAACTCGTCCCTTTTTACAGGGTTCAAGACTTACTGCTTGGGAGTTTATGCGCGGAGGCTTTGATGTTACAGTGATAACTGATAATATGGTTGCCCAGGTAATGGAAGAAGGCAAGATTAATAAAGTTATAGTTGGTTCAGATAATTTGGCTAAGAATGGAGACATTGCTAATAAAGCTGGAACTTATCAGATAGCCTTAATAGCTAAATACTTTAAAATTCCTTTTTACGTGCTTTGTGTCCCAATGTCTGGTGCAAAAACCGGGGAAGATATAGAAATTGGGATAAGGCCGGATAAAGAACTTTTAGTTTATCGGGGTCTGCGTCTTGCTCCCAAAGGAGTAGAGGCTTACTATCCGGAATTTGACATAACTCCTAATAATTTAATTACTAAACATATTTATTTAGAGCTGAATTATGGCTGATCAAGAGAGTGTTTTAAAGAACGGAATCATAAGAGTTGGTAAGCGTCTATATGCCCAAGGCCTGGCAGTGGCAAAATCAGGCAATATAAGTGTAAAGTTAGACGATGAAAATATTTTAATTACTGCCAGTCAATCTTTTTTAGGAAGTTTAGATTTTGAAGATATAATAAAGATTAATTTAGAAAGCAAAAAGTCAGAGAGCCCTCGAGATCCAAGCTCAGAACTACTCCTGCATAGTCTTGTGTATAAGAATTTTTCTTCAAAGGTAGTAATTCACTGTCACCCACCTTTAGTTAATGGCTATTTTGCTGTTAGTTCAAATTTGAAGGCGCTTACTTTTGAGACTAAATTTTATTTAGGAGAAATTCCAATAGTAAACCAAGATACACCAACAGTAACCAAGCCCGATCAGGTGATTGAAGCTTTGAAAACTAATAATTTGGTGGTGCTTAAGAATCATGGCGTGATTGCTATATCTGATAATTTTGATCAGGCTTTAAGCTTAGTTGAAGCTTTGGAAGAGGCTGTACGTACAGCTGCCTTAGCTAGACTTTTTGATAAGAAGGTATTGGATGATTTGGATAAACCGCTTAAACAAAGATTAGAGAGCGATCAGGTTTACGAGATGTTTTCTTCCGAACATATTCAGGCTATAGTAGATTTAGTAAATAAAGATGAGTTTATAGCTAACAAGGGCAAGGAGTTAGATTTAACTCTTCAATTGGCTATTGCCTTAGAGGGAAGCGATAAGGCTTATAAGTTTAACTTTGAAAAGGGGAGAATCATAAGATTAGATCATAATAAAGCAGCCCCTTTTGTTATTTCAGCATCAGATGATATTTGGAAACAGGTTTTTTCTGGTAGCCTTGATCCTTTTGTAGCAGTTACCCAAGGGAAAATGAGTTTACAGGGGCAACTAGGCCAACTATCACGTTGGTATGTTCCTTTTAGCAGGTTATTTGAAATATTTAAACAGGTAAGATTTAAATAAAAAAATATGACTTATTAATTGTTGGTATGGGTTTTAGGAGTTCTTTACTTTTTCTTTAATTTAAGTCCCTGATATACTTTTTTTCGATGTTCCAGATTTATGACCATTACGACTAATTTATTTTTTATCATTTGATATATTATTCTCAGAGTTCCGATTCGTTGAGAACGAAGTCCTTTTAATGCTCCATGTAATGGTTTGCCTAGTAGAGGGTTGTGAGCTATCTCTTCTTCTAATATTTTTGCGATTTCTTTTTTGATTTTAGGAGGAAGAGATTCAAATTGTTTTTTTGAGGTACGAGTAAAACAAATGGTGTAGATATTATAGCGGCTCATTTCTTTTGTTTTCGTCCAAGGACATCTTCAAAAGAATAAACGTCACCTTTCTTTAGATCATTCAAAGATTCCATAATCGAAGCAATAGCTTTATCGTCTTTCAAAATATCCAAAGTTTCCAAAAGCCCTTCGTAATCTTCACTATTCAAGAGAACTGCTGATTCTTCGCCACGGTGTGTGATTAAGTAGGTTTGACCTAATTCATGAGCTTTTCTTACCATTGCAAGAAAATTTGCTTTTGCATTACTTGTTGTCGTAGTAGTTAAAGTAGTCATTTTTACCCCCTTTAATGGTCAACTTAATAGACCAGTCATCTAACCTGACTATATTAAGTATAACATATTCTAGGAGTTTTTGTCAAATCATTATTAATTTTGCAGACGTCCTATCTTGGGGGTAAAGTAGACGTCCTACAAAGGTACACCCTAGGTGTTTAGTGTAGGCGAGAGGTTAATAAAAGCCTTGTTTCTTTTAGTTTTTTGCCTATAATATCAACAAATGGAGTCTATATATAATTTCACCGAAGGAGAGTTAAAGAGTAAACTCACTTCAAATGGCTTTCCTGGCTATACTGCCCGACAGATTTTTGAGTGGGTTTACGATAAAAAAGTTCAAGATTTTTGCTTGATGAGTAATCTTTCTAAGGAGTTAAGAGAGTTTTTAAAGAAGAGTCTATCTATTAAGAAGTTAAGTTTTGTAAAAAAAGAGAAGTCTTCTGATAGAACCGAGAAGTTTTTGTTTAAGCTAGAAGATGGCCTAGCAATTGAGACGGTATTAATTCCTGCAAAGGAAAGAGATACCCTTTGTGTTTCAACCCAAGTTGGCTGTAAATTTAAATGTCTTTTCTGCGCTAGCGGCGAAAAAGGCTTTAAAAGGAATTTAACTGCCGGAGAGATTATAAGCCAATATTTAAGTGTAGCTAACTTGAGGACTTCTACTAAGATAACTAACATAGTCTTTATGGGCATTGGAGAGCCATTAGACAATTTTGAGAATACTATTAAAAGCATTGAAATACTGGTTAATTCAAAGGGTATTAATTTTGCAAAGAGGAGAATATCTATATCTACCTGCGGTTTGGTGCCTGAGATTAAAAAGTTAGCTAAATTGAAATTAGGAATAAGGCTTTCAGTGTCTTTGCATTCAGCTGATAATAGTATTCGCAGAGGGCTAATGCCAATTAATGAAAAGTATCCAATAGAAGAGTTAATTTTGGCAATTCGAGAGTTTAGCAAAGAGTCTAAAGACCCAATTACCTTTGAGTGTGTTTTAATCCAAGGGGTGAACACCAGCATGGATCAGGCTAAGAAGTTAGCAAAGCTACTTAACGGAGTTAATGGCAAAGCTAATTTAATTCCTTATAATGGAGTTTCTTCTAAATTTAAAGCTCCAACTCAAGAAGAGATAGATCTTTTTAGTCAAGAGCTAAAGAGAAGAGGCGCATTTTTCACCCTCAGGAAATCGCGAGGTCAAGATATTAACGCAGCCTGTGGTCAATTAAAGGCTAAATACTCTTTAGAAAAGTGACAGAATTTACTTATTATGGTATGGTAAGTGAAGAGATTACACAGATTATGGAAAGATTACACAGATTAATATGAGAGACGGAATTTATAAGTTACCACAAGAGTTTTTGTTTAAGTTAAAGAATATTTATCCTTCTAATTTTACCCGAGTAGCCACTACTTTTTTAACTAAGAAGAATACTACTTTTAGGATAAATTATCTAAAGACTGACTTAAGGACCTTAAGAAAGCTCTTAGTAAATCAAAGAGTAAAGTGTAATGAGCTTACCTTTCCTAAGGGGGCATTTTTACTAAAGACTTCTTTGAGAGAGTTCCAAAAAACCGAAATCTACAAAAACGGTTTAGTTTTTGTTCAGAACCTATCAAGTATGTTACCGGTACTTTGCCTAAGCCCTGAAAACAATGATAGGATTCTCGATTTATGTGCTGCGCCGGGGGCGAAAACTACTCAAATTTCTTCTCTTGCCCCTAAAGCAGAAGTTATAGCCATAGAAAAAGATCGTCCCCGCTACTATAAACTTCTGGCTAATTTAAAGACTCAAGGCATTGAATCGACTAGAGTTATATTATTAGATAGTATCTGGGTTAGAAAGAAATTTCCTGAATACTTTGATAAAATTCTAGCCGATGTTCCTTGTTCATCAGAAGGACGTTTTCTTACTACCAACCCAAAGAGCTTTAAATATTGGAAGCAGAGAAAAGTTAAAGAAATGATGCATAAGCAAAAGAAACTTCTTCATTCTGCATTTTTGGCTTTAAATGAAGGAGGAACCTTAGTTTACTCTACTTGTACCTTTTCTCCTGAAGAGAATGAAGGAGTTATTGATTGGTTTATTAATAAATTTAAGGAAAAGGTAGAAATTCTACCCATAGATATTCCTTTAAAGAATGCAAAGGAAGGTTTATCACAGTGGGGAGATAAGAAATATTCCTCATCTTTACGTTTGACTAGGAGGATTATCCCTGATGAGATTATGGAAGGTTTTTTCGTTGCTAAAATAAAGAAGATTTCAGTATAGGTAGATAGAAGTAGAGAAGACATAAAAAAAGGGTATACCGATTAAGGTATACCCTTTTCATATAAAACCCTTAATTATAGAAGGGATTTTAGTTCTTTTGATACTCTAAAAGCGACTTTCTTCTTAGCTGGAATCTGAATTGTTTCGCCTGTCTTAGGGTTTCTTCCCATTCTTGCTTTTGTCTGTTTTACCTTGAAAGTACCGAAACCAGAAATAGCAACATCTTCTTGCTTCTTTAGAGTAGATTTGATTGTATCCCAAATAGTATCTACTATCTCTTGAGCTTCCTTTTTTGTTGCTGTTTTAGCAGCTACGGTTTCTACCAATCCTGCTTTATTCATCCAAGCACCCCCTTTTGTTTAAAAAGTTAATATTTTCAACTACTTTTATATTTTATAACCGAAGGCTTAGTTGTCAAGGAATTTAAATTTAAATTTTTGCCTCTGAAAATACCCTTGATTTACCTGACTATTTTTAGCTTTTAGTCAAAAAAGCCTTATTTTACAAGCAAAAACGCAAAACTAGCGGTTTTTCGAGAAAAATTTCCATAGATTTTTAAATATCTAAGTGGTATAATCTTACCACAAGTTAGAGAGTATTTTAAGCTAGTTTGACTTAAAGATTAGTATAATAAAGATTATGGAGATGGTTTTAAAGAGAGAGAAACAAGAAATAAGACAGAAACTGTTAGAACGTCTTTTGTCTTTGACTAAGAGTGAGATAAAAAGGAGGAGCAAAAATGTCGAGGATAAATTATCAGAGCTACCTTTTTACAAAAAAGCAAAAATGATTATGGTCTACTATCCCTTACGCGGGGAAGTAGATATTTTGAGAAAGATTCGGAGAGATTTAGGAAGTAAACGATTTTGTTTTCCAGTAATGGATTTAGAGGCAAAAAATTTGCGTATCTTTGAGATTTCAAATCTAGAGAAAGACTTTGGTCCAGGACCTAGAGGAGTTATGCAGCCAGATATGCAAAGTTCAAAAGAAGTGGATGTTAAAGATATAGATATGGTGATTGTTCCTGGTTTGGCTTTTGATAGAAAGAAAAACAGACTAGGAAGAGGAGCTGGCTTTTACGATCGCTTCTTGCAAAACGTAACTACGCCTACCAAAAAAGTAGGTATTGCCTTTGAATTTCAAATCCTAGAAAACCTTCCCACAAATCTTTCCTGGGACCAGAAAGTCGATACAGTTGTTAGCGAAGATTTCGTTATCTAAGGTATTGATTTTTCCTGGTTAAAATACTATAGCGTAATATTTGCCTGTAAAGATATGAGGAGGGTGCATGATTATCACTGTTATTTACATACTATCTGGTGTTATTGTCGGGTTGCTTTTTGGTTGGTGGTTAAGTAAGGTTGTTGAAAAAGGTAAGTTAAAGAAAGCCAAAGAAGAGGCAGAAAAGATATTAAAAGAAACCAAGTTTAAAACTGAGGAGATCAGAAGAAAATCAGAGTTAGATGGAAAGGAATTGCTTTATAAGCTAAGGGTTGATTTTGAAAATCAAAATTCTTCCAAAAAGGAAGAGATTGGTCAGCTAGAGAAGCGTCTTCTGCAGAGAGAGGAAAATTTAGACAAGCGTCTAAATTTTATTGAAAACAAAGAGCGAGAATTGCGTCGCAGCGAGGAGAACATAAAGAGAGTATCCCAAGAGGTAGAGCGTAAAAACCAGTCTTTGGGTGGTTTGATTGAAGAAGAGAAAGAGAAGTTAAAAAGAATTTCTTCTTTGAGTCCTCAAGAGGCAAGAGAGTTATTACTTACGAGATACGAGGAAGAACTACGCGGGGATAAAGCCAAGATGATTCGAAGTATGGAAGAGGAAGTTAAAGAGGAGGCGGATAAAACAGCAAAAGAAATAATTTCTCAAGCTATTCAAAAATGTGCTGTGGAGCACACTACTGAGACTACTGTAAGCGTAGTTTCTCTGCCTAATGATGAGATAAAGGGAAGAATTATTGGTAGGGAAGGCCGTAACATAAGAATGTTTGAGACGGTTACTGGTGTTGATCTTATTATTGATGATACACCGGAAGCAGTAAGCGTATCTGGTTTTGATCCTATTCGCAGAGAAGTTGCTCGCCTGGCATTGGAAAAATTAGTTCAGGATGGGAGAATCCATCCGGCAAGAATAGAAGAGATAGTAGAGAAGACTAAACAAGAATTTGACAAGAAGCTCGTAGAAGAAGGAAAGTCCGCAGCCTTTGATGTTGGAATACACAATTTACACCCAGAGGTAATAAAATTATTAGGTAAATTAAAGTACCGTACTAGTTTTGGTCAAAATGCTCTTCAACACTCAAAAGAAGTATCGATTATTATGGGTATTTTAGCAACAGAATTAAATTTAGATACTCGGATTGCTAAGAGAGCCGGATTGCTTCATGATATTGGTAAAGCTATTGATCATCAGGTAGAGGGTACCCACGCTCAGATAGGAGCTGATTTGCTAAGAAGGTATGGAGAAAATGAGTTAGTTATAAATGCTGCTGAGGCTCATCATGAAGAGGCAGAATTTAAATCTTTATTTTCTTTGTTAGCGTTAATAGCTGATGCTATTTCAGCAGCTCGTCCAGGAGCCAGGCGTGAAACTTTAGAGACTTACGTAAAAAGATTAAGACAACTTGAGACAACTGCTAATTCTTTTGAGGGGGTAGAGAAGAGTTTTGCTATCCAGGCTGGAAGAGAGATTAGAGTTATGGTTCAGCCGGGGAAGGTAAAGGATGAAGAGATCAGTCTTCTTGCTTATGAAATAAAGAAGAAATTAGAGCAGGAGTTAGATTACCCTGGTAACATAAAGATTACTGTAATTAGAGAAACTAGGGCTGTAGATTACGCTAAATAAGAGGTTTTAAAGGGTCATTATTTTATTTGTAGAACCAGCGAACAGGGTATAAAATAAGGAAATTAAAATGAAGATACTATTTATCGGTGATATTGTTGGTAAGCCTGCTAGGAGCTATCTTAAGGAAATTCTTCCTTCAGTAAGAAAGGATTTAGGGCTAGATTTTATTATAGCTAATGGTGAAAATGCTGCTGGAGGTTCAAGCTTAACTCCTGATACTGCAGAAGATATTTTTGTTGCCGGGGTAGATGTAATGACTAGCGGAGATCATATTTTTAAGAAAAAAGAGGCCAGAGAGGTATTGGATACTCGGGATCTTATTAGACCTTTAAACTATGGGGATTTGGCTTATGGTAGAGGCTATATAATAAAAGAGGTAGGTGGGGTAAAGATAGGAATTATTAACCTTATAGGCAGAGTATTTATGCAACCGGTTGATTGTCCTTTTAAAGCCGTAAAAAGCATTCTTGAAGATGTAAAGAGGGAAGCTAAAATAATTTTTGTTGATATGCATGCTGAAGCAACTAGTGAGAAGGTAGCACTTGGACATTTTCTTTCAGGAAAAGTTAGTGCGGTCTTAGGCACTCATACCCACATTCCAACAGCCGATGAAAGAATTATAGATAATTTTACTGCTTACATTTCTGATGTAGGAATGACTGGAAGCTTTGATTCTGTCATTGGCAGAGAAAAACATCAGGTTATCGAGAGATTTATTACTAATATGCCTGTACGGTTTAATTTAGCTCAGGGTGATGTTCGGATGCAAGCAGTATTAGTTGAAGTGGATGAAGAAAGTGGGAAAGCTTTGTCGATAAAGAGGGTTGAGTATAGAAGAGAGGATTTAAGTTAATAAGCGAGGTGTGTTATGGCTTGGAATGGTGAAGAAAAAAGAAATTTTATAAGAGCCAATTTTCCTTGTAAAATACTTATTTATACCCCGTCAGAACATACTCTTATTTCACATACTGAAAATATTGGAGCCGGAGGGGTAAGGGTTATAATCGAGGAGAGTTTAGATATCTCTTCTCTTGTGGGATTAGAGATTTTTCTAAGTGGTGCTCAGATAATTTGTAAGGGTAGGATAGTTTGGGTAGTAGGAAAATCTGGTTCTAAGAAAGCAGAAGGCAATATTTGGGATACTGGTATAGAGTTTTATGAGATTTCCGATAGGGACAGAAAAATAATAGAAAAGTTTGTAAACACTGTTATTTCTGACTAAAAATGATTTTAGAAAGAATCAGCTCTCCAAAAGATTTAAAAAAATTAACCCCGGAAGAACTAAAAACCCTTAATCAAGAAATAAGAGATTTGATTGTTAAGGTGGTATCGAAGAAAGGAGGCCACCTGGCCTCATCTTTAGGAGCGGTAGAACTATGTGTTGCTTTGGGGATTTGCCTGGATTTACCTAAAGATTCTCTTATATTTGATGTTGGTCATCAAACTTATGCTCATAAAATTATTACTGGCAGAAGGAATGCTTTTCTTAACTTAAGGGAGTATCAAGGGATTAGCGGTTTTCCTAATTGCAAGGAATCTAGCTATGATGTTTATATATCCGGTCATGCTTCTACAGCTATTTCCTGGGCTCAAGGAATTGCAGAGGCAAAACGGTTAAAAGAAAATAATTCTAAGACCGTAGCTGTTGTTGGCGATGGATCTTTAACTGGCGGGATGTGTTTCGAAGCTTTGAATTCATCTGGTCACTCACAAAGCGATATTCTGGTAATTGTTAATCATAATGAGATGAGTATTTCTCCCTCAGTTGGTGCATTAAGCAGTCATCTTACTAAAATTATATCAGCTCCTGTTTATAATCGGATCAAAGGTGAATTAGAAAAATTTCTAATTCATTTTTCCTTGATGAAGCGAGTAGTTAAAAGAGCTAGGAAGTTCGAAGAGACGGTGAAAGGTTTGATTGTGCCAGGATTATTCTTTGAAGAGTTAGGCTTTCGTTATTTTGGTCCTATTGACGGACATAATTTAGATGTATTAATTCCGACTATAAATAATATTATTTCACTAAAAGGACCCAAGATTCTGCACGTAGTTACTAAGAAGGGAAAAGGCTATAAGTTTTCTGAAGATAACCCAGAGAATTTTCATGGGGTTTCTTCTTTCAGTATTGCCACTGGTAAATCTAAACCTAAAATTGGCGATGATTTTAGTGAAGTTTTTGCTGAGAAGCTCAAAAGTCTAGCTAAAGATGATAAGAGAATTATGGCTATAACTGCAGCTATGCCTAAGGGGACAGGTCTTGATCTATTTCAGCAGGAGTTTCCTAAAAGGCTTTTTGATTTAGGTATTGCTGAATCCCATGCAGTTGGTTTTGCTAGCGGTATGGCAAAGCAAGGACTAAAACCAGTTGTGGCTATTTATTCTACATTCCTGCAACGGGCATATGATCAGATAATTCACGATGTTGCTTTGCAAGACTTAAATGTAGTTTTTGCAGTGGATAGAGCTGGAGTAGTCGGAGAAGACGGACCTACTCATCACGGTGTATTTGATATAGGTTATTTAAGATTAATACCCAAGATGGTTTGCATGGCCCCTAAGGATAAAGAGGAGCTAGAAGATATGTTAGAGTTTTCATTAAGCCTTTCTTCGCCAGCCAGTATTCGTTATTCTAAAGGGTATGCTTATTCTTTAGGTAATAGAGAGCCAATTAAATTGGGTAAGTCACAGGTTATAAACGAAGGTAAAGATGTTTGTATAGTTGCCTTAGGTTCAATGGTAAAGGTAGCTAGTGAGTGTATCTCAATATTAAAAGAAGATGGAATTAATGCGTCTTTAGTAAATGCTCGTTTTATAAAACCGTTAGATGAAAATCTATTAAATAAATTAGCTAATAAATTTAATTTAATTATTACCGTTGAAGAAGGATCTCTAAATTGTGGGTTTGGATCAGCGGTTTTAGAATTTTATGGGCAAGAGAATCTTCTTGGCAGGGTAAGGGTAGAGAGAGCTGGTTTTCCCGATCAGTTTATCCCAGCCGGCAAGAGAGAGAAACTCCTTGATATTTACGGGCTCAACGCTCTTTTATTAGCTAAGAGGATAAAGAAGTTATTAGGTGATAATAATTATGCCTAAAGTAAAGATAAATAAGGATAGATGTAAAGGATGTGGGCTCTGTATTATGCACTGTCCCTTGAAGAGCCTAGAGCTTTCGTCAACTTTAAATAAGCGAGGGGTTAAGTTTGCTAATTTTAAAGAGGGTGCTAAATGTAGTGGCTGTGGATTTTGTTTTCTAATTTGTCCGGATAATTGTATTGAAATACAAAAGTAAGATGGCAAAAAATAAAAGACAAACTAAAGTATTAATGAGTGGGAATGAGGCAATGGGAGAGGCTGCTGTTAGAGCCGGCTGTAAGCTTTATGCCGGATATCCAATAACTCCCCAGAATGAATTAACAGCTTATATGGCTAAGCGGATGAGAGAAGAAGGCCAAGTTTTTATTCAGGCTGAGAGCGAATTAGCAGCCATTAACATGGTCTTTGGTGCTTCAGTTACGGGAGTTAGGACAATGACGTCTTCTTCGAGCCCGGGGATTTCCTTGAAACAGGAGGGTATTTCTTATTTAGCCGGATGTCAGCTTCCAGCAGTTATAATTAATGTGATGCGGGGAGGCCCTGGTTTGGGCAATATCGGTTCCAGCCAGAGTGACTATTTTCAGGCTACTCGAGGAGGCGGACATGGAGATTATTTTACGCCAGTCTTAGCCCCTTGGAGCGTAGAGGAGGCAATAAAGCTAGTTGTTCTTGCCTTTGATTTAGCTGATTACTATAGAAATCCGACTTTAATCTTAGCTGATGCAATAATTGGACAGATGATGGAGCCGGTTGAGTTATCTTTTAAAAGGGAGTTTAAGAAGAAGTTATCAAAAAAATCTTGGGCTTTGACCGGGGCTAAAAAAAGACCGGCTAATGCAGTGATGTCTTTGCTCTTAGGAGAAAGAGCACTTGAGAAACATAACCAGAAGTTAGGAGAGAAGTGGGAGAAAATGAAAAAGAATGAACAGAGATTTTCTACCTACAAAACAAAAGATGCTAAATACTTAATCATCGCTTATGGGTCTCAGGCAAGAATTGCTTTTGAGGCAGTAGATATTTTAAGAAAGCAAAAAATAAAGGCTGGATTATTTCGGCCGATAAGTCTTTGGCCCTATCCTGAGAAGGGTTTAAAGGAAGTAACCAAAGGGCTAAAGAAGGTTTTGGTTGTTGAGCAATCCTTAGGCCAGATGGTTGAAGATGTGCGAGCGATTTTACCCTCTAAAGAAGTTTCTTTCCTGGGTAAAGCCGGAGGAGGAATTCCTCAGGCAAAAGAGATTGTAAAAGTTATAAAGAAAAAGTTATGAAAAATGAATTCTCTTTGCCCAAGTCCTTACGTAATATAGACACTCACTATTGTTCTGGTTGTGGCCACGGAATTCTGCACCGTTTAGTGGCTCAGGCAATAGATGAGCTGGGTTTGAAAGAGAAGGTAGTAGGAATTGCACCAGTCGGTTGTGCAGTTCTAGCTTATAATTACTGGGATTTTGATGTTTCTGAAGCTGCCCATGGCCGGGCTTTAGCCGTTGCTACCGGGATAAAGAGATCTCGTCCTAATCTAACAGTGTTTACTTACCAAGGGGATGGAGATTTAGCTTCTATTGGCATTGCTGAAACCTTACATGCTGCAAATAGAGGAGAGAACTTAACTTGTATTTTTGTCAATAATGCTTGTTATGGGATGACTGGTGGACAGATGGCTCCAACTACTATTATTGGGCAAAAAACTACTACTACTCCCTGGGGTAGGAATCCGGCTTTTGGTGATGGTTGGCCATTGAGAATAGTTGAGTTGTTGGCGCCCTTAAAAGGAGTAAATTATCTTGTTCGTGGCTCAATAAGCACACCTCAAGGAGTTAGGCAGACTTATCAATATATAAGACAAGCATTTATTAATCAAATAGAGAAAAAAGGTTTTTCACTGGTAGAAGTTTTAAGTCCCTGTCCTACTATTTGGAAGAAGACTCCAACTGAAGCAGTAAAATGGATTGATCAAGAAATGGTAAAGGAATTTCCTCTAGGAGTTGTTAAAGAATAAAGAAGAAAGATGAAGAGAAGAACAGAGATTTTAATTTCTGGTTTTGGTGGCCAAGGCATAATGAGCTTAGGTAAGTTTGTAGCCAAAGCTGCTCTTGGGGAAGGCAAACACACAACTTACTTTCCTTCTTACGGTGCTGAGATGCGTGGAGGTACTGCTCATTGTTGTGTAAAGGTCTCTGATTCACCAATAGCTTCTCCTTTTTTCGACTGTCCAGATGTAGCTTTACTTTTTAATCAACCGTCTTTAGAAAAATTTAAAAGTAAAATAAAAAAAGGTGGAATTGTTATTCTTAATTCTGATCTTATAAGTAGTAAGTTTTCTTTTGATAGTGTTAAGATATTTTGTTTGTCTTTAAACAAAATAGCCCTTGATTGTGGTAACATAAAGGTTGCAAATGTAGTTGCTTTAGGGGCGCTACTTTTCCTAGACCCAAGTATTTTTAAGAAAGAGACTTTGATTAAAGCCCTAAAAGAAACATTTAAGAACCAGGATACCTTGAATCAAAATTTAAAAGCTTTAGATAAAGGTCAAGCTTTAGCAGCTAGTAAGACTTATCTTTGACATTTATAATGTCAAAGATGTAGTCGAACTATCCCGAAACATTCTTTAAAAATATCGTAGAGATTTTTAAAGGATTTTAGGTGTTTCGGGATAATTTGCACCTGTCACTTATGTTCACTTTGTTCCATAAGTGACGTGCTCATTAAGGAGAAAGATTAAATGCCAAGAATAAGATTTGCTCCCTCTCCCACAGGATATTTACATATTGGCGGAGCACGTACTTGTATGTTCAATTGGCTCTATGCTAAGCATATCGGCGGTGAGTTTGTTTTGCGAATTGAAGATACTGATTTAGAACGTTCTAAGAAGGAATACCTTGATGAGATTTTAGAGAGCATAAAGTGGCTGGGTATGGATTGGGATGAGATTTGTTATCAATCTAAACGTTTTGATATTTATCGAGAATATGCTAACAAGTTAGTTCAAGAGGGCAAGGCTTACCATAAAGAAGGGGCAATATTTTTTAAATATGATTTCGAGAGCGTAGAGATAGATGATCTAATCCGCGGGAAGATTATCTTTACCGAGCTACCTAAAAGCGAAGAGGTAATTATAAAGAGCGATAAGTCTCCAACCTACAACTTTAGTTGTTGTATTGATGATGCCCTGATGAAGATAAGCTGTGTAATAAGAGGTGAAGATCATATATCTAATACTCCTAAGCAGATTTTAATGTATAAAGGCTTAGGTTTTCAACTACCTCAGTTTGCTCATGTTCCCTTAATCCTTTCCCCGGGAGGCGGAAGGCTTTCCAAGAGATTTGGAGCAACCTCAATTAGAGAGTATAAAGAAATGGGTTATTTATCTAAAGCTATAGCCAATTATCTCTTACTTCTAGGTTGGTCACCAGGAGATAATAAAGAGATATTCTCTTTAGATCAGGCTAAAGATATCTTTGAAATAAATAGCGTTAATAAGACTGGAGCAATATTTTCTATAGATAAGCTGAATTGGGTAAACAATGAGTATATAAAGGGAATGAAAAAGGATGAGTTCACTGATTTAGTTGAAGATTTCCTAAAGACTAAAGATTTTCTTCCCCAAGGAGTAGAAAGAAGTTATTTAGAAAAGGTCGCTTCTCTTTTCCAGGGTAGGGTTTTAAAGTTATCAGATTTAGTTGATTGGTCCCGATTTTGCTTTTATGATGATTTTAGCTATAGCGAGGATACAAAAGGTATCTTAGAGAGAGATCTTTCCAAAGAAATTAAGACCTTAATAGAGAGGGTAAAGACAATTGGAAACTTTAATGCCGAAGCAATTGAAAAAGAATTCAGAACTACAATTACAGATTTAGGGTTGAAGATGAAGGATTTAGTTCACCCTACTCGGGTTGCCTTAACCGGTAAGCGAGTTGGTCCGGGATTATTTGAAACAATGGAAGTTTTAGGGAAAGATAAAGTTTGCCAAAGGTTAAGTAAATTGATTGATTATTGGACACAAGGAGGTTCTGATGCGTAATTTAATCTTAGGATTGTTTTTTCTTGTCTTTCTTGTAAATGTGAACGGTTGCCAGGCTGTAAAAAATACAACTATAGGAGCAGGGGTAACAGTTTATGGATTTGGCAAGGGCTTAGCTGATGATGCTTATGATACCTGGGAATCAATCGAGCGAGCTGATGAATGGATTAAAGAGAATTACTGGTAATTTCCTTGAGAAATTATTTACCTACCCAGCTTAATTAATATCAAGATAGCAATAAAATAGTCAATAAGGTATTGCTTTTTTTAGCTTGAGAGCAAAAGAGCAAAAAAGCATTTTTATTTTTCTATATTCTTGTTTTTTTACTAAAAATGTGTTATCTATTAAGTGGATGTTGATTGATAATTAGGTCTCTTCGGATAAAGGCAAATCCCGAGTAATTGGGAGACGCAAAACCACCTGTCCTGCTAGGATAGAGGGGTTACCCAGAGGGGGAAGTTAGTAAACCCTAAGATAATTGCCTTAGGTTTTTTTTATTGTTAGCCCTTTTAGGTGTCGAGCGTGCCTTAAGAGGGCTTTTTTTAATTTTAGAAAGATGAAAGAATATAGTAAAAAACAAATACTTTTTAAAGTGGTTTCCTTCATAAATAGGGATGAATTGGACTTTCTCGACAAGATAGTAAAAGACCTCTATTTTGCAACCGGAAAGAAAGTTGCCCGTTCTCACGTACTTAAAGAGATAGTTCACGTATCTAAGGATCTTTGGTTAAAGAAGCAAATAATTCAGGATTTGAAGTTGGAGATGAAGAATAATAAAGGAGATAAAAATGAATAAGTATGTTTTATTCTTAGCGTTTTTATTGATTATTCCTACATCCGTGTTGGCTGGTAACTCTACAGTAATTAGAGCTTCATTTACGATTCCTCAAAGAGTAGAAATCAACAAAGGGTCAGCTATACCTCTAGAGGAGAGAGGAAAACTTAGTGAAGAAGTAGAATATGAAATTATAATTGAAGAAGAAAGAATGATTGCCACGGAAGAGGTAGCCCGAGGAGGTCAAAAAGTCATTTTAAAAACTGTCTTGGTAAAGTAATTACTTTTTTTGTAAGGGGATATGGTAGGTGTAGGTAAGTCCTTCGGAAACATTTACTTCTTTTTTTATCGGAACCTTAGGCAAGTATTCTAAGGGTAGAGAATTAACATCAAGGGTTAAATTGTGGGTGCCGACAGGAACGCTACTAAAGAAATAAACACCTTCACTATTGGTAAATGCTACTTTTTTTCCGTCAAAGAGCATCTTTACTCCCGGAATAGTGATATCTTCTCTATCTAGCTTATTATTTCCATTAGAGTCGTAGAAGACAACTCCATATATGCCTGATTGAGGAGATATGCCAAAGTTTATTGTTTGCCTTTGGCCAGTAGAGGTATCTAAATCAAAAGATGCCGGAGTAGTTAAAACATAACCTTTAGGCACACTGTTAAAGTTAATATTAGCAATTATTCTTTTTGCTTTTACCTTGGCAGTAAACTTCCCACTAGTAGCACTTACAACTTTTTTAGGGCCAACAATTATTTCTATTCCCGCTATTCCAACTTCGTCGTTATCTTTCTCTCCATTGCCGTTAGAATCTTTAAATACAAAACCTTCTATTATTGCTTCTGGTGACCAGCTGAAGAAATTATCCCAAGATAAGCGGGCTCCCAGTCTTATTTCAGCTTCAATAAACTCTTCTGTGTCGGCATTCTCAGCCCAGACATTTCTTACTCTCCCATCAAGGAAGAACTCAGTACCTTTCTTAGGGCTATAGGTAAGATTTAGACCACCTTCGAGACTATCTTCTCCAGAGAGAAAAGAGTGTAAAGCAGTTGCATTTTCTTCATTGCGGTAACTTAAGCGTATACTAGAAGATAACTTGGGATTAAAAGTATGGTAAAAATCTATTCCAGTTTCAGTAACTGAAGGCTTTGACTCCTCACCAGTAGAAAGTTCTTCTATCCAGGAGAAGTTATAATTAAGATAATAATATAAGTCTCCGGCCAATTGAAGGCGTAGGCCGCTTAATAGGCCGTTGCGTTTATAATCAGAGGTTGGAGATAGGGGATTAATACTTCTCTGGTAGTTATAGCCTAAGAATGTATGAACTGATCTATCACCAAAGAAACTCCAATCAAATCTTTTACTATAAGTAGTAGTGGCATTTATGCTTTTCTGGGGTGAGAGAAGGCCTGGAGAGTTAATATAATACAGACTAGTAGCTAGGTTTGAGCTAGGTGATAAAGTTATATTTAAATAATTACTCCAATTAAAGTTAAGTTTATCTTTGCTACCGGGATTAAAGAAGGCTCTATCCTTATAGACGTCTAGGCTTGAGTTTAAAGAGATTTTACTAGTTGGATTCCAATCAATACCAACAATACCTCCAACTTCTCCGATATTAGGAGGTCTACCTGAGATAGTGACAAAATCCTTTTCGATATTGCGAAAAGAGAGATTTAAGTTAAGTTTAGGAGATCGCAGGATTGAAGAGAAGTTAGCTCCTATAGAGTCTTCATCTGTAGCTATCTCGGTTATAATATCAAGATTCTCGAAGTTGTGCTCACTTTGGAAAGAGAAGACCTTACTTTTAAGATAGTCTTCTCTGTCTCTGCCATAGCCATGAGCGTAGTTGAAGAAAAACTTATTCTTATTATGGGGAAATAAACTTAGTCGCAAGCCTTCAATGTAGGCGTCTTCTTCTTGGATAACTCCCGGAGAGATAATCCCCGATGAATATTGTTTTTGCTGTCCGTAAAATAAGGCGTATTCGATTTTTTCATTAAAAGCCGGAGACCTAAAGAATAGACCTTCTAAGGTTTCACCAGGGAAGGATAAAGACGAGAAGTTTTCTCTAAAATCAAAACCACGGATGTAAAAATCTTTAAAATTCAAAAAACGGCCGTTTTTTAAACCGACAGTGTAGCCAGTTATTTCTTCTTGGTCGTCAAGACGTGACCAGTTTAAGGAAGCATCTAGCTCTCCGTAAGGGGTTGGTCCGACGATAGCTGCTCCCTCGTCATAAGTGAGAGCTTGTCTTTCCATATCAGTAAATTTACTTCCCCGGTAGTATTGGCTCCAATCAGAACTATACATGAATTTAAAGCCATCAGGTTCCTCCCAAAGCCGATCTGCCTCGGGCACTACTACTCGTGGAGGAATTATTTTTACATTAAAGGTCCATCTGCCAACACTATCCCAGACATGTAAGAACGAAGAGCCAAGATTAGTAGCAGCGACATTTAAGCTATTGGTGGGAAACCTATCTACTTCAATTACACCTGGAGAGACTATCAAAAATCTCTTTAAGGTCTCAGAGTTAATTTTAAATGATTCACCGGGAGCTATCTTTATAATTAGAGGAAATTCGCCTCTGGTCTCAGAGGTAAGGTAGATTATTTCTGCCTTCTTGGTTGTCTTTCTTTTACTAGGAACTTTTATTTTTTCTTTTTTGAATTTTCTTACTTTTTCTATTTTTTTTATTTCTTCTATTTCTTTTTCCTCCTCTATCTCCTGAGTAGTCTTAAGGTATAGAGGAGGAAGCTCAATGACTTCTTCCTTCTCTATCTTTCTTATAGCTATTTTCCTTTCCCAAGAAGTTAAAGCCTTACTTACTATTTTTTGTTGTTTATCCTTACCTTGGGTCTTTTTTTCTAAAACAGACCCCATTAAGCTGGCAACCTCGCCTTGGTCATATGTTTGGTCACCAATAACTCGGCCATCAAGAGCTCGCTTTATTAGGTTAATATAGGATATGACTTCTGTTGATTCCGGTTCCAATAATTGGGCAACCTGGAAGTAATGGAGAGCTTCTTCGTAGTTATTTTCTTTTAGTTCCCACTTACCTAATTCTAATAAATATTTATATGATAGTGATTGGGGATAAAGAATAGAGGAAAAGCAAAATAAGAAAACTAATAATAGCAGGACTGTATTTTTTTTCGGCATTAATTTCTCTCATCTAAGACGGCAACTTCTCCTGAACCTGAAAGAGAGAAATCAATTTCTTTAATTAAAGAATTATCTTCCTCTAAATCAAAAGTAATTACCATCGTGTAAGTACCAGGGGCTAGATCACTAGATAAGGCTATTTGCAATCTGGTACTATCATTAGGTAAAAGGTATAGATCTTCTAAAACACCTCTATCTTTGACCATGCCCTCATTATCCAGAGTAAAGGATGTGCCTTGAGCATGAATAAATGAATTACCGGAATTAATAAAATCACCGACTAAAGAATAAGAGGAACCTTTGATCCCATTGAAAGTTGCTTGTTTTCTTTTATCCTTAGGTTCAATAAAGAGTAAAGAACCGATTCTACCTAAAACGTTTATTGCTTTGCCTTCCTCGTAAGTAGTTCCAATAGAGGTCTCAAAAAACAAAACTCCGCAGCGAACAGAATTAAAAGAAGACGCAGGGCTTATTGAGAAATTAACTCTTCGGCGTGCGAACGGCTGTAATGTGAACTCTTGAGGGGAGAAAGTTATCCAGTTTGAAAGGGAGACACTCGTTGTACCGGGAGCATAAAACTCCTTGGCACCATCAAAAGGAGTAACATAAGCAAAGTCTTCTAAATAGACCTTTACCGAAACTTCATAAGTAGAAGGATTTTCTACGATAATAGCTCCACTATAGTTATCTCCCGGAGAGAGCTGGAGCTTTACCTTAGGATTATCAATCCTTAAGGCAAATGATGAAATCGGTAACAAAAACAGTAAAAATAGAAAAACTATTCTTTTAAACAACTTATCTCCTCACTTGTACTAGATACAAAGATGACCACAGTATTTTCTACTGGTGGCCATCTTTGTATAATGAACTTCTTTAAAGGCTCTCTACTATGTTTCTGTAACTTATTCTTATTGAAGAACAACAGAAAAAGTTATTGTTCCCGAATATGTTCCTGAAACTTGGTCTCCAGTAATTGGTGCTGCCCCAGAGGGCTCGCCAGTAGCTCCTGTAGCTAGACCATAGTAGGCTCTTGCTATTCTTGCTTTTCCTGAGTTGCCGTTATAAACTATTTTGTTGGTTGGCCAAAGCTAGACTTTCAGAACCGTAGCTGTCTGATCCGATACTTCCTTGAGCAACTCCGCCTATCTTATCCTCGGGTTGATAGCCAGGAGTTACAATCAAGCTGCTATTAAGATTGGTGCTGCCTTTGGAAAAACCTATATTTGTCTGTTGAATCCTGTAGGGTCTTCCAGATGAGGAAGCCAAAAGAAATACAGTAAAGTATTTCGCGGCTGTCCATATACCATTGGTATCATCGTAGACAAGAGTACCAAAGTTTAAACTTGTGGCATCTCCTGAGCCTTGACCGTAAGGATCACCTCCTGGTGGAGCATAGCGAATCCAGCTGCCTAATTCCAACTGTTCTGGAACAGTAGCTGTAACTCCTACGCTAACGGTACTTGCTGCTGGGCAAATACTTGGTGAGCTTGCAAGTGAGATTAACACTAACATTGCAATCAATTTTTTCATACTAATTCACCTCCCTTTTATTAATTTTTATAATTTATTTCTCTACCAAAGAGTAATTTAATCCTGTAAAGTAGTCTCCCCCGATCATATCCCTTGGAACCTCCAAGGAGTAAATGATTTTAAACTCTGAAGAATCACCAGTTGAATTAGAAGCAAAAACTCTAGTATCTCCTAAACTTAAAGCAGAAAATTGAGAAAAAATTATAGTTCCTGGGTTATCCTTAGCTTTCTCTTCCTTTAAACGGAAGAATTGCAAAGGAATAGTATTTCCGCTTTGATTAGCAAGCGGATTAGTCAAATTTTGGATAACGTTATAAGGTCTACTAAGATTAGTCTTCACCTTGATGATGACTTCCTTTTCTATTGATCCTGAGTCAGATTTTAAGTTTCGAAACTGTAAGCCACCCATAGATTCAGAGATAACTTCAATATCAAATAAAGGTTTTATTTCTAAAGAGATATCTAAGGGCAGTCTTTTTATTAAAGAGCCTAAAGACTCTACGTTATATAATACTAAGGCTTTAAAACGCCCGCTTGGTAATTCTTCAAAGTCTTTGGTGTCGACAGAAAAGTTAACTACAATTTCATCGCTATCTCCTCGAGCCTGCGAACTGTATATTAGGAGAGGCTTCCTAGCCAGAGGCGTAGGAGAGGAAGCATAGATTTGGCCTTTATTACTTAATGCAAAGACCTTAACTAGATCTAACGGTAGAACTTCGCCTTTTTCATTCTTAAATGGCTCTTGCACCAGTTGTTTTACTTCGTACTTTTGTCCTAAAGAGCCTTCAGTGCTAATTTTTAAATAACCGTTTAATTGGTCTTTATCTGGGGAGAGTCTCAAAGTTCGTGAGCCCTGTGAAGATGTTTTTAAGCTTACCTGAAAGTTTTTTTCAGTTTCAAAGTAGACATTAAGAATAACTTCCCTTTGAGTACCACTGGAACCTAGAGGAGTAAAAGTATATAGAATTCTACCTAAGAAATTTCCCGAGATATTTATTTTACTTGGTTTAATCGAATAGATGACTGAGAAAGAATCGCCAGTACCGGCAGCAGCTGAAACATAAAGAACTCTTTTAAAAGTGTCTACTTTATAAGGTGTATCTTGATAAAGACTGCCGACTAGGTTTGAGCCTCTTAAGGTGTAGAAATTAAAAGCTTCGGCATTTAATAATTCACCACGATCATTTCGTAAAGGTTCAAGCAACCTTTGCTCGACTTGATATTTTACTCCTAAATCAGAAGTAACTCTTATTCGAACTTGTTTGTTTATTGCATTTTCGGAAGTTACTCTTCCAAAGCGAAGGCTATTGCCTCCTTCGAGAGGAGTTATCGAGAGGCTTGCTGCAGCCCAAGTGTTTAAGGGAAGCAGGAAGCAGATCAAGAATACTGCTATTAAACTTACTTTTCCATTCATATAGAACTCAACCCCAAAATCTGCCTTTGATGCCTCCCAGCATCAAACACAATTATTTCTATAAATGTAACATATTTTTTATACTTTTTCAAGGTAATATTACTAGTATTATAATAACGCTTACAATACTAATACCGCAATTTTCCTTATTTTGCAAGTATTTTGTTAGTTTTAGGGAAAGATAAAGTTTGCCAAAGGTTAAACAAAGTAAGTCAGAGAATTCTTGGTAATTTCCTCGAGCAATCCGCGATAAAGACAAAAAAGCCAGGCAGGGATTAGCTTTCCTGAGGAGTATTTTTACTTAAAACTTCTTACGATAATAAACTCTAACGATGTGTTGGGTATCAAGAGTAGCAACGCCGCCGCCAAAAGGCGAATAGGTCGATTCAGCTATGCCGGCAATACCACCTACGCCATATTGAGCAATCAGCTCACTGTCTTCCTTTATCCTAAATCTTGCTTCTGAGAAAAAAGTATGATGAGACCGTTCCTCTGTCCGCGAGTCTTCATTCAGCTCAGAAATGTCTTTACACTTTGAGTAAACGTAACGTCCGTAAAAGCCTAGTTTTTCTGTCGGCAAATAACTTATTTCAAAACCAAGATGATTAGTATTATCATCGATAATTTGGGCCCACTCATATTCATTGCGGCCATAATCTAAGTAAATCTCCAGATTATCCTTCGGCTTTAACCCTATGCCAACCTTGAAAATGTTAAAATAAGAATATGGCGGAAGAGGAAAATAGCTTGTCCTGTATAATCCAAAGGCTCTTTTACTATAGTCTTTTCCGTATTCGGAATATGTTGAAAACCATGGCGTAGAGTCAAGTGCTCCTCTAGGAAAATCGTCATAAGCTAAGGTAGAATCATTAGTATATTCCCAAGTAAAATTTGCGTCAAGCCAATCAAAAAAATCATATTTTGCCCCTAAAGAAATGGTCTTTAAAGACGGGTCTTTCCCATCTTCTATCGACAGATTCTGATACGAGTCACCAGTTTCAGAGTTAATTACAAAAGGATCAATTCCGGCAACAGTCTTAGGTAAATCGTGATAAATACCTAAGAGTTTTGTAGTCAATTTATTGGTAACTTGATATGCAGTTTCAAGACGGGTAACATTCTCAATATATTTTCCATTAACATTATGCACATTTCGAACATCGAAAAGAGCACCAAGACGGTTATCTAATAAGTTATTAACTTCTATCCTAAGGCTAATTGTATCCCTTCCGTAATCAATGCCGTCACCGATTGCAAAAGTCTTTACACTGTCCCAGTTTAAACCCGGTTCATCAAGTCCCACAAAGTAATAATCAAAAGGTTTTCGAAAGCTAATATGCCTTGACCAAAAAGTATCATCTCTTGTCTCACGAAAACTAGCTAAAGCACTTTCAAAACCTTCATCCATATGAGTAAGAGATAGCCTCAATTTATAAAAAGGCAGTTCTTTCTTCGGCAGGACTCCAAAATAATCTTTACCGAAAACCTCCGAAGTTGAATTAATCATACTTACTTGAAAACTATTTCCGAGTTTTTCGGTTTCATAATCAGATTGCCGGTCCTGTTCTGTTCGGGATGAAGCCGCCTCAACAAAAAACTCTGTATTCGAACCTAAGCCTAAATTAAAATCAATGCCGAGAAAGTGATTAAAGGCGTCTAAAGCTCTCTCATTGTACCCAAGTTTAGAACCGTAAACAAAGCCTAAGGTCAGGTCGTCCCAACAGAAATATTTACCGCGAAGAGTACTTTGAAAAGTATTAAAACTATCATAATCCTGCCATAATTCTTTTGGAGAAGCCGCCGTAAAATCCAGCATTGATTTTTCTGAGTTTAAATTCAAGGAAAATCCTCTTAAAGCCGTAAGCTTCTCTCCGGCGGAATCTCTGGTAAAGAATGCTAAAGAATCATCCCACCAACCTTTGAAATAATTTACAGGTGTTGCTCCTGAATTAAAATGGCCGGGCTTCCAATTAATTAACCATTGAGATTCTTCCCAATAAGTATGTCTATTGGTAAGACTTAAAGGGTCATCGGAAGAATAAGCAGCATTTTCCATGGCTACGGGGAATATTTTTAATTTTAGGCCATCATCAATATAATCAAACCAAAATTCTCTAACCGGCCAAATCTCACTACCAATATCTAATTCATCAGTAGAAGAAAAAAGATTAACGGAATCGTCATTACTGCCTTCTACAGAAAAAGGTTGAATCTTCCCGTCAACCACTTTTAGCTCCGGCAAAGAAAAAGAATCTCCCAAAACATTGGTATAAATAGTTTCATTAACGGTATAATGACTATTTGACCAATATTTAAGTTGAATATCTGCAGTATCACCTGCTGAACCAGTTAACGTAATCTTGTTACTCTTGCCGATAAAACTCCAAGGACTGATGTCAAAATTACTGTGAAACCCCCAGCCTGCTTCTGCTGGACGGTTAATCTCAAATTTTATTCCGCTATAAACAGCCGGGTCAAAAGTATTTTCTCTGCGATTGTAAGCGTCGCTATCTAAAATTCTCCAATTTTTCTCGTTTAAATCAGCATTAGCCCGTTTCCAAATAATATCCTCGCCCTCTATGCCAAAGCTGGCCTGGTACTCCCCCTTAAGAGTAAAATCAGAGTCATCTTTGGTCCCGGGTTTTCTTTTTAAAGGCCTAGGCGAAGCTATCCTTTTGGGGGTATTTTCTTCTAGGGATTGTAAGTCTTTAGGTAAAGCAAAATAATCTTTCTCTATAGCAATTTCCTCTACATCTTTTGAAGATTCTTCCAAGACGTCTAAGACACTATTTACCCTATCTTTACGAATTTTTACTAGATATGTGTTTGCTTTTTCGTTGGAAGGGTTGAGTGTCAAGGCATCTTCAAATTCAATTTTTGCCGCTTGAGTATAACCTTTTTCCAAAAAAACTTTACCAATTTCAACTAGGTGACTATCTGAAGCAGGAAAGATGGCTAAGGGAAAAATTACTATAAAAAAAGTTAATAAAAAAACCTTCACTATATAATTTTATCAGGAAAGTGCTGATATCCCAACCATTTTTTTTATTTTTCCGGGAGGGGTACTATGTATCTTCCCATTCCTGGGGGAAAATCAAATTATACTTGCTAAAATCTTCTGATAATACTACAATAATAGGAACTTGCCCCGTGGTGCCCTGTACCAGAGGGAAACTCGGTACAGGATTGAAATAATCGGTAACATGAAAGTGATGATGGTAAAGTGTATTATTTGTAATCAAAAATTAAAAAAGATCACCAATAGCCATCTCTGGCATAGGCATAAGATGCGTCCCTCCGAATTCGTAAGGCAATTTCCTGATGCCGGTAGAGGATTAATACCTTGGAACAGAGGCGAAACAAAAGAAACCCATCAAGGTCTTTTAAAACTATCTAATACGCTGAAATCAAAGAAGAAATGGAATTTTAGCAAATGGCAAAAGAAAAGACAGAAGATTCATTATAAATTTTTCGAAAAGAATGATGATCTAGCAGAATTAATCGGGATAATTTTAGGTGACGGTAATTTATATAGGCACGCGCGAACAGAAAACTTAAGAATAATTTGCAATTCAAAAGATATTAATTATATTCGGTATATCGCTGATCTTATTGAAAAAATTTTTCATAAGAAACCATCAATAAATAAACGAAAAAATGAAAATACTACGGTTATAAGCTTATATCAGGGAAAAATTAGCAAAAGATTAAATATCCCATCAGGTAATAAAATAGAAAATAATGTCGCTATCCCATTTTGGATTTTTCGCGATACGAAGTATATGGTTAAATGCTTAAAAGGGTTGTTTGAAACTGATGGCTGTTTTCATGAAGACAAGATGAACTATACACGAATTATTGAATTCAGAAATAATTGCAAGAAATTAAGAGAAAACGTATATAATATTTTATTAAGGCTTGGTTTTAGCCCCCAATTTGGCGATAGTTATATCCGCTTGGCCAAGAAAAGTGAGGTTTACAAATTTAAAGAATTAATCGATTTTAGAAATCATAATTGCCCCCTCGGCTAATCGGTAGGCCACTAGATTCTGGATCTAGGTGTTGTGGTTCGAGTCCACAGGGGGCAACCAGTATACGAATTATATGAATTTTTCAAAGAGAGGAGGGCAACCTTAGAAAGTATGAAAATAGAATATTTTAATCAAATAGCCCTTTCTGTTCCTAAAGATAAAATATACAGCCGTCTTGGGTTTGCTAAGGGTGTAACTAAACTTGATGACAAACAGAGAGATCAGGTTGAAGGCTATATTGAAAAAGCTTTAGAGATTGTTGAGTTAAAAGGCGCGGGAGCAATACTTTCTATAAATAAAATAGAAACTTCTAAAATTATACTCGCAGAAGGAATTAGTTTTGTCAGTGAGTCTTTAGCAAAATTTTTAGTTGATTCAAAAGAAGTACTTTTGATGGCAGCGACTGCTGGTTCAAAAATAGTTGAGGTAATTTCCCAAGATTCTGCCGGTAAAGATATAACTGCAGCAGTAGTCTTTGATGCTGTAGCTAGTGAGATGACTGATGGTACACTTAGCTGGATTATAAATTATTTTAATCGGCAACTTTCCAGAGAAAATAAGCAATTAACTTCAAGACGTTTCTCTGCCGGTTATGGCGATTTCTCATTAGATAACCAGAAGGTTATCTATGATCTCCTAAAGCTGGGGCAACTGGGAATTAGCTTAAATGATAAATATATACTTACTCCTGAGAAGTCAGTTACTGCACTTGCTGGAATCGGATTTAAGGAAGAACGAAGGAGTAGAAGGAGAAAGTGAAGAATAAAATTAAGCTTCTTAATAATAAAGTTATAGTTCTTGATGGGGCCACTGGAACTGAGTTGCAGAAAAGGGGTATGCCAGCTGGAGCATCTCCTGAAATTTGGTGTATTCAAAATCCTAAAGTTATTTCATCAATTCATGCTGATTACCAAAAGGCCGGAGCAGAGATAGTTTATACTTCTACCTTTGGTGCCAACAAGATTAAACTTAAATCGTATGGTAATTATAATGTAGGCAAGATTAATGAAAAGCTTGCTTTAATTGCTAAGAAAGCTGTTAAAGGTAAAGCCCTGGTAGCTGGTGGTATTGGTCCTACAGGGAAATTCGTAGAGCCTTTTGGTTCGCTTAAATTTGAAGAAGCAGTTGAGATTTTTAAAGAGCAGATAAGGGGTTTACTATTAGCCAGAGTAGATCTTTTTATAATTGAGACCATGATGGATATCCAGGAAGCTAGAGCTGCTCTTATCGCGGTAAAAGAACTTACTAATAAGTTTACTATGGTAACAATGACCTATGAATCAGATGGTCGTACACTTAACGGGACTGATCCGTTAACAGCTCTGAATATCTTACAGAGCTTAGGCGCTGATGCTGTTGGCTGTAATTGTTCTGCCGGTCCTGCTCAGATGCTTAAATTAATTAAAGTAATGAAACCATACGCAAAGGTCCCGCTCATAGCCAAGCCTAATGCCGGCATGCCGAAGTTAGTAGGGGGCAAGACTTCTTTTGATATGAGTTCTAAAAAGTTTGCTTCTTTTGCTAAGCAGTTAGTTTCCGCGGGGGTAAATTTATTAGGCGGATGCTGCGGTACTACTCCAGAACATATAAGAAGATTAAAGAGTGAAGTAACGGGTTTAAAACCAGTTGCAAAGTCAAAGAAGATTCCTAGTCTGTTAAGTTCCGCCAGAAGAAGTGTTGTTCTAAAGGGTAAGAAATCTTTTACTATTATCGGTGAAGAAATTAATCCTACCGGTAAGAAACTTTTACAAAAAGAATTACATCAAGGAAAAACTTCTCTTATTCGTCACTTAGCAAGAGAGCAGGAGAAATCCGGAGCCTTACTCCTAGATGTTAATGTTGGAATGGCTGGCATAGATGAGACCAAGACTCTTAAAAATGTTATTAACATGCTTTCAGTTAACTCTAGTCTTCCCCTGGTTATTGATTCCTCAAGAGTTGAGGCTATAGAGGAAGCTTTGAGAGTTTATCCGGGAAGAGCTTTAGTTAACTCAATAAGTGGTGAGAAGAGTAAGTTAAAAAAACTACTTTCATTAGCTGCTAAGTATGGAGCAATGTTTATTCTTCTTCCTTTAAAGGGTAAGAGTTTACCTAAGACTTTTATCGAGAGAAAGAAGATTATTTTAGATATTTTAAAACAGGCAAAAAAATATGGATTTTCTAAAGATGATATTATTGTTGACGCTATGGCTTTAGCTGTATCTTCACAATCCAAAGCAGCCCGAGAGACTTTAAAAACAATAGCTTGGGTTTCAAATAATCTCAGAAGCAATAGCGTTGTTGGTCTCTCTAATATATCTTTTGGCCTGCCGAAAAGAGCCTTAATCAATGCGGCTTTTTTAGCTTTGGCTAGAAAAAAAGGTTTAAATCTAGCTATTGCTAATCCATCAAAACTAAAGGTCAAATATTCAAAATTAGCTGAGAATTTATTATTGGGTAAAGATAAAGATGCTAAAAGTTTCTTAGCTTATTTTAGTAAGGTTTTAGAAGAGAAAAAAGAAGTTGGGATTTCTCTTTCAGTGGAAAAAAAGATCTCTCAAGCTATCATTGGCGGCAATAGAGAAGACATAAGAGGGTTTATAAAAGAAGCTCTATCGTCTGGCCTTAAAGCTAGTGAGCTTGTACATAAAATAATGATCCCGGCTATTGAAAGAGTAGGAGATTTATTTGACAGCAAAGAATACTTTTTGCCTCAGCTTATTGCTAGTGCTGAGACCATGAAGATAGCTTTTGGAGAACTCGAACCTTATCTTAAAGATGATGATTCCAAAAGAGGAAAAAGAACAGTTGTTCTTCTGGCTACAGTAAGAGGTGATATTCATGATATCGGTAAAAACATCGTAGCTCTGATGTTAAACAATCATGGCTTTGATGTTGTTGATTTAGGTAAAGATGTTTCAGCAGAAAAGATAATCAGAGAAATTAAACGTCATAAGTCTTCAATAGTAGGACTTTCTTCTTTGATGACTACTACCATGGTTAATATGAAGGAAGTTGTTGATAAAGCCAAGCAGCAAGGGTTAAATTGTAGATTCATAGTAGGTGGCGCTGTAGTGACCAGGAGCTTTGCTCGGTCCTTAGGCGCTGAATACGCTGGCGATAGCGTCGAAGCTGTTCGAGTAGTTGAGAAATTAAAATAGGGGGTAAGTAATGAGAGAAAAAGTTGAAAAAGCATTAGAGGAAATAAGACCAACCCTGCAAGCTGATGGTGGTAATGTTGAGCTAGTTGGTATTACTGAAGACGGTATAGTTAAGGTACGCTTGACTGGTGCTTGCGGGAATTGTCCAATGAGTACTTATACTCTTAAAATGGTCATAGAGCAAAAATTAAAAGGGGCAGTTTCCGAAGTCAAAGAAGTAGAACAAGTTAAATAGCCGCTACCCGTTATTTTTATTTGTATACATTGCAATTTATTAACAAATATGTTAATAAAACAGATCTAAACTTGACAAATCGCTTATATATGCTATATTTTAACTGTAACTGTCACTAATCGACAGTATCAGAGATAAATATGCTAAAAATTATTGAAAAAATTGTTGAAAATGTTCCTAAGGATATCTTAACTGACGATATTCTTATGAATCTTTGGGGTGGTAGTCCGGATAGACGTTATGGAGTTATTAAACGGGCTATTGCTAAGGGAGAGTTAATCCATATTAGGCGAGGGCTCTATCACCTGGCGAAAAGATATCAGCGTAAAAATCCTAACCTTTTTGAATTAGCCCAATGGATTTATGGGCCTTCCTATATTAGCTTTGAATCAGCGCTTTCATATCATGGCTGTATTCCGGAATCAGTTTATACTGTAACTAGCGCCTGTTATCGAAACGCTAAGGAGTTTCGCACTCCATCTGGTATTTTTATTTATAAACGGATTCCTTATTCGATGCTTTATTTAGGAGTTGAACGCGTAGAATCTAAAACCAGCACATTTTTTATGGCTTCTCCGTTAAAGGCGGTTGTCGATTATGTTTATGCCTATCGAAAGTGTTGGCGGGGCATTAATCCGTTAATTAAAAGTTTACGCATAGAACAGTATACTATTGAACAATGGGATTATAGTATGTTGGATGAGTTTAAAGAAGTATATACTAACTACCGGGTTCAAAAATTCCTTAAAGGTTTAAAAAAGGATTTAAATTTATGAGTATTAAAATTATCCAAGAACGTTTTGATGGTTACCGGTGCTGTTCACAGCAAGAGGAAGAAAATGCTTTGCGGGAGATTTCGCAGGAAATTACTTTAGCAGCTTTATCGCGTGGAGATTTTTTTAAGAAAGCCGCATTTCATGGAGGAACCTGCTTGCGGATTTTTTATAGCATGGAACGTTTCTCCGAAGACCTTGATTTTATGTTAAAAAATGCAGATCAACATTTCTCCTTTGAACCTTACATTAAAAACATGGCGATGGAATTTGAATCTTATGGCTATCGCCTTGAGGTGGTTGATCGCTCTAAAACAGAAGATATTGTTAAAAAGTGTTTTTTAAAGGATGATTCTTTAGGCAAAGTTTTAAACTTAACACATTTTAAAGGTGTGACTAATATGAGGAAGATTAAGATTAAGCTTGAAGTCGATACTAATCCGCCGATTGGCAGCAACTTTGAGAATAAATTTTTAGATTTCCCTTTTCCCTTTAGTGTAACCATCCAGGATATGCCTAGTCTTTTTGCTGGTAAAAGCCATGCCTTATTGTGCCGGGAGTATACAAAAGGCCGGGATTGGTATGATTTTATTTGGTATATTAGCCGTCGGATTAAGATAAATTGGGAGTTTTTATCCAGTGCTATTGATCAGCAGGGGCCATGGAAAGGGAAAAATCTTAAAGTGGACCGAAATTGGTATATGGTAGAGATGACTAAGAGGATTGAGGGAATTGATTGGAAGGCTGTCAAGGAAGAGATGGCACGCTTTTTAAAGCCGTCAGCTATGACAGGATTAGATCTTTGGGGTAAAGAGTTTCTATTAAACCGGCTGCAAAAATTGTCAGAGATAATTTAAAGGGGTCAACTCCCTTTTTCTCCATTCTTTTTAGGCCTTCCCGGATTTAAACATTTCAACGGTCGTTTCAATATTTTTTCCGCGTTCTTAATAAACATTTCTGTTCCTACCACTAATCCTCTCTTTGTTTTCAATCGCATCTCATCCACCATTATATTATCTTCTTCATAAAGATATGCTTTCCACTCTTTTGTGTTCATATCAAATGATTTTTTCAATGAGATGAGCTTCTCGCTTTGCATTCCGGCGTGAATACGTGCACTCGACCACTCATAATCCAAAGCATTATTTACCATTTTTGCCCGGACAGAATTTCTTTCGACATACCGTATTGCGCGATACAAATGTGTTTCATCCATTACACACGAAAAATAACGCCCTTGCCACACATGGCCAGATGATTTTCTTTTTCGATTTACATACTGAGCATATCTCATTGTAAGAGTATTGAAAGCCATACCTAATGATTCTTTATCATGAGGAATTCCTATAATATGTATATGGTTCTTCATCAAACAGTAAGCAAGTATGTCTATGTGATGCTTTTCTGAACATTCTTTGAGGTAAAAAAGATATTGTCTGAAATCATTTGTCTCTTCAAATATTTCTTGTTGGTAATTTCCTCTCTGAGTTATATGATGTGCTTCGCCTGGGAGGACTATTCTAACTTGTCGCGGCATATGACTGTCTCCTTTTTTTCATAAATTCATAGGACAAATCAAGAAAAGGGAGTTGACCCCTTTTCCCCTCTATATATATAAGACGTTTGAAAGGGCAAAATTCTTTCATTTTTTTTTAAAAATTTTATGGAGAGAGGGTGTGAGCCGGAGAAAAGGGAGTTGACCCCTTATAATAGAGAGAGGTAGGTGTGGGGTAGAAAAGGGAGTTGACCCCTTTTAATTAAAAGGGGCAGTTTCCGAAGTCAAAGAAGTAGAACAGGTTAGGTAAGATTAGTTTTCTGAAGACTATACAGACTATAGCTAAATATTTTGAATTAATAGCTTTATAAATTTGTTTGCTGCAGATTGAAAAAAATTCTTGACATTAACACTTATTATGTTTATATTCTCTTACAAATAGATACTTATAAATCCTAAATTAGGCAAGGAGGCGGTAAGAGATATGAATAAAAGAATAGTTATTTTTCTTCTAATATCTTTATTATTTGTACCAGTTATTTTTTCTGCAGATGATCCCCCACCTACCGAGACTATCGGTGGAACAATTCAACAAAAGAAACAATTTGAAAAGGAAAGAAATCTTGAGAAGAAGATAAAGCTGCCAAAGAAAAAGACTGAGGAGGAAGGAATCCAGGATTTGATTTCTGAAGATGCAGGCGAAAAGGTTCTTATAAAGAAAATAATAGTAGAAGGAGTAACTCTTCTTAAGAAAAAAGAAATTGATAAAATTATTTCTCAATTCAAAGGCAAAGAATTATCAATTAAGGCTATGCAGAGGATAGCTGATTTGATTACCGATGAATACAGAAAGAAAGGTTTCGTTACTTCCCGGGCTTATATTCCTCCTCAAAACATAAAAAAGGGAAGTTTAACTATAAGAGTTGTAGAAGGTTCTTTAGGTAATTTGGAAATAAAAGGCAATCGTTATTTTAAAACATCATTACTGAAAAGAAAATTGAATTTGAAACAAGACAGGGTTTTTGATTATTCTGCTCTCCAAAGATCTCTAACTAACATCAACGAACATCCCGATAGAACAGCTAGGGCAATATTAGTTCCGGGAAAAGAACCGGGAACAACAGATGTGGTTTTAGAGGTTGAGGATAATTTTCCTTTTCACATTGGCTTTGAATTTGACAATTATGGATCACGCTATATCGAAAAAGATCGATATACAGTATTTTTAGAGCATAATAACCTCTTAGGTCTTGATGATAAGCTATTTCTTCAAATGCAACAATCAGAATACAGTTATTATGAGCTAGAAAATGGTAGCTATACCTTACCTATAAATAATACGACTGATGTCGGAATTTATGGTTTATCAAGTGATACTGCCTTAGGCAGAGAGTTTGAAGGTATATCTAAAGGTAAAGCTCATGTTTATGGATTATTTTTAAATAAGTCCTTAATTGCTAAACCTGATATTGATTTAAGGTTAAACCTTGGTTTTGACCATAAAGATATTAAAAACTATATCTTAGGATCCTTAGCAGATGGCTCACATGATGAGCTAAGTATATTTAAAGGTGGTTTTGATTTAGATCTAGCTGATAAATGGGGGAGGACTATTTTTACTTCAGAAGTAGATTTTGGGGTTCCCGGTTTCCTTGGGTCAATGGATGCTAAAGACGCTCGTTCTAGCCGAACTGGTGCTGGTGCAAAATTTGTTAAAGGAGTTTTTAATTTATTTCGATTTCAACCCGGACCGTTTTCTTCGTATATATTATGGAAAAACCAAGCTCAAATTTCTAATTATAACCTAGTTGCTTCTGAACAGTTTCAAATCGGTGGACCGTCAAGTGTAAGAGGCTATCCGGCTGCAGAGTTTGCTGGTGACAAGGGTTATTACACAAGTCTTGAGTGGTCATTCCCGACTTATTTTTTGCCTAAGAAACTGAATGTTCCATTTACCAAAGATGTTTTTCGTGACGCTCTTCATATGGTTCTTTTTTATGATTGGGCAACAATTAGAAACAAACAAATTTCTTATGTAGGAGATAAGACAAGTCGAACTTTAAAAAGCGCTGGGTTTGGCTTTAGATTAAATCTTTCGAATAATCTTTCAGCGAGAATAGAATTTGGGTACCCTATAGGAAAGAAATCATCAGATGGACATAATCTTCAGCAATGGATAGAAATAACTAGTAAATTTTAGCCAGAGGCTATTTTTAAGTTTTTTTTATATATTTTTGATAGTCACAACACCTTGTACCCCTAATGTTTACTGCTTAAGGGTCTTGAAAATTTTCAATTTTGTGGGTCAAAACTTGCTTTTTATAAGAAAAATATGTTATATTTTGTAAACGGTTACATTAACTGTAAACGCTTACATTTCTAGAGGAAAAATAAAAAAAATAGTGGTCAACTTATATATAGGTAAGATGGAGGTAAAAATGTCGAAAAGAAATATTTTTTCTAAATTGGTTTCTTTATTTGTGGCGATAGCTTTTATGTTGATGTCAGTTCCCGCTTATGCTCTGCCTCAAGGGGCAGATATAGTCGCGGGTCAGGCGACCATAGATGTTAATGGCAATGTTATGGATGTCAACGTATCAACTGATCAGTTGATAGCCGATTAGCAGAGCTTTTCTATTGCTCATCCGGAGGCTGTTCATTTTTACCAGCCGTCAGCATCATCAGTTGCTTTAAACAGAATTGTCGGTGTGGACGCTTCGAGTATTTTTGGAACACTTACTGCTACTGGAAGATTATTTTTAATTAATCCTAACGGAATATTATTTGGTGCTAACTCACACATTGATACTGCCGGTCTTGTAGCTTCTAGTTTAGATATTTCAAATAGTGATTTTTTAGCCGGAAGATATACTTTCGTCGGACAAGGCGGCTCAGTAGTTAACCAAGGATATATTTCATCACCAGGTGGATTTGTAGCTTTGTTAGGTTCAACAGTTGAGAACAGCGGAACTATAGAAGCTAACTTGGGAACAGTCAGCTTAGCATCAGGTGAAGCCATCACCTTAGGTTTAGATGCTCAAAGTTTAATTAGTGTAGTCGTTGATGAAGCAACAACTGAGAATTTAGAGAATAAAGATGATGCAGTAAAAAATACCGGGACAATTCAAGCCGATGGTGGATGTGTCATTTTGACTGCTCAGGCGCTTGACGGAGTATTTAAGAGAGCGGTTAATAACGAAGGGATAATTGAAGCAAATAGTCTTATTAATAATAAAGGAAAAGTATATTTATTAGCAGAGGGTGAAAACGCCTTAGTTTCTAATATTGGAACAATTGATGTCAGCGGTATTGAAGAAGGAGCCGAAGGTGGTTTTGTTGAGATTAGTGGGCCACGGGTAAATGTTGGTGGCGACATTAAGCTCGCCGGCATGGGCGCTGCCGATGGAGAGTTGCTTATTGACCCTTTTGGAGATCTTTATATCGTTACTGATGGGGCATTGTGTCCTTTGACAGGAGAGTCTTATGAATTAAAGAGTACACTTGAAGGTTTGGGTGGAAGTCATACTTATGCGGGTTCTGGGGATATAGAGCTTCATTTAGGCGAGAATTGGATTGGTGGAACTTGGGTTGAGAACGCAAGCTGGAATGATGAATTAAGTCTTTTTGGAATAACTGATGGCAATTTTTTTAAACTTGCAGCCGGAGGAAGCATCAGACTTTTTGATGATTCTATAGTAACCGGCGGCGGAGATATAAAACTTTCTGCCGATACCAATAATAATGGAGTTGGTGTTATTGATTTTGGAACTGGCGCAGGCATAGCTTCAAATGGTGGATATATCGGTCTTAGTGCTGTAGATATAATTCTAAGTGCAGCCGTAAATGCCGATTCTGGTAAAATTGTGCTTAATACAAAAAATCAATCAACGGCTCAGGTTGCAGCCATGAATGCTGATGAGCTCCTTATATTAGGTAAGGGCAACTTTGATTTTGACGGGGTTTATAATACAATTGATACTCTAGCAGCCGAAATTGACGGAAGTCTTGCTTTTGCAAATTTCGGAGATTTAACTATTGGAAGTGTTTTTCGCCCCTGGACCGGAGTCTACTATAATGGTATACAATCTACAGGTTCAGTCAGCGTTAAAACTCAGTCAGATTTAATTCTAAAGAAAAGTATCCAAGCTATAAATACTGTAAGCCTTGATATCAACGGTGCTTTGATTGAACATTGCCCAGGGTATAAGGATATAGTAGCTGATAGCCTGGAGTTGAAACTTGTTAATGGAATTCATGATAATTTAGGTTGGAATAACACTTTAGAAACTAAAGTTTCCAATTTAGCGGTTTCTAATTCTGGTTCAGGCGTCATTGATATTCTAAATACTGGTACCTTAACCATTACTCAGGTTGACGGAACAACCGGAGTAGTCAATGATGCAGGAGACGTAATATTGGGCACACGTACTGCAGGAAGTGATTTGATTATTGAAGAAGCTATAAAAGCGTTAGGGAATACGGTTTCACTCGATGTTACCGGAATGATAGATGATCATCGTGACGGCTATGGTGATATCGTAGCAAAAAATTTAGAAATGCGTGCAGTTAACGGTATCGGCGATACCTTTTTTGTCGGTATAAATAACAATTTAGAAACTGAAGTTGAAAAAGTGGCAGCTTATAACTTAGTTAGCGGTGATATTAATATTAATAACACCGGTGATTTAATTATCGGCACTGTAGGCAGCACTTCAGGCATTCATAATGATGCACCTGTCGGCAATGTCAACGTCACTACTCATTCTAACCTTACTCTTGAAAACAGTATTGTAGCTGCAGATACAGTTTCGCTTAATATTGACGGTTACATTACTGACCATTACGACGGTTACAGGGATGTGGTAGCTGAAAATTTAGAGATTAACACAGTTAATGGCATTTTTGATGATTTTCATTCTCAAAATAATGATTTAGAAACTACGGTTAGTAATTTGGCTGTACATAATACTGGTTCAGGTAGCGTTAATATTAATAACACTGGCACCTTAACCGTAACTCAGGTGAACGATACGGTTGGAGTGATAAATGACGCAGGTGATGTTAATCTTTACACTTGTAATATCAGCAGCGGTGCTGATTTAATTATCGAAGAACCAATTAAAGCTGTTGGCCACAGCGTGCTTTTAGATGTAGAAGGCGCTATTGATGATCAGCATAACGGCTGGGATGATGTAGTTGCTAATAATTTAGAAATTCGTAGTGTTAATGGTGTAGCTGATACTACGCAGGGCAATAAATGGCTTGAAACTATGGTTAATAATCTTGCAGCAGTAAATACTACTTCTGGGGATATTAATATACGTAATACTGGCGACTTAAACATTACTACAGTTGGTTCAACTAGCGGAGTTGTTAATACAACTACTGCTGGTGGCAATATAGATATAAAGGTAAAAAATGGCAGTCTAAATGTTTTACAAGATGTTTTGATGCAGCAGACAGGTGATGCCGATGCAGCTATTATCTTGGATGCTGATAATGCAATGAATATCGAAAGCAGAACTGTCCAGACAACAGTTACCGGCAACGGAAATTCTTCCGTTGATCTAGTTACTGGTTCCGGAAATATTAATGTAAATCCTGGTAGTATTGTAGCCGCTGTAGTTACAGGTAATGGCGATGCAACTATTACTGCTGATGCTGCTGATAGCATAATAGTAACTGATAGTATCGTAACCTCAACAGTGGGTATTAATGGAGATGCAACTATTACCCTTAATGCCGTAAATAACATTACAGTAGATCCTAGCATAGTAGTTTCATATGTTGCTAATGATGGTAATGCTGCAGTTAACCTTAATGCTGGTGGAAATATTGTTGTCGACAGCAGTATTGTTTCAGCTATTGTTGGAAATGTTGGCAGTGCCAAGACAACTCTTTTAGCTGATAAGAGCATCATTATAAAAAAAAGTATTTTAGCTTCAGCAGTCCAAGAAGGTATTGCTGCCACAACATTAGTAGCTACTGATTATATTGTAGCTAGCGAGAGCGTCTTAGGTGCCTTATCCCAGAATGGTGCCGCTTTAACTAGTCTTTTGGCTGGTAAGAGCATCATTGTCAACAAAAGTATTTTAGCTTCAGCCGTAAGAGAAGGCCTAGCAGCAACAACATTAGCTGCTGGTGAATATATAATAGTTAATGAAAGTATCCTGGCCTCACTAGCTGAGGATGGCGTAGCCTTAACCAGCCTATTAGCCGGTAAGAGCATAGTAGTTAACAAGAGCATCCTTGCCGCCGCGGTCAAGAAAGGCCTAGCTGTTGTAAGATTAGATGCCGGAGAGAATATAAAAGTTAACAAGAGCATCATGGTTGCCTTAGCTAAAAAAGGCATGGCACTCGTAAGCTTAAACGCTAACGGCAACATTACGATTAACAAGAGCATCCTTGCCGCCGCGGTCAAGAAAGGCCTAGCTGTTGTAAGATTAGATGCCGGAGAGAATATAAAAGTTAACAAGAGCATCATGGTTGCCTTAGCTAAAAAAGGCATGGCAATAGTAAGCTTAAACGCTAACGGCAACATTACGATTAAGGATAGCAGAGTTGCTTCTAGAATTTTGGCTAATGGTTATGCAACTACCAAAATAAAAAGTGCAAGCGGCGACATTGATATTACTGATAGTTCAGTTTTAGCTGCAGTAATGAATGATGGTAATGCAAAAGTTTCCATTGAAACAGGAAATGGCAGCATAGAGATAGATCCGAGTATCATTAGCGCTTTTGTTGGAGGAAACGGAAATGCTGATGTATATGCTTACGCTGAGAATGGCGGTTTAACCATCATAGATAGCGAAATTAGCGCAATTGTATCTGGAAATGGAGATGCTACAGTTGACCTTAGAGCTGACAATGATGTGCTGATAGATCCTAGTAGCATCCTCGCTTCTGTCTTAGGAGACGGAAATGCATTTTCTGTAGTAAAGAGTGAAAATGGTGCAGTGGATATTAAAGATAGCACTGTTAGTGCAACTGTATCCGGAGTTGGAGATGCTCAAACCTGGATTGAAGCAAATGGTGAAGGTAATGATGTAACTCTTGTAAATTCTACTATTCAAGCTTCAGCTGCAGACAGCGATAGCCGCTCAGAAGCAAACTTAATAGCTTGGAATGGTGCTATTAATTCTGATGCCGATTCGTTAGTGTCTGCACAATATGCCTGGTTTTTAGCTAAGTATAATATCGGGGCAAGTGATTCTCCGATTAAAACCGAGGTAGATTATTTAAGTGCCTACTCTTGGTGGGAAGGAGATATTTACATTGATGAGTTAGACGATATTACATTAGGAGCCTTAATAGAGTACGAAGACACTTTTTATGGAATACCGGTTGCTGCTAATAATGGAATAATCAATATTAGCAGTGGGGGAGACATGACAGTCAATTCTGTTGTTTCGCCACGCGGAGGTGTTTTCCTAGAAAGTCGCGAAGGTTCAATCTATGCCGGGCAAGGTTGGTGTCCAGCAGGAGAACAGGAAGAGATTAAAGGCCTTCCGGCAGTAGCGAGTATTTTTGCAAGTTTTGGAGCTATGAATGTTTCCGGGACTCAATGGGCTGATGCCGGAGTAACTGCTTTTGCGCCGGTGGTTGTAATTGATGATGATTCTGATGTTGGGCCAAATGTTATTGCTGGCGGGTACTCTTATTTTTCCGCTCCAAATGGAACAATAGGTGTAGGTAAAGCTTCAGGCGCTTCTGGTCCTGATGGAGATGATCCTGCTACACTGCTTAATTACAATCCGCTGAAAGTATGTATTCAGGTTTTATCCGGAAATTTAGGTGGTAATAATTCAGCTGTTCCGGAAATTATTTACGGAATAGGAGCCATTCCTATTGCCGGTTTAACTTTGGATATTGGCGGAGTTGTTCCTTCTAGCGAGTTTAATGATGGCTATAACGGACCTATCGGAGTTAGTGGTGCCATTGAAGGTATTGTACGTCCGGGAACAACAGCAATAACCGGAGTATATCCTTCACCGGCGCTTGTTAATACTATTGATACCAATGGAACCGGTCCCGGGGCAGAAAGGCCTTCAGGATATGTGTTCTATGATGATACAGATGCAAATTGTTGCCCGGTTTTTCTCGGTTCAATACCGGCTGATAATACCGGCCCTAAATATATATGGCCTTCCGTGCCTGTTGGTATGTCAATGCTATTACCTGAAGATTTCAGGCTTTACTATGAATTATCGAGTAACTTTAGAGTAAGCATGACTCCTGCTTTAAGAGCTACTGAGTTCTTTGCTTATCACCCATTATCTTCTGCCGATTATACAGCTTTTGATGATATTACTTTAGAGTTTGAGGCCTATGAGTTCATTCAGGACAGCATTGACCTTAAGAAGAAGAAAAAATTATCACCTTTCTTTGGAGCGATAGAAGAAGAGGATGATAAAGAGCTCGTTAAACTATAAAAGGACTGTTGCAAAAAGCAGCAATTCTTAATTTCAGAGATTAATTAAACAGGAAGGTCCTTAAAGCCTTCCTGTTTTTTATTTTGAGTTCTTAGTAAAGGATAGTATAATAAATGAAAAGAATGAAAAAAGGAGGGATAAACTATGAAAAAATTTATTGTTTTAGCATTATTGGTTTTATTAGTTTCAAGTTGTGCTGAGTTTAAAGAAAGCGAAAAACCGGCTATTAAAATAGGTAAAATCAAGATAAGCTCCGAACGATTTCAGCAAGAATTTAAATTGTCTGGTTTTGCAAAAGAAGTCAAAAAGAAAGACTTTCTAGAGACATTTATCTCAAGAAAGCTTATTTTGCTTGAAGCAGAAAAGCTAGGGTTAGATAAAGATCCTGAATTTTTGCATGATGTACAAGATTTTTGGGAGCAGTCTCTTCTCAAGCTTGTTATTGCTAAGAAAATAAAAGAGTTGGTTGCAGATATAAGTATTAATCAAGAAGAAGTCAGGTCATATTATATGAAAAATAAGGATAAAGAGTTTATAGATAAGGAGTTCGTTCAGATATATGATCAAGTAAAAGGTATGCTACTAAGAGATAAGCAGCAAGCTGCTATAGGAAATTGGGTTAATTCTTTAAAAAACGATGCAGAGGTTATTGTAGATTATAAACTTTTAGGCATAGAGCCTAATTAGGGAGGATAGTTATGGAAGAAAAATCTAAAAGAAGGAATTATTTTATTGATAAAACTTTTCAAACTAAGTTTATGATTAAGTTTTGCATAATAGTTATAATCTCATCTGCGTTAATTATTGGTCTGGTAGTTTTTCTTTCTAAAGGTTCAACAACTGTGGCTATAGAGAATACTGAAGTAGTTGTTAAAAGCACCACAGATTTTATTCTACCGATAGTAATTCAAACTGTGCTTTTTACGTTTTTATTTTCGGCAACAGCTGTGTTACTTTTGACAATGTTAGTTTCGCATAAAGTGGCCGGGCCGCTTTTTAGATTAAAGAATGAGATAGATGTTTTAAAAAAATTGGATTTAAGTAAAAATGTTGATATTCGCGGCAACGATCAGTTACAAAATTTTGCTAAATCGCTCAACGAAATGCGTATCTCATTGCAAGAAAAGCACTTACATCTAAAGGAAAGTTATAAAAAGTTAAAGGATTATCTAGAGCGTAAAGATTATCTTTTGTCGCCAGAAGACAAAGTCGAGCTTATTAAGACTCTACAGGCATTAGAACAAGGATTAAACGAATTTAAAACTTAATGAAGAATTTTTTTCTCTTTTTTATCTTTGCTCTTATGTCTTTTTCTGCTTTTGCGCAGGAGGAGAGCCTTTCTCTTTGTGCCCAAGGGAAATATTTTTCAATATACGGCTACAGAGGGTTAGATAATAATTCTTTGTTAACGAAGGTAAATTATTCTTATTTTGGGAATATTGATACTATTTTAGGTGAAGATGACTTTGAGAATAAATCTTCTTTAGCCGGGGCAATAGACGGCCTTTATTCAGAAGTTTCAGATATCTTAGATATACATATGTATAGTTTTCATGGGAAAATTATGATAGTTCCTGACAGAAACCACATAAGTGCTATAGCTAAATCGTATTTGGGGATGGATTTTCCGGAAAGGTCTTTTTATTTGTTTGGGGAAAATACAATATACATATCTTTTTCTGACTTAACTGTTGGTATGCTTGGTCATGAGATTGCCCATGCGATTATTTCTCATTATTTTGTAGTTCCGCCTTCGGCAAAAGTCCAGGAAGTCTTATGTGGTTATGTAGAGTATAAATTACAGAAAAATACTGGAAAATAATCTTTGACCCAACCCTAAAAATTTAAATTGAGTATTTTTTAAAATCCCATATAATAAAATAAGATAATAGAAGACGATGAGCGTATATGGTGTTATGCTTGTTTGCTTTTAGATTAATAACTATTTAAAGAGGGGGGATGATAGAGACGATACAGATTTAAGGGTTTGTGATTTTATTTTGGAAACTGTTTTTAGAAACTAAAAAGGTGAGTGTAAGCATGAGCGAAGAAAACAAAATTTATGTAGGCAACTTAGAGTATGGCGTAGACGAAGCTGTTTTAAAGAGTTTTATCGAGGGCAAAGGTTTTCAGACAAAGGATGTAAAGGTAATAAGTGATAAGTATACCGGCAGATCCAAAGGATTTGGGTTTGTAGCCTTTGAAACTGACGAAGAACTTCAAAAAGCAATTGAAGCTTTAGATGGTCAAGACTTAAACGGAAGAGAACTAAAGGTAAATAAAGCTAGACCACCCAAAGAAGGGTTTGACCAGGAAAGACAACCTAGATTCTAAGCTAGGTTTAGATAAATTAAACAGGGGCACACTCCATTTAAGGAAAAGCTAATAAGTGGGATGTGTCCCTTTTTTTTAATTTTCTCCCTTTTTTTAAGGCTTGACGCATTTTAGTCAATATGTTAATATCTTATCTATGTTAGCAGTAGTTGAAATCAACAAAAAACAATATTTGGTGGAAAAGGGTGATACCCTTGAGGTCCAAAGAATAAAGGATGCGAAGGATAAAATCGTTTTCGACAAGGTTCTTATTCTAGCTGATAGCAAGAAAATAAAAATCGGGACTCCTTATGTCGATAAGGCAAAGGTAGAAGCCCAAATAGTGGAGGAGAAGAAGGGCAAAAAAGTCATAGTTTATAAGTACAAACGTAGAATAAAGTACCGCATAAAAAGAGGACATCGTCAAATTTACACTGCTATTAAGATTACCCGCATTGCTACATCACCTTCTCAAAGTTCATCAAAGTGATAATCGATAAGGTAACAATTTATCTTCGTTCAGGCAAAGGTGGGCAAGGATGCTCGACTTTAACCAGTCTCTCTTCACGTAAAGTAATCGCTGATGGTGGAGACGGAGGTAAAGGCGGAAATGTTATTTTAAGGGTTAGCCTTCATCTTCATGATTTAAGTAAGTTTAGAGGTAACAAGAAGTTTATTGCTTCTGGTGGTGAAAAGGGAAGGAGTAGAAATCAAAAAGGCAAAGATGCCGAAGACTTGATTGTTAATGTTCCTTCGGGAACCCGAGTTTTAGCAGGCGAAGCCGTCCCTTTAGGGAAGAATGATAGGGTAATCGCTGATTTAGTTGGCCAAGGCGCAGAGTTTTTAATTTGTAAAGGCGGAAGAGGCGGCAAGGGTAATCACAAGCGTGATTATATTCTACCGGCTGAAGAATCTCAAGAGAGAGAAGTAATCCTGGATTACCGCATTCCTCATGATGTAGCTATTCTAGGATTTGCCAATAGTGGGAAAACTTCTTTGTTCAATGCCTTGACCGGACAGGATCGTAAGGTAGCAGAGTATGCCTTTACCACTACCACCTGTTTTTGGGCCAATAGCGATTACGAGTTTGAGAGATTCGTGGTCTTAGATACTCCACCGTTTAAGAAGAGTAAAGATCCCTTCCAGCCAGCGGAAAATAAATTTTTAAGACATATTTTTCGTAGTAAAATACTCTTATTGCTGAGTGACCAGACATTGGCCGAGGATGACTTTAAGAGCTTAGAGAAGGAAATCTCGACCTTTGACCAGTCTTTATTAGGGGTGAAGAAAATTTTTTACTTGTTGAGTAAAGTTGATACAATAGATAAGAAGAAAGTTAAGAAAGAATTTTTGACAATATCAATGAATAAGCTCGGGACTGTTGAGGCTATTAAGGAAAAGATAGCTAAAGAGCTTAGGTGATTGATATTTTAAAGTAGATGTTATGGCAAAACAAGCAAAAAAAATTGTAATAAAAATCGGTAGTAGCGTTATTGCCCCTAAGGGGAAAATAGATTCAGACCTAGTCTCGCGATTAGTCAATGATATCCTTCTAGTTGAGAAAAAGGGTTATAAGGTTATTGTAGTTAGCTCAGGAGCAATTGCCTGTGGCCTAAACCAAGTTAAATTAAAAAAGAAACCTAAAGATATGCATTCACTTATGGCTATTTCTTCTTTAGGGCAGATCATATTGATGGATGTGTTTAATGC